>Ga0209512_1001694_pt1 | contig 26003 bp, 30 predicted proteins | sample frozenSSSSmetaG_FD_184142 | JGI IMG/M metagenome (GOLD analysis project Ga0209512, IMG submission 184142) | Glacier valley bacterial and archeal communities from Borup Fiord, Nunavut, Canada, to study Microbial Dark Matter (Phase II) -... | ecosystem: Environmental > Aquatic > Freshwater > Ice >...
CACGGATGGGAGCAAGGCCAGCGTTGAGGAGCCGTCTTCAAAATCCGTGCCCATTTGTTCCATCCGTGGTTGAAAATCTTGAAGAGTTCGACCACGGATTTCACGACCATCACGGATGAAGAAGGGGTTTTGGGTGAGGACGTGGTTTCACTTCTTGTTGGTATCGGTTCCCATCCGTTCCATCCGTTTCATCCGTGGTTGAAAATCTTGAAGAGTTCGACCCCGGATTTCACGACCAGCACGGATGGGAGCAAGGCCAGCGTTGAGGAGCCGTCTTCAAAATCCGTGCCCATTTGTTCCATCCGTGGTTGAAAATCTTGAAGAGTTCGACCACGGATTTCACGACCATCACGGATGAAGAAGGGGCTTTGGGTGAGGACGTGGTTTCACTTCTCTTCTCTTGTTGGTATCCGTTCCATCCGTTTCATCCGTGGTTGAAAATCTTGGAGAATTCGACCACGGATTTCACGACCCGCACGGATGGGAGACAGGCTGCGGGGCTTGAGGAAATCTCACGATGTATCTGACTATCGGTGGTTTCTGAAAGGGAATACGGGTTCCGGACGCTAATGAAGGAGCACTTGCCAAGCGCCCCGAATCGGCGATGGTGCGCGGGAGATGACGGTGATCGACAAACTTGAGCGGCGGTTCGGCTGGATTTCCTTTCCGGGATTCCTGCGGTTTTACGCGCTTTTTCACGTGCTGGTGTTTGTCATCCAGTTCATCCGGTCGGACGTCGGGCAGTTGTTCGAGTTCGACCGGGCGAAAATCCTCTCGGGAGAAGTCTGGCGGGTCGCGACGTTCTTTTTCGCCACCGCGCATTTTGGGCCGCCGACGCTCATGAGCATCGTTTTTTTAATCTTCGCGGTGAATTTCGCCTTTATGATCGGCGACGGCCTGGAGGCGGCGTGGGGCGTTTTCAAATCCTCGCTTTTTTACTACATCGGGATCGTTCTAACGATCCTCGCGAACTTCGCCTATCCGTTCAACATCCCGCTCAGCGGGTTCGTGTTGTATGCGTCAGCGTTTCTGGCGTTCGCCACGCTGTTTCCCAAAACGGAGATTTTGTTGATGTTCTTCCTGCCCGTGCAGATCCGGTTTCTGGGAATCCTCCAGGGCTTGGTCGTGGTGCTGATGGTGATCGCCGCGCCGGTGCTGCTGCCGTATGTGTTGTTAGGGTTCGCCAACTACATCCTGCTGGCAGGCATTCCCGCTCTGCGGGGAACCGCGCGGGTGATCGAGGCGGGCCAGCGGAAAAAGCGCTTCAATGCGGCGAAGGATCCGGCGGGCGAGGCCTTCCACACCTGCGCGGCGTGCGAACGGACGGACGTGAGCGATCCGGGGCTGGAGTTCCGCGTGGGGGGTGATGGCCGCGAGTACTGCGCCGAGCATCTTCGGGATTGAGGCTGGGTTTGGGACATCACCATGTACATGATCAGACTGGACATCCAAATCGTGGACCCCGCCTCCGATGCCACTCTTGCGGTTGCCCAAACCGTGCGCACATCGCTCGTCCGCAAGTCGCAGCAGGAAATGGTCCGCGAAACTCTCACCCAACTTTTCAAGAAATCATGAAAACCACTATCCGCGCGCTCGCGCTCGCTTCCACCGCCGTCCTCGCCTGCCTGCTCGCCAGTTGCGCTGGCAGCATCGATACCGCCGCTCTCCTGCCCGCCCATGCTCCCGCAATGCACCGCACCGGCCAGCCGGTGATTGCCCTCGTCAGCGGCGGAGGCCCCGGCAGTGCCATCATCTCGCCCATCAGCAACGAAGACTTCAAGCGAGCCCTCGAATCCTCCCTCGTCCAAAGCGGTATGTTCAAAAACACCGGAGGTGGTGGCTATCAGATTGAGGCCTTCATCACTTCCGTAGAGCAGCCGGCCATCGGCATCAGCATGCGCGTGAACATGGATGTCAGCTACGCGATGAGGCGGAATGGCTCGGTGATCTGGCGCAAGAGGATCAAATCTACCTACAGCGCGCCGTTGGGCGAGGCATTCGTGGGTGTCGTCCGCGTGCGGAAGGCCACGGAGGGTGCCGCACGTGAGAATATCGCCACGCTCATCCGCTCGTTGGATGAGAAGCAGCTCTAATCGGGCGTTTTTGGTTTCCTGCACCAGTGGCCACAGGTGCTGGCGGTTTTCATAACGAGACTAAAATCAGGTGAAACCGCGTTTGATATAAAGAGAAGAAGCTGCGGGCGCTGGATACGGTTCCGGTGCTTCGTTAGAGGATCTCCTTCACGAACGCGTCGCGGCGGAAGATGGTGAAGGCTTCGGGTTCCTCGCCGGTGCCGAGGAAACGGGTAGGGATGCCGAGCTGGTCCTGGATGGCGACGGCGATGCCACCTTTGCCGGAGCCGTCGAGTTTGGTGACGATGAGGCCGTCGAGCGGGCTTGCCTTGTGGAATTCCTTCGCCTGGTTCATCGCGTTGGAGCCGGTGGTGGCATCGACAACGAGCAGCGTGAGATGCGGTGCGGTTTCATCCTGCTTGGCAAGTGTGCGGCGGATTTTTCCGAGTTCCTCCATCAGGTTGTGGCGGGTGTGGATGCGGCCGGCGGTGTCGCAGATGAGGAATTCGGTTTTCTCGGCGATTGCTTTCTGATGGGCGTGGAAACAGACGGACGAGGGATCGGCGTTCGGATTTCCCTTCACGACGTGGAGTTTCAGGCGGTCGCCCCAGCGCTGGAGTTGCTCGACGGCGGCGGCGCGGAAGGTGTCTGCGGCGGCAAAAATTACGGAGTGGCCGCGCTTGTGCAGCCAGAGGCCGAGCTTGGCGGAGGAGGTGGTTTTGCCGGTGCCGTTCACACCGACGATGAGGATGACAAACGGTTTCCCATCCGAGCGCGGGGTGGGAGCGAGGAAATCTGCATCGAGTTTTTCCGCGAGCTGGCGGCGGGTGACTTCCACGACATCGTCGGCGGAAACTTCGCGGCCTTGGTTGCGGAGCTCGTCGATGATCGAGGTGGTGAGACCGATGCCCAGATCGGCGCTGATGAGATCGGCTTCGAGTTCATCCCAATCGATTTCCGCGCGATTGGTGATCTTGTTGAGAAGGGATTTGAAAAAGCCGGCCATGGGTGTGCGGGAGACTGAAGAGGCCAGAGACCAGAGACAAGAAACAAGCGGAGGAATCTACGGGACTCTGGATGCCGGAGTTTGAAGTTGGGGGGCGCGTTTTCTAAAAGGGGATTGTTTTGTCAGACGATCAATCGGATCGATTTCAGGCAACAAAAAGAAGACCGGGCTGGCCTGCTTTGGCCCGCCCGGTCTAAAGGTTCACGATGGTTGAGCGTCGTTCAGAGATCCAAAGCATTCGGTTTTTTGAATTCCTTCTTGCTGAGGAATCCGTCGTCATTGGTGTCGAGCTTGTCGAACTTCCTCAGGACGTTTTTCACCGGCACGCGCTGCGAGACAAGGTAGCCGAATTCCACAGGCGAAAGTTGTCCGTCGCCGTCGAAATCCGCCAGATCGAAGCGGGAAAGATCGGATTTTGGCTTTTCCTCCAAGGCGCGGTAGGCTTTCAGCTCGTCCAAGGTGACGACGCCGTCTGGAATCGGATCGCCGAAAAGAAGCTCGCCAGTGACTGGATCCAAGGCTTGTTCGCCGGTCAGAGAGTCGATGATGATTTCAAACGCGCCGGAGACGTCGATCCCCAGAAAGCGCTGGCGGATCTCCACCATGGGAGTTCCCGGGCCTTGGGTAGTGGCGAATTCGAAGATGGTGAGGCCGCCGCTGTGGTCCGCGTCTGCCTGCTCGAAGGTCAGGTGGTATTTGGGAGTTTTCGGTGGCTTCGCCGCGCTTTCGGCGGCGGAGGTGAAAGCGCAGGCACTGAGGGATGCTGCAACTGTAAGCAGGGATTTAATGTTATTTTTCATGAAGAGTCAATTTCGTCGGGAGATTGGTAGTGTAAAACGGTTTTTTGAATTATTTTTACCGTAAGTGCTTCAAATTCAGTTGTTAATAGGGTGCATTCCGCAACGTTTGAGGTGCCTCTGGAAATTCATTTCCAGACGGAAAGGGTGGTGGACGCACCTGAATTTCCAGCGGCGTCGTAGGCATAAGCTTGGAGGCTGTGGGTGCCGGAGCTGGCCTTGATGGTGTTCCAACTGAAGGTGGCGTTGCTTGCGGTGCTGGTGCCGAAGAGTTTGCCATCGATGTAGAGTTGCAATTTGGTCACCGCGACATTGTCCGAGCCGCTGACGGAGATTTTCTGGGATGGCGTTGCGACCTTGGAGCCGTCGGCAGGGGAAATGATGGCAACCGTGGGCGCGGTGGTGTCGTTGCTCACCAAGGCCAATGCTGCGGATGCAGCGCGGTAGGCGTTCACGCGGCCGCTGCCGAAATAAACGTCGTATCCAGCGGCCCCGATGTCATCGGTGTTTTTGACCAGCAGATCGACCAACTGGACATTGGTGAGCTTGGAATTGACAGATGCCATCAGCGCGACGACGCCGGACGTTACTGGACTTGAGAAGGAGGTGCCGCTCCACCAAGCGTATTGATCAGCTCCATAAAGGGTGAAAATGTCTACTCCTGGAGCGGATACGTCCACGTAGCTGCCGTAATTCGACCATGTCGGATGCGCATCTGCTGAATCGGTGGCTGAGACTGCGACCACGTTGGTGCAGGCTGCGGGATAGAATGCGGTGTTGTTGCCGTTGTTTCCTGCTGCTGCAATGAGCACGCATTGCTTGTTCCACGCATAGTTGACGGCATCCTGTAGGGTTCTCGAGGATGACGTGCCGCCAAGACTCATGTTAATGATGCGGGCTCCATGATCAGCGGAGTAGGTGATGCCGTTGGCGATCGCAGAGTAAGCGCCCGAGCCATTCGCATCCAGCACCCGGACGGGGAGAATGGGATTCGCCCAAGTGACCCCCGCCACGCCGATCAGGTTGTTGGTGGCGGGAGAGATCGTTCCAGAGACAGCGGTTCCGTGGCCGTTTTCATCGGTGGGGTCGGTGTCGTTGGCCACAAAATCATAGCCGCCGGGAAGCACCTTGCCTGCGAGATCCGGGTGGGAAGCGAGCACGCCGGTATCGACCACGGCCACCACGACGCCGGAAGATCCGGTGGTGATGTCCCAAGCGGCGGGAGCCTGGATTTTCGCCAGGTGCCATTCGGAACCCTGGGTGAAAAGCGGATCATTCGCAGTGCCGACGGCCTCGGCCGAGAAATCCGGCTCCGCGTATTCCACGTCGTTATGGTGTTGGAGAGCATCAAGCAACCGGGCCGCCGCAGTTGTCGGGACGCTGATGATTCGCACGTTGATTGCCGCGATGGTGCGTTGTTGTGCAGCTCCTCTAACGGCGAGGATGGCGGCAAGCGCGGTTTCGTTCATGGATGCCTTGGGTTTCACCAGGATCTGAACGGTGGCTGGTGCCGCCGGTGCGGCAGGTGACAACTCCGCAAACAGCGGAATGAGAGCTGCGATCAATGGCAGGATGGAGCCAAGGCTACGTGGACTGGTCAGGGTAGGTTTCATATTCGGGTGTCTTGTTTTTCAGGGACAGGGAGATTTGCGGGCGGTCACGGCGTGAGCCAGACCTTAAGATGATAGAACTGCGGGGTGCCCGAGGGCGTCACACTGTAGTTGATGGATTGGCCTCCGCCGATGACGTCAGAGAAACCTACGGGCGAAGTCCAGTTGGCACGACTCAAATTTTCGGCGCTTTCGAGCGCATAATGGCGGGTTCTTCCCGCGCAGCCGGAGCTACTGGCTGCCACTGCCGTAAAGGTGAGGGTGATCTGTCCGAGGGCGTTGGTGATTGCCAGATTGGGTGGATTCCCAGCATTCGTAGATGTCTGTTACCAAAACGATGGCTGCTGTCGAATCCGCTTCTCCCGCCGGATTGTTGGCGCGTTCCCCGCGGATGGTGATGGACGTCCATGCCGGTGTGGCGAAAGCAGCAGAGGTGGTACCATTGACGGGTGCTGAGGTGTTTCCTGGGTTTCCGACATATCAGTGGAAGGAGATGGAGGTTCCGGATGCTGACATGGTTCGGTGGTGGTTTGGCCGCTGTTAATGGTCACGGTCGCCGGACTGCCGGTGATGGTGGGTTGGCTTCACCATGGGTTTTGAGGCTGGGACATATCAGGGTTGCAAGAAAAGGATGATGGCGGGTCATCATGGGAGAACTCCTGCTTTCATCCCGCCTTGTTTGTTCAAAGACGGACCAGCCCGGTTCTGGTTACAAAAAACCGGCGAATGTTCTCAAACCGAGATCGGCAATGATGAGATCGGCTTCGAGTTCGTCCCAATCGATTTCCGCGCGATTGGTGATCTTGTTGTGGAGGTATTTGAAAAAGCCGACCATAGGTGTAAGGGAAGAGACAAGACACAAGACGTAAGACGGCAGGACACAAGACGAAGAATCTGCGAAGCGGTGACTTTTCTTGTGTCTTACAGTCTTGAGTCTTACGTCTCCTCCCGTGCAAAAGATCCGAGTGCTCCCCGACATTCTCGCCAGCCAGGTGGCGGCGGGCGAGGTGGTGGAGCGCCCGGCCTCGGTGGTGAAGGAGCTGGTGGAAAACAGCATCGACGCCGGGGCCCGCGAGGTGCGGGTGGACATGGATCGCGGCGGCTCGGCGTTGATCCGGGTGAGCGACGACGGCTGCGGGATGTCCCGCGAGGACGCGCTGCTTTCGTTGGAACGGCATGCGACGAGTAAATTACGCACGTCCGGCGATCTGGCGGCGATCAGGACGCTGGGTTTCCGTGGTGAGGCGGTGCCGAGCATTGCGAGTGTTTCCCGCTTCCGGATGGTGACGCGGGAGACGGACGCGGTGGCGGGAACCGAAATCCTGGTGGACGGCGGAAAAATCCGCGACGTGCGGGAAGCGGGATGTGCGCCGGGCACGGTGATCGAGGCGCGGGCGTTGTTTTATAACATGCCAGCGCGGCGGAAATTTTTGAGAGCGGAGAGTACGGAATCGGCCCATGTGGAGCATCAGTTGCGGCTGCACGCCTTAGCCGCGCCGTGGGTGAGGTTCCGGCTGCGGCGGGACGATCGGGAAATTTTCGACCTGCCGCCGGCGGCGAAGGCGGTGGACCGGGTGCGGCAGTTGTTGGGAAATGATCTTTCGCGCGAACTCGTCGCACTGCCGCTGACGCATGGGAACGGGATTTCAGTGGACGGTTTCGTGCTCCCGGCCAGCCACGCGCGGAAGGGGAGGCGCCACCAGTATGTTTTCCTGAACGGCCGGCCGGTGGAAGACAGCGTGATTTCGCGGGCACTGGCGGAGGGATTCCGCGGAGCTCTGGCGGACGGCATGTATCCGGCGGCGTGGTTGTGGCTCGATCTGGAGCCGACGCTGGTGGACGTGAACGTGCATCCGGCAAAGCGCGAGGTGCGGTTTCATCGGCCGATCGACGTGCGCGAGGCAATTTTGCAGGCGGTGGCGGATGGGCTGCGTCCGGCTGCGGCACCGGTGGTGGCTCCGAAGATGGAATGCCGGACGGTGGATGCGGTGGCGGATTTTCAGGAAAAGCCGCTGCAGGCAGCTCCGGCGTTGAGTTTCCGCGCGCCGCAGCCGAAGCTGGCGGATTGGGAAAAAACGGCGGTGGCTCCGGCATCCGTCGATGAAGCGGAAACGCCCGCAGCGGCGAAGGGGCCGGATTTCCGGATCATCGGGATGCTGCACCAGCGGTTCGTGCTGCTGGAAAGCGAGGACGGACTGGTGTTGTTCGATCCGAAGGCGGCTCACGACCGGATTTTTTACGAAAAACTCATCGCCCAGCACGCCGCCGGGCTGGAAACGCAGGGGCTGCTGGTGCCGGTGCTGATCGAACTGGATCCGCGGGATCTCGATCTCGTGCTGCGCGAGCGGATGGCGCTGCAAGAGGCGGGGATCGAGGTTGAGGCATTCGGTGGCAACACGCTGCAAATCAGGAGCTTGCCGGCGTGTCTGCACATTGATGAGCCACGGTCGTTTCTTGGAGCGCTGATGGACGAGCTGCTGCACGATCCGTCGCCCGGTGCCAGGTTCGCCTTCGATCGCTTGGCGAAAGTACTGGCGAAACGGGCGTCGGCGCTGGTGGTTCCGCGATTGGTGGAGACCGAGCGGCTGCTGGCGGAACTGTTTGCCTGCGATCTGCCGTATTGCGCTTCCGACGGGCGTCCGACGCTGACGGAATTCGGCTTGCGGGAGCTGGATAGGCGTTTCGGACTTCCCAAGAGTTGATCGTGGAGGGTGGGGGAGGAAACGGGGTAACTCTCCATTTTTTTTGAGCCTCACCGAAGGCTTCGATTAAATTTTTTAAAAAATTAGAACAGTTGGGTTGCCGTAATTAATATTTCTTAATATTATGGCATGCGAAATGAACACACAGCACCTTCCTTTCGCCCGCTGTTTTCCGAATTTCGGGTTTTCCGGATTCAAACCGCTGATCCGTCGTGGGAGCCTTTCGTGGAGGATTCTGACCATTATGTGCTGCTTCGCCGGATTGGCGTCCGCAGCTCAGTTCGGTGATTTCACCTACACTGATAATGGGACAACGATCACCATCACAGGATACCCGGCGGCGGCTGTCGGGGCGGTGGTGATTCCAGACACGATCGTCGGCAAACCGGTGACGGGTATCGGGACCGGAGCCTTCCAATACTGTACCAGTGTGACGAGCGTCTCGATCCCTTCCGGGGTGACGGGTATCGCAAACAATACGTTTTTCAACTGCATCTCGCTGGCGAGTGTGACCATCCCGGGAACCGTTTCGACCATTGGGGTCTATGCATTCTACAACTGCATCAGCCTGACCAGCATGCCGCTTCCTTCTGGTGTGGCGAGCATCGGAACCAACGCGTTCTACCTCTGCAAGGGGCTGACCACGGTGACGATTCCTTCGACCGTGACGAGTCTTGGGGCGGGGGCGTTTTACGGATGCAGCAGCTTGGCTAGTGTGGCCATTCCTTCCAGTGTGAACATGATTCCCGGTGGGTTTTTCTACAGTTGCAGCGGGCTGACGAGCGTGACGATTCCGTCCACCGTGACATCGATCGGACCGGATGCCTTTCGCTATTGCAGCGGGCTGACCAGTGTCACGCTGCCTGGTGGTTTATTGACGATTGGAAATCGGGCTTTTGCCAACTGTCGCGGGCTGACCAGCATGCAGATTCCTGCTTCGGTCACGACGATCGGAACTACCGTGTTCGACAGTTGCAGTGCTCTGCCCTCAATCGGCGTGGATGCCGCCAACGCGTACTTCAGCAGTGTGAACGGAGTTCTGGCGAACAAAGCGGGAACGCAACTCATCGCCTGTCCGGCAGGTGTGACCGGCGGTTATTCGATTCCTTCGGGGGTCACCAGCATCGCAGTGGCGGCTTTCGCGAATTGCGCCAAGATCACGGCGGTGACGTTTCCGGCCAGCGTGACGGGCATCGGAAGCCAGGCGTTTTCAAACTGTAAACTACTGACCCAAGCGAATTTCAACGGCGACGCCCCGACGATCGCCTCGAATGCCTTCGAACTCACTGCGACCAATTTCACGATCTTTTTTTCCAACACCTCCAACGGTTTCACGACGCCGACCTGGTTGGATTACCCGGCTTACAGCATGGGTGAAGGAGGAAATCCGGTCGCTTTCTGGCTTCTGTCCAAGGGCTTGCCCGCCAATGCGGACCTGAAATCCGATTCCAACGGTGACGGAGTCAGTCTGCTGATGGCCTATGCCTTGAATCTTGATCCCAACCAAAACCTGAGCGGTGGCGTGCCACAGCCGGGATTTGCGGCGGACCAGATGAGCCTGAGTTTTTACTCAGGCGCGCCCGGGGTCACCTATGTGGTGGAGGCCAGTCCGGATCTGGTGAACTGGAGTGCTGAGGGAGTCGCCCTTTCGCTGCCGGACGCCAATCAGTTCCGCACGGCGACAGTGAATCTTGCCGGTGCGGCGACTTTCATGCGCCTCTCGGTGAGTCACTGAGGGTATGATTTTTTGCAATCGTCATTCCGGCAAGGCACGGCCTGTGAGGGAGCGCATGCCTGCCCGGTTGCAGAGGGAAGCGGGAAATGTCTGACAAACCATTCACCCGCTGCCGTTCCGCTGCCTTCTTTGGGATTCTCTGCTTTTGGTGGAGTGGGCTGGATATTCGCCCTACGCGATCACGCTTACGTGAATGCGTTAAAAAATTTACTTCAGAATTGTTCAATATTTGCAAAAGTTTGTTGAGGTCGCCTCACTTTTAGAGTAAGAAATTGAGCCGGAAATGTGGATTTCCCGGCTCGGAAGCGGCTAATTCGCTGCCTCATTTCAGTTAGCTGCCTCGATTTTTAATTGAAAACAAAGGAAAAATTAAGGGGGACAGAAAAAATTCAATTTCGTTCAAAATTCAACAAAGTTTTTTCTTGTTAAGTTTCATTAATTTTTTAGTATCTGCACAAGGTTAAGCCTTAAAGAGCTTCAATCTCTCCGTCAGAAAAACATGAAACTTGGATTGATCATTGCCGGAACCGTCTGCACCGCCCTCTCAGGAGTGGCCGGAGCGGCTCGTCTAGATGATCGCCTGTCGATGGTTCATGAGCGTTTTCTGGAGAACCGCCGTGATGCGCTTCCTTCGTTGAGCGATCCCTTCGGAGTGCCGGAAGCGGCGCGGGTGGTCATCGAGACGCCGCGGGCCAGTTTCCGGACGCCGTTTCCCTGGAAGCGCAATGTAACCGCCACCGTGTTCTGGGTGGGCGAACTGCCAACGGAAAACAACCCGACGCCGAACACCCAAAGCGCCTGGGACCAGAACTGGCAGGCCAATTTTGGCGGTTATGACCATCCGGATCATCGCGAAGGCTACCTTCCCGCCGGCTTCACGCCATCGCTCAATCCCTTTTACGTGGCCCTTCCCTACAACGATGTTGCCAAAGGCGGCGTCCATCGTCCCGAGGCTTCCGAAGTCATTCCATGGTTCTGGGAAAGCTACCGCGGCGACGGCATCTCGGTTTGTAAGGGCCGTTGGGTGGCGATCCACCACGAAGGCCGCGTTTGCTACGCCCAATGGGAGGATGTGGGTCCTTTTGATGTCGATCATTGGCAATATGTTTTCGGAAACGAAACTCCGCGCCCGAACCGCAACCAGGCGGCCGGTATCGATCTCAGCCCCGCCGTCCGCGATTACCTGAAGCTCCGCAGCGGGCAGACCGTGGAGTGGCGCTTTGCCAACGACCGGGAAATCCCCAGCGGACCCTGGCGCGACTGGTCCCGCGAGGGAGCCCTGCCGCAACGCTGAAAATTCACCCCTAGACAACTGCTGTTCCCACACCCAACCCCGATCCAAACGACCCCACAAGTCTACTGCATCACTTAAATCCTTTCTGAGGTTCGATCTGTCCCGATCGTTCTTCAGGCGGCCCGGAACGGGATTCTGTCCCGAATCGGCATGGTTCTTCAAAACCCCATGCCCTTGCCCGTTCCGGGCCGTTCACCTCTCAAAAGAGTCCCACTTTTGAGGTCCCAGGTGGAAGGGTTTTTCCAGAATCCCACCCTTACAACCAGCCATGAAAACCAGCCAACTGGCTGCCGTATCGGCAGCCGTCATCTCCTTGGGCACCCTTGTGCCGTCACGTTCCGTCGCTGCGACGTCAACGATCCCGTCAGTTCCCATTGGAACGATGTCAGCGTATCCGACCGTTGTTCAGACCGGAACAAAGCCCACGCTCACTTGGGAAATTCTCTATCCCAGCAAGGTAAGCGACGTGGCGACGATCAATCCTCCGGGGACGATCACCCTCATCCAGAGCAACATCTATGTGTCGGTGCAACCCATCGGGACCGGTATCACCGCTTGTGATTCCACCCAAGGCACCACACCTCTCTACACGGACGCCCGGATGAGTATCAACGGTGCCGCCTACAAGCAGCTTTTTTATGGCGTCCAGTCCAACGTCGAATCCGCATACTCACTTTATATCAAGAAGCTGGACACGGGCACTAAGATCGATTTTTCCGGACGCTATGTGAAAAACGGAGCATGGAGCCCCCTCTACACCACCATCAGCTCCAATTTCCAAGTGATCTCCCTGATCAATGGCGACACTCCGCCGACGAGCTTCTCGCTCTATCAGTCATCCAACTTGGCGAGTTACCTCCGGCCCTATCTCGATGCTTCCGGAAAGGTTAAGATCGGCCCGCTCAGTGTCCTCGTGATGATGGAGCTCGGCCAAACCAACCACAGCATGCCGTGTTTTGACTATCAGGACATGGTTCTGCTCGTGACGTTCAGCACCAAGCATTCCAACAACGGCCACGGCAACAACCTGGACGGTGTGGACTCGTCAAACCCCGGTCAAGGCGGCGGCGGACCGAACGGCATGGTCGATCCCTCGGGCGGAGTGGACGATGAAATCCGGTAAACCATCAGGAACCCAACCCTCATGAAACTGATTTTCACCCTTCCTGTCCTGTTGGCCGCCATGCTTCCGACCGTGCGTGCCCAAGGCACCCGCACCGTGGTCATGCGTGAAGCCGCGATCCATACCGATCTCACCGGCATCTATCGAAAAGCCGAGCAGGCCGATCCGATGCGGAACATGCCACCCGCCAAGGGCGTGGATCCGTCCACCGTTAACCAGCCCAAGGACTTGGTCGCCAGTTCGGACATCCTCTGCTTCGGAGGCATCGCCACGCTGGTGCCGAAACGCGCCATCATGAACATCCCCAAGAATTTGCAGGACCGCCTGAAGTTCCTCCCGGGTTCCAAGATCAAGAGCTGGGCGGATTTCTTCGCACTGAACCGCGGCTGGATCACCACCGTGGAGGTCAGCCGGGAGCAGGCGGAAGGAAACAAGGCTCTCGATGAAAAAATCGCCGACCGCGTCAGCAAGAGCGCGAATCTGATAGTCGCGACTTACAAGGGCGGGCCGATTTCCGTGCTCCCACTCAAAGCCACCGTTGAACCTCCAACCGCCAAACAATGACCATGAAATCACTACTTTTCGGCATGCTTTCCGCAGGCTTGTTCTGTGCCACCAGCGCATGGTCCCAGACCGCCACCTACACCAACTTCATCCGCCAGGTCCAGTATCCCAGCGAGGTCGTTTACGATGCTTCGGTCAACTCGTCGGGCCAGCGGCTTTCGCAACTCGCGATCGATCCCGGCGGCGCCCGCTTCGAGCTGTGGACCGTTTCCTCCGTCGGCCCCACCAGCTATCTGCTGGATAGCAACTACGTGGGCACCTATATCCCGGTGGCGACGGTGGCCGTCCGCTCCGAAGACAACACTTCCGCGATTCCCCGGACGCGCGCGGACCGTCCGTTTTATGTTGATCTGACAGTCGGCGGCCTGCTTTCAGGGGCTTCCGATCCGGAGCCGTCGAAAAGCGTCAAATTCCTCCGCCATGTGCAATCCTACGGAGTGGGCGGTACCGGCATCGGTATCGACCGCACCCAGGCGACGCTCCTCACGCAGACCTCGATCACCACCAACGGTACCCAGAACTTGACTTTCCTAATCAATTCGGTCCCTGGAGCGGATCGCTCGAAGGTCCGGGGAGAGGAGCGCTTTTCGGTGTTCTCACTGGAAGACTATCAGGCGCCCGAGTCGCAGATCGCCTCGAAATACATCCAGATCTGGCCGGTGGCGGACGGAAGCATCACGGGAATCGCGAGCAACCAGTTGGTTCGTTACTCGCTTCCCCAACTGACCGTCACGCTGAACGATCTCTATCCGTTTTCCACCACCTACGTCCAGGCTTACAAGGGAAATGCCGCACTCGGCACCACTGGAACCACGGTGCCCGGCTCCGCTCTGGTGGTCAATGACTCGGTTCCGCAAAGCCGGGTGCTGACGGTCACGGGTTACGATTCGGTATTCACTTCGGACGGCCGCTGGACCTTGGAACTCGTCACCAAAACCCCATTCGGCATCGACCGCCTGGCTTTCGTATCATTCGACCTCGACCGGACCATGAAAGTCAACGGCTCGGTGGTCACCATCGAGTGACGTTCCCCTGTCACTCCTTCGGCACCGGGCCTTTCAACTCCGCCAGCAACTCATTCCGGAAATTGTCATTTCGATAGATCAGCGAGAACCTCGCTACCTTTGATTTCCGCAACAAATCCTCCACCTCGGTGAAAGCCAGGAGGAGGAACAACCCCTTCACCGGTTCCCGATGAAACGATTGAGTCCGAGTCACGAACTGATCCTCCACCGACCTTTGTTGCTGGTTGGCGAGGAGCGTGCCGTGCTCCAGGACGACCTGCTTCCGCAGTGCTTCGAAACGCGTTTCCATCAGATCGGCCGTTGCGGCCGGATCGAGGTAATGGACGGTGAGTTCGTAAAGTTTGCCGCCGAGGAAACGACCCTCGACCGCAGCGGCTTGGCTGTCCGGCAGGAAGCCCTTTTTCGGTTCGATTTTGAGAATCCGCATTGCGGGTTGATCCCCGGGCAGGGAAATGTTAACATCCAAGGAATGTCGGGAAGCCCATGTAACCAACTTTTCCGGAGAATCGCCCCAGTGCAGGCCGAAGGGCGGCTCCAGCACGCCCTGCCCCAGCGCCGGAACGACGGTGGACAACAGGACCACGGCAGCGAGTGCCCATCGGTGAAAACGCCTCCCCATGCGCAGAGTTTCAATCCTTCCCGGCCGATCCGCAAGGCGCGATCACGCAGCCGCGGCTATGTTTTGCTGGAGGCGATGCTGGCGCTTTCCATCCTCACCACCCTCGGCCTCACCCTGCTCAAGCTTTCCCTGAACATCCTCGCTCCGCGGCAGTGGATTCTCCAACAGGCGGTGACGGACGCCTACATGACCTACGAGCGGGCCTACGCCGAGCGCATCCCGTTTGAGAACCTCCTCGCCAGCGATTCCCCCTGGCCCACTTTTCCCACCACCAGCACGACGGTCGTGGAAATCGGCCGGCTTCCCGGAAACACCGCCATCACCGGCACCGTCACCCGCACCCGCATGGCCGATACCGGAAACTATCCGATCGACGGTGGCAGCGGCACCCTGGCCAGCAATCCCGCCGCCATGAAGGTGTGGAAGGCACAGAGCATCCTCACTTACAAGGTGGGCACCCGTAACTACGCGAAATCCCGCACCGTCCTCAGATCCCAATGAAGCTGACATTCCATCGGCTGCGGCGGGCCTTCACCTTGGTCGAGCTGGCCATCGCCATCATGCTCGGACTCGCCACCGCGACGATGGTGCTCGCGCTGTTCAACCAGCAGCTCGCGTTCCTCAAGATCTATCAGGCCCAGAATTTCCTCACCGAGGAGGCCCCCATCATCAGCGTCTATGTCAGCCGCCTCGTCGGAAAGGCGGACCGCTTCCGCCTCCATGACAACGTGGCCGACGCGCTCGCCGGCGTCCGCATCCGCACCACGCCCTCGCCCGTCGCCGTCCTGAATTTCCGCCAGCCGGACGGCACCGTGCGCGCTACCATCCTCTCGTTTGAAAACCGCGGCTCCGGCCTTGCGCTTTATTACTACGTCGTGCCGGTATCGGGAGTCCTGGGGGAGCCCCAGTGGGCGGTCACCAAGAAGCCGACCAATGTCCAGTTCTCCCTGGTGCAGGGCGTTCTCAGGATGACTCTGACCGGGCCCGCGGGTGAAGTGATCACGTATTCAGGAACCATGCAGCAATGAAAACCTCATCACGCAGACGCTGGAAATCCGGCTTTGTCTCCTACGTGCTCGTCCTTTCCACCGGAGCGATCCTCACGTTCATGATGATCTACGCCTACAAGCGGGCGATGATCGGAAACACCATCCAGACCAAGGTCCAGCTCAGGCTCGACTACGCTGAAAAGGAGGAGGCCATCCTCCGCTCCATCGTCGCCATTACGCCGAACCGCGCGATCCGCGCGATGCAGAACAATTCGAACTCCAGCACCACCGTCAGCGATCCGCTCCGCTGGCAGAACATCTTCACCGAAGCCATCACACTCGCCAACGCCGGAACCTCCATCTCCAGCAATGTCGCCACCGCCCTCAATATCTCGAACCTCAAATACGGGAACTCCGGCGACTCCGTCCTCGGCACGCCCAGCCGGATTTTCGCCGCCGTTTCTCCCGACACCTCCGGCTACATTTCGGCCGGCATCAACAAGAACTACGGCACCGGCTATCCGGTCCCTCTAACGTGCAGCGACGCCACCGCCTCCTCCCGCGACCTGCTCTATCCGATCATTGCTTCCGCCAAAGCCTACGGCACCCTCGCCCAAGGGGGCGTCGGACTTCCGGTCGCCACCTATCCGAACTTCAACCTGCTCACCTATCCGCAGATCAACTTCGGCTACGCCAAACCGGGCGATCCCTTCGTCGCCAAGCGCAACTGGTGGGCCTTCTCCGTGGACGTTGCCGACCACGACAACGACAAGACGCTCATCAATCTCGCCAAACGGAATTTCGTGCTGTCGATTTACGAAGTCCCTTCCCAGCTCTCGATTTCCGCCTCGTCGTTCATGTCCTTCGGAAAATACGCTTCGGGTGACGCCTGGCAGAACGTCACCATCAACGGCGGGATTTTCGCCAGCAAGGCGGCAGTCGAAGGCACCACCGCGTTCACCGCTCTCACCGCGCGCCGGGGCATGGCTCTGTCCACCACCACCACCATCGGCGGCCAGACCTTTGCTAACAGTCCGTTCGCTCCCGGCGTGCGTGAGAACTACCAGCTCACCCAGGGCAGCTTCTTCCCGGTCTCGCTCGCTTCGGAAAGCGGTCGCGCTGCCTTCGTGCCGATCAACCGCGGCGCGGATTACTTCGATCGCTTTTCCCATTCCACCGAGTCCAACGTCCTTTCCACCACCACCTGGAACAACTATTCGGTCGGCGCCCTGCAATGCGCGATGCGCCTCGACATCACCCAGCGGACCAGTTCCACCAACAACACCCCCACCGCGCTGCGGTTTTCCTACATGAAGGCGGGCGTCCGCACCGATCTCGCCATTCCGCTCAACACCGGCGCGGAAGCCGGCCTGCCCCCTGGCTACATCTACTGTGCTGCGGAAAACGCGACCTACAACTTCGGCACCAACGTGGTGGACGTGGCCTACGGCAAGAGCAGTTCCTTCGCCTTCCAGTCCGCCGTCACCGGCAGCATCACCTTCAACAACGCCCGCTTCGGCGACCCTTTCGTCGGCACCGTCAAGTCCGGCTACTACAAGCCGAGCTATCCGTTCGAGGTGAAGACCCTGCCCTCGGGGAAAATGTGCATCGCCGTCTATCCGAAGCGTTTCAAGAACTTCCTCAGCGTGCTCGGCGCGGACAGCACCGCCGTGAACAGCTCGCTGGTCGTGAACGTGGACTATTCCACCACCACCGGCAGCGTCCTCCTGACAAAGCCTTCCATCCCGTGCACGGATCTGGATTACGGACTCATCCTCAAGGAATGCGACGACCTGACGTCGTTCACCAAGGGCTTTTCGCTCGTCACGAACCTCCGCCTCTACTACGGCGATGACTTCAACATTGTGGCGGCGACACCTCCATCGGGATACACTCCGACGGGAACCTACTATCCGCCCGCTTCGATTTTCGCTCCGGAAAAACGTTACGGGGTGGAAACGAATCCCCTCGCCGTCTCGCTCTCCGGCCAGATCGGCTCCCTCGCCAGCGATACGGATGCGAATCCCGTCCGCCCCTTCGATTCGAAAAACAGCACCGGCGGCACGATGACCGCCGACAAGATCACCGTGAACCTCCGCCCCATCACCCATCCCGCGGATCTTCCGCCGATCACGATGATGAACTGGCTCGTCCTGCTGGAGGAGCGGCGCAAGGAATACTACTAACGGAAAAATCAGTCCTCCATGTAGAGGATGCGTCCGCAGTCCTCGCACTGGGCGATTTCCTTGGCTGTCTGAACCTTCATCACGGTCGATGCGATGAGCTTCATGTGGCAGCCCTCGCACTTGCCGTCGCGCAGCGGGGCGATCGCGAGACCGTCCTTCGTTTTCATCAGGCGGTTGTAAAGCGGGATGATGTCCTCCGGCACGTTCAGCAGCAGCTTCGCCCGTTCCACGGTGACGTCGCTCTTCGACTCCACCATCCGCTGGTGGCGTTCCTTGATCACCGCGAGGTCCTCCTCGACGAGCTTGCGTGTCTGGGCGAGCGTCGCTTCCGCCGTTTTCAGCGCCTTGCGGAATCCATCGACCTCCTCCATCGCTTCGAGCTCCTTCGTTTCGAAATCATCCAGATCCTTCTCGTAGCGCGTGATTTCATGACCGAGTGCCTGGAACTCGTCGTTCTTGCGCGTTTCAAACTGTTGCAGCTTCAGCCGCTTGATTGTCGTCCGGCGTGTCTCGGCATCGAGCTCGATCTTTTTCACCCGCAGCTCGCAATCCAGCAGCGCCTGATGCGCCTTCGTCACCCCCGCCTCGTCGCCGGCCAGCTTCGTCCTCGCACGGGCCTCGTCCTGCGGGAGTTTTTCGAGATCCTTCGCCAGCGCCAACAAGCGGCGGTCTCGATCCTGGAGAATTAACAACGCGCGAACTTCATCTTGCATGCACGTTGGGTAAACGGCCCCGCCCGCTCCGGCAAGCCCTCTTCACTTCGATGTCCGGTTATTCCTCAGCGCGTCCGCCGCGTAGATCCCGATCGCCAGCCAGATCAGCGCGAAGGAGAACAACCGCGCGCTCGTCATCGGCTCGCCGTAGAGTTTCCATCCGATGAAAAACTGCAGCGTCGGCCCGATGAACTGCAGGATTCCCAGCGTCGTCAGACGGATGGTCCGCGTCGCGTGGCCGAAAAACAACAGCGGCATCGCCGTCGCCAGCCCCGTGCCCACCACCAGCCAGGCATGCGGCCAGCTCCCGCCGAACGCCGCCTGCGGGCTCGGACTGCTGAAAACCAGCCAACCCAGAGCGACCGGTGCCAGCAGGCTCGTTTCCACCGTTAGACCGACGAGCGATCCCAGCGGCGCGCGTTTCCTCACCACCGCATACAGCGAAAAACTCACCGCCAGCGTCAGCGCCACCCACGGGAAATGCCCCACCGCCGGGAGCTGGACCGCCACTCCGGCGAGCGCCAGTGCGATCGCCGCAAGCTGCCAGCGGCTGTTTTTATCCCCGAACCACAGCGCGCCGAAGAGCATGTTGAAAAACGGATTCAGATAGTAGCCCAGCGCGCCCTCGAGGATCCGGCCGTTGAGCGTCGCCCAGACGTAGAGCAGCCAGTTCGACGCCAGCAGCGCGCCGGAAAGGAAATGCCACACCACCGCCGATGGCTTGCGCAGACTGTTTGAAACCTCCCGCAGCTCCCCGCGCACCGCCAGGATCACCAGCAGCAGAAGCAGTGACCAAAGCGTGCGCTGCGCCACGATCGTCGCAGGAGGCAGGAAATTGAGCAGCTTCCAGAAAATCGGCAGAATCCCCCACAGGAAAAACGCGGCCAACGCGGCCATGACACCCGAGCGGTTCCGATCCACGCGCGGAAGCTGCTTCATCCCGCTCCGCCTGCGAAGCCCAAAATAAGGAGAGGGGACCTTACTGTCCCCACCTTCCACCAAAGATGCGGATTGAAAACCCACCCACCGCAAACCAAGCTCCGCCCCATGCCCGCCGGTCGCCTTTCCATCCCTCAATACGCCATGGCCCTCGCCCACGTCGCCAGCCTGCGTTCCGAGGATCCCTATCGGAAAGTCGGAGCTGCGGCGCTCGATTTCGACAACCGCGTCATCGGCACCGCCTACAACGGCCTCGCCCCCGGCTACAATCCGCCCGCCAGCTTCTGGGACGACCGCGAGGCGCGCCAGAAATTCATGCTCCACGCCGAGGTGAACTTGTGCAGCCTCTTCCGCCGCGGAGAGGCCAAGATCGTGGCCACCACCACCATGCCCTGCACCGCCTGCATGCAGACACTCTGCGCCTACGGCATCAGGGAAATCTACTACCGCGAGATCTATCAGGTATCCGACGCCCCCGAAATCGCCGCGCTCTACAACGTGAAACTGGAGCAGATCACCGACTTTCCGGTCGCTTCCCTTTAACGTTGGAGTTTGTGGGGGATGGGCTGCTCGTCCGAGGTCGTGGACGCCTTGTTTCCGATCCCGCCCCGGTTTTTGACAAGGTCGTGATTGATCTCGGCGGTTTGAAACCTTCTCATGGCTGCTCACCGAAAAACCTTACCCCAAATCCATGAACGAATTATTCGACCTCACCGCCCGCGTTTTCGTCATCACCGGCGCCACCGGCGCCCTCGCAGGATCCGCGGCCGATTATCTGGCCGCACAGGGAGCCCGCGTCGCCTACATCGGCCGCACGCAGGACAAGCTGGACGCAGCTCTCGCCAAGTGCCGCTCGGTCACGCCGGACGCCCAATGCATCGGCCTGATCGCCGACGTGCTCGACCGCCCGGCCCTGGAAGCGGCGCGCGATGCTGTGCTGGCAAAGTGGGGACGCATCGACGGCCTCGTCAACGGCGCGGGCGGCAACATGCCGGGCGCGACCATCACTCCGGACAAAAGTTTTTCCGATCTCGATTTCGAATCGTTCCAACAGGTCATCGATCTGAACCTGCACGGCACCGTCCTGCCGTCGCTTGTTTTCACTCCGGCGATGATCGACGGTGGCCGTGGAACGATCGTGAACTACTCCTCGGTATCCTCGCCACAAGCACTGACCCGCGTGGTCGGCTACTCGGCGGCGAAGGCGGGGGTGGACAATTTCACCCGCTGGCTGGCCGTGGACATGGCGAAACGCACCGGCGGCAAGCTGCGCGTGAACGCGGTGATGCCCGGGTTTTTCCTCGGAGAACAGAACCGCCGGTTGCTTACAAATGAGGACGGATCGCTGACGGACCGTGGCAACACGATCATCTCCAACACGCCGTTCGGCCGCTTCGGTCATGCGGATGAATTGTTTGGCGCGCTGCACTATCTGTTATCGGATGCCTCGCAGTTCGTGACCGGCACCGTACTCGCGGTGGACGGCGGCTTCGTGGCATTTTCCGGAGTCTGATCATGAATTTGTCCGAACCGGATCTGTTTCTGCTGGGAGAGGGATTCCGCTGGTTCGTCCCCGCCGATCCGGTGCCGCTGGCGTTCATCCGGCAGGCGGGCGCGGAGGCGGTTTTCTCGTCGCACCATCAGATTCCTTATGGCGAGGTCTGGACCCGCGGGGCGATCCGCGAGCGGAAGCAGATGATCGGGGATGCGGGGCTGAGCTGGACGGTGGTCGAGTCCGTACCGGTCCACGAGGACATCAAGTCCGGTCGCGGCGACCTGAGGCGGCTTTTTGAAAATTATAACAACTCGCTGCGCAATCTCGCGGCGGAGGGGATCTTCACGGTGATCTACAATTTCATACCGGTGCTCGACTGGGTGCGCACCGACATGCGATGGGTGCTGCCGGACGGATCGGAAAGCCTGCACTACGATCCGGTGCGCTTCGCCGCGTTCGAGATCCATGCGCTGAAACGTGCCGGTGCCGAGGCGGACTAGCCGCCGGAGCAGATCGCGCGGGCCACCGCGTGGTGGGACAGCCTGGACGATGCCGTGCGCGACGCTTTCGTTAGGACAATCATCGACGTGCTCCCGGTGTGAAGTGGGCGCTCTCGCTCGACGACATCCGCGCGTGAGGACAATATTCTGCCAGAAATTGTTAGGGAATTCGCGCCACGCATCCACGCCGCCCACCTGCGCAGCACGCAGCAGCTGCCGGACGGATCGTTTTACGAAGCGGGCCACCTCGCCGGCTCGGTGGACATGCCCGCCGTCGTGCGCAACCTGCTGGACGAACAGGACCGCCGCCGCGCGGAAAGCCGGGCCGACTGGCAGATCGCGCTGCGCCCCGACCACGGCCACACCATGATGGACGACCTGCCGAAGCCCGCCGGCATCACGCCCGGCTACTCCTGCATCGGCCGGATGCGCGGGCTATCCGAGCTGCGCGGCCTGATGCTCGGCCTGCGTTTTTCGCAACGCGCGAAGTGAACGGCGGCGTGTGCATTTTGCCTGTGAAATGTCGCCAAGGGATGCAGTGTGCCCGCGTTGGAAAACAGGTGCCAAGCTGCAATCCCTTGTGGCTGTTGGATTTCCTGCCTGCCGCCGTGTTGGAACGGCACCTGCGATAATCCGAGCACACTCTTCGCGCAGCCCGCAGGCCGATACTATTGTAAGGGACAGCATCCATCCTCCGGGATGCGCGAAGAGTTTCCTCCACCAAAACAAAATTTTCCATGAAAACACTCCTACTACCCATCGTCGTGGCCACCGCAGCGCTGCTTCCGCTCAACCGGTTGAAAGCCGAGACTTTTGGTGGATTCGGAGCCGGCAAGAAATTCACCCTCACGGTGACCGACCGCAAATCCACCATGACCAGGGGCATCCTGGTGACCAAAAACGTTTCCATTCCTGATGGAGTCCCCGACTTCGCCGAAGGGGAGAAAGTCAACTTCCGGATCGGTGCGAAAGGCCAGTTGGTCGGTCTCGACTTCAAGATCGCGTTCCGTAGTGAACAGGGCGACATTGTGATTTACTCGAACAACCCGACTTTCAGCAAACCACACGGCGACGCCGCCACGGTGACCAAGAACTCGAATGGAAAACCGATCGAAGCCACGCTGACTTTCTACCGCTTCCATTTTTCCGGGTTCATTCCCGTCACCAACACGGTGAACTACGTTTTCGAGCGATAACGCCCGGCAGCCATAACAAACAAAGGAGAGCCATGTGCTCTCCTTTGTCGTTTTGAAACGAGTGGTCCCGAGTGGAATTGAACCACTACCACAGTCAAGAATCCATACCCCCCCGCGTCGGGATCGCGCGCCAGCCGGGACGGACCGTTCCGGCTGGCAAATCCCACGCTCCGCCCGCTCCAAGGACCGCTCCTTTCCTGGCCGGAACGTTCCTCTTCCATCGCGAACAGCTCCGTTTAGCCTCTGGACCGTACCGGAAACCCGCCGCATCGGTCTGTTCGGAAAACCGACCAGTCCGTCCGTCCGCCGCACCGCTCCGTTTCCGAAACCGGCCGCTCCGTCTGCTAAAAAGACCGTTCCGTTTGCTCAAAAGACCGTTCCGTTTGGTGAATCCACCTGAAGATGAGTCAGTTATGGTAGACGCCGGTTGTTGGAAACCGTAGAGCATCATCCCCAGCCGTGGATCATTTGAATCCTTGCCTGCAAGGATTCAAATCGATGAAGTCGGCGACTTGGCCCCACAGTCGCACGCCCACTAGAGACCACGAAGTCTTGACGCTTTCAAGGAGCAGCGATCTCCGAATCGCTGAGCCATTGGAAAGCCAATGACCTGCGGCTTGCATCCGTCACATGCCCCCGTCACCGAGCCGGCGGATGGAAGTCGGCCTTGTCAGTCGCATCAGCCCTCGGGTGATCCCGACTCGGATGCCATGAGATTCCGTCCGCCTCCCTTATAAGTCCCGGAACGGCAACGCCTTTGATGTGGCACGGGTTCCTGCGGATATTGCGCCTTGCCCGCGTCCCTCCCGCCGTGCGATATTCTCCCCATGAGTGAAATCATTTTTGAGGTGCATGAGGATGAGGTGGATGGCGGCTTTGTCGCCACCGCTCTGGGCCATGCCATCGCCACTCAGGGTGATACCGTCGAGGAGCTGCGCGTGATGGTGCGCGATGCGGTGCATTGCCATTTCGGCGATGACGCGGCAGGGCCGATGCCGAAAATCATCCGCCTGCACTTCGTCCGCGATGAAGCATTGGTGGTATGAAAATCCCCCGCGACGCCAACGCATCCGATCCCGTCCGCGCCCTGCGGGTGCTGGGATATGAGGCCGTGCGGCAGGAGGGTTCCCATATTCGCCTGACGTCGTATTTGAGCGGAACACACCACATCACGGTTCCTAACCATCGTCAGCTCAAAACCGGCACGCTTCTCGGCGGTGTCTTGAAACCCGTTGCGGCTCACCACAATCTCACCGTCGAGGAGTTACTCGCCAAACTCGACTTGTAGTAAACCAGCAGGCAACCCCAGGAATGTTGAAAGGCGAAACCTCCCCCATTCACTGCCATGACACTCACCACCGAACTCAATCAGAAAGCCAAAGCCATCCTCATCCGCGAGCTTGGCCCCGTGGACTACGCCCGGTTCATCCAGCAATACGAAGAGGGAACAGGGAACTACACCGCTGACCGTCACCAATGGCTCGGCGAGGAAAGCGTCAGCACCCTCCACGAACAAACATCCCAACTTGCGGCCAATGGCAAACTACCATGTCCTGCTGGAGCCAAAGTGCTAGGTCCAGCGGATTGAAATCGGCTCCAATCCATTCGAGGAAGGTGAAAATGCAAAACCCCAATCTTTGCGTCCCTTCGCGACCTTTGCGCCTTCGCGGTTACCTCTTCCGAGTCGCACCCACCTCGTCGCCGAATACGCGCTTTCCGGCATCGGCAAACCCATCCACCTACACCCAAACTCCGTATCCCTTTGCTTGCCCCAGCATAGCCGTAGGCGACGCCGGGCTCGACACCTGCCTGCCCAGCATCGAGCAAATCGAAGCCGAGCTGGGGCGGATCGGGGAGGAGGAATCAGGATTCGTGAACGAGAAATGTTGAAATGCGAACCCTGACCCCATTCACTGCTCTTGGCCCGATAAGTCCTGAAGTTCGTTCAGAACATCGCCCAACCGGACATCGAGCCCCTCTGCGAGAAGGAGAAGCGTGTGCAACGAGGGTTCTCTTTTCCCTGATTCTATCATGGAAATCGCCGATGCCGATACCCCACTCAGATTGGACCAGGCGTAAGCCGATAATCCCTTTTTCCGCCGTTCCTCACTCAGGCGGCGGACGGTCTTCTGAAGCAACAGGCGATTCTTTTCTGCAGCGGTCAAGCTGCCATGCTAGTCAGTGCGTTCTGTGACTTTTAGTTCACAGGTGTGAATTCTCATTGACTCCGGCTCTGCAGTTTTGATAGTGTCTCTCTGTTGCATCGGCTTTTGATCCCGTGAAAAAATCCATCAAAATTCACACTTCCGCCATGAATCCAAAAAATCAGCATCGTCACACGCCAAGAAGCTCTTTTCCCTCGCTTTACATCTTCCGCGACCGGTGTGCGCAAGCTTCTTTCCAAACGGAATCGACATTTGCTAATCCGCATGGAAACTGCCCCAGAATCATGAAATTCCTATCCACATCCTTCGCCTTGCTAGGAGGATTGTTGCAATTATGCGGCCAAGAAAAGACCACGCCAAAATGGGATGTTGAAATCCCCGGCCCAATTTATGACGGCAAGCCATCGGCACCGGCCCCAAAACCGGAACCGATCAATTTCAAGGTCGAGCAATCTCGGACTACGCGCATGGCAGTGACGGAAGCCCCGGAAATGCCGGATCTTCCCCCGATCAAAGGTGTCATCAATGTCACGGTGCAATTGGTTAAAGACCCCGGATTGCCAGATCCCCCTCCGCCATTGCCGCAGTTGCCACCGGATGATCCGGCTGTCATAGCCCGGATGGAAGAATTCCGTCAAAATTACCGGGGGACAGAACTCGTGTTCCTATCAGCCACCGTTTATGACCACTCGCGCACCTTGTTGCGGATTTTTCCCAACGGAAAGGCTGATGGCGAGATCATCGCTTGGTCGAATCTTGATTTCAATCAATTCGGCGGATTCTCCAGTTATCGCGTCACGGATGGTGATGGAACCATCCACGACTGCGGATTGCTGATGGGAATTGGCAATGAGAACACCGCTGCGATGGCAGAACGGCTAGCCAGATATGGGAAAAATTACAACAAACCGGAGAACCCGAAATTACCGGATTTAGCCGCGAGTGGTCCGGCCTTTTTGGTGATTGATGGTCAGGCGGATGGGGCGGCCATGAATACCTTATCACAAGTTCACGAATTGTACCGGAAAGAAGGCGTCAGGATGGAAGAGGCATTTCATGCCAAGGAAAAAGCCTATGTGGAGAGACATGCCTATCTGCTAGCGCACCCGCCGGTTCCCGAAAATGTGAAAATCCAATTCTGGAAACGCGATAGGGCCGCCGCCTTGCAACAAAACAAGGAAAGGGCAAAAGGACAATGAGACAGCGCCTTCGATTCGTCAAAATTGCGGCGGTGTTTGCTTTTTTCAGCCAACCGCTGATTGCCGACACACAA
>Ga0209512_1001699_pt1 | contig 25883 bp, 25 predicted proteins | sample frozenSSSSmetaG_FD_184142 | JGI IMG/M metagenome (GOLD analysis project Ga0209512, IMG submission 184142) | Glacier valley bacterial and archeal communities from Borup Fiord, Nunavut, Canada, to study Microbial Dark Matter (Phase II) -... | ecosystem: Environmental > Aquatic > Freshwater > Ice >...
GCGAGCAGTGATCAGGTTGAAGTGTTTTCTTCGAACGGCGAGACGCGGCTAATTGTACTTGATATGTATACATTAGACCGCATTTGGTGAAGATTCAGATGCAGACTAATTCAGGTGATTGGAAAGTCCGTGTACAACAAACTTTTCGTTGTATTCCCCACACAGCGAAGTAATCTAAAAAGGTATCCTCAATAATTTTAAGAGGTCAACATGAATGATTCAAACGCTCGACAATCGCCACATATATACTCACAATGGTATGGTGACGCCGCTTACTTCGGATTGCACTACGACTTGCACGCGCGCGCCTCCGACACCGAGTTAGGCGAACGCGCTGACCCTGAAACGCTCATCCCGCTGCTCAAGTTGATGAGTCCCGAATGGGTTCAAACTGACTGTAAAGGACATCCTGGTTACACAAGCTGGTATTCGCGTGTGCCGGATGCCTCGGTTAGTCCCGGCGTTCAGAAGGATGCGCTGACGGGCTGGCGAGCCGCAACCACCGCACTCGGCCTGAAGCTGCACTGCCATTATTCCGGGCTGTGGGATCAGGCTGCCGGGAAAAAGCACCCGGAGTGGGCGGTGCTCGACAAAAACGGTCAACGGCTGATCGGTGACGGCGAACAAACTTATGCTGTCATGGCACCGCTTGGCCCTTATATCGATGAACTGCTTATTCCGCAGTTCATCGAATTGATTGACCGTTACCAAGTGGATGGTTTTTGGGTGGACGGTGATATTTGGTGCGTACAAACGGACTATGATGAGCGCGCTGTTGTGGCGTTCCAGGCTGCCACCGGGATTGTTCAACCACCGCGTGATGCGTCCGACTCTAACTGGGATCGTTGGATGGCCTTCACGCGCCAGACATATTACGACTACGTAACCCGTTACTGCGATGCCGTGCATACGCACAAATCCGGCGTGCTGGTATGTTCCAACTGGCTGCAAACGTTTCGCAATCCGGGCAAGCCCAAAGTGCCGACCGATTGGATCAGTGGCGATAATACCTGGATATTTGGCCTGGATGCCAGTCGCTACGAAGCACGCTTCATTTCCACACGCGGTAAGCATTGGGATATCATGTTGTGGGATTTTTATAAAATCGGTGACATGGCCGATCCAACCAGACCGTGGGTTTTCAAACCTGTGCAGATGCTTCAACAGGAAGCCGCCGTCACGCTGGCGCTCGGTGGCGCAGTGCAGATTTATGAGTCGCAGAACGGCTTACGTAATGGGCAACTGGTGCCATGGCGCATGAAACATTTAGGGGAAGTCGGTGAATTTGTCAAAGCGCGGCGCGAGCTGTGCCAACATACGGAAACGATCCCGCAAGTGGCCGTGCTGCACTCAGAGCATCATTTTTACGCGCACGCAGAGCTGCCGTTCCCAGACGCAGATAAACAAGCACGTCCGGTGAAAGGCGCGACGTATGCACTTCTTGAAAATCACTACAACGTCGATCTTCTAGACGAATGGGCGCTGCTGCCACGTATCGATACGTTTCCTTTGATTGTGGCGGCAGAACAGGATCACATGTCCGATGCGATGGTTGACGCATTGAAAGCCTACGTCGAGCGCGGCGGTCGTCTGGTGGTGACGGGTGCAGCCGCTTATGAACGCTTCGGCAGCACATTTTTGGGTGTGCAGTCCGCCCAGACAGAAGCAAAACAAACCTGCTACATCTCTACGGGGGCAGACCCTTATGCGGCAGTGGTGTATTCCGAGCAATGACAATTGATCACCCCCATTGAAGCAGTACCGTTCGGTAAATTGGGAACATCTGCGCTTCTCGATGAGCGATTGTTGGATTATCCCGCTGCCGTAATTCACTCGGTTGGCAGCGGAAAAGTTGCTTATCTCCCGTTCAGCATCTTTGACTTTTTTGCGCAGGTGCAATATCCAGCGGTACGCCAGTTCGTAGGCACACTGATTCATGAACTGGTGGGTGTACTGCCGATTCGCGTCACAGCACCAACGTGTGTTGATGTCGTGCTGCACCAGAAAGACACGCGCACGATTGCACATTTCATTAACCGTGCATCCGGCATTCCGAATCATCCGCATAGCGGCGCGGTGGACGAAATCCCGAGAGTGGGTCCGATTACGCTTGAAATGGAGCTACCACATGAGCCGGGTTCCGTCACATTGGCCTTTGAAAGTGGAGCACTGAATTGGGTGTATGAGCCGAAGTCGAATGGTGACATGGGCGGCGTATTGAGCGTTACACTTGACCATCTGCACATTCACGGCGCTATAATCATTGAATGATGACGGCACATCCTGCTGTCAATATAATCTATCTGGTCAGCTTGGTCAGCATCCATCAAGATGAACGATACCAGTGTGCTATAATTCAGGAATTGCTCACGGCATGATACTATCGAAAAAGGGGACTTGCTAACAAAACGAGGCAAATTAATTTGCTGAAAATCAACGACAAGCTCCGATAAATTTTTAAGGTACGTCTAAAATGCTCACGGTCACTGAACAACCTCCGCAAAGTTTTACCGATCAGGTTCGGCAGGTTCTAGAACACTTATACGATTTCCCGTTTTTGCAGCGTCATGCGTTTACCCCGTACCTGACAGATGATACCCATGATAGGATGCCTGGTCAGCGCCTTCGTTTAGCCTTCATCCAAGCGATCAATATTCTTGATCCTGACCTGAATGGCGCGAACGATGCACCCCAGTCCCGCACACGCCGTTTGATGCAGATGCATTACATTGATGGCATGACTATCCAAGAAGCCGCGCACGAGCTGAGCATATCAGTTCGACAAGCCTATCGTGATTTGCAGCATGGGATTGAGAGCGTTGCGATGTTCCTATGGGCGCAGTTCAATGCGGGCACCGTTCCCGATCACCAACAAACGCAAAAGGGAGTAAGCCCTGATCAATCGGACGTAGAGCCAATCACACTGCGTATTCAATCGGTAGATGCGCACCTGCTGATTCAAAAGGCGATAGGCGCTGTAGAACGGTTGGCCTTACAACGAAACGTCACGCTGCATAGTGATCTTGACCCCCATACGATGCTCATTTCCACAGACCCGATTGTCGCACAGCAGGTGCTGGTCAGTATTCTCAGCCGAGGGGTACAGCAGGCCGCTTCGGGCAAGTTGACTCTTATTGTCAAAAACAATATATCTAACATGACCTTTCTTCTCGATTACGGCGTTCATCCTGACACGAACGACGAGCCATTTCTGACGCCGCTCATTACGCAGTTAGCGGAACGGCTTAACTGGATCATCGAACACGAAGTCCGCTCACCCAATCAACATCTATTGAAAATAAAAGTTATGGCAGATCGTTCCACAGTCTTGGTGATAGACGATAACATCGCACTGTTGGAGCGATTTTTGACAGGCTATCGCTGTCAACTGGTAGCTGCCTACGACGGGTACGAGGGATTGCGACGTTGTGAGGAGTTGCAACCCGATGTTGTCATTCTGGATGTGATGATGCCGAGGCTTGATGGTTGGGATATGCTGCAAAAAATGCAAAGTAATCCAACCATTGCGCATATTCCGGTGATCGTCAGCTCGGTATTCAACGATCCCGAATTGGCGCGTTCACTGGGAGCCGCTCTGTTTCTTGCCAAACCTATCCGGCAAACTGATCTTTTGGCCGCGCTCAACACCTTGAATATTCTCCAAGAAAAACGCTAGTGCCTTATGCAAGAAAATACCGGAAGTAATTCGGAAGCGCTTCGTGAGCGGCTTGCCGAACATTTAGCACAATTTGTGATTGTCGCAGCGGGTCTGGCGCTATGGTTGTTCTTCCCGCTGCGAACTTTTCCACCCCTTCCCATCGGTGTATTCTGCGTGGTCATGGGCATAGGGATATGGGTGCAGCAAAACATTGAGAAGTCACCTGTCTTCGCTCGTCAGGTTTTACTCTGGGGGTTGATCGGTACTTTTCAAGTAACATTATTTCTTTTTGACGATCCGTATCTGCCGTTTTTGGGATTGGTTTTGCTTTTCTTGGCCGCGATGTTGGTGCGTGGCAGCGAAGTCTTTGTCACTGGATTAACCATTATGAGCGCGACCTGGCTCACCCTGAGCGGCCAGCGTCACTACCCACTTTTAGAGCTTTCCCTCATTTTTGGCGTAGGACTGCTGCTGGCGCGGGTTGCCGTCAGCACGTTGTACACGGCATTGGCGTGGGAATCCTACTCGCGCGAACGCGCAAACCGTCTGCTTGAAGAAGTCCGCGAACACCGTGCCATGCTGAGCAAAACATTGAAATCACTTAACCAGGCTTACGAACATCAGGCGCACATTCAGCATGAACTGATTATCTCCCAACGCGAAGCAGATGAACGGCGACGGATGAAAGAGCAGTTTGCCGCCAACATCAGTCATGAACTGCGGACATCGCTTAATTTAATTCTGGGTTTCAGCGAGCCTGGTCGCTTACACTGCGCCGCGACATTACCCAGATTTATCGCAACAGCCGCTACTTGTTGGAAATGATCGATGATATTCTCGATCTGTCACGGGTCGAGATGACAGGGTTTGCGCTCAGCATCGAACCAACAGACATGCACGCATTGCTGAACGATGTTAACACCGTCGCGCATGACCTGTTCCAAGAAGGTGTTGTGCGCTTTGAATGCAATATTGCGCCTGACCTACCGCACCTGGAAATAGATCGCAGGCGTATTCGACAGGTGGTCCTCAACTTACTCAACAACGCCCGACGATTTACGGAAGTGGGTTGCGTACAGCTCAGTACGAGCCACAAAGCCGATGAAGTGATCATCCAAGTGAGTGATACAGGCATCGGTATCGCAGCAGAACAACTACCGCTCATCTTCAACGAGTTTTATCAAGTTGATAGTTCCCTGAGTCGCCAATACAGCGGAACCGGCCTTGGGCTTGCAATCAGTAAAAAGTTCGTGGAAGCCCATGTAGGTCGAATCTGGATCAAAAGCCAGACAGGATCGGAAAAATCAGGGTCGGCTTTTAGTTTTTCGCTGCCTATTCGACCGCGCATCATCGCTACGAAAACGCATCCAGCAGACATCTCCCGCGATCAAGATCACCTGTCTATTCTGGTCGTTGATCCCGATCCGGCCAGCACTTTTTTGTTACGCCGCCATTTACCCGCTTACGATATTGTTCAGGTGACACATGCCGACCTTTTGAGTGAAGCTGTACAAATGACGCATCCACAAGCGATCCTCTTGAATACGCTTTACCACGATTCCCTAACTCAGATGCTCGATACTCACCTCAACATTCCGGTAATACAGTGTGTTCTGCCAAGCCATTCATGGATCGAACGCAAATTAGGCGTTCACGTTTTATTGAGCAAACCGCTCATGGCACAGCACTTGTTTCAAGCTATAGCGCGGGTTGGCACTGTAACGCGTATATTGATTGTCAACAACAATGTGGCTTTTGCACAATTGATTGAGCGCATTCTGCAAACCAGCCCTAATCTCATGCATACGCAATGCGCCTATAGCATTGAACAGGCGTTAGAGGTGAGTGAAGATTGGACACCGGAACTTATTATTTTGGATGCAGAGACATACGTATCTGGTGGCACACAGGCTATCGATCCGCTACGGCAAGCGGGAACACCGATCATTCTACTGGCTGATCCTGACTATATTGAGAAAATCAGCGCACAGGCCAATAGCGAAATACGCATCAGTCGATTCGAGGGCTTGAAAACGACAGAGGTAGTGCATTACGCTGTGAGCATTATAAAGTCGCTGAACGCCGACAATTAATATATTCCAGTAAAAGCTTCAAGTCTTCGCTCAATTAACCCGCACGCTCACCTTGATTCGATGAATTGCCACCTTGATCCTGATTCATGTCACGTTCGTGTCATGTTTTTGGCAATAAATGGTAGCTTGCTATACCCGGTTCTCGCTATGCTCTCACTCATTCACATATGTAATTTTCAGACTGTATCATGAAATTCTCACTTAAGGTTGCTTTTTAGCAGGACTCAACAATTAAGATGGTTAGCCGAGCCAAAGTACACGAAGCCATTCCCGTCGAACAGCCGATCAAGGTTGTCAGAAAACAGAGTGCAACGTGGTCACGTATCCGCCAGAATTGGCAATTGTACGCACTGTTAGCGCTGCCAGTCCTGTATTTAATTGTATTTAAGTATGTACCCATTATCGGCGCGCAAATTGCGTTTCGAGATTTCAGCCCCGTTGCTGGAATCTGGAATAGCCCCTGGGTAGGGCTTGATAACTTCACGAAATTCATAAACTCACCGCAGTTCGGCAATATACTTGGAAACACGCTGCGCCTGAGCATCTACTCGTTACCTGCTGGCTTCTTTGTCCCAATTGTTCTGGCGCTGAGCTTGAATCAGGTGCGCTTACAGTCCTTCCAAAAAGCAGTGCAGTTAGTCGTCTATGCACCATATTTCATCTCGGTAACGGTGTTGGTCGGGTTGGTCACTGATTTTCTGCATCCACGCCTCGGCATCTTCGCGATGCTCGGCAACTGGCTAGGTTTTCAGGCACCCAACCTGATGGGCGACTCAAACTTTTTTGATCATATTTATGTGTGGTCGGGCATTTGGCAGACTGCCGGATTCGGGAGCGTCATCTATCTAGCCATTCTCTCGACCATTGACCCGGCACTGCATGAAGCCGCCATTGTCGATGGTGCGAATCGTCTCCAACGCATCTGGTATATCGATATTCCTGGTTTGCTGCCCACTGCGGTAGTTTTGCTTGTTCTCAGCACCGGCAATATCTTGCAAATCGGGTTTGAAAAGATTTACCTGATGCAGAATTCGCTCAATATTGGCCTCTCAGAAGTGATCGATACTTACGTCTATCGTGTCGGCTTGTTAAGCAGCGTGCCTGCCTATTCCTACGCCACTGCGATTGGCCTTTTTAAGTCGGTGATTGGTCTTGTGCTCATTGTGATGGTCAACCGCGCTGCAAAAACCTTGACCAAACAGAGTTTGTGGTAGTGAAGAAAAGGAACGGGTCTGATGTTTAATTTAAGAAAACGCGCCAAATTCGCTGTTTACGAAGGTACCGATGATCGGCTGTTCGTGATTGCAAACTATGCTGCTTTGGCCTTGCTTACATTGGCTGTGCTGCTTCCGCTATGGTATATCGTCAGCGCGTCGTTCACATCCACGTCAGCTGTGTTAGCAGGGCGCATCAGCCTGATCCCCACTGAATTCAGCCTGGATGGGTATACCACTGTGTTCCGTCACCCCTGATTTGGAGCGGTTTTGCCAATTCATTGTTTTATACCATCGTTAGGACTGTAGTTAATCTGGTCATGACGATCATGGCAGGCTATGCCCTTTCACGGCGCGAACTGGTTGGGCGCAATTTCATCCTGGCCGCGTTCGTCTTCACCATTTTGTTCGACGCGGGGTTGATGCCAAATTTCTTGCCCGTCAAAGACCTGGGTATGTTGAATACGCGCTGGGCACTTATTCTGCCCAAAGCAATGAGCGCCTGGAATGTGCTCATTTCAGCAAAGACCCGGTGACGATTAAAGTTATGCTGCACGGTGATGCCCGCGTTGAAGATTACGCGACCAACTGGTTTACAAAGTGGTACGAAAAATTGACGAATGTGCATGTCGAGTGGCAGGTGACGTCAGGAAGTCCACAAGAAGCACAGCAAGCGTTGAGCTTGACCGTAGCAAGTGGCAGCTTACCCGATGCCATGATGTACTTCGGCTCGGACCCAACGGCGCTCGCCTACTACGGCGGTCAGGGGACATTCATTCCCTTGAACAGCCTGATCGATAAGTACGGACTAGGAGCACAGCAGTTATTCAAGGAACAACCCGTCGTCCACGACTTGATCACCTCGGCAGATGGCAATATCTACGGCTTACCACAAGTCAACATTTGCTACCACTGCTCAATGGTGCAAAAGATGTGGATCGATCAAACGTGGCTCGACAAACTTGGGCTGAAAATGCCACAGACCACCGAAGAATTCCGCACGGTCTTGCAAGCTTTCAAAGATAAAGACCCGAATGGTAATGGTAAAACCGGTGCTGCACCGCTGACTGGCGCGGCTAAGTCCTGGCAAATGGACTTACGCGGCTATCTGATTAACCCATTCATTCTGGAGGATACACTCAGTACGAACCAACACCTACTGCTGCGCGATGGCAAAGTGATGGCGAACTTCGTTGCTCCAGAGTATAAAGACGCCCTCAAGTACATCAAAAGCCTGTTCGACCAGGGCTTGATTGGCTCTGAGGCGCTCACCCAAGCCGACACCGATGTCCGCCAGGTCGTTGAAGGCCCCCACAACCAATATGGTGCGATTTTGGGTGGATACATGGGGTTGTTCTCCGAAGTGGGTGGCAAAAGTAGACGTTGGTTGGAATACGTCACAGTTCCGCCATTGAAAGGACCAAGTGGCAACCGGGTCACGCCGATCGATCGCTTCGGTGTAAATGGTGGTCAATTCATGATTACGAGCGCGGCTAAAAACCCGGATTTGATCATGCGTTGGGCGGATGGTTTCTATCAATCAGAAATCCGACTCCGTTCCGGGAATGGACCGCGTGGTACGGGTTGGGAGTATGCAGCCGCCGGTCAGACGGGCATTGACGGTAGCCCGGCCTGCGTCGTTAGCTTGAAGAACTATGATGCTGTTCAAAACGACATGTGGTACGACACAGGTATCTTCTACCAGAGTTCCGCGTCTCGTCTATGCTTGGCCGCAGTCGGCAGCAACGGCAAGTTGGAGAGTGTTCTCTACAACCAAACGCACGATAACTATGCTCCCTACGCTGCACCCGCCAGCATGATTGTCCCGCCGCTGTTCCCCGACACCAAAGCAGCCGCCGAAATGAGCACGCTGTGGACGGGCATCAACAATTACGGTGACCAGGCGTTCGGAGAGTTCGTCACTGGCAAAACGGACATCGATACGGGTTGGGATGCGTACATCGCCAACATAAACAAGCTCGGTTTGCCGCGCTACCTGGAACTTAAGCAGGCCGCTTTCGACGCCAAGTGGAAGGGTAAATGGTCGCCTAAGTCGTAAGCGAATTGACTTTTTTATCAAGTTTCACCCCTTTCTATATTGTGGGGAGGGGTGAAACACTTTTTGTTAGTCAGTTCAGGCTGAGAGCGTGGCACGCCGCGCCTTTTCGCTGAGCGTACTGTGTCGTGATTAAGGAGCCTGAAACGTGCAATATTTCACATATCGGGGTCGGCAGTTAGATACAATCAGCTTCCCGTTAGGCGGGAGCTGCTAGACGATATTCGCGGCGCAGGGTTTATTCCCGGATTATGGATTGACCCGTTTATGGTCGGCAATCGCAGCAAACTTTTCAAGCAACATCCCGATTGGGTGGTACATGATGTCGAAACCGGCAAGCCAATCGTGCAATGGAAAACTTACGGTGAGTTTCGTTGGCATAAGCAAAGCGGCGAATACTACACCCTGGATGTAACGCATCCCGATGCATTTTCCTGTATTCGCAACGTGTTCCACACCTGGTGGCACGAATGGGGTTGCGACTATTTCAAAGTAGATTTTCTATTTTACGGTGCTGAGTATGGACCAACACGCGCAAAGTGGCATACCTCCGGCTTGACTCGTATTGAAATTTGGCGCAAGATGGCGGAAATGATCCGAGCGGAAATTGGTGACGCACTATGGCTCGCCTGTGGATCACCGCTTTGGGCGGCGGTTGGTCTAGCGGATGGTATCCGCATTGGCGGAGATGTTGGCGTCAAATGGTCGGGATCGCTTTCGGCAGAGTCGCTGCTCAGAGATCAGGCGACACGAAACTTTGCGAACGGGGTCTTAGCTCGACTTTGCGCATCAGGCGGCATAACAAAGGGCGTCAGTAAAGCGTTCCAAGAGAATGCGTGGGACTTGTACCACATCGGGGTTTTGGGTAGACCGTTGAAAAGTCAAATGCCGCCAGACATGGCAGCGGACGAAGGCCAGTGCATCGGCAAAGGTGGCAACGGCTTGGAATACCAGGCGGTTGTCGGTAAAGACAAGGGGTGGCTTTTGAGAAGTTCGTGGGTCAGCAAAGTCACCACTGAAAACAAGCCAAGGAGTGCCGGGGTGGTGCGCGCAATCGCTTTAGCGGACCATTGCCGTTGGGTTTCAACACGCAGGTGGGTACGGACTTGCTGGAAAGTAGTTTCCATCTGCCAACGACGCATAAAAAAGGCAAGGATGGCGGTTGCCGTGAGCGTCATGTCGGTCGAGAGCAAGGCTTGGGGCGCAAACTTGTTTGTCACATCCCGAATGAGCACATAACGGACAGGGACAGGGGCAAGCCCGGTGTGATACCAAACGGCAGTGCCCGTCAACACATCGATGTCGCGTAGGAAATGGTCGTACCACAAGACGCTCATGCATTGCCAGCCGGTCGCGGTGTGTGTCAGATGAGACGCCAGGGTGGGGAGGCGCTTGCCTTTCAGTCGTGGTCGGCCTTTGCCTGAATAATCGGGCGCAGGTTCGTATAAAGCCGCATCCAAGCGCAGCCGGGTGATGACGGTTACCGGTTTTGCCAACGATTGGCAGGCATGGAGAAAGTCCAGTGCGGCGTAACCACTGTCGGCCACGACCACCAGTGCTTGGTTGGGCAGCCAGCGGCGGAGCTGAAAAATCGCTTGGCGTGCCCAATCGGTGATTTTCTTGGGTGCCCGAGCGCATTCCTGGTAATAGCGTTCGGATGCCGCCAACATCGTCAGGAACGGCAGCGCCCACACGCGCCGCGCGAACGGAATGTTGACCAGCCACATCAAGCACACCCAACGCAGCCCGCTGGCCTTCACAAAATGACTTTTACTGGAGCGCACCAGGTCACGGTAAATGCCTTTGGCTGCAATCTTGGCACCCCGTCGCCGTTCAATCGTTTCATCAATGCCGAACACCAGCGGTTCATCGGCCACCGCAAACGCTTTTACCAGCAAGCGCAGCAAAATCAGGCTCACGTCCAACCCTGACCACACCGCTCGATTCAGTACTGCATGATACCGTGCGTAATTCGCTTCATGCCCAAGCCCATCACCCGCAACACGGAACTGACCGTCCGTTTTCCGGTCGTGAGCAGTGCCCCTACCACCATTTCTTGCGCCCGTGCCCACGTTGTCTCACCCCACAGCGCTTGTGCAAACGGGTCAATCACAGCTAACGTAAAGGATGGCAAGTTCAGCATCACTCTTGATCCACTCAGTCAATTTCTTGTCCCTATTTTGCCACACCCATCCGCAAAGTCTAGCTTAGGGAAGAGCCAACGTATCGACCACGCCCACGAATTGATCGGCGTAGCGCGCCACGCTCAGCGCCGACTCGACATGTCGCCGCGCTGCCGTGCCGATTTGTGCGCGCAAGGTCGGGTTATTCAACAGCATCAATACGCGATCGGCAAAGGCGGCGCTGTCACCCGCTTTCACAAGATAGCCCGTCTGACCGTCGATCACCGTTTCGGACGGCCCGCCCACGCGCGTACTGACTACCACACGCCCCATCGCCATCGCCTCGATCACGACCATGCCGAGCGACTCGAAGCGCGAACTGCACACGATCACATCCGACGCCGCTAACACCTCACGCGAGTCCGGCCAGAAGCCGAGGAAGCTCACCCGCTCGCTCAGCACCGGATCGGCGTGTACGGTGTCGATGATCTGCTGCTTGAAGCGTTCATCCGCCGACACGTTGAACACGTTATCGCCCGCCAACGCAAAGCGTGCGTTTGGCAGTTGTGCCGCGACTCGCCGCGCCATATCCAGGAATACATCTTGCCCTTTGACCGTTTGAAAGCGCCCGATCAAGCTCACCAATGGCACATGCGCGGCAATCCCGATCTTTGCACGTACCGCCGATCCGTCGGCGCTAGTGGGCGAATATTCGTCAGGATCGACGCCTGGAATCAGCACGGGCATTCGATCGAGCGGCATAAATGGCGGATCGCCTAACAGATCGTGCCGGACGCTGGCCGTGATCGCAATCATGCGCGTAATACGTTCGCAGAAAAAGCGGCGCTGCCAGCGCTTTATATCGAACCAGCCGCCCATCGCGTTCCAGATCACTGGCACACCCGCCCGTTCACCCGCGCCAACTGCAAACGGCAGCGCGTGATAATCGCTGTGAATCACGTCGATTTGCGACTCACGCAGCACTGCGATCAACTTGCTCACGATGGGTAAGCGCGTATACAGCGCGGGCACAAAATATGTGCTTGCGCCGCGAAACGGGATCGTGTGAATTTGAACACCTAAGCGGGCTGCCGCTTCGCTGAATTGGCCGATCTGCGGGGTCACCAGGTGCAGTGTGAAGCCGCGCCCTGCCAATTCCGCCATGAGATTAAGCTGGACGCTTTCGCCGCCGCCGCGTCCTGTGTAGTGTGAAATAAACAGCAGTCTGCGCCGCGTCACTCCAGATCGCTGACGGTGCCATCTTCCGATAACTGACTGACGCGCAGTTCCGCCGCGTCCAACTGGGTATCGCACCATGCCGCGAGTTGTTGACCTCGTTCAAACAATTTGAGCGATTCATCCAGCGATAAACTACCCGCTTCTAAGCGGATCACAATGCTCTCTAATTCCTGGTACGCCTGTTCAAACGTGACTTCTGAAGCGAAGTCAGGCGGAAGCGGATCAACCGTCAAGTGAACGATCCTTTACAATAGCTTTGAGTAACCCATGCTGCAATTGTACCGTGATGCCTGTGCCAGCGGCAGCGTCGATCGCGTCGGATAAGCGTTTATTGTCGCCCGTCCGATACACCAACGCATAGCCACGCGCCAGAATATTCGCCGGATTTGCCGAGTCGAGCGCTCGCCGTTGGCTGCGGATACGCTCGCGCAGCCGTTCGATCCCGCGATGGGCTGCGGTATGGCCGCGCGTATTGAGGCTGTCCAGCCGCTGCCGCATATTTTGCACGCGCACTCGTGGCGACAAATGGCGCAAGGATCGGCGCTGTGCCGTGATGATGCTGCGCCGCCCGTCAATCTGCACTTGCATCGCGTCCGCCAGCGCCAACCGCCGATCGAATAATGAGGCGCGCAGCTCGGACATGTCCGGCGTGATCAGTTCCGCACCCGCTGAAGGCGTCGGCGCGCGCTGATCGGACACGAAATCGACGATCGTGAAGTCCGTTTCATGGCCGACGCCCGTAACGATCGGGATGATGCTTTCATAAACGGCACGCGCCACCCGTTCATCGTTGAACGCCCACAAATCCTCGATGCTGCCACCCCCGCGCGCCAGCAAAATCACGTCACATTCGCCATGCTCGCACAATGCGCGAATGGCAGCGGCAATGCGCGGCGGTGCGCTGTCACCCTGTACAATGGTGGGGCTGAGCAGCACGCGCGCCAACGGATAACGGCGCGTCAGCACATTTTGAATATCCTGAAAGGCTGCCGCGCTCGGTGAGGTGACCACCCCGATCAGGCGCGGATACAGGGGCAGCGGGCGTTTGTGGGCACTGTCGAACAACCCTTCGGCTTGCAACCGTACTTTGAGCTGCTCGAACTGCTGATGCAGGTCACCGAGTCCGGCGGGTTGCAGCACATCCGCATACAACTGATAAATGCCGTTGTCGATATACGTATCCACGCTGCCATGTGCGCGCACCCGTTCGCCATCGGTTGGCAAATACGAGTGGCGCGTGATGCTCGTCTTCCACATGACGCATTTGAGCTGGCTGCGATCGTCCTTGAGCGTGAAATAAGCGTGGCCGGAAGCATAGCGCTTGAAGTTGCTCACTTCGCCTTCCACCCACACATCGCGCAGCCAATCCGCCTTGCTGAACATGCGCCCGATGCGCTGATTGAACTCAAAAATGCTGAGCGGCTGAACCGTGTCAAAAGTTAATTGCATAGTGGTGTACTGCTGTTATTGATCAGGATGCTACCTGTTGGCCGGAGAAAAACCAATGGTTTGTTGTTGGCTCAATCACGAAAGCGTGCGGCGTCAGACCAATAAGCGGTGTTTCGACCACACGCCCGTCATAAGTGTTGAACCAGACCAACGCGCGCAGATCAAGCCGCAAACCGACCAACGTATTGTAATTCGACAAAGCAAGGTTTGTTACTGCGATGCTGCCACCGCTGGCAGTTTGGATGAACGTTCCCGGCCATTGAGTTGGCTGCGCCGGAAAGATACTCAATGGCCCCGCTAAACTAGTATTGTTGAATGACATTGGCGTAGGGGTGGCGGGCGGGCCGGGTATCATGCGTATCAATTGATCGGCGTGATCGGGCATCGCCCAAATGCCCGCAATCTGTCTGTCTTCCATGAGCGCTACCGATCGAAAACGCCCGCCGTTAGTGATGAACCACTGCCGAACTTGCGTCAGTTTGCCAGTAGTCGAGTCCCCATGCAATTGCAGGATGTGCGGCTGTGCGTTGTAATTATTAGCGTAGCCGCTGATGAACACCAGTGGATCGCCATTCAACACGACCAGATCATCCGCGCCGATCACTGTAAATGAATCGACAAAGTGCCGCGCTGAATCGAACATGAACACAGCGTCCGCCTGCTTTTCGCAATCCGAGGCGAGAATATACATGTTGCCAGTGGTATCGAAACCAATCTGGCGTGCGCTGACCATCGCTGAATACGCAATACTTTCGTGCTGACTCGTCTTCGTATCGATCACCCAATAGGCTTCATTCGCATCACACGCGCCAATGCCTTTATTGCGAGTGTGCGCCGCATACAACAGCCCATCACTCCCGAACTGTAAGCCGCGAAGCAAATAACCTGGCAGTGAGTTCACTTCCAAAATGCGCAATAAGTCCATACCTTTGGCATTATTGGCGTCAGTATACTCATAAACATGATCGATCGCGGTAGCGGGCTGCACCAATTGCCCGTCGATCACCAGCGGCATAGGCGTTGCGCTGACGGCGGTAATGCTGGCGTGCGCAGTCGCCGTGGCGTTGAATCCGGCGATCGCGGTTTGCTGAAAGGCGATGTTGTGTACTTCAGTTGCCACTGCTGCAAAGGTCTGCGTGAGCACGGCAGCCGGAAGGACCGACGGCATAGGCGATGGAGCATAAGCAGTGCTGAGCAAGGCTGGCTGGCTCGCGTTCCAAACAAGGACAACGCCCCGTACCAGCATAATTGCCAGTATCAAAATGCCGAATGCGAAGGGCGCGCCTATCCAGCGCCGAACGCGACCGTCACGTTTGCGCTTTTGCTTGTGTCCGTACCAATCTGGCTCGTGATCGTCTTGCATGGCTGCTCGCTATACACCTGACAGCCCCATTGTAGCACGATTGGTGCTGTTTTCGCGTGGCGGAATTTTCCAGCCTATCTCGCGCGACTCAGCAGTAACAACACACCCGCCACCACTGACGCCGCCAACAATCCATCGATCCGATCCAGAATGCCGCCGTGTCCAGGGATAATACCGCTCGCATCTTTCACGCCAAACTGACGCTTGAAAGCTGACTCCAGCAAATCACCCGCCACCGTCGCTGGTGCAACACCGATCGCTATCAGTGCGACGGTCGGCGTGAGGCTGCCCGCGATCAGATTGAGCAGTACGCCAATCGCAATCCCGCTCAACGCGCCGCCGATCGCCCCTTCGATCGATTTGTTGGGCGAAATCTGCCGCGCCAAGGGGTGACGTCCGAACAAGTGGCCGATGATGTAGGCCATGCTGTCAGTACCCCAATTAGTCACGACGATTGTAAACGTCCATACAATGCCGAGTGGGAGTTGGCGTATCACCACGCATATGCTCAACGGCAGCGCTACGTACAGCGCCGCGATCAGCATCAACAGCGATCGGCGCTGCCTGCCACAAAGGGCAATGCCGCTGATCAGCAGCGCGATCAAGATAACGCCCACTGCTTCTATTGATTGTACTGTGCCGATGTAGCCAGCCGCGACGATCACAAGCGCAGCAGGTACGCCGATCCATAATGCAGCGCGCGGATAACGCACGATCCCATAAAATTCAATCGTCGCAATAGCGCTGACCAAGCCTATCAAAACGGCAAACGGCAAACCGCCCTGATAAATAATCCACAAAATAATGGGGCCAGCAGTGAAGCCCGTGACTAATCGTAATACAAGGCTGCGATCGGCATTAAGTTTGATCAAGTGAGTGGGTTGCATCCTGTAAGATCAAGAAGTGAACAAAGCACAACCCTGATTATACAGAGCTGATGCAAAATCGTTGACCCTAACCCCGCGCTTTTGTATAGGGCAAGGGAGTCGAGACACACGCTGCCACACTCCGCAAGCCATGTGTTTAATCGGCGCTAAGTTTGCTATGATCTTAGCTGTGCAATGTACTTTTGAAATGAAGCCGAGGTTCGCATGTCGATAAACGCCCATCCTGCCAATATGTCGCCCACCGCGTCGCCCAATTCCGATTCACTGGTACGCTTGCGAAACCTGACGCGCAGCTATGAGGAGGCGGGCAATACGCGCACTATTTTAGATGCGGTCAGTATGGATGTTCGTGAAGGCGCGTTTGTAGTGCTGCTCGGCAAAAGTGGCAGTGGCAAAAGTACGCTGCTCAACCTGATCGGCGGCATTGATAAAGCGACCAGCGGCGATGTGTGGATTCAAAATACGCGCTTGACCACGCTCAGCGAACGGGATTTGACGCTGTTTCGGCGCGATCACATTGGCTTTGTCTTTCAATTTTTCAACCTGATCCCGACGCTGACAGTGCTTGAAAATGTCAGCCTGCCTTACGAACTGCGCGGCTTGAGTCGGCGTGATGGTGAGCGAGCGACGCGCACCCTGTTGGAGCGGGTCGGGTTGGCCGATCGCGCAAATGCATACCCCGATCGGCTGTCCGGCGGCGAACAGCAGCGGGTCGCGATCGCGCGGGCATTAGTGCATCAGCCGCTGTTGGTGTTGGCCGACGAACCGACTGGCAACCTGGACGAAGATACGGGTAAAACTGTGCTCAAGCTGCTGTTGGAACTGACGCGCGAAAGTGGCAAAACGCTGATCATGGCAACGCACAGCGCCGACGTGGTGACTTATGCCGACGTGGTGTATCGCATTCACGAAGGAAAATTGCAGCTTGATCCACACGCGAGTCCTGAAATACAGCCGGTGCGCCCATGAACGGCATTATGAGCAATACGCTGTGGCGCGTCGTCATTCGCTCGGCCTTGCGGCGACCGCTGCAATCGGCGTTGTTCGTGGCAGGCGTAGCGCTCGGCGTGGCAATGATCGTGGCGATCGATCTGGCAAATGGCAGCGCCGGACGCGCGTTCGGGTTGTTCACGGAAAGCATTGCAGGTCGCGCTACACATGTGATCGATGGCGGGCCGGGCGGCTTGCCGGACGCACTATATACGCGCTTGCGAGTCGATTTGGGAGTGCAAGCCGCCGCGCCAATTGTTGATGATTATGTGCAGGTGCTGGAAATGGACGCGCAGCCGCTGCATGTGTTCGGCGTGGATGCGTTTGCCGAGCCGCCTTTCCGTAACTATCTGTCAGCGGGATCGGCGGGATCAGAGAATGTACAGGTCGATCAACTGACGGCGTTTTTGGTGCAGCCCAATACGGCGCTCATTTCTGAACCGCTGGCGCAGCAGTATAAATTGAATGTGGGCAGCACGCTCACATTGCGCTATGCCGCCACTCGCCATATGGTAACTATCGTCGGCTTGCTGCGATCCAGTGATGCTGTCACCACGCAGGGCTTGCAAAACCTGCTGATCACCGACATCAGCACGGCGCAAGAAATTCTGGGGCGCACGGGCAAGCTCACCACGATCGATCTGATCATCCCGTCCGGCGCGGCGGGTACGGCGTTACTCGCAAAAATCCAGGCAGTGCTGCCCGCCAACGCGGTGATCCAGGCATCAGGGGCGCGCGGCTCGGCCATTTCGCGGGTGACGGACGCCTTCGATTTGAGTTTGACTGCGCTCAGCTTATTGGCGCTGGTCGTCGGCATGTTCCTGATCTACAACACGGTCACTTTTTCAGTCGTGCAGCGCCGCCCGATGCTCGGTACTTTGCGCGCAATCGGCGTGACGCGCGTGCAAATTTTCGCGATGATCCTGAGTGAAGCGGCTATTCTGAGCGTGATCGGCGCGGTGATCGGGCTGGCGGTGGGCGTGATCATGGGGCGTTTGGCGGTCGGTCTGGTGACCCAAACGGTGAGCAGCCTGTACTTCACGGTGAGTGTGCGCGGGGTGAGCGTCGCGCCTTTCACGCTGATCAAGGGCGTGGTGATCGGCGTGGGCGCTGCACTCTTGGCCGCGTTCTTTCCGGCCTTTGAAGCGACGACCACGCCACCCACAGGCGCGCTCAAGCGCAGCGACATCGAAGCCAAAGTGCGGCGCGCAATTCCGGCGCTGTCGATTGTCGGCGCAGTGTTGATCATCGCATCGGCGGCGTTGATGGGCGTTCGCATATTGGAGTTCAACTTTGCCGGATTGTTCTCGCTGTTGATCGGCTGTGCGCTGTTCACGCCGTTGATCGTGCTGCTGCTGATGGGTGCGCTACGTCCGCCGATGGGCGCGATCGCGGGCGTGCTTGGCCGGATCGCGCCGCGCTCGATCATCCGCTCGCTCAGCCGTACGTCGGTCGCGATTGCCGCGTTGATGGTGGCTGTCAGTGTGATCGTGGGCGTCAGTGCGATGGTCGGCAGCTTTCGCGGCACGGTGCAAGATTGGCTGACCGATACCATCCGCGCTGATATTCTGGTCAGCCCGCCGTCGATCAGCGCTAACCGCCAGGAGCTGCCGATCGATCCGGCCATTGCCGATCAGATCGCCAAAATACCCGGCGTCGGCCAATTGTCAGTGGCTCGCAATGTTCAGGTGCCAGTCGTGAATGATGCGCTGCCCGCCGAACTGAACGCAGTGACTAGCGATATTTCGCAAGGCAAACGGCGCTTTGAATGGGGTATCGGTGACTTCAATGCCATATGGGCGGCGATGGACACCAGCAGCACTGGTAATACGGTTGGCGGCGTGATCATCACGGAGAGCTTCGCAGCCCATCGCGGCTTACAAATCGGCCCCAATCAGCAAGTGAGTTTGCGCACTGACAAAGGCGAGCACACCTTTCCGGTGGTGGGCGTGATCTATGACTACGGCTCGGATCAAGGGACCATCCTGATGCGCGACACGCTATATCATCAATATTGGGACGATCGCACGATCTCGACGGTGGCCGTATTTCTTGCGCCGGACGCTGACGTGAATCAGGTGGTGGCAGCCATTAAAGCACAGTTCGCTGGCAAGCAGGAATTACTCGTACAATCGAACAGTGAACTCTTGAAAAGCGTGCTGGTGATCTTCGATCAAACCTTCGCGATCACGACGGCGCTCAATTTGCTGGCAACGGTGGTCGCGTTCATCGGAATTTTATCCGCGCTGATGGCCTTGCAACTCGAACGCACGCGCGAACTCGGCACCATGCGCGCCAATGGTTTGACTCGCGGCCAGTTGTTCCGCATGACATTACTCGAAACAGGACTGATGGGACTCATTGCCGGACTGATGGCGATCCCGGTTGGCACGGCGCTTGCATGGATGCTGGTGTTCATCATTCGCGAGCGCAGCTTTGGTTGGTCGATCGCGCTGCAACTGCGCCCGGAGTTTTATACGCAAGCGCTAGCTGTGGCACTCATCGCGGCACTGCTGGCGGGCATTTATCCGGCGGTGCAGATGGGGCGCATACAACCATCCGCCGCTCTGCGCGCCGAGTGATTTAGCGAATTCAGGCAGGCAACTAAAGGGGAAGATCATGCAAAAGTGGGAACATCAAACGATTATCGCTTATACAAATGGATTCACAGTCTATGTTAGGCGCATCAACGATGAAAACGTGCCAGATGATCGATATGCACTAAACCCATATTTGCATCAAGTTGGGCAGGAGGGGTGGGAAATTGCAGGTATGTCAGGCCCTTCGCAAGGTACCATAATAATCTTTAAGCGACCGATTGGCTAGTTCGCGAAACTACAATGCGCCCTCACCCCCCGGCGCTTTTGAGGAGATTATCGCATGGATCGACTGACAAGGTTGCTTATCGAAGTTTTAGAAGGCTACACGGGCAGTGCAGTCAACGCTATAGCTATCTCACGAGCAGCACCGATCAGCGCCATTTTGTTGTGACCAGCATAGGCACTGCCCAGGGCAAGCGGATTGTCAATACAGGCATTGTTGCCCACTTGAGTCAGGATACGATCGTTATTGACCGTGACATTAACAACAAGCCGCTGGTCGACGCGCTGGTGCAAGCTGGCATTTCTCGTACACAGATTATCCTTGCCTATGAGGGTGAACCTGTACCAGAAATTATGGCTTGAGCAAGAAGTTAGGTAACGGCTAGGCTCGGTAAAATAGAAGGATTGTCTCAATATGCAGCGACGTTCTCTCGGTTTGATCATAGGCGTGATGGCGCTATTCGCAGTCGTCGGTATTGGCGTCACGCAGTTGCAGGGCAAAAGTGACACCGGATCGGCGTATAGTGCGGACGTGATCGCGGCACTCAGCAGTGGCGATACTTCCGGCTTTGCGCGAGCGTTGACCGTGCGCGATTTCAAGTTTCCGCAGGATTACGGCGCGCACCCGGATTTTCAAACCGAATGGTGGTACTACACGGGCAATGTAGCCACTGCTGACGGGCGGCGCTTTGGCTATGAGCTGACGATCTTCCGCCGCTCATTGACGCCGACCGCGCCGGAACGCAGCTCAGCATGGGCGACCAATCAATTGTATCTGGCCGATTTCGCGCTGACCGACGTGGCGGGCAACAAATTTTATAACACCGGACGCTTAAGCCGGGGCGCGACTGGTTTGGCGGGCGCAGTAATCACGCCGGATGTGCGCGTGTGGCTGGAAAATTGGTCGATGGAAGCGCAAAACCCCGACGCGACCACGATGCGCTTGCGAGCGGATGCGGGCAGCGATGCGCCGATCGCGCTCGATCTGACGACGATCCAGCGCAAAGCTCCAGTGCTGGAAGGGGATCGCGGGCTGAGCGCCAAAAGCCCGACGCCCGGCAATGCCAGTTACTATTATTCGCTGACACGGCTCGATACCAGCGGCACGCTCACTGTCAACGGCACGCCGTATACCGTCACTGGCAACTCGTGGATGGATCACGAGTTCAGCACCAGCAGCCTGAGCAAAAATGCCGTCGGTTGGGATTGGTTCAGCCTGCAATTGAGCGATAATCGCGAGATCATGCTGTATCGTATTCGGCTCAGCGACGGCACGACCGAATCGACCAGTGACGGCACGCTGATCAACGCGGACGGCAGCAGCGAATCGTTCACGCTGGCGCAGTTCAAGATTGAGCCGCAAGCCACCTGGCGCAGCTCAATCAGCGGCGCGCAGTACCCTTCAAAATGGCATCTGACCGTCACGCCTAAGACGGGTGCGCCGATCACTTTGGACGTGACACCGCTGATGTCCGATCAGGAACTGCACGCGACGGGTACCTATTGGGAAGGCGCTTCCAGCATCAGTGGGATGCAAGGATCGACGCCCTTCAGTGGCTATGGCTACGTTGAACTGACGGGCTATCAACCGATTGCGGCAGGCGACTCCAGTAAGCTGCCCGGCTCGGCGCAGTAATTTAACCGCCGTAGTTAGCCTTGTTTGCTGCCGATGTACAACAAGTGATCGGCAGCACCATGTGAAGCCGGGTCTTTGCCGAGGCGATAATTCAGCGCTTCCCAGGCGTCCCAATCCTCACCTGTGAGCGCGTTGACCGGGTCTTCACGGCGCGGCGTAATCCCTTCAACGCCGATGATTTGCAGGGTGCTTAGCCCGACACTTTCCATCAATGGCCGAATCTCGGTAGGATGCGCAAAATAAGCAGTAAAGCTGTCCACTTCGTTGATGCCAGTTTCAAGAAGCCGGTGAGCAGCTTCAACATTTCGGGCCAGCCAATGGGGATTGCGACTGGCATAATAGCGGAGCGGCGCAAAGCGTGTGATAAATGCCGCAAACAGCCGTCCGCTCGGCTTGAGGACGCGCTTCGCTTCGTGGATCGCTTGCAAGCGTTCGGCTGCTGTGAACAAGTGATAAAGTGGCCCCATGAGCAGCACCGCGTCATAGTGAGCATCCGCAATGCTTGTCAAATCCAATGCGTTGCCATGGATCACATCTGCTAGTATGACTCCAGCCTCAACCGCTTTTTGGCGTGCCAGCGCTATATTATTGGCCGACAGATCAAGCAGCGTCACTTGATAGCTTTGTTTGCTCAGTGCGATTGCGTAACGACCCGGTCCGCCGCCGATGTCGAGCAGCGCAGCTGGAGCCAGTGGCAAATATTCCGCAAAGGCACGCATTGTCAGCGCGAATTCCATAGGATGCAGCTCAAGGCGCATCCACCCGTCGTTGGCGGTTTGATCGTAAAACTGCTCGATTTGACGCATTGCTACCTCTAATCAACGGCTTTTCCCAAAAATTTACGCAGAATTCACAAACGCCGCTGAACATTTGGCCTGCTATCATCTACAATAAGCATTATATATCATACAAAATCCTAACCTGGATGAGGCAATTATGGCAGTCATGATTTGTCCCAAATGTGGACACGAAAATAGGCATGGCGCGTTTTTCTGTACAGAATGCTTCACGCTGTTGACCGACACCGTGCCTATGGGTGACCGTACCACAATGTTGGATGCAGAAGTCACCGCTGCGATTATGCGTGGACAAATAGGCTATCGGTTGGCGCACGTTGGCAAACTGGGCAGCCATAACATTGCGTTATACATTGATAAAAAACCCGAACCGCTCATTACACTGGTCGTTAAACAAGCTGTCTTAGGGCGTGCCATGCCGGGGAATGAGACTGACTTACGGCTTGACTTGTCGCCCTACGGCGCGTTTGATAAAGGCGTCTCACGACAGCACGCGGTGATCAAACGTACTGAACGCGGCTTGACTTTCGAGGATATGGGCAGCAGCAATGGAAGTTGGGTTAATGAAACGTTGGTAGCCGCTTATCGTCCCACGCTGCTCGCGTCTGGCGACCGACTGCGCCTGGGTCAGCTCGAAATGGAAATCTACCTGCCATAAGTTCCATGTATATTGAGGGCGCTGTTGAAGCGAAAGCCCTGCCAAATAGAAAACGCTATGTTTGCCAGATAACATAATTAACGAAGGCCACGCAATTCATAAATGATCGCTGGCTCCTTACGTCCTTTGAGCTGCACTTCCCCGACGCGCTCGGCCTTGACGCGGTCACCCAGACGAGCGATAACATTTTCTTCAACTAAAATTTGCCCCGGTTCTGCGCGTTCTTGCAAACGCTTGGCAAGATTCACGGTGTCGCCGATCGCCGTGTAATTCATCGCACGCGGCGTTCCGATGTTGCCAACAATCGCATCGCCCAGATTTACGCCTATGCTGAACGTCAGCATATCGTAACCGCGCCGCGCATTGAGTTCAGCGACGGCGGCTTGCAATGCCAGTGCTGCATCCACTACGCGGAACGGATGATCGGGCTGATCTTCGGGCGCGTTGAAGAAGGCCATCACGGCATCGCCCAGGAATTTATCCAGCGTTCCTTCACGGGCAAATATAATATCGGTTGCCAGTGCAAAATATTCGTTGAGCAGTTCGACCACGCGCTCCGGGTCGGCCTGTTCGCTGAACGTCGTGAAGCCGCGAATATCCGCGAATAGCACGCTGATTTCGCGCCGATTACCACCGATTCGCATTTCGCGCGTATCCAACAGGACGCGATTTACGACGCTCGGTGCGACATACCGCTCAAACGCGCCACGGATGCGTTTACCATCACGTTCTTTAGCTTCTTTGAGCGCTGCAAAATTATTCGCATTTTCAATGGCGATCGCGGCGTAATCACCCAAAGCGGAGAGCATCGCGCTGTCGTGTTCAGCAAAGCCGCGCGTATTAAGCGCCATATTCTCGACGCCAATGGCCCCGACCACGCGGTCACCGATCAGCATCGGCACAACCATTACGGCTGAAGGTGCGCCGGGGTTTTTCTCACGCACGCGCGCCAATTCCGCTGCCGACAGTGCGATCGCCTTGCCTGTCTGAACAGCGCGCGTCGCCAGCCGATCCTGACTCGGTTCGTCGGTCGGATGCGCATGTACATCGCCGCGCCGCCGTACCGCGCGCAGCATCAGCACGTCATTTTCAACGATCCACAAATTGCCCTGTTCAGCGTTGGTGACGACGGTGGCAGCCTCGATCACGCGCGCCATCAACTGCGGTGGGTTGACCAGGCCAGTGACGCTTTTACCAATGCTGTACAGCGTATTCAACTCTTGAAAGCGCTTATGCAGATCGCGGTTGGCGGCCAGCAGCCGATTGGTGAGCGCATCTTTCTCACGCCGCAAACGCGTCTCGGTCAGGCTGCCGTCAATAGCGGCCATCATTTCTTCCGGCGTATAGGGCTTCTTGACATAATCGCGCACGCCCAACCGAAAGACTTCTACGGCAATATCTTCTGAGCCGTGAAAAGTCATCAGCACCACTGGAATATTCAGGTTTTCGCGACGTAAGGCTTCCAGCACCTGAATACCGTTCATGCGCGGCATTTGCAGATCGAGCAAGATCAGATCGGGGTTCACGCGTCGCGCAAGCTCCATGCCTTCCATGCCATCGCGCGCCTGTACCGACTCAAAACCCGCTGGCTTCAGCACGTAATCGATCACAAATTCGCGATTTTCTTTGCCGTCATCGACGACCAGGATTCGTTCGCCCGTCACATATGCCTCGCCTGTTCGCATTCATTAATTGCAAGTATAGTGCAAGGCGTGCGCTGTCGCTACCCGCGTCGCCACCCTGCAAAATGGCGACAAGCAGGTTACTCACCGAACGCTTACGCAAACCTAACGTTGCCAGCACTGAACAAGCCTTATAATTACTCGGTAAACAAAGCAGACACATAGTGATATACAGGCAAAATCCATGACAACCGTACTGATTGTAGAAGATGATATGCAGCTTGGCCGTTTATACGGTAAAACGCTGAAAAGCAGTGGGTTTGCCATCACGCTTACGGTGAACTGCGAACAAACCTTTGCCATTTTGGAAACCATGACGCCCGACGCCATTTTGTTGGATATAACGCTGCCCGACGGTAATGGCCTCGATGTGATCCGCTATTTGCGCCAAAACGCGCGATTTGCACACACGCGCATCCTCGTTTTATCGGGCGCAAATCACTACGAAGCACACGCGCAAGAGCAAGGCGTCGATTATTTCCTGCATAAGCCCGTCTCCACGCGGATGCTGCCCGATCTGCTCAACCGTCTGTTTGCTGAAGCACACGCCACCGGAACGCACGCTGCTGTAAGCTAGCTTTTGCTGCTGATTAAACGATTCAAATCGCCATTGACTGTAGCAAGCTGTTCGCGCGCCTGATCAGGTACAATGTGCAGCAGTTCAGCCGCGATTGCCGTTTTTATCTCACCATTGCAATGCGTGAGTAGTTCAGCCGCCGCCGCTAATGGGAGTCCCGTCGCTTCCGCCACAATGACCTGCGCACGCCCTCGTAATTTGATATTGCTCGCTTGCATATCCGTCATGAGATTGCCGAAAGTGCGTCCAGCGCGTACCATAACGCCCGTCGTGATCATGTTCAGGATCAGCTTTTGCGCGGTGCCTGCCCGTAAACGAGTCGATCCCATAATCACTTCAGCGCCGACGGATACGGTGATCGGAAACTGACTCAGCGCGCTGATGGGTGCATTGGCGACGTTGACGATGCTGCCCGTTAATGCACCGCGCGCGGCTGCCTCACGCAGAGCGGCCTGTACATAGGGAGTAGCTCCGCTGGCTGCAATGCCGATCACGCTGTCCGCCGTGCTCACATTCAAGCCAATTAGTGCACTGACGCCTTGTTCCGCGCTGTCTTCCATGCCCTCAACTGCGCCCGTGAGCGCTTCCGAACCACCCGCAATAATCCCGATCACCTGCTCTGTCGTGACGCCGAACGTT
>Ga0209512_1001702_pt1 | contig 25848 bp, 26 predicted proteins | sample frozenSSSSmetaG_FD_184142 | JGI IMG/M metagenome (GOLD analysis project Ga0209512, IMG submission 184142) | Glacier valley bacterial and archeal communities from Borup Fiord, Nunavut, Canada, to study Microbial Dark Matter (Phase II) -... | ecosystem: Environmental > Aquatic > Freshwater > Ice >...
GCAAACACCAAAGATCACACCGTCAGCGACACCTTTGTACAACTCTTCCACAGCCGCGCCACTTTAAACGCCGAGGTTGCCAGTTTGATCTAGAGAATGTTTGAAACGGATTGAAAGTTTCTTGGCTTCGTTGCTCACCCGCCCGTGATTAAAAATCACGGTCTAACGGTGCGAAGTCCCTAAAGGGACTAAAAAAGCCAACCAGGTCAAAGCCTTTAGTCTGTTTCAACAGACTTCGCACCGTTAGCCCCGACTTTCAGTCCGGGGCGGGTGACGCGATAAACGATCGCGGTTCAAACATCCTCTTAGATCAATTCATCGCTCAACATTCCATAAATCGCCCAAATCGCCATTGCCCTTAGATAGTGACTCGCTCGAAACGTTCCGGTGGCAGTAATCGCTTCTGGCGTGCGAAACTGCAAGCCGTGATCATAAATTTGTCGCACGACTGCTTCCGTCAGCGTCATCGCTTCAGTTTTCATTCCCATTTGCACTAAGAATGCTGCTAGCCCAAAGTTGATGCCTGTCCAGACTTCGAGCGGGTGTGTCGCCTTGGGGTTTTCGGGAGATCCATCGGGACGAACGCCATTTGCAGCCCCAATCACAGAAGAGGTGTGCTGGTTAAATCGCACAAAACACGCATCGAAGACTGTTTTGAGAGCAGACTCCGCGCATTCTTGCGAAACCACATCGGGTAAATTGAGCAATCTTGCATAAAATTGTCCGCAAAGCTGATCTGCCATCACCACATCAGAACCGCTATTGCTGTCGAGACGATAATACTGCCCATTCCAGAGTTTCGATTGGTAAATGGGACGAGATTGACTCAACCAGGTTGAAAAAATCTCAATGGATTCTGTAACGGATGAATGATTGGGATTGGTGATGAGAATCTGCCCGATCGCGATCGCTGCCTCCAACGCCGCAATCCACAATCCTCCACAGTAAGCGCTCACACCTTGCAATCGCCAATCGTCAAAGGTTTGATCCGGCGCACCCGAATTTTCAGGAATGCCATCATGATCGAGATCAAACGCTTTTAGATAATGCAGCGTCTCAACCACGGCATCCCAACATTCACTCAAAAACTCCACATCCGTTGCACCTGTGAGCACATAATCGCGATAAACCTGCAACACAAAATCTGATCCTAAATCCTTCCAAAGATTACAGTCTTGATAACTGGTGTAATTGGTTTTTTCCCACACATGCTCATTCGGTGCGCCCAAGTCGTGAGGAGTGGCACCCGCAACTTTGCGAATCGCCATCGGACTCTCTGCCCCAATGGTGTAGTAATAGCCAATCACCCGCGTCTTCTCATCACTGGTTGGAATCGATCGAGCGAATGCCCGCATCACCGATTTTTCTAACTTAGACCACAGCATTAACAATCCGAACGAGCCATATAGTCTCACATCCAGACTTTCATACCAGCGATAGTCAAGACACTCTAGCACCGCAAACTGACCGATTGGATCGCGCTCATCGGCGGCACTCCACAACGCTCCGCCATCGGTGAGAATGTAAAGCTCATTAAACAACGCCATTTTGAACCAGTCGGGCAAATCGTCTCGATCGAGAATCGGCTGCTGCCAGGTCAGAATTTTTTCCTGCCAGGTTCGATAATGTTTCAACGCCGTGCGCGCGATCGTCCAGGCATTCAATCCGGTGCGCCCAAAGAAGTCAGTATAGCGTCGGAAATAGTTGACCCCGGCTGCAAACTCCGTCACCGGAAAATCCCAACTGAGGACAAACGGAATTTTGAGAGTTTGCCCCGGCTTGAGAGTGAATCGAACGGCGATCGCGCTTCCAATTTGCTCTCCGACGTTTGCGAGAGTTTCATCATCTCGATCGGGCAGTGATCCATCTTGAGAAAACGTCTGCCACAAATCACTCCCATCCCCGACTGGATTCCAGCGAGTGTGATAAGAAACCTCCCAAAGATACGGGTTAAGAAGCGTCCCGATCGCCCATTGCCCATCGCCTTCTAAGGGATCGTCTCCCTCACCTTTTCCCATAACGACACCGATTCTCTGTTCATCTCCGATTAGAGAATTAAAATTTCCCGCGCTTTGTCCCAGCCGAGGCTGATAGTCATAAAATGGGCTGCCGTCATCGCGCATCTGCACCTCTGGCGACTTGAGCGAATTGGTAAACCAGCCCGCCATATTTTCCCAAGTCAGCATCACACTGAGAGTAATCGGCTGATCAGTAGGATTGTGTGCAGTCCACTCAAAAACAGCGATCGGGTAGCTCGTCTCTTGATAGTTGTCCGCGATAATCGGCGAAAACTGTTCACACGTCAGTTCAGCTTGAAAAACATTCTCGTAGACAAACCAACTCCGAGGATAGAGTGCCGAATAGGTCCCGGTTGACTGTTCGGCTTGACTCGCAGGATATCGTCTCCAGGTTTTTAAGCGATCGTCATCCTCGGTACTCAACGCATAAACCTGAGTCTGGGTGCCAACCTGCTCAAACACACTAAACTGACACCCCGGCATTGTCTGAAAAACGTGTTCGCCGCCGTCAATGTGCCAGAGATTGAAATCGCCCCGTGACGATCGCCCAATGCACCCTGCTCCAAATCCGCCTAACGGCATCCCGTGCCACGGACCATCATCTAAATTGCTGGCATATCGGACGGTGTAAGGCTTTTCCCACCCCAGCCCGATCGGACGGCTCCAGGCACACGCGGGAATGTTGACGGACGGCTGCTGTTTTTTCATCTCACGATTTTACGGGAAATGGGAGACAGTGCAATCGGCTGATAAAAAACATCCTCAACGGTATACGATCGAGGCTCACACCAAGTCGCCAACGGGTTAAAAAATGGGACTTAAAATTATTGAAAACTTCGACAGCAGTTTCTCTCTCGACCCTGAAGTCAAAACGGTGTTGTTTGAACTGCTGAGAAGTGAGGCGTTTTTGCAGCAGGTCGCTCAAGCCCTGCCCTGCGATCAAGTCGAATTTACAGAACTGCTCTTTCAGCCCATTCCCTACACGACCGCCACACCCAAAGGAATGCCCGCCGAGTTTGAGAAATTTCATCAGTCTGCGGATCACGCGATCGTCAATGTGCCTCCAAACTTTATGTTCAAAGCGAAAGTTTTTAAGCCCAGTCGATTATGTGCCATTTATAGAAAAGTTCGATAACGCGATTCACCCGTTCCCTAGTTCAAAATGACTTCTCAAACCATCATTCCAACCCTTGCGAGTTTGGACTTTGTTCCCTACATCAGCGATTCAGGTCAACTGCCCGAAGACCTTCGCGGAAAAGTTGGGGCATACGCCGTGTTTGATCAGCAGAAAATCCTGCAATTCGTGGGATTTTCTCGTGACGTTTTTTTAGGATTAAAGCAACATTTAGTCCGTCAGCCTCAACGCTGTTATTGGGTGAAGTTTAGCCCAGTCGATCGTCCCAGTCGCACCCTGCTTGAAGGCATTCGAGACACCTGGATTGCTGAAAATGGCTCGATTCCTCTCGGCAACGGCATCGACGAAGCCAAATGGAATCAGCCCATTCAAGTTAAAGGCATGATGACTCCTGAAGAGGAGGCGAATTACACGAAGACGACGATCGAAGAAATCACCCAAATCAAAATTCTCAAAAATGTAGCGCGACGAGTTGAAGCCGAAATCTTGACTCAACTCAAAGCCCGTGGAATTCAAGAAGAAATTCGCTTCAATCCCAAGCTCAAAGAAGAAGGATTATTAGACTTGAAATAGGTAATGTCATACCAAATCGACCAATGAATGCGACAGATGATGGATCTACCCGATGCTGTAGAGACGCTTCGGTGAAACGTCTTGCCGATTTTGCCGTGGCACAAGATCTGTCACATTCAAAAATGAAATTGGCATCACAAAAAAGGAGCCTCAAAGAGACTCCTATATCATCAGAGTGATTGAGGCATCGATTATTTAACTGAAACCTTACCGCCAACGTCCTCGATTTGCTTCTTGATGTCTTCAGCTTCAGCTTTTGCAACGCCTTCTTTCAGCGCTTTTGGTGCAGCTTCCACGAGATCTTTTGCTTCCTTCAGACCCAATCCGGTGATCGTCCGAACGACTTTCAGAATTGCAATCTTCTTATCCGCAGGCACATCATCCAAGACCGCGCTAAATTCGGTCTGCTCTTCGACTTCTTCAGCCGGAGCCGCTGCACCCGGAGCCATCATCATCATGCCGCCAGCCGGAGCCGCCGCACTTACGCCAAAGGTCTCTTCGATTTGCTTGACCAGATCTGCCGCTTCCAGCAGAGTCAAACCTTTCAACTTGTCAATGATTTCTTCAACAGCAGCCATTTGATTACTCCTAAAATTCCAAAGTTTTGAACTGTGAGCGTTAAAGTCTAAGATTTGAACTGGACATTATCCGTTCGTCTCTTATCCTTCGTTTCTCATTCTTGAGCAGATTCCTTCTCAGAAATTTGCTTGATTGCGCGTGCCAGACCAGACGGCACTTCGTTAATACCAACTGCCAGTTGAGTTGCCACGCCGTTGATTGCGCCAGCAATTTGTGCCAGAAGTTGCTCCTTGGAAGGCAGTTCTGCGATCGCTTTCAAATCTGCCTCAGTCAGCAGTTTGCCGTCCATCACGCCGCCGCGAATTTCGGTTTTTTTGCTAGCTTTTTGGAAGTCTTGATAGGCTTTGATTGCGCCGCCCAGGTCATCTTTGACCATCACAAACGCCGAGTCACCCTTGAGAATTTCACTCACGGCTTGCCAGCGATCGTCGTTTTGGACTGCGATGCCCATAAACGTGTTTTTCGCCACTTGACAGCTTGCGCCCTTAGGACGAAGACGATTCCGCAAATCTCCGATCTCCTTCACGCTGAGACCTCGATAATTGACAATGAACATCAATTGCGATTCGCCCAGCGATTCCTTAAGATCAGCAATAATCTGCTTCTTGCTTTCTAACGTTCTACCCACTCGAAATCACCTCCTTAAATTGGGTTTCAGTCACACTTGATTTGCTCTCATGCCAAGCCAAAAACAAACCCCGACATTGATGTGCCGGGGCGAGGTGCATTCTAAGTCCGAGGCGATCAGTCACGCATCTAGACGTTTGAATGCAAACCTCGGCAGGGATTTATGCTAAACGCACCTGCTGTCTCCGGCTTGGCTTATTTAATTCGAGCAAAGTTTTCTTTAAGCCTTTCTCTCCATGAAGAACTGACTTACGCAGCGTCCTCTAGTTTAAAGTCACGCAGCGCGTTGATGTCAACCTCGATCGACGGACCCATCGTAGAAGAGATGTAAACGGTTCGCCAATATCGACCTTTCGCGCCCGCAGGACGGTTGCGATCGATGGTTTCTTGCAGCGCTTTCAAGTTCGCCATCAAGTCTTCAGTCGGGAAAGCGGCTTTGCCAAACAAAACGTGAACGATGCCCGTTTTGTCTGCCCGAAACTCTAGCTTACCCGCTTTGAATTCAGCGATCGCCGGACCCAAATCATAGGTGACGGTGCCCCCTTTAGGAGACGGCATCAAACCGCGCGGACCCAAAACTCTACCCAACTTTGCTACTTGGGGCATCATATCAGGAGTCGCGATCAGCAGATCGAAATCCATCATTCCCTTTTGGATTTCATCGATCAGTTCCTCAGAACCTGAGAGATCTGCGCCTGCAACCGTTGCCTCGTTGACCTTCTCGCCTCGCGCAATTACAGCAACCCGAATTGTCTGACCCGTTCCTTTAGGAAGCGATACGGTCGTTCTCAACTGCTGGTCGGCATACTTGGGATCGATGCCTAGACGCACGTGCGCCTCTGCTGACTCGGCAAACTTAGCCGTTGCCGTTTCCTTCAAAAGATTGAGTGCCTCCAAAGGATCGTAGGGACGCTCCTCAACTTTTGCCTGTAGTTCTCTAACTCTTCGCGATATCTTCGCCATGTTTTCTCCTGGGGTCACTAACGAGGACTGCCCTCTCCCCCAATTAAGTGTGATTGATGTCTTAAGCGCTAACCGTGATGCCCATGTTTCTAGCAGTGCCTTCGATGATTTTCATCGCTGCTTCAATGTCAGTGGCATTCAGGTCAGGCATTTTGGTCTTTGCAATGTCCTCTAACTGAGCGCGAGTGATCGACCCTACTTTTTTACGGTTGGGTTCACCAGAGCCAGTCTCAATTCCCGCCGCTTTTGCAATGAGCTTAGACGCAGGAGGAGTCTTGAGAATGAAGGTGAAACTGCGATCTTCATAGACCGAGATTTCTACCGGAACCACCATCCCTGCCTGGTCAGCAGTTCTAGCGTTATATTCCTTGCAGAACATCATGATGTTGACCCCGTGCTGACCTAGCGCGGGACCGATCGGAGGGGCTGGGTTTGCTTTTCCAGCGTTAATGGCTAACTTAATAACCGCTGCGACTTTTTTTGCCATCGATCGTGATCTCTTTGCGAATCGAAATTAACTTTTCTGAACTTGATTGACTTCTAGTTCGACGGGGGTATCTCGCCCGAAGATAGAAAGCAGAGCCTTGAGTTTGTTACGCTCACCGCTCACCTCAATCACTTCGCCTTCAAAGTCCTTAAACGGACCTGAAAGCACGACGATCTTATCGCCTGCTGCCATGTCAATTTTTCTGACTGGCTCCTGCTCTTGGGACTGCTTGAAGATGCGTTCAACTTCAGAGTGACCCAAGGGCATTGGTTTGACGTGCCCTCGACCTCGACCATAACGGCGTTTCTGCTCCGCTCCGACAAAGTTGATTACGTTGGGCGTGTTTTTGATCACCTGCCATGTGTCGTCATCCATCAGCATTCTCACTAAGACATAGCCAGGAAAGACTTTTTCTGCGCCTTCTTTAGCCTTGCCGTCTTTTTGAGGTCTGAGAACTGGGGTTTCGGGAATCTGAACGTCCAAAATTCGATTGGTAACATCCAACGTTTGGATGCGCTGCTCTAGGTTGGCTTTGACTCGTTTCTCGCAGCCAGAAGCAACTTGAATGGCATACCAACGAGCTTTCTCAAGCTGGACGGCTTCTTCGGGGTTTTCGCCTGCTGCACTATAGGGTTGATTTAAGTCTCTCGACTCGTCTGATGTATCTGATGTAAAAGTCATCCAAACACCTTCACCTGTGCCCATCGAAAGAGTTGATCTACCAGGTAGATTAGGGTTGCAGAGAGCGTCACCATCAAAATCACCGCGATTGACTCGCTGATCAATTGCTGTCGGCTAGGCCACACCACTTTGTCCAGTTCTTCTCTCGTTTCCTGGACAAACGTGTTGGGGTTAAAGCTTGCTTTTTGCTCTGGAATCGTTGCCTCGTCTTTTTTTGCCACAGTTTTTAAGCGCTCCGTCAGGTTTAATCTACGAGTGGTTTGCAGCACTACAGGCTTGAAAATTTGACCTGAAGAAACCCTAAACTTTTCTCGGCTTTGAACCAGAGTGATTCAGCGCGCCCTGGAGGACTTGAACCCCCGACATCAGGTTTTGGAGACCTGCGTTCTACCAACTGAACTAAGAGCGCACAAGCCGAACAACTCTAATCACTGCCTTGTCTAGCTTAACAGCTATTGGCGGTTTAGCCTGTAGCGATTAGTTGCGTTCTATTGAAAACTAATCGCTAGAAGCTGACATCTTAAAGCGGACGATCGAAGCGTTGCTTTAATCGGGTTGCCTTGCCCACGCGATCGCGCAGATAGTAAAGTTTAGCTCGACGAACTCGACCACGACGCAGCACTTTAATGCTTTCGATGCGGGGAGAGTGCATCAGGAAAACACGCTCTACGCCCACGTTTTGAAAGACGCGGCGCACCGTGATGTTTGCCGTAACGCCTGCGCTACCTTTGGCGATGATTACGCCTTCATAGGGCTGAGTCCGTTCTTTGTCGCCCTCTCGAATTTTGACACCCACCCGGACAGTGTCGCCCACATGGAGGATGGGAAGATCTGACTTCATTTGTTCCGCTTCGAGTGAGCGGATCAGTTCCTGCGCTTTCATAGGGCTTCAAAAAACTCACAATTGCTTATCGTAGCTCAGAGCCTGTGATCTCGTCTAGAGATTCAGCCCAATTCATATTCTACCTGCGTAAGGGCGATCTGCACAGAAATGATCGAGAAATGAGATCGCGCTCACGCAGCTTGATTCCCTGTCTTTAGTTTGTAACATGCAATTAGATGGGTCTTCTAGGAGAGATGACTTGGATGTAGCGATGGAATATGGCGTTGACGACGACGCTGAAATTGCGTCCAAATTAACACGATTCCAAACACCAGCGTAGACAACAAAACAACACTCGCTCCTGATGCAATATCGAAATAGTAGCTCAGATAAATCCCCGCAAAAGATATTGCCGCACCCAATACTCCAGAGATTACCATCATGTAACCAAAGTGATTACTGAGCAACCGCGCGATTGATGCTGGAATCACAACGGCTGAGATGATCAGCGTCACTCCCAATACTTGCAGCGTGGCAACCAGCAGAGTCGCTAACATCAGTGCAAATAGCGTGTCCATTGCGAAGACAGGAACTCCTTGAACCTGAGCGACCTCTCGATCGAAGCACCAAAATAATAAAGGACGATAAAAGACAAAGACTAATGACAGTAGAAAGATCGTTACGCCCGTGACCACCCAGAGATCCGTCGGCGAAACCCCTAGCACATTGCCAAACAATGCCGCCTCAAAGTTCTGGCTAAACTTACGATAGCTGCTGATCACGGCAACGCCCAAGGCAAAACTGGCAGTGGTGACAATGCCGATCGCCGCATCAGAATAAACTTTTCGTCCGGTCAAGTATTGAATTAATAAGGCTGCACCAAAGCCCCAAATTCCAGAACCGATGTAAAAGTTTAGCCCTAGAACATAAGTCATCACGGCTCCCCCTAAAATTGCGTGGGAAAGACCGTGAGCGATGTAGCTCATGCGGCGAGTAGTAATGTAAACGCCCATCACGCCACAAAGCAGCCCGGACATGACCCCGACCATCATGGCGCGGCTGAAGAAATCGTATTGAAAGGGTTTGAGTAAGAAATCCATGCTGCAAAGTGCTAATTAAGCGGATCTGGAATTGTTTCGTCGGAGGGCTGGAGGCAAATCGTTTCTCAACTCGTGCAACAAAGTTGTGGCATCGCTGGAAATCAAAACGCGTTCTTCTTGGCGAAGAACCAGCATATCGGCTCCAAACGTTTGCCGTAACGTTGCTGGCGTGAAGACCTCGGTGGGTTCACCCTGGCAGATTACACCCTGGTTAAAACACACGACCCAAGGGAGATGAGTCGCAACTGAATTGAGATCATGAGTCGAAAGTAGGATGGATAGCCCTTGCTGGCTTAGTTCTGCGAGTAAGTGCAACAGTTCATGCTGCACATGCAAGTCTGAGCCGCTCGTAGGTTCATCTAAAAGGACGAGTTCGGGTTCGCCAACGAGCGCACGAGCGAGAAAGACGCGCTGTTGTTGTCCACCAGATAACTCTCCGATCGGTTGATGCGCCACATGAGCAACGCCTACCCGTTCTAGCAGTTCTCTCGCGACTAAGCGATCGCGCCTCGACGACCAAGGCGAAAACTGCCGATGTCGATACCGACCCATCATCACCACTTCTTCTGCCGTCACGGGAAAATTCCAGTCCACAGTTTCAACCTGTGGGACGTAACCCACTTTGGGCGGAGAAGTGCCGGGTTTGAGACGTTTTCCTCGGACTAGAATCTCTCCTTGCCAAGGATGCACAAGTCCCAGCATTGCCTTGATCAAGGTGCTTTTGCCGCTTCCGGAGGGACCGACCAGCCCAGAGAGTTGCTTGGGGTAGAGGGCTAGATTTACTCTGGTAAAAACAGGTTCAGTTTGATAGCCACAGGTCAAGTTTCTGATTTCTAACAACGGTTCCATTCAATGACCTGATTTGACTATTTAGTAGAATTTGTAGCAACGGCAGTAGGACCGACCAAGTTGGCAGTGGCGAGTCCGTCAACAAGTTCTGGCTTGCCGCCTAAGTTAGTTGCAATGATGCGAAGGTTATTCGCCATCATGCCAATGTAAGTATGTTGGGGATTCTTGTTTTCGAGTGCATTTGCTGAACCCTCTCCTGGCAGTTCGTCATCAGCCGTATTCGCTGTTTTGACGTTGGCTTCCCGTGCAATTTGTTCTTCGACTTTGCTGGGATAAACTTCTGACCCAAAAATGGCAGGAACGCCAACTTTCTTAACTTGATCGATCAGCTTTGCTACGTCTTGAGCCGAAGGCTCCTTAAAGTCAGAGGGTTGAATCGCACCAATCACTTCAAAGCCATATTCTCTCGACCAATAAGCCCAAGAGTCGTGGTAAGTCAACAGCTTGCGGTTTTGAGGTGGAATGCTGGCGACCACTTTACGAGTAACTTTGTCAAGCTCATCTAATCGTTGCAGGTAGTTTTTGAGATTGGTTTCGTAATAGTCTTTGCCTGTGGGATCGAGGGCGGTTAATTGCTGCGCTGCGAGTTTGGCATACGCCTCGGCATACTTTGGATTGACCCACAAGTGAGGGTTTGGATCGCCCTTGTCTTTCGGGAAGCTGAAATCGAACATCCATTGCTCCTGAGTAATGGTGTTGCTGCCCATCTCAAAGATTTTGGTGTCTTTAGGCTTTGTGGCGTTGGCTAATTTTTCGGTTGGGGATTCTAGGTGCAAGCCGTTGACGAGAATTAGACTGGCTTTGGAAAGAATGTCTGTATCTGAGGGACGTGGCTCAAAAGTGTGTGAGTCGGTGCCTTCGGGAATGATGCCTTTGACTTCTACGCGATCGCCTGCAATATTGCTCACGATATTGGTCAAGGGTGCAACGGTTGTAACCACTAACGGTTTCTTTTGCTCTTGCTGATTTGAAGCTTGAGCAGGAACGGAGGTCGCGGCGGGGCTAGGAGAAACTGCCGTATTGGTTGTGGGGGAGGAGTTGCAGGCGGTTAAAGTGAGGGCAAGCAGTGATAAGTAGACGAAAGCTTTCATTGCAAATTCTATTTACGGTTCTGAGTCAATCAATGTTTAGTTCAGCATTCCTGTAGAGATAAAACAATCCCCCACGAGGGCATTCAAAGCCTGTTTTTTAGACTTCTTAAGTAAATATTTGGCTTTGTTACAATAGTTCGTTCGCTTTGGATCTCTGTTCGTCTGGTCTGAACCAGCCAAACCTCCTTGAGCAATTGAGTGAAACGAGTTTGAGCATCAGCAATCTTGATGGGTGCAAAGTCATCTCCCTAATTCAAATCCAAAATCAAATCTAAAAAATATTCAGCAGTTTCTCAAGGAACCGTGATGGCTAGGGGACGAAGTTGAACCTGTTCAAACATCTTCTAATCGATTTGAAGAAAGCTAGACTGGAGCTTGTCTTAGTTTCTGCATCAACTGAAACTTTATTCGCCCAACGTCGATCGATAAATATCTTATAGTCCATTTCATTCACCTGACTATTGATTTCACAGGTTTTTGAGCATGTCATTTTTATCTTTGCTTCGACGATATCGTGTGCCTAGTTTTCTGTTTGCTCTCTGTTTGGCAACGGTGCTTCTATCAGGAGAAATTGCGTTTTTGCCATCAGCCAGTGCTGAACAAACGCCTTCTCAAAAACCGCTTACTTCGAGCGTGCCATCTGCCTCAACGACTCAACAGGTAAAGAAGACGGTTTTAGAGAATGGGTTGACCGTGCTCACCAAAGAAGTGCCGACTGCGCCCGTGGTTACGGTGCAGGTTTGGTATCGCATTGGGTCACGCAACGAGGCTCCCGGTGTGAACGGCATCGCCCACCAGCTCGAACACTTGATGTTTAAGGGCACTCGCGATCGCCCGATTCAGTTTGGGCGACTGTTTAGCGCTTTAGGTAGCCAATCGAACGCATTTACTAGCTACGATCAGACCGCTTATTTTGGCACCGTCGAACGCGATAAATTAAAATCGCTCCTGGCTCTTGAAGCCGATCGGATGCAAAATGCAGTGATCGGTGCGTCTCAACTCACGAGTGAAAAGCGCGTCGTCATTTCAGAACTGCAAGGCTATGAAAATAGTCCGAGTTATCGGCTCGATCGAGCGGTGATGCGAGCCGCGTTTCCCGATTCTCCCTACGGGTTGCCTGTGGGCGGCACCAAAGCCGATGTCGAGAAATTTACTGTAGAACAGGTGCGCGATTATTATCGCAATTATTACAGCCCTGATAACGCGACTTTGGTGATTGTCGGAGACTTTCAAACCGATCCGACGTTGAAGGCGGTGCAAGAACTGTTTGGCAAAGTTCCCCAATCTAAAACGCCAAAAGCGGCGGCTCAACCTCCGGCTCCTCTGGTAATGCAGGGAGCGAAAGTCAAGGCTCCGATCGTGCTCAAACAGCCCGGAAGCGCTGCCCTTCTCCAAGCCGTTTATCCACTGCCTAATATCTCTCACCCCGATGTGCCAGCGATTAGCCTGCTGGATCTAGTGTTGACTCAGGGACGTAGTTCTCGACTGTATCAATCTCTGATCGAATCGGGTTTAGCCAGTGACTACGGCGGCTATCCCGCTAACATGATTTCTGGCGGATGGTATGGGTTAAGCGCAACGGCAGCACCTGGGCAAGACTTGGCGAAAATCAATCAAACGATTCAGGCAAGCTTGGCAGACCTTCGCACTAACCCTGTGACTGCCGACGAACTGAAGCGAGCCAAGACTCAATTAAAGTCTTCTGTACTGCTGCGAAATCGCACGATCACCAGTCAGGCAAATCAGCTTGGCGATGACCAAACTACGGCTGGAGATTATCAGTTTACCGATCGCTATTTGGCGGCGATCGAGAAGGTGACTCCCGCCGATATTCAGCGAGTCGCAAAAACCTACTTTGAGCCGAGTCAGCAAACGATCGGTTTCTTTGAGCCGACTCAATTAGATGCCAAGGCTGGAGGCTCGGTCAATGCAGGTCAAACCGCAGAACAGTTCAATTTAGGGGCACCCGTCGATCCGGCTGAGGTGGCGAAATATCTGCCGCCCGTGACGCAGAGCAATCGTCCGGCTCAGGCGTTGCCCGAAAAAATCGTGCTCTCCAATGGGCTGCGAGTTCTGCTGCTGCGCGATTCTAGCACGCCGACGGTTTCGCTCAGTGGTTATCTCGATGCTGGAACTGCGTTTGATGCGAGACAGAAAGCAGGGCTTGCCAAATTGACCGCTGACAACCTGATGAATGGCACCCAAACCAGAGATGCGTTAACGCTGGCGACAACCCTCGACGATCGAGGCATTAACCTCGGATTTGATGCCAATCGAGAAGGCGTGTCGATCGGAGCCAACGCACTGGTCGAAAATCTGCCAACGCTGGTGCAAATCATGGCAGACGTGATGCAAAACGCCGTCTTTCCAGACAAAGAGCTAGAGTTGAGTCGTCAACGAGCGCTGACTACCCTCAAAGTTCAGATGGACAGTCCTGCCGCTAAAGGGCGACGAACTTTTCAGCAGACCATCTATCCGTCTAATCATCCCTTTCACAACTTCCCGACTGAGGCAAGTTTAAAGAGCATTCAGCAGCAAGATTTGCTGACCTTCTATAAAACCCACTATCGCCCCGATAAAACAACCTTAGCTATCGTCGGTGACTTCGATCCGGCTCAGGTGAAGAGTCTGCTAGAAAAAGAATTGGGCACCTGGAAGGCAACCGGAAAAGCTCCGGCGCTGACGTTTCCTGCCGTGGCGTTGCCTGCAAATGTGGTGCGTCTCTATGATGGCATTCCGGGCAAAACTCAGGCGATTACTTACCTGGGGTATGCGGGAATTAACCGCACCGATCCGCGCTACTATTCTGCGATCGTCATGAACCAAATTTTGGGCGGCGATACGCTGTCAAGTCGGTTGGGAACTGAGATCCGCGATCGTCAAGGACTCACTTATGGCATCTACAGCGGCTTCCAGGCAGGCATTCATCAAGGTCCGTTTTTGATCTCGATGCAGACTGCCCCCGAAGATGCGCCCAAAGCGATCGCCAGCACCCTCAAACTCTTGGAGCAATTCCGTAAACAAGGGGTGAGCACAAGTGAAGTGTTGACGGCACAGCGATCGCTGACCAGCAGCTATCCGGTAGACTTGGCAAACCCCGATAATCTGGCGGAGATCATTCTGATGAACGAAGTGTATGGGCTAAACCCCGCAGAAATTCGTCAGTTTCCTAAGCAGATTGAAGCGGTGACTCAGGCTCAGGTGAATGAAGCCACTCAAGAGTTATTGCATCCCGATCGTCTCGTGGTCGTGACAGCAGGACCTCCGATTTCCCGTCAATAAATTGACGCGATGTGTAACTAATTTGCCCTCCTCACGCAGTGGGGCAAGCCCTCGTAACCCTTCTCCCCAAGGAGAAGGGCTTTCGGACATTTCTGGTTCCCTCTCCCGCGGGAGAGGGCTAGGGTGAGGGCAGCCTTTGCGGATGTTTCAGAAAAGTTGCACATCGCGTTAAATTGACAAAAAGATGGGGGATAATCCTAATTCGATTCATCCCTGATCCTTTGCCTACCCAGGGCTAAGCGAGTCTGCGAGAATTAAGCTACCTTAAAAGATGGTGAAGACGTGTGCTTCTCGATCGCTCCTCCACTGCTGAACTAACTGCTGATCTCCATGAATATTCTCAGTAATCTTCTTCCTCAGTCCTCTCCTAAAAAGCGCCGAGGCATTGAAATCAAGTCTCAGCGCGAAATCGAGATCATGCGGCAAGCGGCAAAAATCGTAGCCATCGTGCTCAAAGAAATTTCAGAAATGGTCGAACCCGGAATGACGACGGCTGACCTTGATGCCCACGCCGAAAAACGCATTCGAGAAATGGGAGCCACGCCTAGTTTCAAAGGCTATCACGGCTTTCCTGCCTCGATTTGCTCCAGCATTAACCATGAAGTGGTTCACGGCATTCCCAGTCGCAAAAAGGTGATTCGGACGGGGGATGTGCTGAAAGTCGATACGGGTGCGTTCTTTGAGGGCTATCACGGTGACTCGTGCATTACGATCGCCGTTGGGCAAGTCACGCCCGATGCGGCTAAACTCATTCACGTTGCAGAACAGGCACTTTATAAAGGCATTGAGCAAGTTCGAGCCGGGGCTTTCTTGCTCGATCTAGCGGGAGCCATTCAAGATTATGTCGAGGCAAACGGCTTTAAAATCGTAGAAGATTTCACGGGGCATGGGGTGGGTCGCAATCTGCACGAAGAGCCTTCTGTCTTTAACTTTCGCACTTACGAGATGCCCAACGTCAAACTTCGGGCAGGAATGACGCTGGCGATCGAGCCGATCGTCAACGTAGGCACCAAAAATACTCGCGTGTTGCCTGATCGCTGGACGGCGGTGACGTTAGACAATTCTCTCTCTGCCCAGTTTGAACATACGGTTCTGGTGACCGAAGAGGGCTATGAGATTTTGACCGATCGCACCAACGTCTAAAAATAAGGGATGGGTCGTGTCTAGCTTCAAAACTCATCCCCCAAAATTTCTACTCTACCAACTGCGTCACCCAATTCGAGCCATTCTCTTCACGCTGTTGCTGGGCGAGTCGCCACGTTTTTCCTTCGGTTTGCCGCTGTAAATAAACCTCAAACGGATTGTCTTTTTGAGTCACCGTCCGTTTAGAAAGTTTAAGCGTGTAGTCGTAGTTGCCCTGCACCCGATAAGCTCGCAAATCTTGAATGGTCAAAGGTTTTTGGCTCGTCACCTTAACTCGATTGACCTTTAGATTGGGTGATTCTAGCCGCAACTGCTGGCTCAATTCTTGCTGGGTTTGAGTGACTTGCAGCACGATCGCTCGTCGCACAATCTGAGTGTTCGGAGTCAGGTTATTTGAGCCACAGGCTGTAATCAGACTCGCCAAGATCACCGCCAAAATGATTTGAATCGATCGCCGCACGTTAGTTTCCTCAAAGCCCACTCTTAGAGTATCAGCGATACGATCAGCCTGAAAGTGACTTAGGGACACGATGTACAAAAAATCTTTTGGAGTCAACGATGACCTCTACCGCTATGTCTCGGCGAACTCGCTGACCGAGCCTGATATTCTCGCTAAACTGCGCCAAGAAACCGCCAATCATCCTCAAGCCAGGATGCAGATTTCGCCTGAGCAAGGTCAGTTTATGGGGCTGCTCGTGCAGTTGATGGGCGCTAAAAAAACGCTCGAAGTGGGCGTGTTTACGGGCTATAGTTCTCTCTCGGTGGCGTTAGCGCTGCCTGCTGACGGCAAGCTCGTCGCCTGTGATGTCAGTGATGAATACACCTCGATCGCTCGTCGCTATTGGCAAGCGGCTGGAGTAACTGACAAAATCGATCTGCACATCGCTCCTGCTTTAGAGACGCTCGATCGCTTGCTTGAAGACCAAGCCGAGACCTTTGATTTTGCGTTTATTGATGCTGACAAAGGCAACTATGAGAACTACTATGATCGTGCCTTTCAGCTCATTCGCCCTGGTGGACTGATCGCGATCGACAATGTGCTTTGGTCAGGACGAGTGGCTGATCCCGATGATCACGACAAAATTACCGAAACGATTCGGGCGTTTAATCAGAAGTTGGTGAAGGACGATCGAGTGGTTTTGAGTTTGCTGCCGATCGCGGATGGGTTAACGCTGGCGCTTAAGAAGCAGAATTGATGGATTTGTGATGGCGAAAAAACGGGAAGAGAGGCGTTCCAGCGAAACGTCTCTACGGAGGTCGGGAATTGGTTGGCGATCGCTTAGACTTTCGCGTTTTTGTGATCGTCTAAAAATTGCTCAAAATTGGGCGTGAACCGATCGGTTTGTGGAGATGCTTTGGCTTTTCGTTGCTGCTCCCAAACGGCATCTAACGCGGCGCGAGTCGCTTCATCCATCGCCAAAAAAGCCAGCGATTTGCCAGATGCTTGAGCACGCTTCATGCCTGCTAGCAAAATTGCAATGCCCTGATCATCCACACGGTTTACCCACAGCAAATCGACAATGACCGCCGCCGCGTCTACGATCGCCTGATTTAGACTACTCTGAAACGTGACTCCTGCCTCACCTAAAAGCGCTCCATGAGGTTGCAAAACCACTGTTTTAGGCGACTCGCTTAACGATTCGATATCATCAACGATTGAAAGTTCAGCAACGTGATTAGAAATTTCCATAGGTCTCTCCCCAAATAGCGTTTTGACATAAATAAGCGTGAAGCAATCAATATTTTTATTTCCTCTAGCGTGAAATAAAAATGCCCTAAAACGGTCGATCGCCATCACGATCGGCTGAGATGACATTTTTGAGAATCGTTCGCCACTGCTAAACCTCTAGGAGAAGCAAAACTGTCACTGCATTACTTGAGTCAAGTTTGTTAATGTGATTAAAATAGCCAGAATACCCGAAAGTCCGAATTTATTAACTTTCCTGCAAACTATCCTTTTCAGATGTTTATCTGTCCACTTTTAGGATTCTATAGGTTATCTCCGTGACTCCCCAGACTGAACAGGCTGCTCTCCCATTGTCTTCTGCATCTACTTCAGACACCGATTTGAATGTAGTCAATCGACAGATGATCGTCATTCTCGACTTTGGCTCACAATATTCTGAGTTGATTGCACGGCGCATTCGCGAAACTCAGGTTTATTCGGAGGTGCTCTCTTATCGCACCTCGGCAGAACATCTCAAACAACTTAATCCTAAAGGCATCATTCTTTCGGGTGGTCCCAGTTCTGTCTATGACCAGGGCGCTCCTCAAAGTGATCCTGAGATTTGGAATTTGGGCATTCCCGTTTTGGGGGTTTGCTATGGGATGCAGTTGATGGTGCAGCAACTCGGCGGCGGCGTTGAGAAGTCCGATCGGGGCGAATATGGCAAGGCGAGTCTAGAAATTGACGATCCTACCGATTTGCTGACCAATGTTGACGACAACACAACGATGTGGATGAGCCACGAAGACTCGGTGACGAATCTTCCGACTGGTTTTGAGCGATTGGCGCATACGGCAAATACGCCTTGTGCAGCGATCGCCGACCACGATCGCAAACTCTATGGCGTTCAGTTTCACCCCGAAGTGGTGCACTCAAAAGGCGGGCAGGCGCTGATCCGAAATTTTGTCTATCACATCTGCAAGTGTGAGCCGACCTGGACAACGGCAGCGTTTGTCGAAGAAGCGGTGCGAGAAATTCGGGCACGGGTCGGTGATAAGCGGGTGCTGCTGGCGCTGTCGGGCGGAGTCGATTCTTCAACGCTGGCGTTTTTGCTGCATCGGGCGATCGGAGACCAACTCACCTGCATGTTCATCGACCAGGGGTTTATGCGAAAGCTAGAGCCGGAGCGATTAGTGAAACTATTTGCTGAACAGTTTCATATTTCAGTGGTCTATGTGAATGCTCGCGATCGCTTTATCAACTCGGTGAAAGGCATCACCGATCCCGAAGAAAAACGCAAGCGCATTGGGCACGAGTTTATCAGCGTGTTCGAGTCAGAATCGAAGCGGCTCGGTCCGTTTGACTATCTCGCCCAGGGCACTCTCTACCCCGATGTGATCGAGTCTGCTGACACAAATGTTGATCCCCAATCGGGCGAACGAGTCGCGGTCAAAATCAAGAGCCATCACAACGTGGGAGGGTTGCCCAAAGATTTGCGATTCAAACTCGTCGAGCCACTCCGCAAATTGTTTAAAGACGAAGTGCGAAAGGTGGGACGCTCGATCGGACTACCCGAAGAAATCGTCAACCGTCAGCCTTTTCCAGGTCCCGGTCTAGCGATCCGAATTTTGGGAGAAGTGACCAGCGAGCGACTCAATATCCTGCGCGATGCTGATTTGATTGTCCGACAAGAGATCAACCGAGCGGGAATGTATCACGATCTCTGGCAAGCGTTTGCGGTGTTGTTGCCGATTCGCAGCGTCGGAGTAATGGGAGACCAGCGCACCTATGCTTACCCGATCGTGCTGCGTTTTGTCGCTAGTGAAGATGGCATGACCGCAGATTGGGCACGGGTTCCTTACGACTTACTAGAAACGATTTCTAATCGCATCGTCAATGAAGTGCGCGGAGTCAATCGTGTGGTGTATGACATCACCTCTAAACCGCCTGGCACGATCGAGTGGGAATAAGCAAAGTAGGCAAGAATTGAGGTGCCCTTGAAATAACGGGCAGAAAAGCGAACAGCTTCGCTGCGGGGAACCCGTTCGCTAATCTTCTCTGATCAGAAACAGACGATCGCTTTTTGATTTTGGGCACGTTGAGTCGAACGTTTCTGGTCAGACTGAATGAAGAAACTTATCGTTCTTGCTTAAGCCGAAGCGTCGCAACCTGGTAGGAAGTTGATCGCTGAAAATATCGACCCCGACAGAGATGTTTTAGAACGAGTCTCGATCGTGCTGGTGAGTCCCCTGGTGAGAGCCGGGGGTTTTTTTGGCTATGCGCCGTTGCTAGTGAATCGATTTTGTAAGGCGCTGACCAAGCTCTCAACGTTGGCAGTCAGTTGAGCCATGCGAACGTCTTGCTGTTCCTGGTTAGCTGAGACTTGCGCCACGTCGTTTGAGAGGTCTGCAACAAACCTGCCTACTTGGTCAAGGTGTTGTTGAGTGCGGTCTTGCTGTTCTTGCATCCGGTCTTGTTTGACCTGCATATCTCGGAGGGCGATCGCGGTCGATTCAACGATCGCTTCGATCCGATCGAGCCTGTCAGGTGGGTTAGCCGTCATAATTGAGCTATGCAAGGTGTGTGATTTGGATTTTAAGCCCTATCAGATCGTTCTGGCACGTTCGTTTAGTCTATCGAGTGCATGAACTGGTTCTCTAAGTCTCAAGAGTGGATAAGCTGTGGAAAACTGCCCAAACTCTGTGGAAAACTTTAATTAACTGTGGAAAACCTATTTTTCTACTGGTGAGCCATAGCTGATCTGATCAGATTTGTAGGTCGGTGGTTCTACATGAATCATCACCCTCACAGGGCTGTATTTTTCAGCGAGTCGGGCTTCCACTTCTTCAGTCACTTCATGAGCCGCTTGCACATCACGCGGCTCTACGATTAGGTGCATCTCAATAAAAGACTGCCGACCGACCACGCCCCGCGACGCAATATCGTGACAGTTGAGCACACCGGGCACCTGCATCGCCACCTCATAAATGGCTTCTGGCGCGATCGCCATCTCATCGACCAGCGAGGGCAGATTTTGCTTCAGCACTGACCACCCGCTGCTAAAAACCATCAGCGCGACCGGAAACGACAGCGCCAGATCTAGCCACTGCCAGTTAAACGCCCAAACGCCAACCAAACCTGCGAGAACGCTGATCGTCACCCAGACATCGCTCATCGTGTGTTGAGCATCTGCAATCAAAATCGGACTGCCTACACGTTGACCTTCCGCACGTTCATAGTAAGTGACGAAGATATTGATTCCCAACACAATCAGCAGCAGCCACAGTTCCCCGGCTGAAATTTGAATCGGCTTGCCTGTGCCCATCAGTCGCTCGATCGCCCCCTGCAAGATTTCAAAACAGGCGATCCCCAAAAATGCAGCGATCCCCAGTGCGCTCACAGCCTCAAATTTTTGGTGCCCATAGGGATGATCGCGATCGGGCATTGGTGACGAAAACCGACTGGCAACGAGTCCCAAAACGTTACTTGCGCTATCGGTCAGACTGTGCAGCGCATCTGCTAACAAACTCAATGAACCCGTTGTTAATCCTACAAACGCCTTGAGTCCTAAGACAAATAGATTCAGCAACAGAGTAATGATTAACACTCTGCGAACCGTCGATCGATTATCTACTATCACAATCACTCACCTTGCCGTTTAGCCGCTATGACATTCAGTGTAGATCCTGTAGATTGAAAATACTCTAAAGTCTTATTCGTTAAAGCTTTGAGCTATCTATAACGGGTCTAAGCTCTTGACAAGATTCTCAATTAGCATATCGATAAACCAACAAGATTCCCTCCATGACTCAAGTTTTGAGAGAGTCTTTTTGTAGATCTTTGTCATCTAGAAGCGTTAATTTTTCTTCCTAACGTCTAATCCTCAATCCTGCTTCCCAGTAGGATGAAATGACCGCAATCTTGGATGAACTGTATCTATGTCTTCTCAACTCACGTTGAATTTAGTCGAAGGCTCTATGTCTTTTCGCTTCAGTCCAGAAGCCGCTAGAGACTTAAAAGCAACCCTTGCAGAACTGATGGAGCGGCTGAAAGTCACCGCAAATAAGCCAACTCCCGGTGGCAAAGTTACGCCCCAAAAGCCTGTGGAATATCGCTATGCAGGCGACGTTTTTTTAGAAGTCTTTTGTAACCCCAATATTTGGGCAACTCCCTTTGCTGCCAAGGTGCTGATCACGCTGAGAGACGATCGCATTCGCATCACCACCGAAGCCGAACTGAGCCGCGTCAATGACGATATCAGTCAATATCTAGAGCAGACGGGCTAGGAAATCGTTCTGAACGGTGGATCTTGACCCTTACAGTAAGATTAGAGCAACGACTTCTCTATTCATCTTTCATATAAGCCATGAATGATACGGTCCTCCAACTGTTGAAGAAAGGGTTTCGCGTCACGATCGGGGCAACCGCCACGCTGATCGAGGTGCTACAAGACCCTCAAAGACGTGAGCAAAATTTATCAAGACTCAGGCGAGAGCTAGATCAACTGGCGCAAGAGTGGGCTGAAAAAGGGGAAATGACTGAGCAAGAAGCCCGCAGTTTTGTAGACACCCTAATCGCTCAACGTCGCGCTGAGAGCGATCGGGCTGCCTCTGAAGCGATCGTGACGACAACGGCTGTCCCCGTTCCGCCCCCTTCATCAGAGGTGCTTGAGCTGCAAGAATTAACCGCACAACTCGCCGCCATTCGAGCAGAGTTAGCGCATCTGCGAGAACAAAGAGAGCAATAGAGCTTTGGTGCTTACAGCAAGTCTGAATACTGGGTCGAGATTCAGCGGACTTAACCCAAAAAGAATGCAGAATTACAGGCGACGCTATTGATGAGCTAATGCAAGGAGTGTGCTGTGGAATTAGCGACCACCTTAAAAAGTCAGACCGTTCGCAATCAAGTGCGAGAAGTTGGCATTAACGGTAATTATTGGTATGCGATCGCGTGGGCAACCGATCTTAAACCTGCAAAAATTCTGACAGCAACGATTTGGCAAGCGTCAATCGCCCTCTTCCGCGATCGACAAAATCAGATTCAAGCCGTCGAAAATGTTTGTCCTCACAAAGGCGTTTCGCTCGATCAGGGCAAAGTTTTAGGAGATGTGATCGCGTGTCCCTATCACGGCTGGGAGTTTAATGGACAGGGCGAGTGTCTCAACATTCCCTACTTTCCGCGCGATCAAAAGCTGCCCTGCGTTCAGATGCGAACTTTTCCCGTGCAGGAAAAATATGGCTTAATTTGGGTCTTTCCCGGCGATCCTGCTTTGGCAGAGACGCAACCCATCATAGAAATTCCAGAATATGACGACCCCAACTGGCTGCTGATCCCGATCGGGGCAAACTTTAAAGCGCACTTCTCGATCTGCAATGAAAACACGATGGACGTGTTTCACGGTCATTTACATAAGAATTTGCAAGGTTGGTTCGACCCAGTGCTGTTAAAACTTCGAGAAACTGAAAACTCGATCGAAGCCAACTATCAGCTTTCCTACACTGGTTTCGTGAGTCAACTGTTGGGGCTAAGTCAATCCGCCGATCGAGTCACGACAAAAGTGATCTCGGTTGACTATCGCTATCCCCATTACGTCAGCCATCTTCCAGGGATTTCATCGCTCTATTTAATGCGGTTGCCGATCGCGCCTCAAGAAAGCCGCTCGTTCTCGCTCTTATTTCTCAAACTAGGATTGCCTCCGGGGTTGCTAAAAATTCTGCGTCCGGTTTTGCAGCCCCTGATTCTCAATCTTTTGGTTTTGCGCTTTCTGAGACAAGACATTGAAATGATCGAGAGTGAGCAAGAAAATTATTTGAGAAACCCTCAGCGCCGCTATGTGGAAGTCAACCCCGCGATCGCCGCAGTGCAGCGCCTGATCGTGCGGCAATATGAGCAGTTTGTCCGCCCTTCGCCCGTCAGTTCCCAAACCCCGTCTGACTCCCCAATTCCTCAAGAAACCTCGACTCGATGACGACAGGAAAGATTCGATTCCCTGCGACTGCCGCAAAACGGATTGTTCGTGATCTCTGCAATTGAGGCACGATCGCATACATTACAGAAGAGTGGGTAGGAATTTAGAGTCCCTTCCGAGAACTAAGTTTCATGCTCCGATGTTCCCTCTCATCCACCTTATGAGAATCAAACCTATGCCGTTTTCAAACTGGCACAGAGGCACCGTTGCCCTGATGCTATCGGTCGTTTTGCTGCTCACAGGCTGTCAGCCCAAAGCCCCTTCGCAATTTTCTCAAGCACAGCAAGACAGCAGCAAAAAAGGAGTGACTGCCGTTGCCAAAGATGCTACTCAAGGCAGCGAGTTTAACAAATTTTTCCCTCGCCCTGCTGCTGGCTATGCCCGCACGTTTAGCCAAGAGAAAAAAGGATTTGCTGAAGCGAAACTCAACAAAGACGGCAAAAACGTCGCGATGCTGTCGATCAATGACACAACGGGCATTGCGGGATCTGCCCAAAAATATGCGGCAGCAACCGAAAAAATCGCTGGATATCCCGTCACCAATCTCGGCAACCAAACGGCGGTGTTAGTGGGCAAATATCAGGTCAAAGTTCAGTCTCGTGACCCGTCATTTGACAAGACCGATCGCCAAGCTTGGCTGCAAAAATTTGACCTCAAAGGGCTAGAAAAACTCAACTAGCCGCGATCGAACTCCACTACCGAGCAGGAATTTTTATGAGCAAATCCATTTTTGAACTTGTCGATCAGCTTCCGACTGGAGGCACTACGGTGACTGCACTCAACGCCCTTGATTTTGTGATCCCTGGGCAGTGGCAGAACTTGACGGGCTTCACCAACACCATTCGGGCAGTTACGGGCGAAACCGACGAGGCAATGATTCAAGCGATCGGAGAGCGAGCCGTCTATCTCTATAATGATGAGTCGCAGGGCTATCAGCGCGCAATGTGGCTTTATCAAACCGTCGATAATGCCGCAGGTGCTTTGGGCGCAGCCGCGATGGCAAATAAAATCGGTCAAGACATTTCGTTTTTAGGATTTTTGGGCAATCTCACTCCCAAACCTGAAAAAGTCCAGAGTCTCGACCTGTGCATCAAGCTCGTGGTTGAACTGGTTGCATTCTGCCAAATTAACGGCATCCCCGGTGACAGCATTGGCGATTTTTTGGGCGCATTGGGCGACTACAGCGGCGAATCGCTGATGCGGATGGCGGCGCTCGTCTGCTTTGACGGCATCATTCCCCTAGGACCCAACTTTATCAATATGGGTCTGTCCACCATTCAGCAAACGACTCCCGATGATTTGCAGCATAACCCAAGCTTTAAGAGCGTCAGCAGTCTGATTCCGGGTGGCAACCCCGCAGGTCAACTGGGCTTTATCACTCAAAGCTTTGATTCGGTCAAAGGCTGGATGGGTGATTTTGTCAGTTCTCGTAGCCTGACTCAAGAAGGGCTATTGAGCCACGTCAAACAATATGTCGATATTTCTGCTGACAAACTCGATTATGTCGGCGCGTTTCTTGATGTCGCTGTCAAATACTACACCCACACCGGAACTCAAACTCTGGCTCGTCGGTTGATCGAACGGGCAGTGGCAGAAATTTGATCCCAGCGTGCAACCAAATTGAGCAAAAGACCGTCCGTTATGGGAAGTGCATCCCTGATCGCCGCTAACGGGCAGTCTTTTTCTGCAATCAGTGACTTTGAACTCACTTAGTTAGAGTGCTTACTGATAAGCTGGATTCAGACAATTGACTAATTGACGTATGGTTCCTATGTTTCAGCTTTGTATCGACGAGTTAGCGAAATTCTTCGCAAGCCAAACATATAGCTGGATCAGTTGCGATGCGCTTGGCGCAGCTTTATAGAATCGCTGTCTAGAAAAAGGTGGAGAGGAGTTTACTGTGCAAGTTGTCAAGGAGTACGTGCGGCGCTGGTACGAAAGCGGCTTAGATCCCGATGAGTACATTTGTCACAAACGCCAGGGAAATTTTGTCGAGATCGAGGAGGCTGAAACGGGAAAACGCCGTACCGTTCTCACCTTTTGCACCAACGATGTTTTGGGGTTGACCCAAGAAGAATCGGTGAAGCAAGCTGCCGTTGATGCCATCTGGCAATATGGAACGTCTAACAGTTCTACCTCGGTGCTCAGTGGTCGCATTGATTTGCATCGTCAGCTAGAGAATGAGATTTCAGCGTTTAAGCATCTGCCCCACACGCAGCTTTTTCTCAACGCGTGGATGGCGGTGCAGGCGTTGATGGACGCGTTTTGCCATTTGGCGATTCCGGTTTCGGGCTTTCAAAACGATCGTGAGACGCTGATTTTGACCGATGTCTTAAACCACGGCTGCATCGTCACAGCCGTCGCCAATGCGGGAACTCGATCTGGCAAGATGTTTGGGCATAGTCCGAGAGTGCGGGTGCGGGCATATCGTCACTGCGATGTCGAAGATCTGGCACGCAAGTTGAAGCGATATGCTCAACCCAACGATCGCATCCTCGTCATTTCTGATGCAGTGTTTTCGATGGATGGCGACATCGCGCCTCTGCCTGAGATGATTGATGTACTTGCCAACTACCCTGATTCAGTATTGGTGATGGATGAGGCACACGCGAGTGGCGCGATCGGGGCAACAGGTCGTGGCATTTACGAGCATTTTGGGCTAACTCCGCAAGACGCGATCGATCGGGGAATCACGCCTCTGATCATGACGACGTTCTCAAAGTTTGCGGCATCTGCAGGCGCGGCAATCAGCACCCATGTGCCCGAACTCAAGCCCTTGCTGAATGTGTCGCCCACCTCGATCGGAACGATTTCGCTCCCTGCTCCCACGACGGCAGCCGCCTTGGAGAGTATTCGGATCGTC
>Ga0209512_1001706_pt1 | contig 25802 bp, 17 predicted proteins | sample frozenSSSSmetaG_FD_184142 | JGI IMG/M metagenome (GOLD analysis project Ga0209512, IMG submission 184142) | Glacier valley bacterial and archeal communities from Borup Fiord, Nunavut, Canada, to study Microbial Dark Matter (Phase II) -... | ecosystem: Environmental > Aquatic > Freshwater > Ice >...
GACGTCAACACAAATGACTTCAATACCTACTTCTGCGAAACAGGTCCCGGTTACAAGACCAACGTATCCACTTCCAATAATTGCGACTTTCATTTTATTTCAGCATTAGTTCTTAAATATAAACAAAATTGTATAACTGTTTAGATATTCGATTTTTAACGATTTGATTATTATTGTTATATGAGAGTTGATCCACATCATATATGATGAATTGATTATTATCTCCTTTTTAAGTTGTCGGCTACAAAATAAATATCATTTATTTTGTTAACCATTAGATATTTAACTGATTACATAAAGAAAATGATTGGGCGGTATAAGCGCCTAAACCGATAAACAAATATAATCAAAATAATTTATGCCATCCATCATGATCTATGGCAAATAAAGAAACTTAACTATCTTGTTTCCTCTATAAACAATACTTCCTGTTTCCTTATTTGGGCATAAAAATGATTTCTGCTTTAATTTATAACGTGATATATCATTCGTTACGTTTTCTGATACTGTAATTGATGATAAGCAATCAACCATACCAACTCCGGCAGCTTTTAATAACGCTTCTTTTGATGTCCAGATTTCAGTGAATCGTACCGGATTTTCCCCATATTGGCAATATTGGGCCTCAATTTCTGAAAATGCATATTTTACCATTGAAGGCAGATCTTCTGAACCATTCAGTAATTCGATATCGATACCGATTCTCCCTCCAAAGGAAAAACCGAGTAAAAAGGCATCATTTGAATGACTGACATTAAAATACAAATTTGATTCGGGCAAATAGAGTTTACCAAACCGTCCTTTTCTGAGTTCAACTTCAAATGGCTTTTTGTTAAGATATGCGCCTAAAATTAACCGCAAAGTTGCCCTACACGAAAGCCATGTCCTTTTTTGATCCTCATTTCTAAGTCTATCAGTATAAGCCAATTCCTGAGGAAGGAGAATTTTCTTTAAATCCAATAAATTTGACTGATAATCAGTTGCATAAATAATCACCAGCGATTCTCTCTCCTTCGATAAATCTGGAATTTTGACGGATTTTACCCACTTCATGCTTGCAGTATGATTTTTGCATCTATTTCATCCAGTCGTTGATCCAGAACTTCGGCAAAATGTTTATCGTTTGGTGGTGCAAAAATTCGGGAATGTTCGCTCGGTAAAGTATGAACAACTACACCTTTTTGTGCAAATCTACCCCACCCGTAATCACTTCTGTTAGGTATATAGAAAGTTGGTTTGCCGGCTCTGAATAAATCAAGCTGAATGGGTGCCGGTGTAATTTCATATTTTACGAGCGCCTCTGTCATAGCCATCTCCACATTATCAGACAAAAACATGGGTTTTCCGTCTTCAATCTTGATTGTTCGATCTTTTTCTTTCATGATTCCCAGTTTAATTAATCTGAAAATAATGGAGAACCGAATGCTTTTGAATTTATTCTTCAGAAGCTGTTTCTTTCCTTGCATTGGTTCCTTTAAAAGTAACCACGTAACGTAGAAAGGTTTGATTACAGATATCTTTAGCTTGAAAAATATTTGTCCCAAAGGCGATTGGATGTGTTTTGCCATCGAAGAAACAGAATCAATAACTCCGGTAAAACCAACTATATTACCTTGATCTGCCAGTTTTTTAGCCATATCGAAGGCAATAAAACCACCAAGCGAGAATCCAAGTAGCATATATGGTCCGGTTGGTTGAATTTTTTTGATTTCCTCAATATAGTCATCAGCCATTTCTTCAATATCGTTGCTTAACTCCCGACTTCCATCCAGACCTTTGGCCTGAAAAGCATAAATGGGACGATTGTCTTTTAGATGATGCGTAAGGGATTGATAAAGAAGGACATTTAAGCCTGCGCCATGAATAAGGAATAATGGTGTTTTTACCCCTTTGGGCCGGATTGGAACTAAACACTGCCAGAAGCTATTTTTTTTATCCGAAGAAAGCAATGGCGCAAACGTGCGCACGGTAGAATTTTGTATTAAAGTTGCCAACGGAATATTGATTTCTTTAAGTTTTTTTATTTCAGACATCAACTGAACAGCTTTCAATGAATGTCCACCCAAGTCAAAGAAATCATCATCAATACCCATTGCTTCAACCTTAAGAATTTTCTTCCAAAGACTGAGAACAAATTCTTCTGTTTCGTTTGTAGGATTTACGATTTCGTTGGTTGACAGCGCTTGTTTTTTCTTTGCGGTGGCGATCAGACATTTTTTATCAACTTTCCCATTACTCGTTAACGGAATTTCATCTACTTTAAGAATCATATCAGGAACCATATAGAATGGAAGTTTTTTCTTTAATTCATCCTTGATGGCCTGGGCATTCGTTTCAGCATTCTTTTCTTTATAAAAGGCATAAAGCGATTTTTCTCCTGATGCATTTGCAGATACAGCGACAACGCAAGTTTCCACTCCAATCATTGAGCAGATTTGTTGTTCGATTTCGCCCGGCTCAACCCGAAATCCTCTGATTTTAACTTGCGCATCAACACGCCCCTGATAATAGATGATTCCATCTATATTGGCTGTGACAAGATCCCCTGTACAATAACACCGCTGCAAACCCTTGTCAGGTGTTTCGAACCAAATAAAGGCTTTGTTTTGTTCATGTTCACGGTTCAGGTATCCAAGTGCCAGACTTTCGCCGGCTACAAGCAATTCGCCTGCAATTCCTTCTGGTACAATATGCCTGTTAGTATCCGTAATATATAGTTTGTAACCCGGCAAAGGCTGACCTATCGGAACTGTCGTTTCCGGTTTGTATCCAGCTTTAATTTCGAATGCAAGTGCGACTACTGTCGTTTCTGTCGGTCCGTAGGTATTAAATAATCTATGCTGAGTTTCCCGTTTGTTCCAAAGGGTTACGTCGTTGATTGAGACAGCTTCGCCACCAATGATTACCAATCGCAAACTTTCAGGAAGTGGATTGCTTAGGTAAATATCTGATTGAATAACTTGTCGCCAAAATGCTGTTGGTAAATCCCAAACCGAAATCTGATGCTGGTGCGAAAAACTCAGCAATTCATCGGCCAGCAACATTTCGGCTGTTCGTAAATAGATGCCAGCTCCTGAGCAAAATGAGATGAAAATTTCTTCAATGCTTGCATCAAAAGCAAGGCTCGAAAACTGCAACACGTGGTCTTTGTCTGTGATTTGATACAATCCCAACGCTCCGGAAATGAAATTTGCAAGTGCTTTTCGAGATATTTTTACACCTTTAGGAACTCCGGTGGATCCGCTTGTATAAATTATATATGCTATACTATCAGGATTATAGGCTATTTTAGGATTGTTTTCATGACCCGAGTTTTCTATTTCTGAGACATTCAGAGTTGGAATATTTAAAACTAAGTCAGATATTGACTGATCAATCAGAATTAGCGAAACCATGGAATCGGTGCAGAAAAACTGTTTCCGCTCTGATGGCATCGTTGGATCGATTGGCAGAAAACTACCACCACAACGCAAGATAGCCATAATTGACACAAAATAATTGTAATTGCGATCAATGGCAACGGCAACAATCTGCTCAGGCAAAATGCCAAAATTCAACATTTTGGCCGATAGATTCTCGATATCTCTTTCGAATATGCTGTATGAATAGCTTTTACCTGAATCAAAAATGGCTATCTGGTCCGAAAACTTAGCTGATATGGTAAAAAACTGATCAAAAACATCATTTACGATCAAGGGCTCACAAACCTCCCGATTAACAGATTTGGTAATTTCCAATGACTTTGCATCAGAAACCAAACCGATTTGTTTTACAGGCTGCTCAGGCGATTGAATCAGGTTATTCAGAAACATTTCAAAGCTTTCAGCCAATGAATTAGCCCCTGTATAATTGGAATCACGGGGAGTGCAATAGCTTATTTCATTCTTTCCAATGTTGATAATAATACTATTTTCATTTAGATAATTGGTTTCAACCGAAGCCTTTGAAAGAATGATCTCTGGTTTGTCGGTGGCATTGATTCGTAATTCAGGATAACGGATTCTGGTTGATCGTGTGAACGTTTCAGATGTTTGGGCCTTTTTAATATTTATCAATATTTTGCCAATCTCGATAAGTGAACTATTAGAATAATCGATCGAACTATTTAATGGTACCCACGTATTGAAAAAATCCTCAAGACCTTTAATTCTCTGAAGTAATTCTGAAGAAACAAAACCCAATGATCCGGATGTCTGGCTCGACAAGCGCAGAAAGAATAGCATGAAAACCGCTAAAAGTATATCTTCTGAATTTTGAATTGGGAATAGCTTTTCAAGTCTCTCAATTTTATCATTATTAATGCTTGAAATTGTAGTTGAAAGGCTGGGTTTTCCGTTAAGTACCGGCCAGGTTAAAAACTCAGCAATTTCAAGTTGTTTTCGCCAGAAAGGTTCATATTTTGCCAAATCAGCAAAGTGAATTAAAGCTCTGCCTGCGATGGTCTTATTCGGAAGTTGGATTTGATCGCCGATTTGCAGAATTGATTCTATAATGACCTTATTGCCATTTTTATCGTAAATAACTTCGGGAATAATCAATCCATCCTGGCAGTAAAAACCGGTCTTTCCGCTATAATCAATCACCTGACCCGGATTACCTTTTTGATCAAATTGGACTGAAGACCTGGCTACAATATAGTATTCGTCGCGAATGAATAATAGGGGAAGCGTAAATTCATTCGGATAATGGCTGCTGAAATTGGTTGCCCGAATCAGGCTATCAACCGATTTAGCAGTCATTTCATAGGTTATAAGGCCAAATGATTCTGGACGGGCAGCATAGGGAAAATAAGTTCTGTTTTCCAGATTCTGTGGAACCGGAGTTAATCTGTTTTCAATAATCGAAGTGATTAATTTTTCAAAGCTTTTTATGGCTGCTTCGAAACATCGGGTATTGAGCGAAAGTGCTGTATCATTTGGGAGTACAGGAAGTAGCTCACTGGCCACAATATCACCGGCATCAATTTTGTCAACGACCTCATGCCACGCAACGCCATGTTCTGTCTCTCCGTTCAAAATAGCCCAGTTAGTTGCATACATACCAGCATATCTGGGAAGGGGAGCATCGTGATAATTAATAGCCATAATCCTGGCAAGTGACGTAAATGACTTTTTGAGGATTAAACTGTTGTTGATGCTGAAAATATAGTCGACTGGTTCGAAATCTGTTAAGACATTAATATTGATGTACTTATGAAAATTTTCAGCCGCATTCGCATGAAGCAGCCAATCGTCTCCCGAAACCAATGCCTGAATATTGATGCCATAATCTTTGAGAATTCCAATGCACCGTAAGGGTAGATTTCCCTCGCCAACGACGATACATGTTATTTTATTCTGAATATCCATATGACTTTCCATTTTGATATTAAGTGTGAATTACCATTTTAAAAATTTACCTGAGCTTGCATATTCGCCGGAACGAATGGTGTAAACATAAATTCCTGATTCCATTTTCGATATGTTAGCCTGAATAATCTGATTTTCGGCTGTTAGCTTAGATTGTTTTAACTGTAGGATTAATTTTCCGTTCAAAGTATAAACTTGCAGATAAATTATGGAATTTGATTCTTTAGGTATACTGAATAATAAAAAATCTTTTACAGGGTTTTGCAAAAGTCTGATCTGATTATCTGAAATTAGGGGTGATGTCTTCACAAATGTTACCGGATCATATTCGAAGGCTCCAATATCAGATTTCGCTCCCATAGGTCGCTGAAATCCTGAAAAATCAAAACGGATCTTTCCGTCTATATCTGCTGCATCAATTAGAGGGGAACCTGCAACCAAAATAAAATCAATAGGTGAATTCATTGTTGGGGATGAAAAACCTACGGAAAGGGCATTCCGAGCCAGGTAATTATTTTTAATAATAGCTTCTGATTGAGTATATTGAAACATGATATAAGCGTCTTTCCCTTTGAAACTGGTATTCCCATTTTCATAATAATCGAAATTCCCCGGATTGATTATTGCATTAGAAGCAATCAGGTTATTTTTGCTTTTGATACTTGAAAACCTGATACCTTCAGACTTTGGATTTATAATATTGTTGTGCTGAATGTAAAAAGTCGAGTCGGTTTGAACAGATACATCTGTGACAAAAATGCCATATTTCATCTGGCTCATATCGGTTGGTTTAAAACTGCGGCCGGCATCTACTATGATATTATTGAAGATCGTGTAACCTCCTAAACCGTGGCTTTCGATTCCATCCCCTTTGCCTTGACTGATAAAGTTGTTGTAGCAATCGCACTTTGAACCGCCACCAATTAATATCCCCGACATTTGCGAGTCTGTTTCTGATTGACTGTCGAAAAGAATCGTGTTATTATAAATCTGACAGTTTTTGGAAGCTGAACTTACCTGGATACCATCCCAACCGGAATATCTGATGATGTTGTTGTATATTTTTACCCCTTCGAGCAAACTTGGCAAAAGTTCAAAGTCTTTACCATCGCAATTAACCGTTTGACCAAAATAGTTGGAGCTTCCAACATACAATCCTTCGTTGCCAACATTTGCAATATAGTTGTCGTGGATGTTGGTGTTGTATTGTGTAAAGGCACCTCTAACCGATGTAAGGGAACAATCAGGATCAGTTTTGGTATAAATACCACCAATTAAGCAGTTTTCAACCGAAACATGATCAAGCTCAAAATCTGAACTTAAATCGCCGATGCCTATTCCTCCGCCGTTGGCAACCCGTTTTATCTGAATACCGTAAGTCTGTTTTAGGTCGCCGGTTCCTGTAAATTTAAAATACCGGCAATTCTGAATAGATATTCCATAATAATGATCTGTATCGATGATAACTTCACCACCTGTATTCATCATCACAATTGGTTTTCCCGGTAGACCTTTAAAATTTTTAATCAACAGATAATCGCGATTTCCTGCGGCAAACAATAGTGTATCACCAGGTTTTATGTCTTTGTATACCAGATCAGTGCCATCGAGGTACAATTTATCAACAGCAATCAGGTAACTGGTCTTTTGACCAATCGCCAGGTATGCCGTTGAAAGTAACCCGCAAATAAGAATAATCGTCGCTCTTTTAAACATTTAGCAAGTTGAATGACAATTATTTACCACGTATTGAACGATCCCAATTGACAGATTGTGAACCTTTTAAATAGCGTTTAAATCCCAGAAAAACAGATAAATTCATGATAAAAAAGTAATATGGAACAAACAGAAGCTTTACGCGAATTGATTTGTTTTCGAGATACCAGCCCAGTAAAGCACTTATATAGAACAGCAACTGAAGCCAAAATAAGACGCTGTAAAACCCGAATTTTAAAATTCCTTCGTTGACTGCCAAAATTAGTCCGGCTGGAATCAGAAACAATAATGAAAGAGGCGCCAGTGTCCAGCGCAAAACACGGTGCGAAATATATTGAAACGATAAAGTTCCGTATTTAAAAATATTCAGCAACGAACTAAGTCTGACCACAGACTGGATTCCTCCGGCTGAAATCCTGATTTTACGTTTTAGTTCTTCCTTCACATTGGCCGAAGCGGTTTCAATGGCATAAGCCTCAGGATCATATTGTATTGTATATCCTTTTTGGGCAACTCGCAGTGAAATGATAAAATCGTCGAGCAAGGTATCTTTTTCAACTTCCTGATATAGCTCTGTACGGATGGCAAATAACTCACCTGCCGCACCAACTACAGAATATAGTTCTGCATCCCATTTCTTTAGAGTTGATTCATATTTCCAGTAAAGTCCTTCACCAGCACCGGCAGCACTATCTTTGTCCTTCCCGTAAATGCGTTTTTCGCCAGAAACACAGCCAACTTTAGGATCACTGAATAGCTTAACAATCCTGCGAACCGATTCGCGACCAAGCATCGTATTGGCATCGCAAAAAATAACAACAGGTGTTTTAACGAATTGCATTCCACGATTCATTGCCCCGATTTTTCCGCTGCGTTGTGGAAGATGATGTACCTCGATCCCTTCATACTTAAAAAGCTCTTCAGGTGTCCCATCATCTGAACCATCAGTAACCCAGACCATATGAAGTTTATTCGCTGGATATTCGAGTTTAAGCGAGTTACTAATTTTTTTACCAACGAAATCCTTTTCGTTGTATGCTGCTATAAAGAGTGTAACCTCTGGCTCGTACTCCTGATTTTCTTTATGCACTTTTGTAAGCCCAAGAATTCTTCGGATGCGAATTATTACAAATAAAAGAATCCCATAACCAATATAGGCATAAAATACGACAAAAAGCAGCAACCAGAATATCAATTGCATAACTTGCATAAATAATGAAGATTAAATGATAACAACTTAATAACTCAATTTATTGAATAACTCGTTCCCAAATTCCTGTTTTTGGATTATACTGTTTGATTACTTTGGCAGGATTCCCGACAACTACAGAGTAAGGAGGTATGTCTTTCGTTACAATTGATCCGGCTGCAATCACCGAATGCTTTCCGACAGTAACTCCAGCAACGATCACGGAATTGGCACCAATCCAAACTTCATCTTCGATGGTGATTTTGGCTTTCGTAACAGGTTGCTTATGAGGTGTTATTGTAATATCTTGATAGCCATGATTCAGTCCTGAGAGAACAATGTTTTGAGCAAGCATAACATCGTTACCAATAGTCACCGGACCAATCAAAACGTTACTCATTCCAATTCGGGTGCGGTCGCCAATCAGCACATCTCCAACACCATTATTTACAGTACAGAAATCTTCAATGGTAGAATCATTACCCAACACAAAATTGTTGAATGGCATCACATCTATTCTGGTATGTCGGCAAATGCGTGCATTCTTCCCTTTTTTGTGCTTAAACGGATTCATAAATAATTTCACCCAAAGCCGTGGTCTGGATTGATTTTTAGGCATCATGGCATTTAAAACCATTTGTTTAAGCTTTGGATTTGCTTTGATTTTTTCAACGATGCTCATTGTTTTGTTTTATTGATGATTTTGCGGTTACAATAGCATTAAAAATTTCACGGACATTGTTTTCCCAGGTGTGCTTCTGTGCAAATTCCTCCCTATTCAGTCGAATCTGGTCATTATCTTCCTGGAGTGCCTTTTCGATGAGTGTAATATAATCTTCTTTGTTTTCAGCAAGATATGTATAATCGGCAAAAACACGCATTGCCTCAGTTTTTGTAGCAACTGTTGGTTTCCCCATAGCAAGGTACTCGTCAATTTTTCGAGGGTAATTGCCGATTGTTACTGGACTAAGAACCTGAGGATTTATAGCCACATCGAAATGATTGAGGTATGAGGGGAGTTCATTTCCTGTTTTATTGCCTAAGAAAAAAACATTTTTAAGCTGATGCAAGCTACTGGCAATAAATGCTTCATCTTCAGGGCCAACCAGCACAATACTCCAATTCGGACGTTTCACAGCAATGTATTCAATAACCTTGATGTCAAGTCTTAGGGATAGCAAAGCGCCTATGTAACCAATGATTGGTTTTGGAATATTCTGAATATCAGATGGAATTATTTTAACAAGATTTGTGTTGAACAAACTCATATCGCATCCTTGTCCAACATAAAATGAATTTGGATTATATTTTTTTGCCAAAGCTGCCAAATAAGTCGAGTTGGCAACTACCAGATCTGCTTTCTGCATGTGTAGTGCTTCAATTCGCACACCCTGCTTTTTCCAATAGTCAACAGCAATAAGATTGTCGCGCGTATAATAAATATATATTTCTGGTTTAAGGAGCTCCTTCATGTAGAAGCTTCGAAACATATCACTGTCATTGAAAATTATATAGTTATGAAAACCAAGCTTTTCAATTGCCCACAAAATCTGTTTTGCAAATCGTTTGTTGTTTATTTTATTGAACCAGTCGAACAATTTAGGGGATCTGATCCAATTAATTGATTCAATAAGATTCGCCGGATATAGATTCCACAAGTTATTTGAGATCTCAACCAATTCAGACTTTCCGCTATTTACAATATCAATTCGTTTCCTGATATTTACGTGTTTTCGATGCCGGACCATCGATATCCTGTCTAATGGCGAGTTTACATATAGAACGCGGTTGTTTTTGGCAAATTCTGTGGCGATATTTTTGCAGTTACTCCCAATTTCAATATCCCATGGCTGAATTCCAAGTACGATTATATCACGATTTTTAATCATTGCCTTTACGTTTCAATTATTTGGATGATGACATGCCGATTTGAGTATAAATTTCAAGTACTTCATTCGCCATCGCTTTCCACGAAAATTTTGCCGCCTGTAGTAATCCTTTTTCAATCAACTGTTGTCTTAGATTCAGATTGTTTGTGATTTGTATAAGGGCATCTGTAATTTCTTCTGGTTTGTAAGGATCAATTATAAAGGCTGCTCTTCCTGCAACTTCAGGCATTGAGGAGGTGTTGGATGTAATAACTGGCACGCCGCAAGCCATTGCTTCAAGCATTGGAATTCCAAAACTTTCGCGTAATGAAGGATAGAGAAAAACTTCGCATTGACAATATATTGAAGGTAGATCAGTGTTCACAACATATCCGGTAAGAACAATACGATCGATGAGTGCTTTATCGCCAATCTCATCAAGCAGTTTCTCCAGTTCACTTCTGTCGTAATCCAACATCACTAATTTATGGTCAGTACCTGTGTGCTGAATAAAATCAGAAAATGCTTTCAAGGTACCTTTTGTGTTTTTCTTCGGATCTGTATTGCCAAGAAAAAAGAAAAAACGATCGGGAAGGCGATATTTTTCTTTGACTCTTTTTAATTCCAATTGGTCAGTAACGGGTTTGAAATGCTCGCTAACTCCATTATAAACAGCTGTTAGCCGATTGTCGCCTTTCATTCCAAAGAATTCACCAATACGGGTTTTCTCAAAATGTGAAACAGTAATTATTTTTTGGCTTATTTTTACCACACGGGGTACAACTACTTTGCGGTAAATGTTGCCAAATTTCTGATATGGAGTGGCACTACCGGTTAAAATCCGAAGATAGTTACTTTCCATGTATATGATATCGTGAAGAGTCACCACCAAGGGTATTTTACAGTTAACCGGAGCAGTATTGCTCGTGCAGTGCAATATCTGACAACCAGACTGGTGCGCTGCCTTTGGCAATGCAAATTGCTCCCACATCGGGTATGAACCTCCTTTGAGCTTTACGATCTTAAAGTTTGGCGTTTCTTTCAAAACCTGATCGTCCTCGTCGGGTTTTACAAAGATGAAATATTCATTCTCATGATCGATCTCCTGAAGGTTACGAATTAATTCGAGCGCAACCATGTCCATGCCATGTTTCTTTTTACGAAAAAGACGTTGTCCTTCAATACCTATTTTCATATTCTCAACTGTTATCGGTTTTTATCACTTTTTGTATTCATGAATCATTTAAACTGTAGCTTAAGGTAACGTATTTTTAAGCTCGCATAAGATGGCCACTTTTCAATTAAGGCTAATGCATTATAGATAATTAATTGCATAAACAATCTTCAATTTTGGCAATCTTTTAGTATCTCCGATAGAGATACTAAAAGACCGTGGTTTTATCTTTCTACTTTTCAAATAGATATAAAGTCGACACCAGTAACAGAACTTATTGCTTCGTGTGCCTTTCTAAAGAACTGGTCGCGGTTGTGAAGCGTTAACAAATAGTCCAGCGTACTGATACCGGAAAAGGCTGAGGCAAATTTATTTAACTGTATAACTTCTTGTAAAGAAAATTTTCTCATTTAATACATTTTTAAAACCTTGGTTGATGCTCGAAATCCATTCATAAAGCTCGGAATATATCAGAATTATAATTCAATGTTATTTTTTGTTTATAGTTGATAATTAAACAAATATGAATTGATTTGATATTTTGGTTTGCTATTTTTCGAAAGTCTTATAACCCCAAAATTGAATTACCTTGATAAGGTCATTAACCCTCATTGGCTTAGTAACATAGTCGTCCATTCCTACTTCCATGCATTTTTCTTTGTCGCCCTGCATTGCATTTGCTGTCATAGCAATGATGATGGGTCTGTCTTCTTTTCTGTGTTCCACAATAATACTTGTTGCTTCGTAACCGTTCATCTCGGGCATCTGGATATCCATGAAGACCAGATTGTAATTTTTTCGTTTAAGCGCTTCCAAAGCTTCGAGACCATTTGCAGCTATATCCGTCTTATATCCCAATAATTCAAAGACATTCCGGATTAGTTTCTGATTGATCAGGTTGTCTTCTGCGATTAATATCTGAAATGGATACTTCTTCGCGATTTCACTTAATTTTTCAAGATCAGGAGTATTAACGATCGCCTGCTTTTTAACAGGTGCTATCACTTTGAGTAATATTTCTGCCAGCTGTGAATGCTTTATTGGTTTATTCACATAGTATGAAAACAATTTTTTTAATTCATCTGCTTCAGTATTAAAGCCCACAGACGTGAGCATTATTAAAGGTAACTGATCTTTTGATAATTTTTTTCTGATTTCGCGGGCAAGCATGATACCATCCATTTGAGGCATTTGCATGTCAAGAATTCCGGCATCGAATTTTTGCTTCTCAAGCATGGTCAGTGCTTCCTCTCCCGTTTCAAAAGCTGTGGCCTGTATTCCCCAGTGTTCGCATTGTAATGTGAGAATTTTGCGGTTTGTAGCATTGTCATCAACAATGAGAACAGACTTTCCAGGAAGGCTTTGCAGTGATTTATAGATTTGATTGTTCTCTTCCGATGGAGTTGAATTACGGGTTTGAATAGTGAAATGAAAATCGGATCCAATACCTTCCTCGCTGATTACCCAAATTTTGCCATTCATGAGTTGTACAAGGCTTGAACTTATCGCAAGTCCGAGTCCGGTTCCTCCATATTTTCTTGTTGTAGAGGCATCAACCTGAGTGAAGGGGGAGAACAAAGAATTAATTTTATTGGAAGGAATGCCAATGCCGGTATCTTTAACTGAAAATTCAAGAATAACACCTCCATCTTTTTGCGATACCATTGAAACGTAAATCAGAATATCCCCTTTATTCGTAAATTTTATCGCATTACTCATTAAATTCAAAATGATCTGACGCAACCTGAAACCATCGCCATAAATATACTGATTCACAGCAGGATCTATAAAGTAAATAATGTCAAGATGTTTTTCTAGTGCCTTTGGAGCGATGAGATCAAGTACGTCTTCAATGCAAAGTCGAAGATCGAAAGGACTCTCTTCCAACTCCATATGACCTGATTCGATTTTTGAGAAATCAAGAATCTCATTAATAATATTCATCAGACTTTCTCCCGAAGACTCAATAATATTTACATACTCACGTTGTGATGGAGTAAGCTCAGATAACAGCAGCAAACTTGTCATGCCGATTACTCCATTCATCGGTGTTCTGATTTCGTGAGACATGGATGCCAGAAATTCTGATTTGGCGCGATCAGCCGATTTGGCCATTTCGAGGGCTACCTTTAACTCATCCTGCATCTTGATGATTTCTATATTCTCCTGTTCCAGTTTCAGTTTCTGTTGGTTGAATATTGTAATTAGACGGGCAATCTGGCTAAATTCATCTTTACTTTTTTCGAGAAATTGCAATTTTGAAGTATCACTGTGACGAAGGCTGTCTGAGATTATTTTTAACGGACGTCTCACCCATCTGTACAATATAATAAAAAATATAAAAATTAAGAAGAAAAGAAAAAATCCGAGAAAATAAAAAGCAAGATCGCTAACCTTGTGATAGTTGACCAGAACACTATTTGGTCGTTTAATAACTAAATATCCAATTTTTTTATTCTCGTTGTTCAATAATTCTTTTGAAACGATTATGGAGTCGTTTTCAATAAGTTGAAGGTAAGTTGGTATCGTTTCTTTAAAATATATATTACTGGCTGTATTTCGGGACAATATATGTAGAAAATTCAGGTTCCAGATTCTGCTGATAAAGAAAAAGCCAGCTGGTGGAGTAACCCTGGCAGAATCCAGAGTTGGATGTATTGATGAGGCTGAAATTTCCAGGAGACCATCCGGAATCACCTGAAAATAGTGCATAAATCCTTTGTCCCGTATCGATTTGATGATAATGTCACGCGACGATTGGTTATCAAATAGGTCTGTAGATCGTCTTCCGAAGCCGTAGACTAATTGATTATCATTGTTATATACACTAACTGTATTCAGATTGAACGATTTTACAATACTGGCAATATTATCTGCAGCCCATTGAGGATCTGGTTCCTTTAGATGTAATATGATTTCATCCCAATTAGAATAATCTCGCACAATCTGATCGAGCTGATCGGATTGAACATTGATTGCCGTATTAATGAGTACGAACTGTTGTTCTGCTGCAGATTGTATGATTAATTTATTCTGCTGTTCCTGGGTTGTCCTGAAAAATAGCAAAACGACAACTAAGATTATTACCGATGAGAAAAATAGAAGTAGTATTTTAGTTCTTATATTCATATAATTATGATTCAAAATAATTTTTACTGATGAAATCGTTATCTGTCTTTAATTGACTACTGATTTTATGGCGTTTTTACTGCGCTGTGTTTTGTATGGATAAATTGCTTATTCGCACCTCGTATTTTCATCAGCGATCCAAACATGAGTAACATCCCTTTTGGAAGACTGGTCAAGGCATTTAAAGTGCGGGTGTTGTAAAAAGCTCCTGGAATAGAAAATGCAAATGCAAGAATACAGAGCAATACAATCGAAATCCACAGGTAGATAAATGATGAATTGGTTTGGAAAAAAATATTTAACAAAAGAAATAATGTTCCAAGTGAAAGGACTGCTCCAAGTAGTAAGATTCTTGGCGGTTGAATAAATTGAATTGCTTTGTCAAAGTAATCGATATTTCCTTGGGTGACCAACGCCTTCACTGAAGATCCAAAATCCTGGCGAAAATAATGTAACTGAGCTGAGAGCCAACGTCGACGCTGATTGCTGAAAACTTCTGCTTTCTGCACTTTTTCATCATAAACTAAAGCATCATCAAGATAAGCAATTTTATGTTTCGCTTTCAGCATTTTAAGCTCTATTTCCTTATCAAATCCTCCAATTGCTGTTACCGGTAACATCATCGTTTTAAAGAAGTCATATTTGAATGCCATTCCTGAACCAATGATTGCCGAAGAAAGGCCTAAAACGCGATGTCCTTTTCGGAAAATGTGGTTGTTGATCTCTTCACTGGCAGCATCGAGAATGGCCAGGTGCGTGTCCATGTTTTTAGCTGTCCGGTGTCCTTGAACTGCCATATAATTCAGCTCTAAAGCTGCATTAACTTTCGATAGAAAATCGGCAGCCATCAAATTGTCCGCATCAAGGACAACCGCAATTTCATATGCATCAGTCAACTGATCCATTGCCCTATTTAATGCTTTCGACTTTGTACTTTTATCAAACTTCACTTCAATCACTTTAATCGGTAGTTGTTGCAGTTGCGTAATCGTTTCAGGTTGAAACGAGTCTGCAATAATAACGACATCATATTTTTCTTGGGGATAATCCTGTGCAAGAGCATCTTTAGCAACCTCGATAATTACATCATCTTCTTTGTAGCCGGGTATTAGTACGGCAATTTTTCGTAATGTGGGACTTGCAGGGTAGGATATTTGTTTGTAAAATAACCCGGCAAAAGCGAACACGAAAATGTAAAGAGTCGATAGAAATAAGACCGTAAATACAATGATTTGTATTACCTGAAATGCAGAATTAAGTGCTGTGTTCATTTTTCATATGAGTTAAGCGAGTATGTATTTATAGTGTGGGATTGATGTGTATATTACTGTTGAACAGATTCTTAATATGCCACATTGCAGCCTCGGCGTATGCTTTAAAATGGCCTTTCTGACTTTTGACGATATATGTTAATGCATTTTTAGGAACGGCAACAAATACCTGGTAAAGAAGTGCGATCATATAAGCGAAGCCGTGAACATTGCGCCTTAGGTACAATAGTCGCGATCGGTTCATGTAGAATGTTTTGAATGGTGAAAGCTTACCTGTGGACATCGACTCTTTGTGCATTACAGTCGAATTATGTACATACCACAACTCATATCCCATAGCCCTTATTCTGGCACCCCAGTCTAGTTCTTCATAATATAGAAAATATATTTCAGCCATCAATCCTACTGTTTTAATTACTTCTAAAGGTATCATCATTGCAGCACCATGTACATAATTAGTGAGTGCATCGCGGTCGAACTGCCCGTTATCTTTGGCGCCATGTCCGTAACCATGGCTGCGCATTGTATACGGATTCATAGGTGCCTGACCAGAAAACTGAATGGTATCGGGCTGGTAGTAGAATTTTATTTTTGGACTAACCGCCCCAATATTGTGGTTCGATTCAAGTTTTGCAACCAAAGGTTCGAGGAATCCGGCTTCAACCTCTGTGTCATTATTCAGCATTAAAATATATTTACCTTTTGCCCGCCGGATACCTAAATTATTACCGCCGGCGAATCCCAGGTTTTCCTTGCTTTGAATAAATATTATTTCAGGATACGACATTGGGATAATTGCGGGATCATCGTTAGGAGAAGCATTGTCAATCACAATAATCTCAATTTTTGGATAGGTGATATGCCGCAATGATTCCAGCAATGCACATGTAACTTCCGGATGATCGTAACTAACCGTAATAATTGAAACAAGTGGACTTTCCATGGCATATTTTTACAACTTTACAATAACAGCCTATTTTAACTAAACCAATACTTCAAATGTTACACTTTCAAGATGAGAAGACCGATATTGTTTTATTTTTTGAAATGGCTTCTTTATCAAGTACATTTGTATTTAGCATGATTGCCATCGAAGTATATAACAACATTCCGGTAGGCATTGTTCCCAAAACTGCATTCCCATATGAAGCAACCATAATTCCAAACATTCCGGAAGCCAATGCAGCCATTTTCATTTTTAATATTGGATCCCTAATTCGGAACATTATCCGGTAAGATGATTTAATTAAGATATAAAACAGAATGAAAAGGTGTAACATTAATCCAATTATACCTTGTTCTGCCCAAATTAATACATACCAACTATCTGTTGCAATTTGTGATAGAAAAGCATTTGGCAGAAATTTTTTGGCCTTTACGCCGGCATGTCCAATACCACCTCCCATAGGCCTTGTTGCGAGATAAACTTTCAGTTTCTTCTGATTTTCAAGTCGCACCTGAAGTGAAGGATCGTTTGGATCAAACGCCGATCGCATGCGCCTGATTTCTTGAACATTCTGAGCTATTGTTGTATATTTAAAAAATACGAATACCGCAATAAGAATAAAAGCACCAGAAATCATTACTGTAATATTCTTCCTTAGGAAAAAATAGAGGGCAAATCCAGCCAGAGGAATACTTATTGCTCCACGTGTTCCGGACAATAACATACCATAGAATCCCAAAATAGCAATTATGATAAAGAATATTTTTTTGCGAAGGTCTTTAAATGTCAGTGCTAAGATCATCGCTACAACTGCCGAATAGGCCTGATTTGCACCAAACTGCCCGGCATCGCTTAAAAAAGAGAAAATGCGAAGTTTTCCGAAAAGTATGTGGGTTTCAGCAGCACCTGCATCAAGCCAGGCTTTTTCCCATGGGTCGACACCAATTGTATTTTGCATGATACCTTTTAGCGATACCAGTATGGAAAAGATCCCCCATAAATATAAGAACAGATTTAGTTTGTGGTTTGTATTAATGAAAATCAATGCAAGTGGTATCATTAAAACCATGTAAAAGGATATACCTCGCATTCCAGACATCCAGGCTGAAAAGCTACGTGATTCCGGATTAAGTACCTCCAGGAGTGAATAGCCAAACCATATTACGGCCAGGAGCGTCACATCTTTTTTTGCAGGTTTCCAATCAACCCGATCGTAAAACTTATTAAATATCAAAGCTATATATGTCAAAATCAGCAGTCCGTCCATTGCCAGTCCAATCGGGAGGTCGTCAATATACCTTCCCAACCCCAGGAGGACAAAACCGAGGGCAACAGCGGAGTAATATCCTATAACGGGGTAACGGAAAAGAATATTGAGATAGGCCGCTATAAAAGGCAACAGGATCAAAGCCATACTCCCAACAATTCCCATTCTACAAATTAACAAGGCTGCAATTGACACGATGCATAATATCGATACAATATACAGTGGTTTCCCCATCTTATTGGAGCCCGTTTGAATTTCGAATGGATGAGCGTTGTTTTGTATCACGTTTTTTGCTAAATAATTGTAAATTAAAAAGTTTAAATGTTTATGACCTATGGTCCTTATATTTTTGATACATGTGTCGGTAAAATTCCAAACCAGCAGAAAATACTTTACTGTGTTCGAGATGTAGCTCTTTATCAAGAAAATAGAATCCCACCCAAACCCCGATAAGCGTGAAAACTATTGAAGCAATTGCAACCAGAAGAAGTGATTTAAAAATAAAAACAGCAACTAAATCGCCTATAACATTGGCAGCCACCATGTAAGCTACTTTCATGAGGTTTTTACCTGGTTTGTTGATACTATCAAGGCCAATTCCGGTCATTCTATCCAGGGGAAGGAGTAATCCGTAAATCGAAAAAACCCTCATGATTGTTACGGGGTTGGCTCCTGTCACAGGATCTGTTCCCAAATACTGACTACCTCCTAAGATTAAAACGAAGTACTCGGCGAAGACAAATGTAACCAGGCAAATGAAAACAAAGAGGTAAGTCATTGCTCCGGCATAGGAATAAAAAAGACTTTTCACTTCCTCTATTTTTCCATGAACACTTGCTTTCGACATTTTTGGAAATGCTGTTGCAACAAAACTGCGCAGTGGAATCTGTTGTATTTCTGTTAGTTTCATCGGAATGCTGTACAACGCAACTGCGGCTGTTCCAAGAGGGCTTAGACTAATAATTAAAGTATCGGCACTGCGTAATAGATTGGATCCAATCAATGTAAACGTGGTATATTTTCCAAAATCAAGAATAACCTTGTTCGTGCGTCTTGTCGCTCGTTTTAAATAACGAAGACCATCCCATCCTTTTATCATACAAATGATTGAAGAGATCAAATTGATAATTAATTGAGCGATCACCAACTGCACAAGAGTCATTTCAAGAAAGAAATAATTGATAAGCAAGAGCAGGAAAAAAATGCCGCTTTCAAACGATTTGATAAACAGTATTTTACCAAATTGCTGGTCGGCCTGCAAAATGACTAACGCATTGTTATAAGGGAGGTTGATAAACGCGAGAATTGGATACCATACAAAGAACAGCTCGTATCCGGCATTTCTGATTGGTACGTCAAAGAAGTAGTTAAATGTCCAAACAATGAATGCAATCGCAGTTGTGGCAACCAATCCAATAAATCCGTTTGATCCAATAAACTTCAAACGTTCTTCATGCTCTACTCCTGATAAATATCTTATAATGGCTGTATTGGTAATGCCAAATCTGAACATTTCGATGAATGCTCCAGCTGAAATATACAAAATCCATTGTCCGAATATCTCAACCGGAAAACTTCTGGCAAGCAATGCAAATCCTGCAAAGCCAAAAAAAGCGATCATCAGATTTCCGGCAAGCGATAGAAAGTTCGCTTCAGTGGTTATTTTTTGAAATATTGACTTCAATGTTTAGATTCAAATAGTTAAAAAAAGTACGATATATTTCGAGATGTATTTTTACAGGATATTAATTTGATCATGGTGAATTCAGATTTGGTGTTCTTCTGATAATATTAGCTTTTAATTGTTTTTTATTCAAGGATTTGTCGATTCGAAAAACTGGAAACGAATGATTTTTTTTGCAAGTTTTCGAAACCAATCTCTTCTTTTTTGCAATTCACCAAGTACCGATTCAACAACGTCCAATTCTACTCCATTAAGTATAAACTCAGGTTTTTTTGAGGTGATTTTAGTCAGATTATCAATTGCTTCCTGATCGGCCTGAGACCAAACTCTATTGGCTCGACACACCATTAATGGTAAATCAACTGAAGCGACAAGATCCGTTGGATATGGATAATATAGAATTGATGGGATTTCAATAAGTACGTAATCCGGAATAAATGAAAGAGAATAATCATTTTTGATAAGTAATTCTTTATAATCGCGGATAAGATGGTAACCCTGGTTAATCTCGTATTCAAAGAAATTGTCTTCTGAAAGAATAGATCCATATTCACATAAGAATGGACTTTTATAATCGATTCTGGTATCAGAATAACCTAATATACAGTTAATAAACGATTTTTTCTTGGTTTTTGTAATTAGTTTTTCACTTCCTAATTGAGCCCCGGGGCAATAATTCTGGTTCGTTTTTTGATGGAGCGTTTTTTCCTGCGAGTACCTGATTACAGCCACCTTATTCCCAAGTTTCTTTAGCTGCGAAGCAAGGTTTTGTGACATTGTAGTTTTGCCTTCGTAGTTTGTTGTGCTAAAAAGAAGAATCTGATAAGCACCGCTAATTGTAGTCCTGGCTTTTTTTAACAGTTCAATCCTTTGGACGATAATTTCAAGTAATCGTTGTGTAATATATGGAAAGTTCAGTGCTCCGGATTTAAGATAAATCTTTGGAAATATACCTATTGGCTTTAAATTTAGGATTTTAGCTGCTTTTTTAGGATTCCTTAAAGTTTCATCAAAAAATTCAAGTGCAAGAATAGATGATAATATTACCAGAAAGCCGACAAATGCCGCTGCAAAGACTAATATTTTCCGTTTGGTTGGATTAGGAGTGAGCGGATAATAAGGAAGGTCAACTGATTTTAGATTTGATGAAAGCTCAATATCTTGCATTTTAAGTTTAGCCAGATTCAAACCATGTAATAATTCGAGAAATTCCGCCTCTGAAACAGATATTTCACGTTCGATTCTTTTGAGATTAGCTCCTGCCGGGGCGTAGATTTCGTATTGTTTCTGAAACTCCTGAATCCGTTTTGACAGAACATCAAGTCCAGCTTTTGTATCTTCATAATTTACTACATTTGTAATCCAATCATTAAGTAATGAGCTTATTGGAAGGCCTTCCGTGGTGTTACTAAAACGATAAAGTTCTCCAACTGCTTCACGGATTTCTTCTTTTAGTCTTTCAGCCTCTGCTTTGAGTGAAGCCAGATTTTGTCCGTCGGATGTATTGCCATAACCGATTGTCTCAGCCGTCGCGATCTTCGTATTTACCAGGCTGAGCTGATTTCGTTTTTCAACAATTGGGGCACTTTTTAATTGAATTTTTTGTTGACTTTCTAATTTCTCTTCTAACCGTCGAATAGCAGCCTCTGTTCCTGCAAGCTTGATTCTCATATTGTTATAATCGACATCCAACGCTTCCTTGGCCAATGCAACAGCTTTACTCTGTTCGTAATAGTTTATAATATTATTACCCTTATTGAATGACAGCAGCTTATCCTCGCCTGTTTTGAGTTTCTGTGTAGCTTGATTAACCTGAAATTCAAAATATTTAACGACTGCATCAGAGCTGTTCTCTTTGATGTTTTTGTAGTTTTTGATGCAAACTTCAATGAAGAAAAAAAGTGTTTGCTGGCATATTCCCGGATCGTCTGAGGTGAATTTTAGTTTAACGAGATCGCTGTTGGCTATTCTTTGAACGTTTATTTCTGAGATATCACTAAGAGAATAGTGGGGACTATTATAATTCAAAAGGTTATATACAAAATTTGTGTCGCTACTATTGAGCAAAGTTGTAAGATTCAATACTGTTTGTTCAAATACCGATTGATCAATTGATGAAGGACCAGAATTTGAAATTTGCGATGTACCATTTAGCCTTGAAAAAGAGAAAGTAGTGGTATCGATTTGAGTTACAACTGCAGACGTATCCTTGACTGAAGTCTCAGAAATATTATTTAAATGTTTACTGATCCGAATTGTTTGACCTGGATGTATATTATTATTATTTAGTCCGTTTACCGATTTAATCTGATCAATAGACACACCATATTGACGAGAAATAGAATAGATTGTTTCGTTATTTTTTACAATATGCTCCTGATATTCAATATTATGTGAGTCTTTTGTTTGTTCAGAATTACCTTGGTCATTAGACTTTGTAGTATTAAAAGAGCTGGTCGATTGATGTATTGATTTTTCAATCAGCGTATTAATGTATTCTGGAGTAATTTCTTTTATATAATCTAATGACTTCCTTGATATATAGCGCGGATCGGAATCGGAGAGCAAAAGATGTTGCGCTAATAATCTTATGGCAACCTCTTGCTGGGTTTGGCGGGAATTTATCACATTTATCAGGTTGTCAAAGGCAGTATTGGTAGCAAAGTAGTTGAGTGATTTGTCCATCTCAACGCTTGAACCCGATGCTATTCCAGTGAAAAGTGTTGTTTCTGAAGAATACGTAAAACTTGGGGTTTTAGTGAAATACATAACAAGACCAGCCAAAAGTATTGGCGTGAGTAGTAAGAGGACAATATGCTTGCGAAGCAATCGTAGTAAAACTATAATATTCATCTATAGGTTTAATCTATTTGTAAGTTAAATTTCATACCAACAATCTCTTCAAGAATCATATATGCTGTACGGAAATCCATTTTGGCGCTTTCAAGTTCAGATTCTGCTCTTGATGCAATCTCCGATAGACTCGAATACTCTGTTAGCGTAATAGCACCATTAATGAATTCTTTTTCAACCATCTGCATATGTATCCTGGATGTTTCGGTATATTTTGCCTTGATTTTTAAAAGCCTTTGTTTAATGATCAATTCATTATATTGCCTGATTACCAATTGGCGAAGTTCATTGCGTTGAACTTGCGAAAAGCTTTTTGCCTGTTCAATTTCAGCTTTGGCCATCTTAATTTGATTTTTTCGATTTAAAAAATCATAAAATGGGATTCGTATGTATGCGCCAATTCCGTAGTTTGTTTGCGTATTTCGGGTTGATGATAATGCGGGATTTTGGCCTTCAACAACGTTAGATGCAAAATTGTCAAATGTTCCGTATCGTACATCTGTCTGGAATCCAATATCTCTGGTCCACTCGGCACGATCGGATTTTAATTTATGGGTATTAACTGTGATTTGTAAGTCCCTGAATTTCACATATGGATTGTTTGCAATAGCTGAATCGATAATTGTTTCGAGTGAGGGAAGCATAGATTCAATGCCATCAATCAATAAATCAGGACCTTTGTTCTGTTGAGCAAAGCCTGATAATTGATTAATCAAAAGAATTATAATTAAAAGCGAACTATAAAAACAATGCTTCACGAGAAATTATTTATGTTAAAAATCAAAATTTTACTTGCTTCAGGCTGAAAATTATCTAAAATAAGTTAATAGATCGCACTGAATGCAAATATATTAAAATGCTTAATCAAACCGTATCCTTCTGAAAAAGTGCTGGAACTGTTCTCAATATTAATTTAAGATCGTACCAGAAAGAATAGTTATTCCCTACAAAATGGTCAGCATATTCATTATCAAGTCTCATTCGTTCGTCTTCCGACATGACTCCCCCTTTCCCACGCAGTTCAACCTGCCACAAACCGGTTATTCCTGCAGGCGCAAGAAACCGTTTTGAAAGCAAACCACGGGTTAATAACTCCGCCTCGTAAACGGGTAACGGCCGGTTGCCGACAATGGACATATCCCCTTTAATTACATTGATCAACTGCGGAAGTTCATCGATACTGGTATTGCGGATAAACTTTCCAACTTTGGTGATGCGCGGATCGTCGACAATTTTAATAAAAGCCGATTTTGTTTTGGCAACCTCTCTTTTCTGGGTATTGTACCAGTAATCACAAATTTTATGAGGGCCAATGTGAAGAATCGGGGAGCAGCTTTTCTCTTCTGTTAATTTGGCGCATATCGGACAAGGCTTCGAAAAGTCGATTTCAGACTGCACTGATGCGGTTACATACTGATTTTTATCTTTGGCAAGTTTGTTCAATTCCTTATCAGCCCCAACTTTCATCGAACGTAATTTATAGAAATCGAATGGTTCGCGTCCTACTCTTTTCGAAATGTAGTAGACTTTTCCTTTTGATTCAAGACGGATTGCCAGTACGATCAGCAATAAGATGGGTGAAAGAACAATTAATGCAGAGATAGCAACCAGCAAATCAAACATCCGCTTCGACAGAGGCATAGCATATTTAACATCCTGAAGATCGTTATTTATAAAGGGTACAAGCGAGTATTTATTACGAAATTCAACTAAAAATCTGATTCGCCCAATCATTTTTTCGGCAGGTGGCATTGGAATGACAAAGAAATCGTCAACCCGGCTTGTAAATGCCTTTTTAAACATATCTTCCTTGAATTCATAATCAACCAGTATAAAGGCCATCCGGTCATATTCAGGTCTGTCGCGAAGCCATTGATGCATCTCAAAACCTTCACCACCCGATATTGCCATTTCAGAAAGAACCGCATCAGGCATATTTCCCGATTTGAGATAATTAACCGCTTCCAATGCATTCGTCTTGTGAATAACGGAAACTTCGGCATGTGTCCTCAGTTCATTAATTCCTTCGGAAGAGCGACCGATATAAAGAATTTTTAATAAATTTTCCATATTAATTCTTAATGCAAAGTATTGAAATTGTAGTGCTTGTAAAATGTAATCAGGCAAAAATGATTACCATTTTACTGCATAATGAACAGGAAACAGGTTTTTCAATATTAACTCGCCTAACTCTTCAGGATTGAATGGCTTAGCCAAAAAATCCTGAGCTCCGAGTTTGTAACATTTAATACGCTCTTTACTGCTTTCAACTCCTGATAACATGATGACAGGCGTATGCTTTGTAAAACCTCGCTGTCGAACCTTTTCTACAAAAAGATATCCATCCATATTTGGCATTTGCAAATCGCAAATAATCAGATCCGGAAGATTACCCTCCATCCATTCAAGCGCCTCAATTCCGTCACTTTTACAAATAACGTCATAGCTTTTCGACAGAAAATTGTCAAGCAGCAACCGAATGCTCTTCTCATCATCAATTACTAAAATTTTGTACCTCATTACTGTCATATTTATGTTTTTGAATCTGATAGTTATCGATTAATTACTAAACCCCTATTTTTTAAAAATGTTCATTTATTTCCCCAAAATCGTAATTTATTTTACAAAATAAATTTAAATATTATTGTCATTTCGTAGCTATATTGTATAAAAATCATTCGAAGGATCGGAAAAATCCAATATGACTAATAAATTGGTTAGTTGTTAAAAAAGAAATGCATTCTTGTATTTAACCGGAATACCAAAAGCAGATAAAAATTAAGTATCAAATAGCTAGTTTCATAGAAGATTTTTACGGCTTCGCCTGTTCAATCCCAGAGAACAAAAAATAATTTTCGTAGCTAGGGGAAAATTAGAGAAACATGTAAAAATTTGGTGATGTAATAATACACATTTTTAACGTTGATTCCTAATTATTTTTTACATATTTGACAGAATACAGTAAAAAATATATTTGCTTTTTGCGATTAAAGGTCAACTGGATCAAAACAAATGCTTTTCCGTTGACCTTATGATCATCAGGACCAGTTTGGAAAAAGATTGTAATTGTATTTTAAGCTGGATTTAAACTTTACGTGTTTTTAGGACTAATTAGAGCAATTTTCGGATAGGTCTCGATTTAGACCCTTTTAATTTGATTATCAGTGCATAATTTGAACATTCCGTAAAAGCAAAAAGCACCTAAATCATTGGATTTAAGTGCTTATGCATCATTTTACATTCAAATTGGTGACCCAGCTGGGGTGTTAACCCAAGCCAGTCAATTATTTTATAATCAGTTGCTTTCTAAAATTCCAATAAAATATCGTACCGATTTCGTACCGAATTTCTGTCAAG
>Ga0209512_1001710_pt1 | contig 25781 bp, 34 predicted proteins | sample frozenSSSSmetaG_FD_184142 | JGI IMG/M metagenome (GOLD analysis project Ga0209512, IMG submission 184142) | Glacier valley bacterial and archeal communities from Borup Fiord, Nunavut, Canada, to study Microbial Dark Matter (Phase II) -... | ecosystem: Environmental > Aquatic > Freshwater > Ice >...
TCTTCCAGTGCCTGCATATCTTGCGGATCTGACGCCCGGCTCTCCGTTCAGCGCATCCACCTCCAGGCCGGTATCTTCACTGAAGCAACTCATGGCCGTCAGTGTAAAGATGGCCGATGATTTTTCGGATGCATTTGCCAGAAGGGTGTTGTGGGGTTCTGCAATGTCAATGTTTATTCCGGCTTCTTTCAATCCGGTTACTTCTACTAAATGACCCACGGCCAACCTGATCTCATTGATCTTGTGCGTATTATTAGTGGCAAAAAGCAATCTGGTCATAAGTCTATTCTGAATAAGGTCCTTAGACAGGTCCACAGCCTGGTCTTTAATAATTTTGAATCTTCCGATTCTTTTATCAATTCTTCCAGGTCGGGGGCGTTTAGAAAAGAGCTGTTGTTTAATCGGCCGAGACTTAACAAAGGCGTGTTTGTCCCAGGAACATCTACTCCGAAAGCAATTATTTTTTGTGGCTGCAGCCTATGTATTACCTGCTTTAGTGTAGAACCGCCGGCCATGTTCACGATAGCCACGTCTCCGGTGTTTATTTTGCAGGCAAGCAGCATCCGGTTGAGCACGGAGAGCTGTTCTTCGGGCAGGAACGTATGATTAAGGGTATTTATCAGTATCGTGATGTTCTTTGCATTGCCACCAAGGTATTTGAAAAAAGGCTGGAAGTCTTCCACTTCTACGAGCAAGTGCCCATAAAGATTTTCCATCATTGTGGTATTTAAAACGATGTTATTCAGAGGGCTATCCATTAAAAACTAACATTTGTTTGTAAAAGTTATCCGCTTTTTTTGCAGCCCCGAAGTTTGTTTGTTTCTTTGTAACTACAAAATTGAAAACAATGATAGCTTCTCAGAGTATCCCGGTTACCAGGGTGGAACACAGCAAACTTCATGATATTCCGATGGAAAATATTCCTTTTGGAAAATATTTTTCTGACCACATGCTGGAAGCGGATTATGAAAACGGGGAATGGAAAAATGTGGAGATCAAACCTTACCAGCCATTGCTGCTGAGTCCTTCTGTTGCGGTGCTGCACTACGGGCAGGCGATATTTGAGGGTATTAAGGCTTATAAGGATAAAAACGGGGAAGCTTTTATTTTTCGTCCCGGGGATAATTACAGGCGTTTTAATATTTCAGCGGAGCGTATGGAAATGCCGGCGGTTCCGGAAGAGATTTTTATGGAAGGAATGCGCCAGCTTGTTGCTATGGACAGCAGCTGGATCCCTGCAAAAGAGGACCATTCGCTGTACATCCGTCCCTTTATGTTCTCTACGGATGAAGTGATCGGTGTCAAACCAAGCGATACCTATAAATTCATGATCATACTGAGCCCCACGGGACCCTACTACAGTGCGCCAATGCGTATTTACGTGGAGGAGCATTACACCCGCGCGGCTCCAGGTGGTGTGGGCTATGCTAAGGCAGCGGGCAATTACGGCAGCAGCATGCTGCCCACCTCGGAGGCAAAAAGAAAAGGATATGATCAGGTATTGTGGACCGATGCCAGGGAGCACAGGTTTGTGGAAGAGATCGGTACGATGAACGTTTTCTTTGTCATAAATGGAAAGGCAGTTACCCCCGACCTGAGCACAGGAACTATTCTTTCCGGAGTGACACGCGACAGCGCTATAACGATCATAAAAGAAATGGGACTAAAGGTGGAGGAGAAAAGAGTGGACATGGAAGAAGTACTGCAGGCATACGAAGCTGGTGAACTTACTGAAATTTTCGGTACGGGAACTGCCGCAACCATATCTTTGATCAGGGAAATGAAATACAGGGACACTGTGATGACCTTTAATGAGGACAAATGGAAGGTTGCTCCTGAAATGAAGAGACGGCTCGATGCAATTAAGACAGGAGATGCGGAAGATAAGTTTGGCTGGAGGTATAAGATCTAACCATCACTTAATATTTATTTTGTTTTGTGGATGGTGAATTTTACCTTTGCCGTCCGAAAATTTAAATGGTCAAGAATGCCTACAATTCAGCAACTGGTTAGAAAAGGAAGAGAGATTATCAAGGCTAAAAGTAAGTCCCGGGCACTTGATAGCTGCCCTTTCCGTCGTGGTGTTTGCACCCGCGTTTATACTACAACTCCAAAAAAACCAAACTCTGCGTTGCGCAAGGTTGCAAAGGTGAGGTTGACCAACAAGATCGAGGTGATTGCCTACATTCCTGGTGAAGGTCACAATCTTCAGGAGCACTCTATCGTGTTGGTGAGGGGAGGGCGTGTTAAGGATTTGCCGGGAGTACGGTATCATATTGTCCGCGGAAGTCTGGATACCGCAGGGGTGAAGGACCGTAAGCAGAGCCGTTCCAAATACGGCACAAAACGTGAAAAAGCTAAAAAATAATTAATACAATCAGCATTTTATAAATCATGAGGAAGACCAAAGCCAAGAAGATACCGCCGGCACCAGACGCAAAATTTAATGATGCACTGGTTACCAGGTTTGTTAACAACCTGATGTGGCAGGGAAAGAAAAATACAGCGTTTAACATATTTTATGACGCCATGGACCGTATCGGCAAGCAGACCGGTGAAAATGGGTATGATATATGGAAAAGGGCTCTGTCGAACATTACTCCTGCGGTTGAAGTAAGGAGCCGCCGGATAGGTGGTGCTACATTTCAGATCCCTGCAGAAGTACGTGCCGACAGGAAGATTTCCCTCAGCATGAAATGGCTTATCCGCTATAGCAGGGACAGGAACGGCAGAAGCATGTCTGAAAAGCTCGCTGGTGAGATTGTGGCGGCAAGCAAAGGGGAAGGTGGAGCATTTAAAAAGAAGGAAGATACCCATAGGATGGCTGAAGCAAACAAGGCATTTGCTCACTTCAGGATCTAAATACATTTCACGCAAAGGCGCTAAGAAAGCGCAGAGGCGCAAAGGATATTCCTTCGCGCCTTTTGTATTTAATCTTCGCGTCTTTGCTTGAAATCATCATTGATTTTACGTACCTTTGCGCACCCAAATCCGGGCAGACTATCTCAACAAATTAAAAGTAAACAAAACAGGTCATGGCAGACTTAAGATTACAGCGAAATTTCGGCATTGCCGCTCATATTGATGCAGGTAAAACCACCACCACGGAGCGTATCCTGCGCTATACCGGCATGATCCATAAAATAGGAGAGGTACATGATGGTGCCGCCACTACAGACTGGATGGAGCAGGAAAAGGAAAGGGGCATTACCATCACTTCCGCCGCCGTAAGCTGCCAGTGGAACTTTCCTACAGATAAAGGGAAAGTTGATGCCGATACTAAAAAATATTATTTTAATATCATTGATACTCCCGGACACGTTGATTTTACAGTTGAAGTAGAACGCAGTATGCGTGTGCTTGATGGTCTTATCGCTTTGTTCAGCGCAGTTGACGGAGTGGAGCCACAGAGTGAAACTGTCTGGCGGCAGGCTAACCGTTACAAAGTGCCGCGCATTGGTTTTGTGAACAAGATGGACCGTTCGGGTGCAGATTTCCTGATGGTAGTGAAGCAGGTAAAAGAAATGCTCGGTGCTAAGGCCGTACCATTACAACTGCCGATCGGTGCAGAAGATGATTTCCGGGGTGTTGTGGATCTGATTACCATGAAAGGTGTTATCTGGAATATGGAAACAGAAGGGATGACCTTTGAAGAAATTCCAGTGCCCGCGGATCTGCGCGAAGATGCCTTATACTGGAGGGCACAGCTGATTGAAGCCGTTGCTGAGTATGATGATATACTGATGGAAAAATTCTTCGATGATCCAAACAAAATTACCGAAGATGAAATACATGAGGCGATCCGGAAGGCTACGCTCGACCTGAGCATTGTTCCGATGATGTGCGGTTCTTCATTCAAGAACAAAGGAGTTCAGACAGCACTGGATGCGGTTTGCAGGTACCTTCCTTCACCAATGGACCTCGAAGACACTGTCGGTACGGATCCTTATACCGGTGAGCAGATCACCCGTAAACCTGATGCAAAAGAACCGTTTGCCGCGCTGGCCTTTAAGATCATGACCGATCCATTCGTAGGCCGGCTTGCGTTCTTCCGGTGTTACAGCGGTCACCTCGATGCAGGTTCTTATGTCAAAAATATGCGTAGTGGTAAGAACGAGCGTATTAGCCGTATCATGAAGATGTTTGCCAACAAGCAGAACCCGGTGGATTTTATCGAAGCTGGGGATATTGCAGCGGCAGTTGGATTTAAAGAAATTAAAACGGGAGATACGCTTTGCGATGAGGATCATCCGATCGTACTGGAAAATATGTTTATCCCGGAACCGGTTATCGCTATTGCGGTGGAACCCAAAACCCAGGTGGACGTAGACAAAATGGGTATGGCGATCGCCAAGCTCGTGGAAGAAGATCCTACATTGCGAGTGAATACGGACGAAGAAACCGGGCAGACCATCTTAAGAGGAATGGGAGAACTTCACCTGGAAATTATCATAGACCGCATGCGTCGGGAATTTAAGGTAGAAGTCAACCAGGGTGCTCCCCAGGTAGCCTATAAGGAAGCGTTCAAAAAGACTATACAACACAGGGAAACCTTGAAGAAACAAACGGGTGGGCGCGGTAAATTTGCGGACATAGTGTTTGATTTTGGTCCTGCAGATGAGGAATGGCTGAAAGAAAACCCTAAGGAACATTTTCAGTTTGTGAACGATATTTTCGGGGGATCTATTCCACGTGAATTTATTCAGCCGATTGAGAAAGGTTTTAAATCTGCAATGGGTGTCGGCGTTTTGGCCAGCTATCCTGTGGAAAATATGAAGGTCCGTATATTTGACGGAAGTTACCACCAGGTGGATTCAGATGGCATGTCGTTCGAATTATGTGCCCGTGCAGGTTTCCGGGAAGCCGGACGCAAGGCACAGCCTACATTGCTGGAACCCATCATGAAAGTAGAGGTAATCACTCCCGACCAGTACATGGGTGATGTAACAGGTGATCTTAATCGCCGCCGCGGGATGCTGGAAGGTATGGACAGCCGTGCAGGTGCGCAGGTGATCAAGGCGAAAGTACCGCTTAGTGAAATGTTCGGATATGTTACACAACTTCGTTCTTTAAGCTCCGGCCGGGCTACATCAACTATGGAATTCTCCCATTATTCACCTGCTCCGAATGGCATAGCTGAAGAAGTGGTTGCAAAGGTAAAAGGTAAAGTGAAGGCGGATTAATACTATTTAAGACAAAGTTGACCAGATTAAAAAAAGAGGCGCATGAGAAATCTTTATGCGCCTTTTTACTTTTACGGACTCTTTCTGGTAAACTGATTTTATAGTGAAACATTTCTAAAAAAAGGCATGTAATTCTTTGTCTGTTAATTATAAGACCCTTACCTTCGCATCCCCATTCGAAAAAATGGAAATTGGCATATGTCTCAGAGAATCAGGATAAAATTACAGTCATACGATCACAATCTGGTTGATAAATCTGCCGAAAAGATCGTTAAAACCGTTCGCAGTACAGGTGCCGTAGTAACTGGACCTATTCCTTTACCTACGCGCAAGAAAATATTTACTGTTCTGCGTTCGCCTCACGTAAACAAAAAAAGCCGCGAGCAGTTTCAGCTGGCAACGCACAAGCGCTTGCTGGATATTTATACTTCTTCATCACGTACCGTTGATGCATTAAGTAAGCTGGATCTCCCAAGTGGTGTGGATGTTGAGATCAAGGCATAAAAGAGTTCTTTATTCCATCTGCGAAAGCCGCAAGGCAATAAGCAGCGCTGGATCGATAGTAATAAAATATGAACTAGCCGTTCCGGGTTAGTTTACCGGCAGTACTTCCGATTGAAAGGAAAAGGTTGGCGGCAAACGGGGATTGAAGTACTGATGCATTTTCATCATCGCTGTCTCTTCAACCCAGGAAGGCACAAACTGTTTTACAGATGAAAGGTATTATTGGCAAAAAAATCGGGATGACCAGTGTCTTCACTACCGATGGCAAACAAACTTCCTGCACTATTATCGAAGCAGGTCCCTGCACAGTGACCCAGGTAAAGACGCAGACTTCGGACGGCTACAATGCAACGCAGCTTGCATTTGGCGAAAAGAAAGAAAAACACTCCAACGCAGCGCTCAACAATCATTTTGCAAAAGCCAACACTGGCGCTAAGAAATTTGTAAAAGAATTCCGCGATTACTCTCTCGAAAAGAATTTAGGCGACTCCATTACAGTAGACATATTTACAGAAGGCGAAAAAGTTGAGGTTATCGGCATCACGAAGGGAAAGGGTTTCCAGGGTGTCGTTAAGCGTCATGGCTTCCACGGTGTGGGGCAGCAGTCTCATGGACAGCACGATCGTCAGAGAGCTCCTGGATCTATCGGTAACTCATCAGATGCGTCAAGGGTATTCAAAGGAATGCGCATGGCGGGCCGTATGGGTACTGACCGCGTGAAGATCAAAGGTCTTAAAGTTGTCAAAATATTTGCCGAAAAGAATTACATACTGGTGAATGGTTCCGTTCCCGGTCACAACGGATCAATTGTACTGATACAGAAGTAATCATAATAACCTGAAGTAAAATGCAAGTAGATATATTAAATATAAAAGGTGAAAAGACAGGGCGTCTGGTAGAATTACCTGATGAAATATTTGGCGTTGAACCAAATAACCATGTGATTTATCTGGCAGTCAAGCAGTACCTCGCGGCGCAGAGACAGGGTACAAGCAAAGTAAAGACCCGTATGGAAGTAAAAGGTTCAAGCAAGAAGCTGCACCGTCAGAAGGGTACCGGCGGATCACGTAAGGGCAACATAAGAAATCCATTGTACAAAGGTGGTGGTACCATATTTGGTCCAAAGCCCCGTGATTATGATTTCAAACTTAATTATAAGGTTAAAGGCCTGGCCAAAGTTTCCGCACTTTCACATAAAATGAAGGAGAACGGGCTGATGGTTATAGAAGACATAAAGCTTGACGCTCCTAAAACTAAAGATGTGGCAGGAATACTGAAAAATCTAAAAGCGGATAATAAGAAAGTGCTTGTACTGACAGGTGAGCAGGAAGATAATTTCCGACTTTCTTTCCGTAATCTGCCCAACGTAACCGGCTATCAGTTTAATGACATGAACACTTACGATATCGTGAATTCAAATGTTATACTGATCACCGAAAGCGCTGCAAAGCTGATCGTCGAAGATGTAAAAGAAATCAGTTCTAATTAATCATTGATAAATTATTAAAGAGATGAAGCTCTCTGAAGTTTTAGTAAAACCGATCGTTACCGAAAAAAGCAATAAGCTTTCTGACAAAAGCAGGACTTATGCTTTCAGGATCGACCGTAGGGCTAATAAGCTCGAAGTGAAAAAGGCAATAGAAGACTTTTATGGCGTAACTGTCATGGAGGTGAATACTGTAGTGGTTCCGGGAAAGGCAAAGTCGAAGTTTACAAAGGCAGGATTTATTTCAGGAAGGAAGCCTTCTTATAAGAAGGCCTATGTGAAAGTTGCGGAAGGTGAAATAATTGATCTGTATTCCAACATTTAGTATTTAAAAACGAATGGCTGTCAATAGCCGCGAATCATTGACATAAATAAATTAACATGGCACTAAAGAAATATAAGCCGATTACAGCAGGAACGCGCTGGAGAATTGGTAATGCGTATGCTGAGATCACTTCCGATACTCCTGAAAAATCACTTCTGGAGAAGAAGTCGTCAACAGGCGGAAGAAATTTTCAGGGCAGAAGGAATATGCGTTATCGCGGTGGCGGGAATAAGAATATGTATCGCCTGGTTGATTTCAAAAGAAATAAGAAAGATATCCCTGCAACTGTTGCAACCATTGAATACGATCCTAATCGTACCGCGTTCATCGCTTTGCTTCATTATGCGGATGGAGAAAAAAGATACATCATTGCACCCCAGGGATTACAGGTGGGAACAGCTGTACTATCCGGAGATGCGGTGGCTCCCGAAATTGGCAATGCGCTTCAGATGAAGAATATGCCACTGGGTACCAACGTACATAATATTGAAATGCAACCCGGCCAGGGCGGCAAGCTGGTTCGCAGTGCAGGCGCTTCCGCGCAGCTGACGAATAAAGAAGAAAAGTATGCTATATTAAAGATGCCTTCAGGCGAATTAAGAAAGGTGCTGATCAACTGCTATGCTACTGTTGGTGTGGTGAGCAATAGTGACCATAGCCTGGAGATGGCAGGTAAAGCTGGCCGTAACAGGTGGAAAGGTATTCGTCCGCGTACCAGGGGTGTGGCGATGAATCCTGTGGATCATCCTATGGGTGGCGGTGAAGGAAAGGCGTCAGGTGGTCATCCGCGTTCAAGGACCGGCAAGTATGCAAAGGGATTGAAGACACGTCAGCGTGGTAAAGGAAGTGACAAGCTGATCATCCAAACTAAAAAGGGTAAGAAACTGGCTCAGTAAGCCGTCTTAATAAAACGAAAATAACAACAGAATATGGCTCGTTCAATTAAAAAAGGTCCTTATGTAGCTGTGAAGCTGGAGACCAAAGTGTTGGCCGTGAATGATGGGAAAGCAAAGAAGGGAGTGATCAAAACCTGGAGTCGCCGTTCTACCATTACACCGGATTTTGTGGGACACACTTTCGCTGTGCATAATGGCAACAAGTTTATCCCTGTTTATGTCACGGAATTTATGGTGGGTCATAAGTTAGGTGAGTTCTCGCCGACCAGGAACTTCAAAGGTCACTCAAGCAAAAAAGTGGCATAAAAGAGATTTGGACAACCAATAAAATAATCATGGAAGCAATAGCGAAACTTAGAAATTATCCAACATCACCCCGCAGAATGCGTCTGTTGGCTGATGTGATCCGTGGCATGGAAGTTGAGAAAGCCCTGGCTTTGCTTGAACATCATCCGCAGCATTCAGCAACGCCTCTTTTTAAATTATTGAAGAGCGGGATTAATAACTGGGAACAGAAGAACCAGGGAACAAGCGCTGCTGATGCAGGACTGGTGGTGAAAACAATATTTGTGGATGGTGCCAGAACGCTGAAAAGAATGCTGCCTGCTCCCCAGGGAAGGGCATACCGTCTTCGTAAGCGCAGTAATCATGTTACTTTGGCGGTTGATGTTAAACAATAATTGAAACAAAATATTTAAACCATAATATGGGTCAGAAAACAAATCCAATTGGTGCCAGGTTAGGGATCATCCGCGGATGGGAATCGAACTGGTATGGTAATAAAAGAGATTATTCAACGAAGCTGATCGAGGACAACAGGATCAGAACATACCTGAATGCCCGTATCAACAAAGGTGGCATTTCCAAGATCGTTATCGAGCGTACATTGAATAAACTGATTATTACCATTCACACTTCCAAGCCCGGTATCATCATTGGTAAGGGGGGTGGAGAAGTTGACCGTATAAAGGAAGAGCTTAAAAAGCTTACAGGAAAAGAAGATGTTCAGATCAACATTCTGGAGATCCGCCGTCCTGAACTGGATGCGATGATCGTTGGTGATACCATCGCCCGCCAGATTGAAAACCGTATAAATTACAAACGCGCCATTAAAATGGCAATAGCTTCCTCCCTGCGCATGGGTGCTGAAGGTATCAAGATAAAAGTAGCTGGTCGTTTAGGCGGTTCTGAAATAGCCCGTACAGAAGAAATCAAACAGGGTCGTACGCCACTGCATACTTTACGCATGGACATCGATTATGCGAATGTGTTTGCGCTTACTGTATACGGTAAGATAGGTATTAAGGTATGGATCTGTAAGGGAGAAGTGTTGGGTAAGAGAGATCTTAATCCAAACATGGTAGGTGGTAAGGTTGAAGGTGGAGAAAGCAGGGGACCGAGACTGGAAGGAAGGCCTGAAAGACGTGATGACAGGAGAGGTGGTGGTGGAGCGGGGGGAGACCGACGTCCCGGTGGCGGTGCAGCCGGACAGCCACGCCGTGATAATACAAGGAGATAATTCAAACATTCATTTTTTAATTTTCTATAGATGTTACAGCCTAAAAGAAGCAAACACAGGAAAGCGCAGAAAGGGCGTATCCGCCAGGTGGCTAAAAGAGGAGCAACAATTTCTTTCGGTTCTTTTGCACTGAAAGCTCTTGAGCCAATCTGGCTGACCAACAGGCAGATCGAGGCGGCAAGGCAGGCACTTACCCGTAGTATGAAGAGAGAAGGAAATGTGTGGATCAGAATTTTCCCTGACAAACCGATCACCAGGAAACCTCAGGAAGTGAGAATGGGTAAAGGTAAGGGTAATCCTGAATTCTGGGCGGCAGTAGTAGAACCAGGTCGTATCCTGTTTGAGTGTGACGGTGTTCCCGTTAGCGTGGCCAAAGAATCACTGGAACTTGCGGCGCAGAAGTTACCGATTAAAACCAAGTTCATTATCCGCAGGGATTACCAGGCATAAACTATTCAATACAAATTCCAAAAGATGTCAAAGAGAATCGATTTTGTAAAGGGGCTCAAAGATATGAGCGATGCCGATCTTAAGGCGAGGATCCAGGAGGATGAGTTGCGTTTGAAAAAGCTTGAGTTTGCACATGCGATCTCACCTTTGGAAAATCCAATGAGCATCCGCGAACTTCGCAAAGATGTTGCCCGCCTTAAAACCGAATTACAAAAGAAAGCATTAGGGGTTTAACCTATCTAAATAACAAAAACAATGGTTGAAAGAAATTTGCGCAAAACCAGGACAGGGCTGGTGACCAGTAACAAGATGGACAAGACCATTACTGTTGCTGTGGAAAGAAAAGTAAAACACCCGATCTATGGTAAGTTCGTAAAGAAAACGACCAAATTCCATGCTCATGACGAAAAGAATGAGTGCACTATCGGCGATACTGTAAAGATCATGGAAACACGCCCTTTGAGCAAAACAAAGCGCTGGAGACTCGTAGAAGTGGTAGAAAAGGCTAAATAGAACGTTCTGTAATTTGTATGTTTATAATTGCTGACAGCGAGATGCTGGCAGCTCAAAGCTTAATAAAATGATTCAGCAAGAGAGCAGATTAAATGTAGCTGATAACAGTGGCGCAAAGGAAGTATTGTGTATCCGCGTGTTGGGAAACAGCGGACAGGATTATGCCAAAATCGGAGACAAGATCGTTGTATCTGTAAAAGACGCCATTCCTGCAGGAGGCATTAAGAAAGGAACTGTTGTCAAGGCCGTTATTGTTCGCACTAAAAACAAATTGCGCAGAAAAGATGGCTCTTACATCCGTTTTGACGATAATGCGGTAGTGCTGCTGAACCAGTCTGACGAGCCACGCGGCACGCGTATATTTGGACCGGTCGCGAGGGAGCTTCGCGATAAGGGTTACATGAAAATTATTTCTCTGGCGCCGGAAGTTCTCTAAACTAATTAAACCGAAACAATCTCTCCAGGAGAGTAAACGACAATAAAATGAGTAACAGATTCAAACCTAAATTTAACATCAGGAAAGGCGACACTGTTGTGGTGATAACCGGTGATGATAAGGATGTAAAGAAGCCGCGTAAGGTACTGGAAGTATTTCCTGACAAGGGCCGGGTTTTGGTTGAAGGCGCGAACATTATTACCAAGCATACCAAACCTTCTGCCCGCGATACTAAGGGTGGTATCGTTAAAAGAGAAGCCTCTATGAATATCTCCAATGTTATGTTGTGGGACGCTAAAAATGGTACGGGTACCAAGGTTAAGCGTACGAGAGAAAATGGAAAGCTTGTCCGAGTGTCAAAAAAATCAGGTGAGGTTATTAAATAATTAAGCAATGAGCACAACAAAATATACCCCGAGATTAGCCGACAAGTACAAAAAAGATGTGGTACCTGTGCTGATGAAGCATTTTAGTTATGACAGCGTGATGCAGGTTCCACGCCTGGAGAAAATATGTCTTAACCGTGGCGTGAACGGTGCAGTGACTGACAAAAAGCTGGTAGATGTGGCAGTAGAAGAACTGTCGCAGATCACTGGCCAGAAAGCGGTTCCCACACTTTCCAAAAAAGATATTTCGAATTTCAAATTGCGTAAGGCAATGCCTATTGGCGCCAGGGTAACACTCAGAGGAATAAAAATGTATGAGTTCCTGGACAGATTTATTTCTGCAGCCCTGCCACGTGTGCGTGATTTCAAGGGGATTAATGAAAAGGCCTTTGATGGCCGCGGAAATTATACACTTGGTATAACAGAGCAGATCATATTTCCCGAAATAGATATTGACAAAGTGAATAAGATCACCGGTCTTGATATCACTTTTGTTACCACAGCGAAAACGAATGAAGAAGCGTTCGAACTGCTTAAGGAAATGGGCATGCCATTCAGGAAAAAGGAACAGGCTCAATAATTAATAATAAACTGAACAACAAATAAATTATGGCAAAAGAATCGGTAAAAGCCAGGCAGAGGAAGAGAGAGAAAATGGTGGCCAAATACGCGGACAGACGCGCTGCGCTGAAAGCAGCCGGCGACTATAAGGCGTTGGATCAGCTTCCGAGGAACTCTTCTAAAGTTCGATTAAAGAACCGTTGCCAGCTTACTGGGCGTCCCAGAGGGTATATCCGTTATTTCGGATTATCCAGGGTGATGTTTCGCGAAATGGCACTCAATGGAAAGGTTCCGGGTATCCGCAAGGCGAGCTGGTAATCATCAAATAAAAACTTATTCAATCTACAAGCATACATAGATTATGGTAACAGATCCTATAGCAGATTTCCTCACAAGGGTACGCAATGCGCAGTTAGCGGGACATAGAATTGTGGAAATTCCTGCTTCAAACCTGAAAAAACGTATTACTGAAATATTATACGATCAGGGATATATTCTTAAATATAAATTTGAGGATGATACTAAACAAGGGGTGATCAAGATCGCGTTGAAATACGATCCGCAGTCTAAAGAACCTGCTATCCGTTCACTTGAAAGGATCAGCCGTCCGGGTCTGCGCCAGTATTCAAGTCCTGCAGAATTCAAACGCGTGAAGAATGGTCTGGGAGTGGCAATCCTCAGCACGTCAAAAGGGGTGATGACCGATAAGCAGGCCAAGACACAGAATGTCGGTGGTGAGGTATTGTGCTATATCTATTGATAACTGATAACTTAAATTAAAGTAAGACTATGTCTCGTATAGGAAAACAACCGGTAGTGGTGCCATCAGGGGTTACTGTAGCAGTAAGCAAGGATAATTTGCTTACCGTTAAAGGTCCCAAGGGTGAGTTGAAGCAGGAAGTTGACAGGGATATTACTATCGAAGTAAAAGGCAACCTGGTCTTGTTCACCAGGCCTACCGACCAGATCCGTCATCGCGCGCTTCATGGTTTATACCGTTCACTCGTGGATAATATGGTGAAAGGTGTTACCGAGGGCTTTAAGAAGAACCTGGAGCTTGTAGGTGTGGGATTCAAGGCATCCAGCCAGGGCAACATGCTGGATCTTTCGCTTGGTTACTCCCATAATATTGTTTTTGAAATACCCAGGGAACTGACTGTTAAAACAGGGCAGGAAAAAGGAGACAATCCTAAAATATACCTGGAAGGGATCGACAAACAACTGATCGGCCAGGTGGCTGCAAAAATCCGTGGACTCCGCAAGCCTGAACCATATAAAGGTAAAGGTGTCAGATATATCGGTGAAGTGGTTCGTCGTAAAGCCGGTAAGGCTGCAGGTAAATAACCTGGGGGTACAATTATATAATAACTAATAACAAATTGTAATGGCTACTAAACTTGCAAGAAGACAAAAAATTCGCTACGGCATCCGGAAGAAAATCTCTGGTACTGCCGAGAAGCCAAGATTTTCTGTGTTCAGAAGCAACAGTGATATATACGTACAGCTGATTGATGACAACAGTGGCGTAACGCTGGCATCTTCCTCTTCAAGAGATAAGGATATCGCAGCGCAGAAAGTAACCAGGGTTGAAAAATCCAAACTGGTAGGCGCGGCAGTGGCCCGCAAAGCGGTAGAGCTTGGCATCAGTACTGTTGTATTTGATCGTGGAGGAAACCTGTATCACGGCCGTGTGAAGAGTGTTGCTGACGGAGCGAGAGAAGGCGGGCTTGCTTTCTAATTTATTAAATCCTTCCCGGCAGGATGCCGGGTTCTAATTCAAATTGAAGATGTCAAAAGCTATTTTAAACAAGGTTAAGCCGGGTGAACTGGAACTTAAAGAAAAAGTGGTAGCGATAAACCGTGTGGTTAAAACAACCAAGGGTGGACGTGCTTTCAGCTTTTCTGCTCTCGTAGTAGTAGGAAATGAAAACGGTATTGTTGGTCATGGTCTGGGCAAAGCAAAAGAAGTTCAGGAAGCGATCACAAAGGGCATTGAAGATGCAAAGAAGAATCTTATAAGGGTTCCGATCATGCATGGCACCATTCCTCACGATCAGCTTGCCAAGGAAGGCGCTGCGAAAGTGCTTATCAAACCAGCCGCCCATGGTACGGGTGTGATAGCAGGAGGCAGCATGCGTGCTGTTCTGGAAAGTGCAGGTGTAACAGACGTTTTGGCAAAATCATTGGGATCAGCCAATCCCCACAATGTGGTAAAAGCTACAGTCAAGGCGCTTGCTACCCTCCGTGAACCAATCAGCGTTGCCAAACAAAGAAATATCAATCTGAAAAAAGTATTCAACGGTTAATTCCGGATACAAAATATTTTCATCATGAAAAAAATCAGGATCACCCAGATAAAAAGTGCTATCGACAGGCCGGAGCGTCAGAAATTGACCCTGAAGGCACTCGGCTTGCGTAAGCTGAATGCCAGCAAAGAAGTTGAAGCGACCCCACAGATATTAGGTATGGTAACCAAGGTTACCCATCTTATAGAAGTGACAGAATTATAATTTATTTAAGCGAGGGATGATTTCCCGTTGAGTTAAAATCAAACAAAATGAACCTACACGAGATCAGGCCTGCAAAAGGCGCAACACACAGACCAAAACCACGCCTCGGGCGCGGGGAAGCTTCAGGTAAAGGTGGAACATCCACGCAAGGTAACAAAGGCGGACAGAGCCGTGCAGGTTACCAGAGAAAGAATGCTCACGAAGGTGGTCAGATGCCTATCCAGCGCCGGTTGCCCAAGAGAGGATTTAAAAATATTAACCGTATCGATTATAAAGTGTTCAACCTGGGCCAGATTGAGCTGCTGGTTGAGAAATATGGGATCACAGACTTCAGCATGGAAACTTTATATACCCATGGGCTTGTAGGTAAAACCGACAAGGTTAAAATATTGGGCAACGGGGAGCTGAAAACCAAGCTGTTTTTCAAAGTAAATGCCATGAGTGAAAAAGCTAAGTCCGCCATTGAAACCGCCGGCGGTACAGTTGAGCTGCTGGTGAAATAATTTTCTGTAACTTAGAAGAGCCATAAATTTTTTTCGATCTGTGAAAAAATTCATAACTACACTCAAAAATATCTGGAGCATCGAAGAACTGAGAAATAAAATTCTCGTGACAATCATGCTGATAGCGATCTACAGGCTGGGAACACACATCGTACTTCCGGGTATTGATCCCGCCAAAATAAACCCAAGCGCATCCAAAGGCGGAATATTAGGTCTCATAGATGCCTTTGCGGGTGGAGCCTTTTCACAGGCATCTATCCTTGCGTTGGGTATCATGCCTTACATTTCTGCTTCTATTTTCATCCAGCTGATGACTATTCTTTATCCGCCTTTTCAGAAATTACAAAAGGAAGGGGAAAGCGGCAGAAAAAAAATCAACCAGTATACCAGGTACCTGACTGTTGCAGTGGCTCTTTTACAAGCCAGCGCCTACGTTCAATATCTGAACAGTCCTGGTTACCGTGATGCCATCATCGCTTCCTATTCATCTTATTTCTGGTTTTCCACCACCATTATATTAACTGCCGGTACATTATTCGTAATGTGGCTGGGAGAAAAAATTACTGATAGGGGTTTAGGTAACGGTGCTTCAGTAATCATTATGGTAGGTATCCTTGCCCGTCTGCCGCAGTCTTTCTGGCAGGAATGGCAGGCCAAGATACCGACTGGTGGAGGCGGATTGCTGATTTTCGTTATTGAGATTGCCATATTAGTAGGTATAATCATGGGGCTGATCGTGCTGATCCAGGGGGTGAGAAAAATCCCTGTGCAATATGCTAAACAGATTGTTGGTAACAGGCAGTTTGGCGGCGCCAGGCAGTTCCTTCCCATGAAGGTTAACAGTTCCGGTGTAATGCCGATCATTTTCGCCCAGGCGATTATGTTCCTGCCAACGCTGTTATCGAATTTCGATTCAACAAAGGGTCTTGCCAAAATATTCGGTGATCATAGCAATTACTGGTATATGGTGATTTATGCGGTAATGGTCATTGGCTTTACGTTTTTATATACAGCTCTTATATTTAATCCAAAGCAGATCGCAGACGACCTGAAAAGAAACAATGGATTTATCCCTGGTGTTAAACCAGGACAGCCTACGGCCGATTATATTGGTGCGGTCATGGACAAGATCACTTTACCTGGCGCAATACTTCTGGCTATCGTAGGTATACTTCCCGGGTTTGCTCAGCGGCTTGGTGTGCAGCAGGGATTTTCTTCATTCTTCGGAGGAACATCATTGCTGATCATGGTGGGTGTTATCCTCGATACGCTGCAGCAGATTGAAACGCAATTGCTGATGCGCCAGTATGATGGATTAATGAAAAGCGGAAGGATTCAGGGTAGGCAAACTGTTTCTCCTGCTTCTATATAATAAATATTAACCTGATTATAGAACCTGACTGGCCCTGCCTGTCAGGTTTTTGTTTTAAATATATTTTAAGATTTAAGATAAGGAACAGATAATGATTCATTACAAGACCCAGCAGGAAGTGGAATTAATGCGGCAAAGCGCATTGCTTGTCGGCAAAACAATTGCCGAAGTGGCAAAATTTATCAGGCATGGCATAACTACGGCTGAGCTGGACAAAATAGCGGCAGAATTTATTGGTGACAATGGCGCCTCTCCATCGTTCAAAAATTATAATGGGTATCCGTATGCAACCTGTATCTCGGTAAACGATGCGGTAGTGCACGGATTCCCCAATAATAAGGCACTTGAAGAAGGTGATATTATATCTGTGGATATAGGGGTATATAAAAATGCATTTCATGGAGACAGCGCTTATACGTTTGCATTGGGCGACCCTGGTGCGGAAGTACTGCAACTGATGAAAGTGACCAAAGAATCTTTATACAAGGGGATAGAAAAGTCGGTTACGGGTAACAGGGTGGGCGATATTTCATTTGCGGTGCAGGAACATTGCGAGAAACAATATAAATATGGTGTGGTAAGGGAGCTGGTTGGTCACGGGCTTGGAAAAAAACTGCACGAAGATCCCCAGGTACCAAATTTTGGAAAAAGAGGAAGCGGCGTGAAAATGCAGGACAACATGGTCATTGCGATAGAGCCGATGGTAAACCTTGGAGTAAAAGAAGTATGGTATGATAAGGACGGTTGGACGGTAAGAACCAAAGACGGCAAAGTTTCTGCGCATTATGAGCACAATGTCTGTGTTAAAAAATCCTTTGCCGATGTGCTTTCTTCTTTCGAAGATGTTGAAAGAGAGGAAAAATCAAATTCGTTTTTAAACAGCAGTTATTACTAAAAAAACGTTGATTTTACAGTGAAAGCAGCCCCGCACCAGCGGGGCTCGTTATGTACATTCACTTCTAAATCATCAACCATGGAAAAAAATGCCATTACCAGAAGTGAAGAAGAGCCACAGTTTGAATTGCCTGTAGAAAATGAATTACTAATGATGAAACTGAAGGCGGAGTTTGGTGCCGAATGTACGACCGGCACGGATGATATTCCGCCTCTTGTAGTAAATGAATTCCTGAAATCCGTGTATGAATTTGAACAAAAATTCAGGGAACCTAAAAATCGGCTTACCATTTATGAGAAAATCGGCAGGCCATTTTTTATAAATGCCCAAAGCCTGAATGCAAAGCAGGTTGGAAGGGAGCTGAAAAAGCTTATGCGCTCTCTCCATGAGCAGAAGCTCGAGCTGGATGTGCTGGGCGAATATGATGACATGACCATTTATAAATTTCTGACAGAAGAATTTTTTGAGCATGAAATGGAGGACATGGAAATGCCAGGCTACATTCATCATTTCTGTTATGAGGAATTTCACCCCAACCATGAGATGGATATCCGTAGCCGGACAGTTGAATTTCTCACGCAATGGTTCAGCCAGAAAATAAATGAATACAGCTGGGAACTGGGGGATCCTTTTATTCATCCGGATACAAGGGTATTTACGAAGGAAAGCATACTGAAAAAAATAACTAATCTTTTTGATGCCTATAAATCATTTTCGAACTGCGAATATGTAATTAAATCGATAAATTTTGAATGGGATGATCAAAAGGAATTTGGTGACGGATGTGCTGAAGGCTGGGTGAAATATGATGCAATAACTGAAAGAAACGAAGTTGTTCATTACAGCGGGCCTTTTAAACTTTACCTGTCTAATAATTGTACCTGGTGGAGTATCTTTTATTTTGTTTTCCCGGGGTTTTCATGGAATGGATAAATTCGTAGTATGCGATTAATAGTAATAGGAGGTGGAGCGGCCGGATTTTTTTGTGCAGTGACGGCAGCGCGGCTGAATGCTGAGCTCGAAGTGATCATTGTTGAAAGAACAGGAAAATTATTAACTAAGGTCAGGATATCAGGAGGCGGGAGGTGCAATGTTGCACATGCATGCTTTTCTATTCCTGAAATGATGAAGAAATATCCCCGGGGTGAACATTTTGTAAAGAAAACTTTCCATCAGTTTTTTACTGAAGACACCATAGTGTGGTTCAAGGAACGAGGGGTGTTGTTAAAAACGGAAGAAGATGGAAGAATGTTCCCGGTAAGTGACACTTCAGAAACGATTATCAGCTGTTTACAACGGGAAGCATCCAAATATAATGTACTCATCCGGCTAAACAGAGAGGTAAAGAATATTTTTAATGAACAGGATAAATGGAAGATTGAATTTGCAGACGGAGAAACGGAAACTGCTGAAATGGTTTGTGTGGCATGTGGAGGATATCCGAAAGACTCGATGTTCGAATGGCTGAAGCGGACAGGGCATACTGTACAGTCGCCCGTTCCATCATTATTTACCTTCAACATGCCGGGAAATGCGATCACAGCACTAATGGGTATTTCCACAACCGCAAAAATTAAAATTAAGGGAACGAAGTTAGAAGAATCCGGGCCGGTCCTGATCACACATTGGGGTTTGAGCGGACCTGCGGTATTAAAACTCAGTGCAAAAGGAGCAAAAGAGCTGGCTGCCCTGAATTACAGATTTTCAGCAATGGTGAACTGGTGCCCTTCTTTGAATGAACACTCAGTACGTGAACAATTACTGGAAGCCAGAACGGTGCAGGCCGCCAGGAAAATCATAACCAGAAGCTGTTTCGCAATTCCGCAAAGGATATGGGAGTTTTTATGTGCGCTCAGCGGAATCAGCGAATCATGGAAATGGTGCGATCTTCCATCGGTGGCCCTGAACCAGCTGGTCAGAAATATCGCTGCCCAGGAACTGGCTGTTCAAGGCAAAACAACCTTTAAAGAAGAGTTCGTTACGGCAGGCGGAATAACCTTGTCGGAAATCAACCCGCAGACGATGGAAAGCCGACTTGTTAAGGGTTTATACTTTGCGGGGGAAATTATGGATGTGGATGGTATAACGGGCGGTTTTAATTTTCAGCATGCCTGGAGCAGTGGCTGGATTGCAGGTAAAAATGTAGCAAATTTTCGTATCTTTGCAACCCCGAATTAAAAAACATCGGGTCTACTATGTCTGACAACAATATTGTTAACCAAAACGCTGAAGTTCAGGAGTCTCCTGTTACAGAAGAGGCTACAGCGATAACAAATCGACCTGAACAGGTGAGCGCCCACGCTTCCAGGATAGAAACTGCTCATGATGATTTCGACTGGAGCATTGACAAACGCAATGTTGCTTCTTACACCGATGAGGAAAAAAAGAAGTACGACAATGTGTATGAAGGAACTTTCAAGGCCGTTACCGATGGAGAGCTCGTCAGGGGCATCGTGGTAGGCATTACCAAGACAGATGTTGTCATCAACATTGGTTTTAAAAGTGATGGTCTGGTTTCTTTCAATGAATTCCGCGACATTCCTAACCTTAAAGTTGGGGATGAAGTGGAAGTGATGGTAGTTGAAAAAGAGGACCGTGAGGGTAACCTTAATCTTAGCCGCAAGCAGGCACGCATCACACGAGCATGGGAAAGGATAGTGGAAGTACACAAGACAGGCGAAGTAATCACTGGTACAGTGACCTCTAAAACCAAAGGTGGACTGATCGTTGATGTATTCGGCATGGAAACATTCCTTCCCGGATCACAAATTGATGTGAAACCTGTTACAGATTACGACCAGTTCGTGAACAAAACAATGGAATTCAAGGTGGTGAAGATCAATGAAGCCATTAAGAATGCTGTTGTATCTCATAAGGCGCTTATCGAAAGCGATATTGAAGCACAGCGCGCGGAGATCATGAGCAAGCTCGAAAGAGGTCAGGTACTCGAAGGATCAATCAAGAATATTACCGATTTCGGTGCGTTCATGGATCTTGGGGGCCTCGATGGTCTGTTGTATATTACTGATATCAGCTGGGGACGTATCAGCCATCCTAGTGAAGTGCTGAAGCTGGATCAGAAACTAAAAGTTGTAGTGCTTGATTTCGACGATGAAAAGAAAAGAATCAGTCTTGGCCTCAAGCAATTGACCCCGCATCCCTGGGACATCCTGCCTGAAACTATTACAGAAGGTTCTGTTGTGAAGGGAAAAGTAGTGAATATCGAAGATTATGGTGCCTTCCTGGAAATACTTCCCGGCGTAGAAGGGCTGGTTCACGTAAGTGAAATTACCTGGGCAAATACACCGATAAACGCTAAAGAGTTCTTCAAATTAAATGATGAGCACGAAGCAAAAATCGTCACCTTGGACAAGGATAGCCGCAAGATGAGTCTTTCCATCAAACAGATGAGCGAAGATCCATGGAGTACCATTGAAAATAAATTCCCGGAAGGCAGCCGCCATACGGGTCTTGTAAAAAATATCACTCCTTACGGAGTATTCGTGGAGCTTTCTCCTGGCATCGGTGGCATGATCCATATTAGCGACCTTAGCTGGCTGAAACGATTTAACCATCCGTCAGAGTACACTAAAGTAGGCAGCAACATTGACGTGATCATTCTCGGTATCGACAAAGAAAACCGCAAGCTGCAGCTTGGACATAAACAACTGGAAGAAGATCCATGGAATACACTTCAGGATACTTTTGCACCAGGAACCATTCATGAGGGCACTATCAGCCGCAAGGATGATAAGGGCGCCATCGTTCAATTGCCTTATGGTCTTGAAGGATTTGCACCTAACCGTCATCTGGCTAAAGAAGACGGCAAAACGCTGGGTCCTGATGAAACGGCACAGTTTGTAGTGATTGAATTCGACCGCAATGAGAAACGCATTGTGGTGTCACATGCACGGATATGGGAACAGGTAAAAATTGAAGAAAAGGAAACAGCGAAGAAAGAAGCCCGTACCGAAGCAGACAATACCAGGAAATCTGTGAAGACGATTCAGGCCAAAGTGGAAAAAGCTACATTGGGAGATCTTGGGGCCCTTGCACAACTGAAGCAAAAATTGCAACAGGAAGAGCAAGAGGGTGGCGAAACAAAGGAATAATATCGCAAGAGCCTATAATTACAAAAGCGTCCCACACAAGGGACGCTTTTGTATTTCAATTCCATAATTTCGTGTCAGTGCATTTTCCAAAAAAAGGAGTATGGCGTTATCAGAAAGACTGAAAAAGTTTAAGATCGTAAGAAAAATATTATACGCGATAATAGGCATGGTAAGCTACCCAGGATTTATGTGGGTGAATAAGCTTACGATTTCCGGTACTGAAAATATAAAAGGACTGCCAAAGGAAAATGTATTGTTCGTCTGCAATCACCAGACATATTTTGCAGACGTTATTACCCTGCTTCATATTTTCTGCGCCGTTAAATGGGGTAAAGAAAATAAGCTCGGTGTTCCCTATTACCTGCTGAACCCATTCACAAATGTTTATTATGTGGCCGCAGAAGAAACAATGAAAAGCAGCTGGCTTAGCAAATTATTTACAATGGCCGGTGCGCTTACCGTTAAAAGAACCTGGAACAGCAAGAGTACAGAAAAAAGAAGGGGGCTCGATCCTTCAGACACAAGGAAAATTCAACGGGCTCTTGAAAAAAACTGGGTAATCCAGTTTCCACAGGGTACCACTACGCCATTTGCGCCTGGAAGAAAAGGTACTGCTCATCTCATAAAAATGAACAGACCGATAGTTATACCCGTAATAATCGACGGATTCAGTACCGCTTTTAATAAACAAGGCTTAAAATTCAACAAAAGAGGAACCCGTTTATCTGTGCAGTTCAAGGAGTCACTGCCTGTAAATTATGATGCACCCGCGGAAGAGATCCTTGACCAGGTCATGACTGCAATCGGGCAGAAACGGTTATGACATAAACAGCGCCTTGAGTTCGGTAGCATCGCCTGGTTTCATCTTTCCTCCAAGGATCAGCCTGATCTGTCTTCTCCGCAATGCGCTGTCATATAGTCTTATTTCTTCTTCCGTTTCCGGGGTCACTTCAGGCACTTTCCGCGGTTTGCCTTCCGGGTCAAGCGCCACAAATGTATAAAATGCTTCATTGCTTTTATATCGGTATTGCTGTAGTGCATCTTCCCCCCAAACGTTGATATGAATTTCCATGGAAGTATTAAAAGCGCGGGAAACCCTTGCCTCAAGGTGCACCACATTGCCCAGCTTTATTGGGCTTTCGAAAGAAATATTATCAACAGAGGCAGTAACAGTAGGAGAGGCGCAATGTTTGATGGCCGCAAGAGCCGCGGCAATGTCCATCCAGTACATCAGTCTGCCGCCCATCAGGTTGCCAAAAACATTGGTGTCGTTTGGCAGCACCAATTCGGTCATGATCACCGAAGAGTCGGAAGGTTTTTTATGCATATGATTTTTTTGAAAAAGAATGATTGTTTAACAGGATGCAATGTACAATCTGCCCATTCATTATTAGCTTTTCCTATTTTTGCGCCTGATATAATTTCAAGTAATGAACGCCTACCCTCTGTCATTCAATAATACCCAGAATGCATTTGCTTATAAATCCAACAGGGAACTGAAGAAAGCAGGGTTCCTGTTTTCTACCATGAGACACCATTGGCTGGTGAAATTGGGCACAGTAGTGACACCCTGGGCAATAAATATCGGGCTGCCTTTGAAAGGATTGATCCGAAACACCATTTTTGACCAGTTTGTGGGCGGTGAGACACTTGAAGAGACTGCTGCGGTGGCCTCGAAACTCGAAAAATACGATGTGAAGGTAATTCTCGATTATGGTGTGGAAGGAAAGGAAGGTGAAGAAAATTTTGATCGCTCATGTGAAGAATTCATCCGGGTGATCAGGTATGCAAATACACAAAAAAGCATCCCTCTCATCAGTATTAAAGTGACCGGGTTCGCAAGATTGGGTTTGCTTGAAAAATTGGATAAAGCCGCAGACAGTAAAGACGGGTACAGCGGTAACGTACACACTGAAATATTAAATGACACGGAAAAAGAAGAATGGGACAGGGTGGCGGCCCGCATGGGCAAAATAATGTCCACCGCTGCCGAAGGCCTCGTCAGCGTGCTGGTTGACGCGGAAGAATCGTGGATACAGGATCCGGTTGATGCGCTGACCATGCAGGCAATGGAAAAATATAACCAGCAGAGAGCGGTTGTGTATAATACCATCCAGCTGTACCGGTCAGACAGGCTGCAGTTTTTGAAAGACAGTTATGAAGAAGCGCTGAAGAAAAATTATTTGCCAGCGGTAAAACTTGTGCGCGGCGCATACATGGAAAAAGAAAGAAAGCGTGCCACGGAATTGCATTATCCTTCCCCTATACAGCCTGATAAGGAATCCTGCGACAATGATTACAATGCAGCACTGCAGTTTTGCATTAACAATATAGACAGGATCGCTGTGGTTATTGCGTCCCATAACGAAAGTAGTAACCTTTATGCATCACAATGGATCAATGCCGCTAATATCGCGCATAACCATCCACACATCCATTTCTCCCAGTTGTTCGGTATGAGCGACAACATTACCTTTAATCTCGCTCGTTCAGGCTACACCGTTAGCAAGTATCTTCCGTTTGGACCCATTAAAGATGTCATTCCATATTTAATGCGCCGCGCTCAGGAGAACAGTTCAGTATCCGGCCAGACGGGAAGAGAGCTCAGCCTTATAAAAAAAGAGATTGGCAGAAGAAAGGCCTGACACTTGCATTTCCGCGTAGATTTAAGTATCCTCACAATTTTTTTACAATAGTTGAGTTATATATCTGTTAGTAAAACCAGAATAATAATACTAATCAGTTTCAGACAAATTTGTGATTATTACGATAGTGTTATTACTATAAATCCAATATTCCATGGCAAATACCGACAATTTCGGGTTTTCTAATTTGATATTTAGAATTTTCGGCTGCAGAAAGAGATTCTTTGCTGCCATATTTTTTTTGGTATTATTCATAGCCGGAACGCATACTAATGCGACGGCATTGACCACTCCTCCCGGTGTTCCGGACCTTTCAAACGACAGTACCTATCTTAAGGTCATAGCAGATTCAGCGATTGCCGACAATTCGGCAAATGACCGGATCAGGGCACATATCGTAGATTCAGACGGTAATCCGGTGCCTGGTATAAATGTAAATTTCAGATGGAATCCCGGTACCGGCGACGTAACCATCGGCGTAACCACCGACGTGAATGGGAATGCCTTTCTCCAACTTGCCAGCGCCATCGTTGGCAAAATTGCCGTTAATGCGAGAATAAACGGTGTGCTGCTTGTCAATGGTAATCCTATTAACGCCTCTTTCGTGGCATACGTACCCAGCGTGACGGCACCAACAACCAAACTGGTTGTAGTCGCAAATGGTGCAGTGGCCAACGGGACCGCAATAAATACAGTAAAGGCAATTGTTACAGATGCTAATGGTAACCCTGTTCCAAATCAATCAGTCACCTTTCAAAAACCTACCGGGGTTGCTAATTTTACTACTCCTGTTACTGTGGTGACGGATGCAAATGGAGAAGCATTTATTTCTATGAGCAGTACAACAGTGGGAGATGTTACTATCACCGCTGATGTAAATGGTGTTCAGATAACGAACAATAGTCCGGCAACAGTTAAGTTTGTCGCCGATGTTCCCAACGTGGTTGTAGCCTCAACCTTTCTTGAGGTGGTTACTTCCGGCGCGTTGGCCAATGGCTCGGCAACCAATAGTGTCCGTGCCCATATTACCGATATTAACGGTAATCCTGCAGCTAATCAGACAGTAACTTTTACAATAGCCAGCGGCACGGCAAATCCTTCGGGATCTCTAACGGTAATCACCGATGCCAATGGATATGCGCTTTTAAATCTGACCAGTACTGTAGCCAATACAGCCGGCATCACAGCCGTTGTGAATGGCATTAACATAACAAACGGAAGCCCTGCTTCCGTAACCTTCGTAGTAGATGTGCCCAGTGTTAATTCTCCGGCTACAAAATTGGTTGTCGTAACAACAGGCGCACTTTCTGATGGCACCGCTACAAACAGTGTCCGGGCAATCATAACCGATGCAAACGGCAACCCGGTTTCCGGGCAGACCGTAACTTTTCAGATCGCCTCCGGCACGGCAACCTTTACAACTCCTGTGACTGTTACAACAGATATTAACGGGCAGGCAATAGTTTCATTGGTAAGCATTACTGC
>Ga0209512_1001712_pt1 | contig 25770 bp, 25 predicted proteins | sample frozenSSSSmetaG_FD_184142 | JGI IMG/M metagenome (GOLD analysis project Ga0209512, IMG submission 184142) | Glacier valley bacterial and archeal communities from Borup Fiord, Nunavut, Canada, to study Microbial Dark Matter (Phase II) -... | ecosystem: Environmental > Aquatic > Freshwater > Ice >...
CGCGGTTCAGGCGCGCTCAGGTATGATTCAACGGGTGGGCGGCGTATCTTTCAGCAGGCGCGCATAAGCACCTTGCCAGGCATCCTCACCGCGCGTGAATTTGCTGATCGTAATATCCGCAAAGCGCGGCAGCAAGCCCACCAGATAGGGCGGCAGTTGATCCCAACTATCGGTACGGATCAGGTTTTCGAGCCGGGCGGCGGCCACGCCTACCCATGTCCACTGCGTGCGGAACTCCTCGACTTTGTTCCAATAATTGCGCTTTTCCCAGGCAACCATCGCTTCTTCAATGCCGTCTTCAATTTGCTTGAAGGCCAGCACCAACGCGGCTGCCATATCGTGCGCTTCATCATCCAGCGCCGCTTTTTGACTCAGGCGGCGTAACAATTCGGCGGCCAGGCGCATTTGCTGATTGCGCTGCTTGCCGACACTATCGGTGTTGACTACGCGACTCATTCCACCAAAATCCTTGTAATGCCAACGGATCGATTGATAAACACAAAGCGACAAACAAAAAAGGCCACGAAAAGCGTGCCCTGCTGCCGTTAAGAGTACGGAATTCGCGCCGGATTGTCAAGTGGCTGATTAGGGCGTGCAGGATGATTGACCCCTAACCCCAATCCTTTCCCCGATTACAGGGCAAGGGAGTCGAAGTCAGGAGACGAGCGCGATCATGGGCGCAATGTCCATGCTCAGATCATCGCGCTGCCCGGCCATGAAACGAAAGTAACCCGCCGCTGCAATCATGGCCGCGTTATCCGTACACAGTTTGATCGCCGGATAACGCACAGGCAAAGCGGTTCGGCGCTGCATTTCCTTTCGCAGCAAACTGTTGGCACTGACGCCACCCGCCAGTAGAATTTCAGTCGCACCGCACGCTTTTGCCGCGCGAATCGTTTTATCCACCAGCTGATCGACTGCCGCTTGCTGAAAACTGGCCGCTGCATCGTTGACGTTCACATCTGGCCGCGCACTGTCCGCATCCATCGACTCGACGCCGCGCGTACGTTTGCCGTCCGCAGGGGGCGCTTGTACGGCGCGCATGACTGCTGTTTTCAGCCCCGAAAAGCTGAAATTGAACGACTCATCCTGCATAGCGCGCGTGAAATTGAACGCGTTTGGATCGCCTTTGCGCGCCGCCGCATCGATCGCGGGGCCGCCGGGGTACGGTAAGCCAAGCACGCGCCCCACTTTATCGAATGCCTCACCCGCCGCGTCGTCCAGCGTACTGCCGATTAACCGATAATCGCCATGCCCGCGCATTTCGATCAGCTCAGTATGGCCGCCCGATACGATCAGGCACAACACCGGAAACACAATGTCTGGCGCGCTTTCATCCAACCACAAGCTGTAAATATGGCCTTCGATGTGATTGACGCCGATCAGCGGCTTGCCCCAACCGAGCGCGAGTCCTTTGGCAAAGTTGACACCCACCAACAGCGATCCCGACAAGCCCGGCCCACGCGTGACAGCGATCGCGTCGATCTGGGCAGGCGTCACGATGGCGTCGCTGAGCGCTTGCGCCACTACCGCGCTGATCGCCTCGATATGGGCGCGTGAGGCCACCTCAGGGAACACACCCCCAAAGCGGCTGTGCAGATCGATCTGCGAGGCGATCACGTTGGAAGCGATACGCTGCCCATCACGGACGATAGCAGCGCTCGTTTCATCGCAGCTCGTTTCAATTCCCAAAATGACGGTCATAAATCAGACAAGGCTATTCGCGCGGTCCACGAAAACCGCTGCCGCCACCACCACTACGATTACCACCACCGCCGCCACCACGATTACCGCCGCCACCGCCGCGTGCGCCACCATCTCGTTCGCGCGCTTCTTCGGGCGACCAGTCTTCAAGCACGGCCTGACGACTCAGGCGTACCTTGCCACCCGGATCGATGTCCGTGACCATTACCATCAGTTCATCACCGAGCGCCACTTCGTCATTGATATTCTCGACGCGGTGATCCGACAATTGACTGATGTGTACCAGACCGTCGCGCCCTGGCAAAAATTCGACAAACGCACCGTAGGGTTCAACGCGCGTGACACGCCCCGTATAAATACGCCCGATCTCAGCGTCTTCAGTCATGCCTATGATCGCCTCAACCGCGCGATCGGCATTTGCTCCGTCAGCGCCGCTGATGAACACTGTACCATCTTCGGCAATGTCGATCTTGACGTTGAAACGCTCCTGCATAGCGCGGATCGTCTTGCCACCGGGTCCGATCAACTGCCCGATCTTTTCAGGATCAACCTTGACGCGATTCATGCGCGGCGCATAGGCGCTCAACTGTTTGCGCGCCGCTGGCATGGTGTCGTGGATCAATTCGAGGATCGCCAGCCGAGCGTCGCGCGCCTGTGCCAGCGCTTCGCCCATGATTGCCTCGCTGATGCCCTTGATTTTGATGTCCATTTGCAGCGCCGTAATGCCGCGCTCAGTACCTGCGACCTTGAAATCCATATCGCCCAGATGATCTTCCAGACCTTGAATATCGGTCAGAATGGCGTATTTGTCGCCTTCCTTGATCAAGCCCATCGCAATGCCCGCTACCGGACGCTTGAGCGGTACGCCCGCGTCCAGCAGTGACAGCGTACTGCCGCAGACGCTCGCCATGGAGGTACTGCCGTTGCTGGACAGCACTTCGCTCACCACGCGGATCGTGTACGGGAACTCGTCTTCGGTCGGGATCATCGAGCGCAAGGCAGTTTCGGCCAGCGCACCATGCCCGATCTCGCGACGCTTGGGGCCGCGTAACGGTGACGCCTCACCCGTGCTGTACGGCGGAAAGTTATAATGGTGCATGTAGCGCTTGCTGTCGTCAGGATCAAGCCCGTCTAGCTGCTGAACATCGCGCGGCGTGCCGATCGTGACGATGCTGAGCACCTGCGTTTGGCCGCGCTTGAACAAGCCTGAGCCGTGAACGCGCGGGATCAAGCCGACTTCAGCGGACAGCGGGCGGATTTGTGCGTGCGGACGGCCATCCGGTCGAACGCCCTCATCCAGAATGCGGCGGCGCACTTCGTTACGGTAGGCGTCCTCGAAGTGTTCGCGCACTGCTTTCAGGTCGATCGCTTCTTCAGTTTCGGTCGTATCGCTATATTCAGCGATCACGTTATCGCGCAGATCGTCGAGTTCGGCTTGCCGTTCATCGCGATCAAAGGTAGTGGCGATGATGCTGGCGATCTGGTCACTTACGCGCTGCTTGACGCGTGATGCGAGCGCTGCGTTCAATTGCGCCGGAATATACTTCGATTTGGGACGGCCTAGCGCCTTCGCCATTTCGTTTTGAATGTGGATCACTTCCTGAATGGCAGCGTGACCCGCTTGCAGCGCCTTGACCATCGTCGCTTCATCGACTTCATCAGCACCGCACTCGACCATGATGATCGCGTCCGCCGTGCCCGCAATGCGCAAATCGAGCGTGCTGTTGATCATCTCGGAAATGGGCGGGTTGACCACGATTTCATTGTCGATCATGCCCACGCGCACGCCGCCGATCGGGCCTTCCCACGGAATATCGCTGATCATGAGTGCTGCGCTGGCTGCTGTGATGCACAGCATATCGATTGCGTGCTCGCCATCGGTCGCCAATGCCGTGATGACGACTTGCACTTCATTGCGCAGATCGTCAGGAAACAATGGGCGCAGTGGCCGATCGGTCAGCCGGGCGGTTAAAATTGCGCGTTCTGCCGGACGCCCTTCACGCCGAAACCACGATCCGGGGATGCGCCCCGCTGCATATAAGCGCTCTTCGTAATCGACCGACAGCGGAAAAAAGTCGATGCCAGTACGGGCGCTCGGACTCATGGTCGCGGTTGCCAGCAGCATCGTATCGCCCATGCGAATAGTGACGGCACCACCCGCCTGTTCAGCCAATTTGCCAGTTTCAATGATCAGGTCAGCTTTGCCAAGTTTGGCGGTGAAACGATGGGCGGTGCCCATGCTGCCAACGGGATAAGATGGGGACATAATTTACTCGTTTTCCCTCAAGTAGCGTTCAAAAAGAAGTTGGAAATTATTGTCAAAGACTATCAACGCAAGGCAATTTTCAGACTGCGCGGGTTGACCGCAATTTCCAACGCCTGTTTCAGCGTTTTCAGGGTTGTTTCGCGATCATGTCCGATCACAAAAAGCCCTGCCAAATAAAAAGCCCGGCAGTAGTGACCGGGCTAATGTTGTTTGTACGGTTGTCTAGCGCTTGACGTAATCGCGTAAGCCAAGTTGTTCGATCATCTGGCGGTACGATTGCGGGTTCTTCTCGTTCAGATAGCGCAGATGACGCAGGCGTGCGCCAACCATCTTCAACAGCCCACGTCGTGAGTGTTGATCGTGCTTATGTATTTTGAGATGCTCGGTCAGTTGATTAATACGCGTGGTGAGCATCGCGATTTGCACTTCAGGTGAGCCGGTATCGCCTTCGTGACGGGCATAGCTCTTGAAAATTTCGTCTTTTTCTTCTTTAGCAAGTGGCATAGCCGTTCAAGCCTCATTTCATACTTTGTCACCAAACAGGCCGAACGTGGGCCTATCGGTCTGTACGTTACAAACGGCGGTAAGTATAACAGACAGCGTGCTTTGTCGCAACCCATGAATTTTTGGCGGGCAGGCGATAGGCAAAATCATTGCCCCCTGACCCCCGCTTTGACCCCGATTACAGGACAAGGGAGTCAGACGATCATCGGGGTGTAAAAAGAGCGCGCATTCAAGTAAACTAGATGCTATCAGACGCTCGGTTGATCACACCTTGGGCAAATAGGGAATTCATCGGAATTGTGATCGGTCGAAATTAAATTGCAGGATACCCATGACGCGCTTAAATCAGATTGTCGCTATTGAAAAAGGTGTTAAGAGTCGTTCTTTCCAGGAATTGACCGAAGCACATCACATGCTGCAAAAGCCGACATTTTTGTCTGGCATTTCGCGCACGTACCGATCTAAAGATGAGGAAGGCGAGCAGCTTCCGCCAGAATCCACCAAAGTGCAGATCAAAGCAGAAGAGATCATGCGGCAAACCGCAGACATCCTGACACGGCTGTTCGATGTGACGGCTACAAAGGATTGGTCAAACGGCAGCGCACATGCCGACGTGCTCGTGGACGGCAAAAAACTGTTGGAACAAGTGCCGATTACCTATTTGTTGTTCCTTGAAAAGCAGCTCGTCGATCTGCATACCTTTGTGAAAAAGCTCCCCATATTGGACGCTTCCGAATCGTGGGTATTCGACTCGTCCGCAGACTGCTGGGCAACGGAAGCGGTTCAAACAGTACGCACGAAAAAGATTCCGCGAAACCATGTTAAAGCCGAAGCGACAGATAAACATCCGGCACAGGTTGACGTTTACTACGAAGACGTGACGGTTGGCTACTGGCGCACCGTCAAGTTTTCAGGCGCGCTGCCCGCCAAACGTGTCAACGAACTGTTGGAGCGCGTCGAACGGTTGCAGGAAGCTGTCAAATATGCTCGCGAAGAAGCCAATAACCTTGAAGTTCAGGATCAGAAAGTAGGCGAAAAAGTCTTTCAATATTTGTTCGGCTGATCGTTAAAAATGCCTGATACTGTGCTATATGATACTGTGCTATAATGGCCTTTGGGAGTGCAATCTTAGGCTAAAGCTCTTTTTGACGGCACAACGCCCCAGTGCAGGTTCGACTCCTGCTCCCGCCACCTCAATCTACATGGCGGGGTAGCCCAACGGAAGAGGCAGCGCTAGCGCCACCCCAAAATCAAGCTCTTGCTCCAAGCTCAGCATTCACCGCTTAACGTCAGGTCAAATATCCTGGGTCACCAATCGCCGGATGCAAGTGCAATTCTTGCCTGGCCCGCCCACCGCACACATGGGCCGGTAGTTCAATAGTAGAACGCGGCGATATCAAACTGAACCCGGACTTAAACGTGCTGATGTGCACACATAAGCGGTAAACCGAGGCTCAAGAGACGGCTATTCTCTTGAGCCTCATCGCTTTTTAAGATAAAAATGCTAGCTGCATCCACGTCGTGTATACTAATTTCCTATAGCGAGGCGCAAGCACAAATATTATGTACATCAATCATCGGCACGATTGGACGCTCACACCTGAACAGGCGATCAAACTGCAAAAAGAACTGGTGAGCGAAGTAATTTATGATCACCCACTGGACTTAAGCAAAATTACGCGCGTGGCAGGCGTCGATGTCAGCGTTAAGGACAACGTTTCGCAAGCGGCAGTGGTGATCGCCAGCTTTCCCGATCTGAAAGTGATCGAGACGGCACGCTGGCAAATGCCGACGCCGTTTCCATACATTCCAGGGTTACTCAGCTTTCGCGAAGGTCCGGTACTTGAAGAAGCCTTCAAAAAGATCGAAAACGTGCCGGATGTGCTCATTTTCGATGGGATGGGGCGTGCTCATCCGCGCCGTTTCGGAATCGCCTGCCACATGGGCTTGCTGCTTGAAAAGCCGACGATCGGCTGTGGTAAAACGCTGTTTGTCGGCAAGTATGTAGAACCGCCCGATGTGCGCGGCGAGTTTGCGCCTCTGATCGACAAAGGCGAAACGATCGGGGATATTTTGCGGACACGCGCAGGCACCAAACCAGTGTTCATCTCAGTGGGACATCTGGCCGATCCGCAAACGGCAGTCGAACTGGTCATGCGCTGCACGGGCAAATATCGGCTGCCTGAGCCGATCCGCATGGCGCATAATGCCGCTGGCGAATTTCATCAGAATGACGAATAGTCAGGGCAAAACTATGACAATAGGGGGCGACCATGCCACGCCCCCAAAATTCCTGATCGGGTTGTGCTGATCGCCTAGCCGTCGGTCATGATGCGATCGATCGCCTCGACCAACTGTGCCAGGTTGCGCACCTCGAACACGCCATCGCTGATCGGCGCGTATTTGTGCATATCGCTGTCACCGCTGCCCCATTGCGCGGGCGGCTCCGGGTTGAACCAGATCAGACGGCGTGCCCGGCGGCGTAAGTCCTGTGCCAGATCGAGGCGCGGATCGTTGTAGTTGTTGCGACCATCGCCCAGAATGATGATCGTAGTACGGCTGTCGAGCGCATCCAGTTTATCATGATCAAACGTGTTCAGACTGTTGCCAAGGTTCGTATTGTACGAGCCGGGCTGATGCGTATCGAGCACCGCGTGGACGGCCTCAGTCGGTTGTTGTAAGCGGAAAAAATCGCTGATCTCGTGCATATCATCGATGAAGATGAAACTGCGCGCCTTCGACACCTGATCTTGCAGTTCGTAAATCAGCGTCAGCATGAACTCGGCAGAGTAGCGCATGGAGGTCGAAATATCGCAGATCAGCACCAGACGCGGCTTCAAATGGCGTTCGCGGTACTTGATCTCAAGCGGCACGCCACCATACTTCAAGTTGTTGCGGATCGTCGAGCGCGAGTCGGGCTTGCCGTCTTTGGCGCGCTTCTGACGCAATGAGGCACGGCTGCGCAAACGTGCGGCCAAGCGCTTGATCTCGCTGCGCAGGTCGTCCACGTCTTCCGAGCTGAGATACTGAAAGGGCGTATTCATCAGATCGGGCTTTTCTTCGGGCGGCTGTTCGGCCATCTGCTGCGCGATGCTGCTGCCCACATACTTCGCGATCTGTTCAGCCAGTGCGTCACGGTTGGCCTGCATCATTTCCATGATGTCCTTGATCGCTTCATCGCTCATGCCCATTTCCTGCAACTGCTGTTCAAGCTGCTCCAGCATTTCCTGCAACTGTTGCAAGCCGAGCGCACGCTGCATCATCCGCTGATAATACGGGTCTTGCCGCTGACTATCGGCGTTGGGCAGCCCGGTCATGTTGCCAAGCTGATCGAGCTGCTCTTTGCTGAGCTGTTGGCCGCGCATCATCTGGTCAAGCAACTGGCGCAGCGCGTCCATATTGCCCATCATCGATTGCAGCGCTTGTTGCAGCATATCCTGCTGATCGGGCGTCAGTTCTTGCTCCATGTTGAACATGGGCGGCGCACCTGTATCGAAGAACAGCGGAAAGAAGTGCTCGAACGTATCTTTGTCGCTATGCTCTTTGACGAGCGTTGCCTTCAATGCGTTGCGAAATTCCTCACGCTCAAACAATCCAATTTGATCGGCGGCGTCCATCGCATCGATGCTTTCCGCTACCGAAATTCGCACGCCAGCGGCGCGCAGTGTCCGTATGAATTCGACAATTCGTTTGTCCATCCTACAAACCTCAATCTATGCTAAGTTGTCAATACTTTCCGCATGTATGTCCAGCGTGGAACGCCATACAGCACGCCGGAAAGCAAGTTGATCTCGTGATGGAGCGCCACCATGCCAGCGCGTTCGTACAGGCGGCGCGCCACTGGATTATTCGACGCTACCCACAACGCTAACGCCGTGCGCTGATGCGCGATCGCCCACCCTTCGGCGTGCTGCACAAGCGCCTTGCCGACGCCTTTACCGCGCGCGCTGCTCAATACGCCGACATCGCTCAGGTAGGCATCGCCAACGTTCGGCCCGTGGCTGAACACCGAAAAGCCGATCCGCGTGAACATCTGCCGCCATGCGCTGAGTTCTGTTGCCAGCACGCGCACCAATCGATCCGCGTCGCTGCCATCCCACGGCATCGGCTCGATCACCAGCACGCCGACGACCTGCCGATCCAATTCTGCGATCAACAAACCATCGTACTCGCGCGATAACGGGCCGCGATACATGGTGGTCAGGATGCGCCGGATGCGTTCTGGATCGCGGCCATACAGCACGCGCATTTTGACGCTGAACGCATCCGCCAGCACATGCGTCATGGCGGGCAAATCTTCAAGCGCGGCAGGGCGTACACGAATCATGACGGGTTACAGGTTTGGCTCGGCGGTGCAATCAACCATGCAGCCAATCAAGCGCCAACCCGATCGTCATGACGGACGCCGCCGCACGGATCGTGCCTTCACGCCACAACTGCTGCACATCCGCCAGCGGCAGCACATGCAAAAACTGATCGCCCAAATCGCCATGATTGGGTGGCATGATCTGGTGGGCGTTGGTCGCCAGGAACAGGTGCGCCCAGCCTGCTTCCCGACTGCTATCCATGAAGCAGCGTCCCAATGCCTGCCAATGTTCGGCCTCGCTGCCTGTTTCTTCACGCAATTCACGTTTGGCAGCCTCTAAAGGCAGTTCGCCTTCTTCGATGAAACCAGCAGGCAGCTCGATCGAATTGGCGCGCGGCCCCACGCGGTATTGCTCAACCAGCGGCACTCGTGCGCCGTCGGCGGAGTCGATCACGGCGAACACGATCGCGAACGCGCGCAGCTCAATGCGCATGAAGTTCGTGATCAGCCGACCGTCAGGCAGCCGCACATCTTCATCGATCACCACGCCGAACGGTGACCGATCCGCGATCACCCGCCGCTCCACGATTTGCCAGGGGCGCGGGTGTTGATCGGCATCAGCCATTCCGGTTGCGACCGCCAAACGGGTTGATATTCGGTGAGCCGGGGCGTCCCATGCCGGGCGGTAACTTGCGTTGATCGCCGCCACCACTGCTGCTGCCGCCCGTACTGCCACCGAGTCCGCCACCATTCAGGGCACGGCGGGCGCGCTGAGCGTCTGATTCATGCTTGAGCAAGACCGTCAGCGTCGTTTCCAGCGTATGTTGATCTAAGGTGTCCGCATTGAGCATGACCAGCGCCTTTGCCCAATCGATCGTCTCAGCCACGCTCGGCTTCTTTTTCAAGTCCATCTGGCGCAAGTTCTGAACAACCTCGACGGCCTGTTTCGCCAATCGCTGATCCAGCCCAGGGACGCGCATCCGCACCACGCGCAGTTCTTCTTCGCTGGTCGGATAATCCACGTACAGATACAAACAGCGTCGCTTGAGCGCTTCTGACAGTTCGCGCGTGTTGTTACTGGTCAGAATCACCATCGGCTGATGTTTGGCCGTCATCGTGCCCAACTCTGGAATGCTGACCTGAAAATCGCTCAGGATTTCCAACAGGAACGCTTCAAATTCGGTATCGCTGCGATCGATCTCGTCGATCAACAGGAGCGCCGGTTCGTCCGAAACGATCGCTTGCAGCAGCGGACGTGGCAGCAAAAAGCGCTCGCTGAAAAATACGTCTTCTTCCGCACCGAGCTTATCGGCGGCTTCGCGCAAGCTGTCGGTGTCCTTGAGCAAATCTTGCAGCTTGTCACGCATCAACTGCGTATACAACATCTGCTTGGCATATTCCCACTCGTAGAGCGCCTTCGATTCGTCCAATCCTTCGTAGCACTGCAACCGGATCAACTTACGGTTGGTGGCTTTTGCCCACGCCTTGCCGAGTTCCGTTTTGCCGACGCCTGCTGGCCCTTCGGCTAACACAGGCTTGCCGAGCTTTTCAGCCAGGAACAGCACCGTCGAAATTTCATCCGACGCGATGTACTGCTGTTCATTCAGCGCGCTCGTAACTTCTTTCGTATCCTTGAACATCCAGACTCCTCCACCCAAAACGCTTGTTAGTTATCGAACCGGGGATTCTTGACGCGCACAATTTCGGACAACTGCGTAATCAGTAAACGATAGCACGATTGTAACATCAAAAGCGTAAAACGTCCGCAAGTGGCTTCAAAAAGAGAAGTGACTCTATACGTTTGTCACGCTCGATCCAGACGGCTTGCGACTTGTGATCGATATGGCGAACGCGGTACGCTTGTTACCGATGTGAAAGTTGCGATGGGTTATTAAGGATGTTGGTTTATGCGTAAAGTATCTATGCTCAGCATGAGCACGGTCTTAGTCATTTTGCTTGCTATCTTGTATCCACGTGGAATTGTTCGCAGCGCAAACGTACCATTGACGGATTGTCAGTTTCAGGTTGGCATTGGCAGCGCCAAATATGAGGTAGCGGCGCAGTGCGGCGTGCTGACCGTTCCCGAAGATTACCTGCACCCGGAGGGGCGCACGTTGGCTATTCACTTCACAGTGCTTGCGCCGCTTACGCCGGACGCGAAAGGGCTGCCGATTTTTCATCTGGAAGGCGGCCCCGGCGGATCGGCTGTCAGCAATTTTGGTGAGGCGTGGTTTGGCGCCTATGAAACGCTGCGCCGCGATCATCCGGTAGTATTGATCGATCAGCGTGGCACGGGCACTTCCGCCTCATTGCAATGCACGGAAATCACGGACGCAGCGCTGAGCGATCTGGCGAAACTTTCGTCACCCACCGATGACGCTGATTTGAACAGTAAGCGGCTGGCGCAATGCCTGACGCGCCTTTCCAGGACGACCGATCCGCAGTTCTACACGAGCAACGCGCTGGCTGATGATACCGACGCCGTGCGCGCCGCGTTGGGCTACGATCAGATCGATGTGTTCGGCAACTCCTACGGCACATCGCTCGGCCAGGTGTATCTGAAACGGCACGGCGTTCATGTGGCGGCATTGGTGCTGGACAGCGTGACCGGGCCGTGGAATCAATGGGCACTCGACGCAACGACGAACGGTGCGGCGGCGCTCGACAAGACTTTTGCGCTGTGCAAGGCGGATGCAGCGTGCGCCAAAGCGTATCCCGATCTGGCGGGCGATCTGCAAAAGGCGCTCGACACGCTCAAAGCACAGCCGCGCACGATCTCAGCGCTCAGCGCTCTGACGGTCACCTCACATTCAGTCGGCATGACCCCAGGGCGTTTGCTGGGCGCGCTCTACGAAATGCTGTATAACAGCGCCAATATCGGCTTGATCCCGTCGTCTATTCACAGCGCAGCCAATGGCGATTACACCTTTCCGGCGGGCGTGCTGATCGCGGAAGCCGAACTTGCCCCGGAAATCTCGCAAGGGCTGTATGAGAGCGTGGTGTGCTCGGAACTGGTGCCGTTCTGGACGGACGCGCTGATCAAGCAGTACAAGACGGACACCCTTTTCAGCGCGATCGATACCCCGAACGACTATATCAGCGGCTGCAAAGCGTGGCGCAGCGCCGAATTGAGCGCCGCCGATGTAGCGCCCGTCGTGTCGGATCGTCCGGTGTTGGTACTATCCGGTGGCCTTGATCCGATCACGCCCGTCAAGTTTGGCGAGGAGACTCACGCGCGTTTATCAAACAGCACGCTGGCCGTTTTACCCTATCAGGCGCACGGCGTGATCGTCAACAGCCGCTGCGCACAGAACATTGTGGCTGCATTTTTGAACGCGCCCACCCAAAAAGTTGATACGCAGTGCACCGCCGCCGATTTGAAGCCGCTCTTTTTGGGCGCATATGGCGTTAGCTTCACGCCGTTTTCGAGCAAAGACGCAACGTTCAGCGGGTTGGTGCCAACAGGTTGGAAGGCGACTCAAGACGGCACACTCACCTTTTTCAGCAGCCCGGATGGATTGCAATTCGTGGCGGCGGGCGTCTACAAAAATCAGGATCGCGACGCGGCGAAAAAAGCAGTGCTTGCACAGCTCCGCCAACGCTATGGAGCGATCGACGTATTGCAAGAGCAAACTGTCGATTTTCTGATCATCTCGATCAGCGCAGTCGTGCATACCATGACCACGCCTGATCAGGCATACACCGGCTTGATTTACTTACGCCCGCAAGGCGTAGATACTTACGTCGTGTGGCAAGCAGCACCGTCAAACTGGTTTCAAGCGGTATCGGTCGGCATTGCGCCAACGCTGATCGGCTCGATTGTGCCGACAAAGTAGCGTAAAAGTAACACACTAGCCCTGAATCGCTGCGCCGATCTTTTCGGCCAGCGTGCGCGCCCCCTCCGGCGTATAGTGCAGTGACGTTCGGATGAATTGTGCGGGCGGTACGGCATTCCACAGGTCGAGATAGCGCCAACCCTGAGTGCGTGCAAGTGCGGTCAGTTCATTACGGTATTGATCATATGCCCAACGCGGATAATCGGCATTGTAACGAACATCACTGTTGCTGCCGCTGCTGACATAAATCGGTTCGTTGATCAGCAGCACCGGCACTTGTTGAGCTGCTGCACTCGTGATTGCGGTCATCAACAGTTTTTCGCCTGTGTGAAAAGTTGTCAGATCGTACTCGCGATTAGCGGTCAGATCGAACGGTGGCGGCACGCGGAACGGCTCTGGCGCAAAGTCAATGCCGCTGGCAGCCCAGGCCACGCCTTGAAGCTGATGCTGTAACCATGCTGCAAGCTGCGCACGCTGTCCCCACAACGTGCGATCGAGCCAGTTTGCGGGTGGAAAGCTGAGCGTCAATCCAGCTTGCTGTGCGAGGATTTGTGCTTCGGCGGCTTGTGCCTGCACAATGTCGGACTGCGTAAATTCGGCGGCATTCAGCGTTTGCAGCGTGAGCGGCCACACGATCAAATCGGGCTGATAGGCGAGCGCGTGTTGCAAAATCAAAGCATCACGTAAAGCATTGGGGCCGGGATAAGCCAGATTGTAAGCGCGGATACGTTTGCCGCTGGTAGTGCGCAAGGCCAGATCATTCAGCAGCGCGGGCGGCGTACCCGCTTCTGCGCCGATCTCTAACCCCCACACTGCCGAGTCGCCCAAAAACAGCACACGATATTCGTCCGCAGCTTTGGGCGTTCCGGCTAATACGTGCGATGCAAACATAGCATCCAATCGCGAAAGCGATACGCTGAACGATTGGGCGGGCTGCTCACTCCACGGAAAGCGATCGCGACCGGGGAACACATAATTGTACAACGTCAGATGATCGAGCAGTGGCAGCGGTTGAACCATGATATACAACAGGTTGAAAGCGATGAACAGCACGCTTGCTTTGAACAGCACATTACGCAGCAAACGTGCGTCAGCGGATAGTGGATTCGCCATTATATTACAGGCTAACGGATAGGCTATCGGATTTTTCGCGGATGAAGTGCAGCAGTACCTGATTGCTGATCAAGCGAGCGCGCGGACGCAGCGTAAGTCGATCGCCGGAAGTGTCCAGCATATCATAGGCGGCTAAATGCGCCAATGCGTCCGCGTAAACCGTATCCAGTGCAATGCCGAAGCGCCCAAGAAATTCGGCGCGGCTGACTCCTTCACGCAGTAAGCGCAAACCTGTCATGAGCGTATCATCCATCTGTTGATCACGCTCAATCGTTTGGTGCTGTTCAACGGCTGCTGTCAGCGGAAAGGGCAGCGGCGCGTCTTGCGCATTGGCGCGCGTGATATAGGCTTGCAAGCCGCGTACCACCTGATAGCGGATCCCGCCTGCGCTGTTATCCAAAGCACCGTTATTCAGCGCGTAACCATGTGCGCCCGCGCCGACGCCGATATACGGTTGGTTGCGCCAGTATTGCAGGTTATGGCGGCATTCGTGATCGCCGCGTGCCCAGGCGCTGATCTCGTACTGCGCAAAGCCCGCCGCGCCGAACATTTCATCGGCGGCCTCGTACATATCCGCCGCCAGATCGTCATCGGGAGTCGGCAGCGCGCCCCGCTCAACCCGTGCGGCTAACGGCGTGCCACTTTCTAATTGCAGCGCATAAATCGACAGGTGATCCGGTTGCAGGAACAGCGCCGCCGATACGCTGCTTTGCCACATGGCAAGCGTCTGATGTGGCACTCCGTAGATCAAATCCAGGCTAACCGTCGAGTGACCTGCGGCGCGTGCAGCGGCCACCGTTTCTGCCACCGCGTCGAAGCCATGCGGACGGGCAAACATGCGCAGTTCGTCGGCGTGCGTAGATTGCATCCCGATGCTGATACGATTAACGCCGGATGCTCGCAGCGCGCGGAAATAATCAACGGTCAGGCCGCCAGGGTTCGCTTCAAGCGTGATCTCGGCATTCGGCCTGACCTGAAAAGCGCGGCGACATGTATCAAGAATTTGGGCAATCTGTTCTGGCGTCAACAGGCTTGGCGTGCCACCTCCTAAATAAATCGTGTGGATCGGCGGTGCGCTGCTTTGCCCAACCCACCCGATTTCACGGCACAACGCCGCCACATAATTTGGAATGAGCGCTTCCTGGCGAGTGTACACATTAAAGGCACAGTACGTGCATTGCACACTGCAAAATGGGATGTGAATGTATAACGAGTAATCCATCAGCCAAATCTCTCGAATATCACAATTATCAAACAATGATTGCGTGAATCTAAGCAGATCATTATAATAATCCATTATCATCGGATCGATCTTATTATCATTTGCGAGCGACTCAATGGTTGATTCTACTCAAAAGTTTTCAAATGACCTCTCGAAGCAAACAGGCCCCAACGACGGTTCGCTTCAAATGAATTCGATCCTGCAAAGCCGCTACCGGATTTCCGGCATTCTCGGCGTCGGCGGCATGGGATCAGTCTATCTGGCACGCGATTTACGCTTTCCGAACGTCATTCGTAACGTGGCCGTTAAAGAAATGCTGAACATGCAGGCAGACCCGGCCTTACGCGAACTGACGCTTAAAAACTTCGGACGTGAGTCAGACGTGCTGGCCTCGCTTAATCATCCCGCCGTACCCGAAATCTACGACTATTTCGCTACTCGTGACCGCGCCTATCTGGTCATGGAATACATCGACGGCAAAGACCTTGAAGTATACGTTACGCAGACCAGCGACTTTTTGCCAGTCGAAATGGTACGCAAATGGGCGATCGAACTGTGCGACATCCTTGGCTTTTTGCACACTCATCAACCCGACCCGATCATTTTCCGCGATGTGAAGCCGTCGAACATCATGATTGACAAGCAAGGACGGGTACGGCTGATCGATTTCGGCATCGCTAAGCCGTTTCAGCCAAACACGCAAGTAAAAGCAACGTTGATCGGCACGGAAGGCTATTCAGCACCCGAACAATACAGGGGTGAAGCATCGCCAGCCAGTGATATTTTCGCTCTCGGTGCGACTTTGCACCACCTTCTGACGAAACGCGATCCGCGCGTGGAAGCGCCTTTCACTTTCCCGGAGCGTCCAATCCGTGTCGCTAACCCGAAGGTATCCCCGGAGTTCGAGGCGATCGTTATGAAAGCCCTGAATACCGAACGGCGGGATCGTTATCAAAGCGCTTCAGACATGAAAGCTGCTCTTGAGGCGTTGGATCAACCCGCACAGGCAAGCCGCATTGATCTGAGCGCGGGCAGCGTGGGCGTGACGGACGAGTTCGCCAAAGTGTCGGTGATCAAGCCGTTGTGGACGGCCAAAGTCGAAGATGAAATCCGTTCTACGCCGGTAGTCTACAAGAATGTCGTATACATCGGTACTTATGACAACAATCTGTACGGCTTCAACGTCGCGGACGGCAAACCCGCCCTCAAGTTCGCCACGCATGACGGCATCCCTGGCACGCCCGCCATTTCTGAGGAAGATAATCTGATCCTGTTCGGCTCGGAAGATCACAAGCTGTACGCGATGGATTTGCGCAATCACAAGGTGAGCTGGGAATTCGAGGCGCACGGCCCGATCCGCTCATCCATCACAGTCGCGCATAGTCATGCCTTTTTTGGCTGCGACAATGGCTACGTGTATGCGCTCCGGCTGTCGAATGGCAAACGCGACTGGGAATACGCAGCAGGCATTGCGGTCCGTTCGCGACCCGCTGTTACGGACGATCGGGTGATCTTCGGCACGGAAGGCGGCGATCTGCTCGGTCTGGATTTGGGTGGGTCGCTGAAATGGCGCTTCAAAGCTAAGCGCGCGGTCACCTCGTCGCCCGTTATTCATGATAAAATTGCCTACTTCGGCGGGATGGATGGGCACGTCTACGCAGTTGAAGTCGATACGGGTTGGTCGGCCTGGAAGTTCCGCACTGGCAAGCCGATCGTTTCATCCCCAACGGTGGTCGATAACGTGCTTTACATCGGCTCAGCCGACGGTTATCTGTACGCGCTGGACATCAAGACCAACGGCAAAGACCTTTGGAAGTTCAAAACCGGCGGTCAGATCGTCTCGACGCCGACCTTTCACAACGGCGCGATCTATTTTGGCAGCACTGACAAGGTGGTGTACAGCCTTGATGCACGCAAGGGGCAAATGCGCTGGCAGTTCGAGACGAACGGCGCGGTTACCTCCTCAGCGGCAGTACTTGGCAGCACGGTTTTCATCGGTTCGACGGACAAGACACTTTACGCGCTGAACGCGTAACACGGAGTTATTCATGGACTTTTTTCGTCGCCTGATAGGCACCAACCGCTCTAACGAACCCGCTGCGGGCAGCACCGGAAAGAACGGCAAAACGGGCAAACTTGACCCCCTTCACATTGACGCGCTCAACAACGCACCGGCGCCGGTCATCACTGCGCCCAATGCGGTTGTTTCCAGCGAACTGCCAACGCTCTCCATTCAAGCGCCCGCCGCAGGCGATGTAGTCGAAATCGATTCGTCGCCAACGCCGTTGAATGCATCCGCGTTTGGTGGCACTCGCCCGCTACCGCCCATCGAAACGTATGTCAGCAAGCCCGGCAAGCACCTGATCTACGGCCTGAACAGCGATATTGGACGACAGCGCTCCAACAATCAGGACTCGATGCTGACCTTTTTCACGGCTAACGTCAGCGTTGAAGAGCGTCCCGATTTTGGGTTGTTCGCGGTCGCTGACGGCATGGGCGGCCATCATGACGGCGAAAAAGCGTCGGCAATCACCATCCGCATTGTGACGCAGTACATCATCGATAAGTTGTATCTCAACCTGTTGACAGCAGCCAGCAGCGACGCCGATCGGCCAACGATTGCCGAGATGCTCTCTGATGCGATTCAGCGCGCCAACGATGCGGTATCCGAGCAAATCCCGGAAGGCGGCACGACGGTTACGGCGGTGATCGTGCTCGGTGATCTGGCCTATATCGGACACGTTGGCGACAGTCGTGCGTACCTGATCACCAACGACAATATCGAGCAAATCACGCGTGATCATTCACTGGTGCAGCGCTTGATCGAACTCGATCAACTGACGCCCGAAGAAGCAGTCGTACATCCGCAGCGCAACGTGTTGTACCGTGCTATCGGCCAAACCGAAAATCTGGAAGTCGACTCGTTGACGCGTCGGCTGCCCCCCGGTTCGCGTCTGCTGCTGTGCAGTGATGGCCTCTGGAATCTAGTGCCGGAGGAGATGATCCTGGATATTGTGCGCTCCACCAAGACGCCGCAAGAAGCGTGCGATCGGCTGATCACGACGGCCAACGATCGGGGCGGCCCGGATAATATCACCGCGATCCTCGTTCAGGTGCCAGGCTAATTTATGAGCAGCGCACCCGATTATTACATGATTATGGGCGTCGCGCCTGATGCGGACTCGGAAAGTATCCGCATAGCCTACCGAAGCATGGCACGGCGGTTGCATCCAGACGTCAATCACAATCCGGGCGCGGCCACTCAATTCCGCGATGTGACTTCGGCCTATGCGGTGCTGAACGACCCGATCGAGCGCCAGAAATACGATATGTCGCGCCGTCGTGAGATCGGTGGCAACTATTTCACGATGCGCGTCACCAGCAGTCAACGCTCGCTGGCACTGCTGGACGAGCCGCAAGTGCTGTATTTGCTGGTTGAGCTGCTGCCCGAACGTGCGCGGAATGCGCAGCAGTTGGAAACTTATCTGAACCTGACGCTGGTACTCGATCATAGTACGTCGATGAAAGGTTCACGGTTGGAGCGGGTGAAAGTAGCCGCTAACCAGATCATCGAAAACCTGAACGAGAAAGATATTTTTTCGATCGTGGCCTTCAGTGATGCTGCCGAAGCGATTGTGCGTGCCGCGCCGCTCAGCGATAAACCTGGTGCCAAAGCACGTGTTGCGATTATGCAAGCGTTCGGCGGCACTGAAATCCATCAGGGGTTGGAAGCGGGTATGGCCGAAAACCGCCGCCATGCCTCAAAACGCTACGTCAACCACATCATTTTGCTGACGGATGGGCGCACCTTCCACGATGAGCAGCAAACGCTTGAGCTGGCTGAACGCGCTGCTAAAGAGGGCGTCGGCATCAGCGCGATGGGCATTGGCGACGAATGGAACGATACGTTTCTCGATCAACTCGCGTCACGCACCGGTGGCACTTCCGAGTACATCAATTCGCCGCTGGCCGTGGTGCGCTTTTTGAACGAACGCGTCCGCACGCTCGGCCAATCTTATGCCGAACGAATTACGGTATCGATCGCACCTGACAGCGACATTAAAGTCGAGTCGGCTTTTCGCTTGCAGCCTAGCCCGCAGCCCATGAACGCCGAAAGTGACCCGGTGCCGCTCGGCGCTTTGCAAATTGGCGGCGCTACCTCCGTGCTGTTTCAGCTGCAAGTATCGCCGCTGACTAACCTTGGCCCGCGCACGTTGGCACGGGTAGACGTGACAGGCGACATTTTGCGCGAACAGAAGATCGGCTATAAAGTGATCCGTGATATGGACACCGAAGTCAAAGAGTCGCAGACGCTTGAAGAGCCACCCTTGCCGATCATGGATGCGCTCAATAAGCTGACGATGTACCGAATGCAAGAGAGAGCCGAACATGCGCTGGCGCGTGGCGATGTGCGCGAAGCGACCAAGCATCTGAAAAATCTGGCGACGCGCTTGTTCTCAGCGGGCCAAAATGATCTGGCGCAGTCAGCACTCGATGAGGCGCAGCGTGTTTCGAGTACTCATGCGCTCTCTGGCGAAGGTCAAAAAGCACTCAAGTATGGGACGCGTTTGTTGATCGCGCCGACCAGTTCAGCAGCCGAGTAGTCGAAAAGGCAGCTATGCGTATTTGCCCGAATTGTCAGTACGGAAATCGAGAAGGCATCCTCTTTTGTGAGGACTGCGGTCAGCCTATGGCGGGCGTCCCGGCCACCGCGACCCGCCAGCTCAACCCCAAAGATTTGCCGCAGCAGGTTAAAAACGATCTGTGGGGATCGGCGCACTTCGGTACGCAAGCGTCGGTCATTCTGCATGTGCGCGATGTGCCAGAGCCGATCGTCGTACAGCCGAATCCACGCGTCGTCCTCGGACGAATTGATCTGACGACGCAAAGTACGCCCGATCTTGACCTGTCACCGTTTGGCGCGCAAGAAAAGGGCGTTTCGCGTGTCCATGCAGCTTTCGAGCGTGCCGACGAATCGTTGATGCTGACCGATTTGAGCAGCGTCAACGGGACGCACCTCAACGGTCAGCGCTTATCGCCCAATCAGCCGCGCGTGCTGCGCGATGGCGATGAAGTGCGACTGGGCAAGTTGATTCTGAACGTTTATTTCATGTGACGGTTTTTGTGTGAAGGGGATTTGATTATGGCGATTTTACTGCTCTTGCATGTTGCGAATGAAGAGGCGGTCTTGATTGAAGTCGAGGATATGCCCGCTCCGGGGGATGTGTGGATCAAAGGCACGAACCCACGTCGGCGGGACAACAAAGAACTGCACTACGTTCTGCCTGAAGTGAATACAGTGATCTTCCCGGCCTGGCGCATCAACTTTATCGAAGTGATGCCCGGTGAGGAAGCAGAGCAGATCATCACGACTGTTCGGGGTTCGGAACGTTCACGGGACTATTAAACCATGTCTTCTAAAGTGCCACGCGCCCTCCCGCGCGATGCAAAACGTATTCTGGTAGTGGATGATGAGCCGCGCATGATCGGCTTCATCCGCATGAATCTGGAGCTGGAAGGCTATCAGGTGATTGAGGCGCACAACGGTCTGAAAGCGCTGGATGCAGTGCGCACGCAGCTTCCCGACGCCATTTTGCTGGATGTGATGATGCCGGAGCTGGATGGCTTCGAGACGCTACGGATGCTGCGCGAATTTTCAGCGATTCCGGTCATTTTGCTGACGGCCAAGGGTGAAGAGGACGACAAAGTGTATGGCCTCGAATTGGGCGCGGATGATTACGTGACCAAACCATTTGGTCCGCGTGAACTGTCCAGCCGCGTTCGGGCGGTGCTGCGCCGTGCCGATATGCCGAATGCGCCAGAGCACGCGCTGTTGCAGGTGGATGAACGGCTCAGCGTGGATTTCAACCGCCGCGAAGTGATCGTAGCGGGTGAGCATGTCAAGCTGCGCCCGACCGAATATCGGCTGCTGTATCACCTGATCGAAAATGCAGGCTGGACGGTTTCTCATGAGCAGTTGCTCGCGAAAGTGTGGGGCTATGAGTATCGCGACGAAACGCACTACGTCCGATTGTACGTCAACTACCTGCGCGAAAAGATCGAAGAAAATCCGTCCAACCCGAAATACATCCTGACCGAGCGCGGCGTTGGCTATCGTTTCCTTGATTTCAGACGTGAAGCCGCTCAGAAGTAGCGGCCAGAAGTAGGATTGTGTCATGCCAGCAGTGTATAAAGTCGTTGTGACCGGCCCCTTCAATTCCGGCAAAACTGCCTTCATCGGCACTATTTCGGATATTGCAGTCGTCACGACCGAAAAGAAGATCACCACCGAAGATCGCGGAATTAAAGCCGAAACGACGGTCGCCATGGATTACGGGCGCGTCGAGATCGATGGGAAGGTGCTGCATCTGTACGGCACGCCGGGACAGGCGCGCTTTGACTTCATGTGGGAAATCCTGGCAAGCGAAATGGACAGCTTCATCGTATTGGTAGACAGTGCCGATAAGCCGTCGTTCCCGGACGCTGCCGAATTGATCTCGCTGTTTTCGGGCTTTCACGCCGTGCCGTACCTGGTGGCCGCCAACAAGAGCGATCTGCCTCAGGCGGCGTCCTTAACTGAGGTACGGCGCGGTACCAATGCGGGCGCTGATATTACCGTCATGCCGTGCGTGGCGACACAGCGATCGAGCATTCGGCAGGTGCTGTTACAAATTATCGAGCTGATCGAGAGCTACAAGGCATGAGGCGTGCAACTTCGCAGTGCCGCTTTGCGTACAAGTGATCACATCATAAAAACCAGCAAGCGGAGTGGAGCGGACGTATGGCAAACCAGGGTTTTGATCCCGTTAAAAGCATCATGGGCTTACGCGATTCGCTGAATCACATCATCGAAGACGGCCTATCCGTGGCGGGTGGCGTTCAGCAGTTGCCCGTGGATGTGTACGAAACTGAACAGTCCGTCATTATCAAGACGATGCCACTGATCGGCGTGCAGCCCGAAGAGATCGACGTTTCAATCACGGGCGATATGCTGACTATTCGTGGTGAAACACGCCCTGAAGATGATGTGCAAGCCGAGAATTATCTGCGCCGTGAACGCAAGTACGGCCCATTTTCGCGCTCAATCCCGATTCCGCGTCCGGTCAAGGCCGATCAAGCCGTGGCTGATTTCAAGGATGGCGTGCTGATCATCACGCTCCCCAAAGCCGATGAAGCGCGCCCTCGTACGATCAGCGTGGAGACGACCGCCAAAAAAGTGCCAAATGGATCACAGCCGACCGGATCACAACAAAACGTCCCAATACCCCCGCCAACTCACACGACTACGCTCTGATCGGATTGTCCGGCTTCGGGCGGCTCGGTATGAATCGTGACGCGCTGCACCTGTGGAAGCGTCGCGCGGATTTGCGTCTCGACGTGTTCGGCCAGGCTGTGCGCTTCTTGAATGCTCATGCTGCCGGGAAGCCAACAATGTAAAGTCATGGCGAAGCCGCCCGCCACGGGTCGGATTGTCGGCGCGTGCCAATTGGCGTTCGGGTACAGCGCGTGCGCAATAGTGAGCGCCTGTTCGCTGTAAGCCACTGATTGACTCGAATGGAGTACCGCGCCGGGTTGTCCACCGCTCGGCTCAATGTGCGTGACCACTTCGCGCACATCCGGCAAATCCGTTGTGACGCGCTTTTCGAGTTCGGTCACGCGCCGATGTGCTTCATCCAAGGTGAGCGTCGGCACTACTTCGACATGCATTTCGATCCCGATCTTATCGCCCATCAGAATTTCAGTCACTTCATGAACGGTCATGCCGAGTGCATCAGCGGCGGCGCGTGCAACCAATGCCGCATCTGCTTTTTGTTCGCGGAACGGCGCAAAATAGACGTTGACTTCGGTAACGCCGTTGAATAACGCCTTGACGCGCGTTTCGATCTCGTGCGCGATCGCGGCAGTGTGATCGGCAGTGGTGGCAGGCTCGACTTGCAGATCGATGTCCGCATAGATGGCGTCGGCAGTGCCCCGGCTGCGCACCCGCAAGACATGCTCGACGCCCGCCACGCTCGCCGCGATCCGTGTGATTTCCTCTGGATTGACGGCTACCGCGTCGGTCAGGATCAGCGATGTTTTGCGTAGAATCGTGTACGCCGTCAGCATGATCAGGCCGACGATCACCAGTGCCACCAGCGTATCCAGCCACGGATAGCCAAGCGCGGTGGCCGCTAACCCGAACAGCACCGACAGCGAGATCAGCAAATCGGTACGCGCTTCCGCCGCGCCTGCTAACAGCACTTCGGACGCTAAACGTTTGCCATGATAGCGTTCATAGGCGCTGATGATCAGGTTCATCACGATCGAGAAGATGATCACGGCAAAGCTGGCAGGGGTGGCCGTGGTAGCAGTGGCAGACAACAAATGATCAAGCCCGGTCTTGAGGATTTCCCAGGCGGCGACGATCAGCAAACCGCCGATTGCCAATGTCGAGAGCGTTTCGAAACGTCGGTGACCGTAGGGGTGATCATCATCGGGTGGGCGACCCGCGATCGCTGCGCCGATGATGCCGAGCAAGTTGGCGGAAGTGTCGATCAGCGAATGAATGCCATCTGCCGTCATTGCCAGCGCACCGGTCGCAATGCCAGTCAACAACTTGATGAGCGCGATCAACAGGTTCATGACCAGAATACGCCACAAGACGCCCTGCACGCGCTGATAGTAGCGCGGGTCACTGTGCGAGAGTGGAAGCTCAACGCTGATAGGAATCGTCAATGCGCGCTCACTAAAAGTTATCCAGATGAACAACGGAGCGCGTGATCGCCTTGTCGAAACCCATCAGACTGAGCCGCCGTTCGTGATAGCGCGCATAGGCCAGCACATGTGCCGTGAACCATACCGCTGCGTCGTTGTTGCGCAGGGGGATGTTGATCGTGATCGTCGATCCGGTGAAGGGCACGACCAGCAGCGTCATTTGATAGCCAATATTGACGCGCACCGCCTCAGAATAACGATTGCGGCGATCGCCATGCCAGCGATACAGCGGACTCATATCCAGGCCGACGCCGCTAATGGCCGTCCAGGGTGTGGCTGCCACGAGCGCACGCGATTCGCTATCCTGCGACACAAAGCGCGGGATCAGCAAGCCGTCGTGCGACACCGTATAGTGTTCCCAACGCAGCGGCGGCACCTGTTCCAGCTTCGACAGCAGCGCATAGGCGTCGTACACGATGTGATTGAGCGTCGCGTGGCACGCCTGATAGGATGCATCGGGCGTTGTGCCGGAGAGCGATCGCAGTGCGCGTTGTGATAATCTGATGAGTGCATTCATCACAAAGAATCCGGTTGGCAACATCAGCATTGCCCAACAAACATGCGTGCCGCTCATGGGGGTTCAGTAAGCCTTTTTGTGTAGCCATTTCAATTATACAGGAAATGGCGGCTTACTGATCGCGCAAAATGATATGCCCCGGTTTACAGGCCGGAGATTATTATGCCTTGGCCTTTAGGCCGTGGTTATTGAAAAGCTGGTTGTTGGTAACCTGTCACGTTGAATTTCGAGGGTTGCGGACACGGCAGCCCTGTCCCTATCGGCAATCCGATGTTCCCGAACACGGACGCAATGCCTGTCACGTTGTGGACACGGCAGGCCCTGTCCCTACCGGCAATCCAATGTTCCCGAACACCTACGCGATGCCTGTCACGTTGCGGACACGGCAGGCCTTGTCCCTACCAGCAATCCGATGTTCTCGAACACCGACGCAATGCCTGTCACGTTGCGGACTACCGGCAATCCGGCGCGCGTAGGGACGTGGCCTGCCGCGTCCGCCGTCCTACTAGACAGCTAATTTGGAAAATTCATCAGCCCCAAAGCGCAGAATGCCCGGCCAACCTTCACTTCTATAAGTTTCAAGTATGATGCGTTCATCTTCTGTGATGTCCGTATCACCAAAGTGCTTTTCGCCTTCATTGCTCAAATTTAATAAATAATCGGCGCTAACACCAAGTTGACCCGCAAGGACAGCTAGATTTGATAGTGACGGTTCCGTTTTACCCGTCTCATAGCGTGAAATCTGGAATTCAGTAACTTCACAGCGAATTGCTAACTGACGCTGTGTAAGCCCTTTTTTTTCTCTGACTTCGCGCAATCTGTCTGGCCGAAACTGCATATTGGGTTCTTTTGGTGCTTGACTAACTCTGCTAACAGGCGTACACTGTACTTGTTACTTGATCTTGCGTGGTGAGAACTGCTTAGACCACATGACCCACCACGCAACTTAACAGCAAGGAGCTGTCTATGCGAATTGTACATCAGTCCGCCGCGAATTCATATTCCCATTTTCCGCCGCCACAATTATTGTTGGCGGCCCCGCGTATCGCCGGATTGCTTCCGGCGCGCTGCGCAACCGGTCAAGCCGAGGCGCAGCCCACGTTCACCTATCAGAACGCGCGCCTTGCCGAGATGCCCACTTACGAACGCGAGCGCTTTTTGTCGGTCACCTGTAAGCTGTTGGATGTGGCCGTGGCGTTCGCGCTGGGCGACATGAACGAGCAGACTTTGCGCGCTGCCGAGGCGTTGTTCCATCAGACGCTCACCGGACACGCGCCACCCCACGCCCGCACTCCCGACGCCTGGCGTGCCGAACGTGACGCCAGCTTGCTCGATTGGCTGCTTGAGGTCAACGGCGGCCACCAGCCCGATGCGTATTCGGCGGGCGGCCTGCAATGAAAAACATCAACGCCGAGTCGAAACAACTGCTGCAACAAAGTCAGAATGCCCCGATCGAACTGCGCGCGTATGTGCTGATCACTACGGCCAAGTTGGATACGCTCAAAGCCAGCTTGACCGATCCGGCACAGCTTGCGGCGCTGGAAAAAG
>Ga0209512_1001713_pt1 | contig 25766 bp, 20 predicted proteins | sample frozenSSSSmetaG_FD_184142 | JGI IMG/M metagenome (GOLD analysis project Ga0209512, IMG submission 184142) | Glacier valley bacterial and archeal communities from Borup Fiord, Nunavut, Canada, to study Microbial Dark Matter (Phase II) -... | ecosystem: Environmental > Aquatic > Freshwater > Ice >...
CCTTCTTGCCGACCCTTCTTGATTCGACGAGGCGATAGGTGGAATAGGAGTCGCCGATGTCGTTAGATCGCGTTTGGGTCTGCCGAATGAACATGACCCGTAGGATCAGCATGGGACCGGGGATGACGCAAGAACAAAATATAAATTATGGCACTACATTTGGGATTCCAAATGTTAGACTTGCTGAACCTGAACGAGTTGCGTAATTTTTGAGCGTCAAAAAAGTGGTTTTTTGGCGATTTTAAATACCTAACTGCTAAAGATGGGTTGGGTTTTCCCCTCGTTTTGTGAGGCGAGGCTGCCGTTGATGATCAGGCCGCCGCCGGTGATGTTGATTTTGTCGGCGAAAACCTCGACGGACTCACCCGGGCCACCGATGAAGGCGTAGCCGGACTGGCTTTTGGTGATGGTTTCAATTCCGAACACGCTGCCGTGTACGATGTTGTTCTGTTGGTCCGGTGCCTCGGAGCCGGAAAGGAAATTGAGCGTGTCATTTCCCTCACCGCCGATGATGTCTCCAAGAACGGTGGAGCCAGAATCGAAGTTCACGACGTTATCCCCGAAGCCAAGCTGGATGGCGGCCCGGCCACCGCTGATGGTGCCGGAGTTGCTGATGGTGGAGGACGGCGGGACTTCCACGTCCGAAAGCTGGAGTTCGGAGTTGAGGGTGAAGGTCTGCTGGTTGTTGAGGATGATACCGTATTGGTCGCCTTCGATGGTGCCATAGTTCCGGATGACGGTGCCGCTGGAGGCGTTGACACCGGCGTATCCGGTATCCGCATTGGTGCCGGAAATCGTGCCGTAGTTGGTCAGCTCCAGATTGCTGCCGGCAGTGACGCCGCAATATTTTCCACTGATGGCACCGGATTCCTGGTTGACGATCACCGCGTTGTTGCCAGTAGAAATTCCGTTGCCGGATCCGCCGAAGAAAATCAGCGGTCTCTTGCCGCGGATGTCCTGATTTCCCAATCCGGAAATGGCACCGGAGTTTTCCAAGACGAGTCCGTCGTAGGTCGTGATCCCGTCACCGTTAGTACCGGTGATGATCCCGTGGTTGGTGATGTTTGCATCGGAGCGGGCGAAAATGCCGCTGCCATTGCGGTAGTAGCGTGGCTTCGCGAACGCCTCCATCTTCTCGGTGTCGGCACCGCCGAGAATGAGGCCGTCATTAACGACGACCAGGCCGCCTTCTGCCAGAATACCCGGGCCAAAATTGCCCGTGATCACGCCGGATTCATGGTTTTCCACCGTGAGTGTGGCGGCTCCGTAAATGGGGACATCCGTCACCGGCGAGGACTTCTGGCGGGTCGATACCATGTCGTAACCGCTGCCGTAGGAGGAGATTCCACTCGATGAACCGATGATCAATCCGTCGTTGACCACCTTGTTTCCAGGAACTTCCGCGCCGGGGCCAGCCAAATCGATAGACTCCACTTTAAGTCTCTCGCCACCAAAACGAATCCCGTCATAACCGCCTTGGATCAGACCGCCGGTATTGTTTTGGATGAGCGTATTGCCAGCAGCGGAGAGGACGCCGTAGTTGCCGACGTCCAGCGAACCGGAGTTCCGGATGGTGTAACCTTCTCTCGTCACCTCGACGCCGTTCCGCCGGGATTCGTCTCCCGTCAGCGAGGCACCGGATTTGATTTCCACCGAAAATGGCGAGGTCGTTCCGCCGTTGGCGAGCACGGTCCAATCGGGGCCGTTGGTTTCGTCATAATCACCGTTCACCACCACATTGCCGGCGGCATCAGGAAGGATGAAATGGCTTGGCAACTGCGCGTGGGCGACCTGCAGCAATGCGGGAACGATAATGATGGCGGGGAATGCCATCGCGGCGAAACTTCTGGATCTTGGCTTCATTGTGTTCTGGGGAGGCTATCGGTTTGGATTCACACATGTGGTTTGTCGTGAATCACTCCCGGAGGATGAAGGTCCGCTGGACAGGGATACAAAATTCATTTTCCAGCAGTTACGATCGGATTCCATGCCGGGGAAAACCGTCGTTCGGATTCGCCAACAGGCACTTGCGCTCCGCCGACTCATCCCTTACAGATTCGCCCGATGAAACGCCGAATCGCCCTCATTGCCATTGCCCTTTTCCCAGCCATCGCCCTTTGCGACCCTGCGAAAGAAGCCGAAAAACCCGCAGCACCAGCCGCCGCCAAGGCCAGCAAGGTCCGCCTGAAGACCAGCCAAGGTGACATCGTCATCGAGCTGAATGCGGAAAAAGCCCCCGTCACGGTCGCCAACTTCCTCAGCTACGTGAACAAGAAGCACTACGACGGCACGGTTTTCCACCGCGTCATCAACGGCTTCATGATCCAAGGCGGCGGATTTGCCGTGGAAGGAAAAAGCCTGATCGAAAAGCAATCCGGCAAGGGCATCCAGAACGAAGGCCAGAACGGGCTTTCCAATGACCGCGGCACCATCGCCATGGCCCGCACCAACGATCCCAACAGCGCCACCGCCCAGTTTTTCATCAACGTGAAGGACAACGCGATGCTCAACTACCCGAGCAACGGCGGCTACGCGGTCTTCGGCAAGGTCGTCGAAGGCATGGACGTGGTGGACAAGATCAAGGCCGTGGAAACCGGCACCACCACCCTCACCATGCGCCACCCGGCCACCGGCGAGAAAATCGAAGCTCCCTCCACCGACGTGCCCAAGGAAAACGTGGTCATCAAGACCGCCAGCGCCGAGTGACGCGCATCTAACTTCCCGCGCATGCAACTCTGGCTCTGCCCCCTCCTCGCGTTTCTGCTAGGTTCGATTCCTTTCGGCCTGATCATTGCGAAGGCGAAGGGAATCAACATCCGCGAACACGGATCCGGCAACATCGGAGCGACCAACGTGCTGCGGGTGATCGGGAAAAAATACGGGATTTGCTGCCTGTTTCTCGATGCGCTCAAGGGCTTCATCCCGGTGGTGATCGCGATCTCGTTGATCCGTTTCACGGGCATGAAAAACCCGATGAGCATCACCGCGCTCGCACCCTATGCGCAGGATTTCCCGATGCTCACGGCGCAGATCTTCCAGGTGATTACCGGGCTCTGCGCGGTGCTCGGCCATAATTATTCGCCTTGGGTGGGCTTCAAGGGCGGCAAGGGAATCGCCACATCCGCCGGAGTTTTCGTCGCGCTGATGCCCGCTGCCATCGTGATCATCATCGCGGTCTGGCTGCTGGTTTTCCTCATCACCCGCTACGTCTCGCTCGCCAGCATCATCGCCACTTCCGTCCTGCCGCTGGTGACGCTGTGGGGATCATGGTTTCATGGAAAAATCCAGAACGGCACGTGGAACAAGCCGCTGTTTGCCTTCACCGTGATCATTGCCGTGCTCGCCGTCTGGAAACACCGCGGCAACATCGAACGCCTGCGCAAAGGCACCGAACATCGTTTCACCCGCAAGCCGAAATCCGCCGATGTCTGAAACCCCGCTCACCTCCGCCGCTATCATCGGCTCCGGCTCTTTCGGCATGGCCATGGCCAAGCTGCTCGCCACGAAACTCGACTCCATCGTCCTCATCGGACGCGATCCCGCCACCACCGAATCTATCAACCGCGACCACAAAAACCCCCACTACCTCAGCGGCATCACGCTGGACCCGAACGTCAGCGCATCCTGCCAACTCACCAACGCCCTCCCCCACCCGCTCGTCCTTTTCGCAGTTCCCACCTCCGCCACCCGGGAAAGCGCGCGCTCTCTCGCCGCCGCCGGGCTTCCCGAAACCGCCGTCCTGATTTCCTGCGCCAAGGGCATCGAAAAACAAACGGGCGACCGGATGAGCCAGCTGCTCCGCGAGGTTTTCCCGAAAAACCCCATCGCCGCCCTTTCCGGACCCAACCATGCCGAGGAAATCGCCACCGGTCTGCCCACCTGCGCCGTGATCGGTTCCGAGGATCATCCGCTCGCCGTCCAGCTTCAGGATCTCTTCACCTTTCCCCATTTCCGCTCCTACACCAGCGACGACCTCGCCGGCATCGAGTTCGGCGGCGCGGTGAAAAACGTCTATGCCATCGCTGCCGGCATGGCCCACGGGCTCGGCCTCGGGGACAATGCCGTGGCCGCCCTCGTCACACGCGCCCTCGCGGAAATGACCCGCCTCGGCATCGCGCTCGGTGGCCGGATGGAAACTTTTGCCGGTCTCTCCGGCGTCGGCGACCTCATCGTCACCTGTTTTTCCGAGCATTCGCGGAACCACCGCGTCGGCCTCGCGCTGGGCAGCGGGAAAACGCTGGAAGAAGCCGTCGCCTCCCTCGGCATGGTCGCCGAAGGGGTGCCGAACACGCTCTCGATCTACGAAGTCGCCCGCCGCGCCGGCGTCCGGACGCCGATCATCGACGGCGTTTACAGCATCCTTTACGAAGGCAAATCCGTCCCCGTCGCCATGCGCGAGTTGCTTTCACGCGATCCGCGGCCGGAAAGCGGCTGATCCAAGTGGCTGGTGCGTCTCGCGCCAGGCCGTTGCCGGGGCGTCTTGCCCCGAGTCACCCCTTCTTCGACTCCGTCAGCCGCATTCCCACGAAATACAGCACGCAGACCACCGCCACTGCGGCGATCACCCACACGGCCTCATGCTTCACCGCGTGAATCAACTGCACGAGATCGACGCCCTTGCCCATTTTCAGCGCCTCCATCTGCGCCGGTTCCAGCTTGTTGCCCACTTTCTGGCCCAACACCGCGAGCACTCCGCACCACAGCGCGGAACCGATAACGGTCAGCACGCTGAATTTCAAAAACCCCATCCGGATCATGCCCGCCGGGATCGAAATCAGGTGGCGGATCACGGGCAGCAGCCTCGCAAAAAAGATCCCCCCACCCTCATACCGGTGCATGAACCGCTCCGCCCGCTCCACCTTCGCAGGCGGCATCAGGAAGTATTTTCCAAATTTCATCACCACCGGCCGCCCCACCCACAGCGCGGTCCAATACGTGATCGCCGATCCCAGCCACGACCCGAAAGTTCCCGCCAGAATCACCCCCGGCAGCGACATGCTCCCCCCCTGTGCCGCCAAAATCGCCGCCGGTGGAATCACCAGCTCGCTCGGCACCGGAAAAATCGAGCTCTCCATCGCCATCAGAATGATCACGCCGCCATAGCCCCAGTCGTGAACCCAGCCGAACCACATTTCAATCAGCGTCTGCATCATAAGTCGCTGCAGAATGTCTTCAAACCAAATAATGGCAAGCCTATCCCGGTCTAGGGCTACCTCATTTTGGAAGTGCCTGAGTTCCAAGGCCGGGCCTCGCGAAAAGATGGTTGCGGCGTCTCGCCGCAATGTGACGTTGCTGCGAGACGCAGCAACCACGGTGCGCCAGCCCTTTGAAACTGGTGATTTCAAAATGAGGTGGCCCTTTATCCCAGTCAGTAATCCGAAGCCAAACCGGAGGTCTTCATCGAGTGGGGGAAAATACGTCGGGTAGATCCAACCAAAAAAGACGACGGCCTCCTTTTCGGGAAGACCGCCGTGGGAATGGGGCTTTGTGGCAGAGGCTCATCTTTTGTTCTCATTCACGCGCACGAACCACTTGGGGATGGCGGTGGCGGTGAGCCTGAAGCGGAAAATCAACGCAGATGGACATTGATTTCAAATGAGTAATGTAAAATTGAGCGCTAATCCTGCGGATGAGTGGAGCAATCACCACAACTATTTTATCCGTGTTGATCTGCGTGCATCCGCGGTTCTATTTCAAAACTTTTGGAACCTGTTGATTTTGAGCGATCTGATTTTGAGCGTTTTGGATTGAATGGGGCACTCGTCGTCCACTGGATGTGGGCAATCCCGACTCCCGCCAGAAAGAAAAAAGGCGTGGGCCGCTTCACCGGTCCACGCCTTTTGTTCGGTAACACATTCCCCCCAAAGAATTTCAGCAGAGACCCGGCATCAGACTCAATTTCCCCCCGGAATTCGAACCCGACTTATGCTTTCGTCCAACTGAAACTCGGAAATGCCAGAAGAGCTGATCTTTCACAAATGTAAAAAACTCACTCACTGTGATTAAAAACTGCCAAAGACTTTCCGGGATCGCAAGAGGAAATATGAATAATCCTCTAATTTTTAAAAAAACTTGAGACGGAGCATACCAGCGGAAGCTCAGCATTCCAACTGGTCTCCCTGGGCGGGTTAAACCACAGGCCTTAAAATGACCACGGGCGTCGGATCCCATTCCGACGCCCGTGGGCCCTTTGGGGGGCTGCCCTTTCGAGGGGGCTGTTGTGCTATCCCTTACACGGAGGAGATTGCCACCAAACGGCCGCATCGCCATACCGTAATCGCGTAGGGGTTACTTTTTCAAAACCGCCTATCTCACTGAGCCGTAGGCCTTAAACCGTGTCACGTAATAATGTTCACAACCGACCCGCCGCCTTGATGTCGAAATACGAATTGGCGAGGGCCACAGCGAATTCGTGCGCGGTGGAGTCCAGCGTCAGGATTCCCCGTGCGCCGAGGTTCGCGAGGATTTCTCGGCGCTCCTGCATGTAACGGTCCGCAGCGAGAAATTTCAGCGCGGAGGAAAACGATTCCACCGGCTGGGTCGCCGCGTCGTCCACCACCCGTTCGCGCATGCTGGCGAGCAGGACCAGGTGGCGGGTTTTCAAAACCTGGAGCGCGGGCACCAGTTCCTTGCCATCCTCGCCGCGCAGGTTGGTGAGAAGAATGACCAGAGAGCGGCGGCGCTGGCGTGCCATCAGTTGCTCGACGGCTCCGGTGAAATCGCTGGGCGCGGGCGTGGTCTGATAGTCGTAAAGGTGGTTCAGCAGCACCGGCATGGCGTGGGAGCCCTTCATCGGCGGCAGCCAGCGGTCGGTGCCGCCGAAGGATTTCACCGCCACCTGATCGCCCTGGCGCAGCGCGACGTGAGCAACCAGAAGGATGGCGTTTAAAATGTGGTCGAACTGCGGGACGCCGCCGTCAAGCGCGCGCATGCGGCGGCCGGTATCGACCAGAAACACGACCGATTGGTTCCGCTGCTCCTGATAGTCGCGGCTGATCAGCACCTGCCGGCGCGACGAGGCTTTCCAGTCGATGCGGGCGAGCGGATCGCCGTCGCGGTAATCGCGGAGCTGTTGGAAATCCTGGCTCGCCCCCGCGCGCGCCCGGCGGACGATGCCCATCGGGCTCTCGCGGTGCTGCATGGCGAGCAGGGCAAATCGGATGACCGGCTCGTAGTTCGGATAGACTTTGACCGTTTCCGGTTTCAAATGCGTCGTCTTGCGCGCCCACAAACCCAGCGGGGAAAACCGCCGGATCTGCACGGGGCCGAAAACGGACTCGCCGCGAACCAACAGTTTCACCGGATGAAACACCCGGATCTCCCGCTGCGCCGGCACCTCGCCCGCCCACGGCAGCGTCGGTGCCTCCGAACCCGGTGGGATGCCGTCGAAGACTTCGATTTTCGCCAACGCCTCCGACGGATTCCGCAAAATCAGCCGAACTTCGCCCGCTTCTCCGAGCGCGAAACGACCCGGCAGGCGGCGTTCGATTTCCACGGACTTCCGAAACCGCGCGATCAGCGCATCAGCCACCACGAATAAACCCAGCACACCACCTAACCACAACCAAGGCAGCATCAGCCAAGGCAACGCCGCCGTCACGATGGCAAGCAGAAGCCACGCGAACGCGAGCTGAAGCAGACGGAAGGTGGGACTCATTTGAGAAAAACTTACTGCCTCGGGGCTGGCACGCTGTCGACGATGGCCTGGAGGATTTCATCCACATCCTGACCGCTGATGGCGACTTCCGGGGTGAGTTGGACGCGGTGACGGAGCACGGGGAGGGCGGCGCGTTTGATGTCGTCCGGAGTGACGAATCCCCTGCCCTCCAGCGCGGCGAAGGCCTTGCCGATTCTAACGAGGCTGATCGCGCCACGGGTGCCGGCACCGAGTGAGACGGAGCGCGATTCGCGGGTCGCCTGGGCCAGTGCAACGGCATAGCCGACGACTTCCGGCACCACCTGGATCGCAGCGGTCGCCTGTTGGGCGGCGACGATCTCGCGCGAACCGCAGACGAGGGAAACGCCACCGTCCGCTCCGCCGGGCGTTTCCGACGAGGCGCGGGTAACGATCTCGCACTCGGCCTCGCGGCTCGGATATTCGATGAGCACCTTCATGATGAAGCGGTCCAACTGCGCTTCCGGCAGCGGATAGGTCCCCTCGTGCTCCACCGGGTTCTGGGTGGCCAGCGTCATGAACGGTGGAGAAAGCCGCAACGTCTCGCCGTCGATGGTGACCTGCATTTCCTGCATCACCTCCAGCAATGCCGCCTGTGTCTTGGCCGGCGCGCGGTTGATCTCATCCGCTAACAAAAGGTTGGTGAACACGGGTCCCTGGCGCAGTTGGAAGGTCTGGCTCTTCATGTCGAACAGGCGGAAACCGGTGACGTCCGAGGGCATCAGGTCCGGCGTGAACTGGATCCGCGCCGAGTGACCGCCGAAGGTTTTGGCGAGCGTCGTGACGAGATGGGTTTTTCCGAGACCCGGCTTGCCTTCGAGCAGGACATGGCCGCCTGCCAGAAGTGCGGCGAGCACTTGGTCGATCACCGTTTCCTGCCCGAGAATCACGCGGCGGATCTGCTCGCGCATGCGGTGGATCAACTCCTCCAGGCTGCGGATCTGGGGCATTTCGGATGGATTCTGATAATTTTCCGGATTCATGAGTGGATGATGTTAGTGAAGGACTTGGAGCAGGAGCTGGAGATCGGCGGTGGTGCGGGTGAGGACGGAAGCATCGGAGGGAGCGGCCTCGGTGAGGGAGCGGAAAACCCGCTCACGGGGAATGCCGGAGCGCTCGGCAAGGAATTGGAAAAAGTCGTCATCGCGGCGTCCGGAGCGCGTGCACAGGCGCTGGCCACGTTCGAGAATCTGGGCGCGCAGTGGTGCCAGCAGTCCGGCAGCACGATCAAGCCGCCATTGGAAATCGCCGAGCGCTTCGAGGTGATGGTCGTAGCCTCGTAGCGTCGAGGGACCAGCGGCATCCTCGATGGGACCGAAGCGGGTGAAATTTTTCCACAGCCACAGTCCGATCAGCAGCCCGAGACCGATGAGCACCGGCCACAGATGTTTGCCCAACAGATCCCACAACGAGATTGACGAACCGCGCATGAAAGCGACGTTGCCCTCGTAGTCGGTGACGCGGACCAGCGCGTCCAACAGCGCTGCGTGATCCTTTTCCCCGATCCAACGGTTGCGGAAAATGCGGCCGTCGGTCACCACCGTCACGCGTCCGTCACCACTCGCCACCGAGGCGAAAACACCGGGCCTGCCGTGGTCCGCCGATACGGTGGTTTTCGACGTGGCGTCGATTTCGTAGGATTTCCCGTCGAGTTCCACGGTTCCGCCACGCATCTCGTCCTTGCCGGATTCGCGATCCTTGAGGGTGATTCCCATGCCGTCCAGCATGTCGGTCAGTGCGGGTTCCAGATCGGGCTCGGGTTCGTTCGCCGACCAGTCGTTGGTTTCCGCATCGGCATGCTCAACCAACAGAATCAGATGTCCGCCATCAGACACCCAGTCCTCCATCTGACGGGTGAAACTGGCGTTGCTGAGGATGGCGGTTGGCATCACCCACACCGCGTCCTCCCAACCGGGGACGGTCCACATCACCAGCGAGCGCACCTTGTTGCCCGTCTTCCCGCAGAACCGCTCGGCGGCGAGCCAGGGATTGATCCGCGCCTTGCCCTTGTAACCGACTTCGTGCTCGACCTCGGTGTAGTCGCAGGATGTCAGAGAGAGCGACACCAGCAACATGGCTAACATTTTTTTCACGATGTCCTCCTTTCGCCGAACGGCCATTGCTGGCAGAGCGTGTGAACCTCCGCATCCGCCGGACTCACGCCTGCATAGGCGAGACGGATCCAGGCTCCGGTGATGCCGCGGAAATAGTCGGGATGCGCCACCGGGCCGGCGGTTTGCACGCGCCGCAGGCAGTCGCCCTCGGTGTCGGATTCGTGGATTTCCACGCGTGCCAACTCGATCACCCGTGAGATCGATCCGCGGTAAAGCAGAGCCAGCGCCTCCTGGTGTTTTCCCTCCTGCCAGAGCGCCCATGCCGCGGTGGGCACGTCGTCAGGAAGACTGATGGAGGTCACTTCCATGCCCATCACCACGCGGGCGGAGGGTTTGAAACCATCGCTGTCGCCGATCGCGCCACGCGCTTTGAAAACGTGCCGGTATCGCCACAACAGCCAACCGACGAAGCCTATCAGCAACACCACCGCGCAGATCTGGAAAACCACGCTTAACATCCCACCCAGACCCGCCAGCCATCCCGCCGACATGCTGCCCGGCTTCGACTTCGATACTTTTTCAGTCACCGTATGCACCTTGAAATCCGGATTCGCCTTCACCTCCTTGATCACTTCGGCGGGCGCTCTGGTTTCCTTGGCGTGGGTGTTTCCGCAAATTCCAAGAGCGATGAACGCGAGCATCAGCACCGCCACTTTCGTCAAGCGCTGTGCGAGGCGTTTGAACGCCAGTTCCACATCCCAGCCCTCGATCCACGTCCGGTTGTTGATGTAAATTCCGAAGCCCGCGCCGATCACGAAAATGTCCGTTAGCGAGATCGCCAGCATCGTGCAGACGCACGCCGTCCGCAGGATCAGCAACGGGATATCCATCGGCTCGTCGGGGTTCCAGGTGTCCATGGCGAGCTGCCAAGCGCTGTCCTGGCCATCCGGGATGAGCATGTGGACCAGTGCGAGGATCGCCAGAGTGATCCATGCGGCGACCGCCTCAGAGGCGAGGTAAACCCACATCACCACGCCCTCGCCGCGGCGTACGATCTGGCCGCAGCGTTGTTTGTAGGTTTTGCCGCGCAGGCCTTCCAGATCCTCCACGGCCAGTGTCACCGGCAGCCACGGGGAAAACCTCGCCCACACAAACCGATAGAAAAACCGCCGCGTCCATGCTCGCGGAATCTCCCGCCACATCGAGCGCCACGCTGGCTGCTCGCCGAACAGGCGGCGGCTGATTTCAAACAACACCATCCGCGAGCCCGCCGGTTTGCACCACCAGAAGAGCACCAACAGCACCATCGGATGGTCCCACAGGAAAAAGCCCGCGATCACGGTCGGAGGTAAAAGCGCCAGCCACCACGTCGTGAAACAGCGCCAGAAATCCCTTCGCACCATCGCAAAGCCGAGGTCCACCGCCTCCCAGTCGCTGCGCGGGCGAATTTCCGCCGTCACCTCGTCAAGCCGCATGGCCGGACCTCCTTCCTGCCAGCGAAAAATAAAGAATGTGCAGGATCCAGCCGATGATGCCAACCGTGTATTTCAGTTCTGATGGAATTGCCTGCGCCGACCAGAATCCCTCCACCACTGCCGCCAGCGAGGTCATGATCGCCGCGCCGTAGATCAGCGGCATCGCTTGTCTCGACGCCTCCACCAGCGCCCTCACCCGTGGCAGCCGGCCCGGCCGTAAAATCGCCAGCCCGAGCCGCATCCCGGCCATACCGGATACGATCATGCCCAGCAGCTCCAGCGACGAATGCCCGGCCACGAACGACCAGAACGACTCCGGATTGCACGCGTGGTTCACGTAACCCGCAGACGCGCCGAGCTGGAGGCCGTTGAACAACAGATAGAAAAGCGTGCCCAGTCCCGCCGCCATGCCGCCGGCGAAGATCCGGAAGTCAATCGCCACGTTGTTATAGATGTACAAACAGAACATCATGAAATTCGAGCCATACTCGGATCTGAGATGGCTGAGCTGTTCCTCCTTTCCGCCATACATCTGCTCCATCGACGCCATACCTTCCGCGCCGAGTACCGCCTGGATCCAGCGGATGTCATGACCGGGTGAAAGCATCAGCGCGAAAAACGGCAGCCAGAACACCGCGCTGCACAGCCAGAACAAGCGCCACTCCCGGCGCACCGCCTGTGGGAATTTCACCGCGAGAAATGAAACCACGTTCTCCCAGCTTCCGCGCCGCGTCCGATAGATCACCTCGTAGCCGCGGATCACCAGCGCGTTGAGCCGCTCGGTGATGCGCGAGCCGTACATCCGGGATTCTGCGAGAGAAAGATCGATGCAGAGTTCGCGGAAACGCCGAGGCAGTTGCTCCGCGCCCGGGTCCGGCTTTCCATCCTCCACCTTGCCCACAAGCCGTTCGTATTCGGCCCAGCGCTCGGCGTTCTGATGTTCGAAGTCTCCGGACGTCATTTCAATGTTCGTTGCGTTTTTCCTGCACCCAGTGCGCCATCGCCATCAGCTTGTGCACGCCATCGGCTCCCGAAGCGCCACTCAGCACCGTCGCCTGATCCGCGATTTCCGCCCGACGGCCGTCCGACCATAATCCGGCGCGCTCGCGGAACAAGGCCAGCGAGCGCATTTCATCCGCCGTCAGGCCCACCGGCAATGGCACCGCCGTGATCGGCGGCGGCAGGGCGATCATCGGCATCGGCGCGATCCGGTCGTAAATCACCACCGTCCCGGCCGCGAGATCACCGAGCCGTTGGAAACGCTTCGATGCCAGACAACTCGTCAGGCCGAAGCCGTAAGTGAAAAGCGGCATGCTGTCGATGAAGCGCAGGAAATTCCGCACCACCGCTTGGCCGAGCGTGATCGGCGATCCGGTGGCCTGCACGACCCGCAGTCCCATCGCCCGTTTTCCCGGAGTGGCACCGCGTTTTCCTGCCTCGAAAAACACCGGGTAAAGCCAGTCCAGCAGGAACCACGATAGCAGCATCAGCCCCTGCGCGACCCGGTCGCCAATGGCGATGCCCGCGAAACCGACCACCATCGCCCCTACCACCAGAATGATCAGGCGGATCAGGAAATCGATGACATAGGCGCTTGCCCGCAGCATCGGCCCGGCCATGCGCAGGCGGATTTCCACACCGTCGGCGAGTTCCACCGATTGCAGGGTATCGAGTTTTTCCGTTTGCGGCGTCATCCTGTGTCGCCCACGAAGCTAACCGGATCGGCGCATACGTAAACCCGTAAATATCCGGTGTGTTTCCGTGCAGCCACGGCTGCAAAACGCCCGACTCAAGGGCGCGCCGGCTTCCGGCTGATCGACAGCGGTCCGCAAGGGATTGCGGCATTTCCCTGCTAGCCCGGGACAACGGCACTTTTACAACAATTTAACAAATTTCCCGATTCCGCAAAACACGGCTTTAACACAGATCCTTCTGAATGATTAGTGTCACTCAAAAAGACTCCGCCATGAACCCCATCATCAAAAACACCCTCATCGCCGCCAGTCCGCTGGCAGTTGCCACCGCCATCCATGCCGAGCCCAAAGCCAGGTTCCTAAACGTCGCGCCTTCGAACGGCACAGTCGTCGATACGCCCCGCACCGTGCTGCGGGGAAAAATCAGCCACGATGTCTATCAGGCACGTGCGATCCGTGCCACCATCAACGGCTCGCCGCTGGCCATCGACCCGCAGGGAAATTTCACCGCGACCGTCGATCTGCGCCCCGGCAACAACGATTTCACCCTGCGCGCCGCCACACCGAACCCGCGCCAGCAGATAACAAATATCTCGGCCTATCTCGACGGTTCGATGATCTACGGATCCGACGCCGCCCGGGCAAACGCCTTGCGCACCTTCAAGGGCGGCGCGCTCAGGACCTGCGAAGGAAACCTCCCGCCTCTCAATACCGCCGGATCTGCAAACGCCAACGACGCGCATCTCTATCCGGATGACCAGCTATTCCTCTGCGGCGACGTCCGCGCCAACGAGAACCTCGAACTCACCTCGATCCACGCTCTCTTCATCAGGGAACACAATCTCATCGCCGCCGCCATCACCGCAGCGAATCCCCAGCTCGGCGACGAGCAGATCTATCATTGAACCCGCCGCATCGTCACCGCCGAGGTGCAGGCCGTCACCTACCGCGAGTTCCTTCCCGCTTTGCTCGGTCCTAACGCGTTGCGCCGCTACACCGGCTACAATCCGAATGTGAACGCGGGCATCGCCACCGAGTTTTCCACCGCCGCCTTTCGGATAGGCCACACCCTGATCAACGATGATGTGGAGTTCCTGGACAACGACGCGGATGAGATCCGCGACGGGCTGCCGCTGGCGTTCGCGTTCTTCAATCCCGCGCCGCTGGTGGAAAACGGACCGGATCCGCTTTTGAAATACCTCGCCACGGACAACGCCCAGGAGATGGACACCCAGTTGGTGGACGGACTGCGCGATTTCCTTTTCGGCCCTCCCGGAGCCGGCGGACTGGACCTCGCCTCGCTCAACATCCAGCGCGGCCGCGACCACGGGTTGGCTGACTATAACAGCATCCGCACCGCCTATGGTTTGCCTCCGGTGAAAAACGTGGCGCAGATCACCAACAATCCGGAACTACAGGCGAAGCTTCTATCCATTTACGCTGATTTGAAGTCCCTCGATCTCTGGGTGGCGGGACTCGCAGAGGACCACCTACCCGGTTCCAGTGTCGGCCCCACCTTCCAACGCATCATTGCCGACCAGTTCGAACGCACCCGCGACGGTGACAGCAACTGGTATGAACGCAGTTTCTCCGGCAGACAACTGGCCGCTCTCCAGGCCACGCACTTGTCCGACATCATCCGCCGCAACACCACCATCACCAAGCTCCAGGACAACGTGTTCTTCTTCAATCCCGACACCACGCTGGCCGGTCTGACGCCGAAAACGGGCCAACTTCCGCTGGACCTCATCCAAGGTCCTGACAGCGGTGGTCCCATCGCATCGCTCGACGGATCGGGAAACAATCCGTTTCATTTCAACTGGGGAGCCGCCATTACCGATCTGCTGCGCCTTTCGCCCACGGCCTATGCGGACGGCGTCGCCTCACCTTCGGGAGCTGACAGGCCCGGCGCACGCCTGATCAGCAACACCGTCTCGGTTCTGAGCACGCCCTATTCCAACAACCGTTCGCTCTCGATCTGGGTCTATGGCTGGGGGCAGTTCATCGACCACGACCTCGGACTAACAACCACCGGCACCTCCGCGTTTGACATTCCCGTGCCGACCGGAGACCCGTCCTTCGATCCCGCAAGCACCGGCACGGAAGTCATGCCGTTCAACCGCTCCAACCATGACGAGACGAGCGGTTCGGTTTCTCCAAGCGTTTCACAGAAAGTGATCCGCATCACCTTCAAGCCACGGCCCAAGAGATTGTAAAATCGACAACAGGGGGTGATCGCGAGATCGCCCTCTGTTTTTCAGACGACCTTCTTCACGAAACACGCTTTCAATCCGATCGACAGTCCTTCCATCTTGCAGTCGATTTCATGATCGCCATCCACCAATCGGATCGGTTTCGATTTCGTCCCTACCTTGAGAACCTGGGACGAGCCTTTCAGTTTCAGGTCCTTGATCATCGCCACGACGTCACCATTGGCGAGCACGTTGCCGTAGGCGTCCGTGACCACGCGGTCTCCGGCTGCCTTGTCGGCCGGCTCCTCGATGGGCCACTCGTGACCGCAGGTGACGCACTCCAAGTGATCGGAATGGATCATTACTTCAGTCATTTCGCACATCGGACAGGCGGGCTCGCTCATGCAGACGAGCTGAAACCACCGCAGCAGGGAAAACAAGCGCGGTTATTTCCAAAGGCGTGATACAGACATTCCTGTCTGTTCTTTCACAAGCTCCAGCCGCACAAGACGAAGAACAGACAGGAATGTCTGTATCACGCCACTCTCTGGCGGAGATCCCCGAAGCAACCGGCCAGATCTATCATCTCCGGGTCGGCGCGTTCTTCGAATTGCTCGACGGAAAAATCTCCCGCGTCACCAACCGCTACAATCTCCAATAGTGGCTGCGGATGGTCGGCGCTTGAGCGAATTGCCTCGCAAGTTCCCCCGCCCTCGCGCTCTTGGGGTGGGTGGAAGCGATGATTGATGCAATGGAACGACATGGCTGGGCGACAATGTCCGGATACGTCAGCATCGACGACTCGCGCCGCCTTAGGAACGAATGCGAGACCGCCTGCGAAAACGGCGAGTTCAAGCGCGCCGGTGTCGGACGTGGAAAGTCGCTGGAAATCCGTGAGGACATCCGCCGCGACCATATCCTCTGGCTGCAATCCGGCGAGACATCGGTCGAGCAGGAAATCTATCTGGCGAAACTCGAACTCCTGCGCACCGACCTCAACCGGCGGTTTTTCCTCGGCCTGTTCGATTTCGAAGGCCACTTCGCGATCTATCCCGAAGGTGCGTTCTACAAACCGCACCTCGACCGCCACGCCGGCACCAGCGAGCGCATCATCACCGTCATTCTCTATCTGAACGAACACTGGCAGCCCGGCGACGGCGGTGAGCTGAAACTGCAAACCACCGTCGGCGAGAAAGACGGAGCCTTCGAATTGATCGAACCAAGGATGGGCACGCTCGTCTGCTTCCCGTCCGGCGACTACTGGCATGAGGTTCTCCCCGCCATCAAATCCCGCATGAGCATCACCGGCTGGTTCCGGCAGAGGCCCTGAAGAGGGTTGAACTTCGGTCAACCCGGACTCCTTATCTCCCGCCTTTTTTAGTCCAGGAGTCCTTGAGGGCGACAGTGCGGTTGTAGACGGGCTTGCTGCCGGGCTGGTGGTCGATGGAATCGGCGACGAAGTAGCCGGTGCGGTCAAACTGGCAGGAGAATCCGGGGTCCACGGTGGCGAGCGATGGCTCGATTTTCGCGGTGATGGATTTCAGCGAGTCGGGATTGAGCACGCTCATGAAGCCGCCTTCCGCGCCGTCGGGATCCTCGACGGTGAAGAGGCGGTCGTAGAGGCGGACCTCGGCATCGACGCCGGTGGCGACGTCCACCCAATGGATCGCCGCCTTGCAGACCACGCCTTCCGGAGTATCGACGCCGACGGTGCCCGGTAGGATTTCCGCGCGGATGAGGGTGATGGCTCCATCAGCGTCCTTTTCAAAACCGGTGCAGCGGATGATGTGACCGCCCTTGAGGCGGACGTAGCGGTCGGGGCCGAGGCGGAAGAATTTCTTCTCAGGAACTTCCATGAAATCCTCGCGCTCGATCCAGACTTCGCTGGAAATCGGAATGTCGCGGTTGCCCATGTCCGGGTTCTGCGGGTGGTTCGCGACCTCGGCGGTGCCGAGCGGTTCGGCAGACCAGTTTTCAAGAACGACTTTCACTGGATCCAGCACGGCCATGCGGCGCGGCGCGGACTGGTTGAGGAAATCCCTAACGTCGAATTCCAACAGTGCGACATCGGTGGTGCCGTTGAACTTGGTGATGCCGACGCGCTTGCAGAAATGCACCACCGCTTCCGGCGGATAGCCGCGGCGGCGCAGGCCGGAGATCGTGGGCAGGCGCGGATCGTTCCATCCACCGACCTGACCGCCCTGCACAAGTTCGAGCAGCTTGCGCTTGCTCATGACGGTGTAGGTCAGATTGAGGCGGGCGAACTCGATCTGGCGCGGCTTCGACGGCACCGGGCAGTTTTCGATGAACCAGTCGTAAAGCGGGCGGTGATTTTCAAACTCCAGCGTGCAGAGCGAATGGGTGATGTGCTCCAGCGCGTCTTCCAGCGGATGGGCGAAGTCATACATCGGATAGATGCACCAGGCGTCGCCGGTGTTGTGGTGGTGCGCGTGCATGATCCGATAGAGCACCGGATCGCGCAGGTTCATGTTTGAGGACGCGAGGTCGATCTTCGCGCGGAGCACGGCCTCCCCCTCCTTGAATTCCCCAGCCTTCATACGGGCGAAGAGACGGAGGTTTTCCTCCACCGTCCGCGAACGACCGGGCGACGGGGTGCCGGGAGTGGTGAGATTGCCACGCAGGGCGCGCATTTCCTCGGCGGTCACCGTTTCGACGTAGGCGAGTCCGTTTTGGATCAGATGGACGGCGCAGTCGTGGAAAAACTGGAAGTAGTCGCTGGCGAAATAAAGGTTTTCCGCCCAGTCAAAGCCCAGCCATTTTACGTCCGCTTTGATGCTCTCGACGTATTCGGTTTCTTCTTTTTCCGGGTTCGTGTCGTCGAAACGGAGATGGCATTTCGCACCGGTGGCGGCGTTTTCCAGGGCGATGCCGAAGTTCAGGCAGATCGACTTCGCATGGCCGATGTGCAAGTAACCGTTAGGCTCAGGTGGGAAACGGGTGATGGTGGTGGCGTGCTTGCCGGTGGCAAGGTGGTCGGCGATGATCTCGCGGATGAAGTCGAGCTTTGGGGTGATGGGATCGGACATGGAAAGAAAAAGAGAAATTTAACCGCAGATGGACTCAGATGAACGCAGATCAGACGAAGAGTTGAGAGTGGATGGTTGAAAGTTGAGGGAAAGAGGAGGATTTTCTACCTCTCCGCTCAAAATCATCTTCCATCCGTGTTCATCTGCGTTCATCTGCGGTTCAATAAATCTTCAGGAATCACTTCGCCAGCTCAACCAGCAGCGCCTGGTTCAAACGAATGCCGGCCTCGAAGTTCTCGACCGGGAAATTTTCGTTAGGCGCGTGGACCTGGGCGTCGGAAAGCGCGAGACCGAGCAGCAGCGTGTCCGACCCGAGAATGTCGCGGAAGGTCTGGACGATCGGAATGCTGCCGCCCTCGCGAATGAGGACCGGCTCAGCTTCAAACGCGACCCGGAGCGCCTGCTGGGCGGCGAGGCCGAATTTCGAATTAGGATCGGTGACGTAGGGTTTGCCGTCGTGACCGACGCGGACCTCGACCTCCACACCGGGCGGGCAATGCCATTCAAGGTGGCTCTGGACCTTCGCCATGATGTCCTTCGGGCTTTGGTCGGGAACCAGCCGGAAGGAAAGTTTCACAAACGCCTCAGCCGGAAGGACCGTCTTCGAGCCCTCGCCCTGATAGCCGCCGCCGATGCCGTTCACTTCGGCGGTCGGTCGCGCCCAGGTGCGCTCGGCGGATGAATATCCGGGCTCGCCGAACAATCCAGGCGAACCGGTGACTGATAGGAAATCCGCATCGCTGACGCCGGGGATGTTCGCCCACATCTCGCGCTCCCACGGTTCGAGCGGGCGGACTTGGTCGTAAAAACCCTCAACAGCAACGCGACCGTCGAGTGCATGAAGGCTGGAAACAAGCCGCGCCAATGCCGCCGCTGGATTCGCCACCGCACCACCGAAAAGTCCCGAATGCAGATCGCCTTTCGGACCGCGCAGGATGGCTTCGCAACACGCGATGCCACGCAGGCCGTAACCGAGCGTGGGCACTCCGGGGGCCACCATGCCGGTATCGGAAATTGCGACAACATCGCACTTCAGTTCGTCGCAATGATGGAGCAGGAACGAAGCGAGGTTCGGGCTGCCGATTTCCTCCTCACCCTCGAACAGGAAAATCAGGTTCAGCGGCAGTTCGCCCTGTTCGCGCAGGGTCTTTTCCACGCCTAACACGTGTGCCAGCATCTGCCCCTTGTTGTCGGCAGCGCCGCGCGCCCAGATTTTTCCGTCGCGAATGACTGGTTCGAACGGATCGCTCGTCCAGAGGTTCAGTGGATCTACCGGCTGCACGTCGTAGTGACCGTAAATCAGCACGGTGCGGCGACCCGGCACTTGGGCGTTTCTCGCGATGACGATGGGATGTTTCGGCGTTTCGTGAAGTTCGGTGGTGAGCCCCATTTCGGAGAGTTTGGAAATCAGCCACTCACCGCAGGCCCGGACATCACCGGCGTGGCTGGAGTCCGTCGAGATGCTGGGAAAGCGCAGAAACGAAAACAGATTTTCTAGGTCGGGAGTCACATGGCCATGCTGGCCGTTCCGCCCCGGTCATCGCAAGACGAATTCCATCGAAATATCACCTCACAGCTCCTCCACTGGAATCACATCCACCGCGACGGCGAGGCGTTGGCCGCCGGCACCGAGGGTGACGCCGCGCAGCGGGCTGACGTCGGAAAAGTCCCTGCCCCAGGCTACGGTGATGTGGCGCTCGCCGGGGAGGAGATTGTTCGTCGGGTCCGTGTCGATCCAACCGGCGGCCTCCCCGCAGAAAACGGAAACCCAGGCGTGCGACGCGTCCGCTCCGGTGAGCCGGACTTTGCCGGGCGGCGGCGCGGTTTCCAGATAGCCGCTGACGTAGCGCGCCGGGAGGCCCAGAGACCGCACGCAGGCCAACATGAGATGGGCGAAATCCTGACAAACCCCGGCGCGTTTTTTCAACACTTCGGAAACCGGCGTGGTCACTTCGGTGGCGCGAGGGTCGAATTTAAAATCCCTGAAAATCCGGTCCGTCAGACCGAGCACCGCTTCCAGCACCGGCCGGCCGGGAGGAAACTCGGCCCGCCCGTAGGCGGCGTATTCCTCGCCCACCGGCACCATCGGCGAGGCGAAGCGGAATGCCCCGGCCTCCGATCCCGGCGTGAGCTTTTCGAGCTGACAGGCACCCCTAACAACCTCCCACGGCGGCGTGGAGCGCGGCTCCGGATGGTTGGTCGGAAACACCTCCACCAGGCTGCGGGCGATCACGTCCAGTTCCTCGTGCTTGCCCTCGACCTCGAAATAATTCGTGATGTTTCCATACGAGTCCACATGCACGCCGCGGCCGACCGGCACCGGCTGGATCTCCAGCTCGTGCCACGGACAACGCTGGCCCGGCAGCGTCCGCGGGGCGAGCCGGGCGAGGTGATGGGAAACCGTCACCGCACCTTCGTAAGTGTATTTCGTGCGATGGATGAGGCGGTATTTCACGATAGAAAATGCTTAGTAAACGCGCCGCACCGAGTGGCTGAAGTAGTGCTGGGTGAGCAGGTCCGAGAAAATTTCCAGCGACGAGAACATCTCCTTCAGTTCCGGCGCGTCGGGGACATTGGGATCGTCGAAACGCTGGTCCATTTTCAAAAGATGCTCGCGGATCGACGGCAGCAGGCCGAATTCCGGGTCTCCGGCGAACTGCACGATCTCCGTGCGGATGATGTGGAACTGGAACGCCACCGAGCGCGGGTTTGTTCTATCAAAAAATATCAGGTCCGTGACCGCATCCAGCTGCGGCCGCGAGAAGTGGCGACGGCGGTAGGTCATCACGCTGTCGCAGGTTTCCAACAGAGGATCGAGCACCGGCGTCTCCCCCGCCCCCTCGAGCGAGGCCGTGCGCAACAGCGAGAGCCCGCTAAGGGCGCGTTCGATCCGGCGTCCCACTTCGAGGAAACGCCAGCCCTGGCCGCGCGTCATGTTCTCCGCCTCCATCCCGGCGAAGGCCGCTAGGTGGAGAACCAGCGTGTCGAGAGTGCGCAACAAATCCGCCGCGCCCGGCAGGACCACCGGTGCGTGGACGATGCCTTCGAGGCGGTTGAAAAAACGCCAGGTATCGTCAGATAGACGGTCGCGCGCGGCGGCGGCGTTGAGCAGCAGCGAGCGCGTGAGGTTCGGAATTCCTCCGCGTGCCGACTGGTCGTGGATCAGGCCCGAGAGGGTTTTCAAGGACTGCGCCGGATGAATGATGACCTCCTTCGGCATCAGATGGCTGCCCCGGATCAACGACAGACACGCGCCTAACTGCTCCTGCTGGAGACGCCCTGCCTCACCGCTGAGGCAGCGCAGCGTCACCCGCAGCAAGCGCGTGGCGAACTCGATCCGCTCGGCATAGCGCCCCACCCAGAACAACTGCTCGGCGATCCGGCTCGGCACCTCCGACGCCGCCGGGTGGCGGTCCTTGTGGGCGCGCGGCGATTTCACGTCCATCTTGGTCATGAAATCCGCCGTTTGATCGCAAACCCAGACGTCCTTGGTAAATCCCGCGTGCCCCGGCCACAACTGCGGCGGCTGCGCGGATTTCCCGATCCGCGCCAGCCCGCCCGGCAGCACCACCGGGCCGTCCGTGGCATTCAAAGTGAACGCCCGCCAGACGACCGGCCGCTGGCGGATGCCGCGCTGTTCGAGAGACGGGGCCTCGCTCGGCGTGACGTCAAGCTGGGCGACGAAATCATACGGCCTTTCCTCGATCACCGCCGCCCAGTGTTTGCGGGCGCTCGGCGAGAGATTCGCGCAGCGGATCGGCAGCAGCGGATCGCGGTTGAAGGCGGGCAGGAGTATGTAGCGGTGGAGCTGGTCCATCACGCGGCGGCGGACATCCGGCTGGCTGAGCCACCAGGTTTCCACAAAGGGCAGCTTGATTTCCTCGCCTAACCATTTCCGACAAATCCCCGGCAGGAACGGCATCAGCGCGGGGGTGGAGGCAAATCCGGCACCCGGCGCGTTGACCAGCGCGACGTTTGCTGTCCGCCAGGCCTCGATCATTCCCGGGACACCGCCGCGACCGTGGGCACCGTTTTCGAGAGGATCGATGCCGTCGTCGTCAATGCGGCAGACCACTCCGTCGATGCGGCGCAGTCCCGAGAGGGTTTTCAAATACAACCGCTGCTCGCGCACCGTTAGATCGGCCGGTTCCACAAGGGGAAATCCGAGTAAACGCGCCTTATAGGCATGCTCGAAATACGACGGATGGCGGTATCCGGAGGTGAGGAAAACCACGTTCGCCATCTCGCTGCGCGACGGCGCCAGCGATTGCAGCGTGCCACGTTCGAGATCGAAAAAATGCCCCAGCCGGGCCACCCGCAGCGAATCGAACGACTCGGGCAGCAGATTGGACGTCACGTTGCGGTTTTCCAAAACCTGGCCGAGCCCGCCCGGTGAAGCGCCGGTATGGTCGCGCAGGACGGTCCACGCACCGCCCGGCAAGCGCACGAGATCGCAGCCGGAAGTGATGAGAAAATGCCCGCCTAACGGCTGCACTCCGCGCGAGCATTGAAGAAAGGCCGGACTCGAATGCACCAGATCCGGCGGGATCAGTCCCTCACGCAAAAGCTGTTGGGGGCCGTAAATATCAGCCAGCACCATGTCGATCAGACGGATCCGCTGGGCCAGCCCGGCGGAAACATGCGTCCAGTCCGCAGGCGGAATCAGCAGCGGCACCGGGTCCAGTTCATACGGCTGCCCTGCTCCGCCGACGTCGCTGTAAACGTTGAACGTCGTGCCGAGGTCCGCGATCATCCGGCTGGCCGCTGCGGAAATCCCGCTGCGGTCTTCCGCGCCCCAGCGCAGGATTTTCGCACTCAGGTTCTGCCAATGCGACCGGATCAGGCCGCGCGCATCAACCATTTCATCCCAAACGGCAGGCACGGCAGCGGTGGATTGCTGCTGCGTCAGGGCAGGGTTGGTGCGAAAGCTTTCAGCCATGAAACAGGGGTTCGTCGTCCGGGGACGATGCACACAGGCTCTATGGGATCATCCGCAAGTCCAGCGTGAAGGGAAAATCCGGGCTAATTGGTGCCTCGCGCGCCTCCATTTTCCCGCCGGTATGACCGTGCGGGAAAAACCGGGCGAGCCTGCGGGATTCGGCTTCGTAGGAATTGACGGGGAACGTCTCGTGACTGCGCCCGCCGGGGTGCGTCACGAAATACGTGCAACCACCGACGGAACGGTCGTTCCAAGTGTCGAGAAGATCGAAAACCAGCGGCGCGTGGACCGGGATCGTCGGGTGCAGGCAGTTCGGCGGCTGCCACGCGCGGTAACGCACGCCGGCCACGAACTCGCCATGCACGCCGGTCGGATGCAGCGGGACCCGGATGCCATTGCAGGTGATGAAATGTCGCTCGCCGGTCATGCCGCAGACGAGGACCTGCATGCGCTCCACCGAGCTATCGACGTAACGCACGGCGGAACCCGCGCCGCCTTCCTCGCCGAGCACATGCCAGGGCTCAATCGCGTGGCGCATTTCCACTTCGATGCCGCGCTGGGTGAATTCCCCGATCCTCGGGAAACGGAACTCCAGGTGCGGCGCGAACCAATCTTCTTCGATCCAGTAACCATGCTCGCGCAGATCACCTAACACATCAGTGAAATCCTGCCAGACAAAATGTGGCAGCATCCAGCGGTCGTGAATCTCGCTGTCCCAACGGACGAGCGGCTTGGTGTAAGGTTCGTTCCAGAACCGCGAGACCAGCGCGCGCAGCACCAGGTGCTGCGCGAGGCTCATCTGATAGTGCGGCGGCATTTCGAAATTCCGCATTTCCAACAGACCGAGGCGGCCGGTCGAGCTGTCCGGGCTGTAGAGCTTGTCGATGCAGAACTCGGCCCGGTGGGTGTTGCCGGTCGGGTCGATCAACAGGTTGCGGAACGCGCGGTCCACCTGCCAGGGCAGCGGCGTGCCATTGCCTTCGAGGGTTTTGAAAGCGACTTCAATTTCGTGGATTGAATCATTGCGCGCCTCATCCACCCGCGGGGCCTGCGAGGTCGGGCCTACGAAAAGGCCCGAGAACAGATAGCTCATCGACGGATGATGATTCCAGAAAGTGATCATGCTCCGCAGCAGGTCCGGACGCCGCAGCAGCGGGCTGTCTGATGGAGTCTCGCCGCCGATGATGATGTGGTTCCCGCCGCCGGTGCCGCAGTGGCGGCCGTCGATCATGAATTTTTCGGTCACGAGCCGGCAGAGATGCGCTTCCCGATAGAGGGTGGAGGTGTTGTGGACGAGCTCTTTCCACGAAGCGGCGGGCTGGAGGTTCACCTCGATCACGCCGGGGTCTGGCGTTACTTTCACGACGGACAGACGCGGGTCGAATTCCGGCGGCGTGCCTTCGAGAATGACCGGTATTTGCAGGGTTTTCGCGACTTTCTCGATGGTGGCAACGAGGTCGAGGAAATCCTCGGTTTCATCCACCGGCGGCAGGAAAATGTGCAGACGGCCGAGGCGCGGCTCGATGCAGAGCGCGCTGCGAGTCACCAACGCGGCAGACTCCTGCTCGGCGGGTTTGTGTTCCCACGGACGGGCGTTCGCCGCATCGGCTGCCACGTTTTTTCCGGCGAGACCGGCCTGACCTTTGGCGGAGAGCACCTGGCGCTCGGTGGAACGTTCCGAATCACGCCGCTGATAGGCGAGAACGCTGCCAGGCTGCGCGGGCAGCGGTGCGAGGCTGCGCGTCGGATCGTTAGGGATATGCCATGGGAATTCGGATTCCTTCACCCACGGCAGCGAGTCGAGCGGCAGGCGGTAGCCCATCGGCGAATCTCCGGGCAGGAGGAAAAGCGTTTCATCGCGCAGGAACCACGGTCCGCTGGTCCAGCGCAGGCCGGACGCAGTCTTCCGGCGTTCTAGCGGAAGCGCGTAGCCGACGGTTTCATCGATCCCCTGCGCGAACAACCGGGCGAAGCGGTCGCGCTCCAACTTGTCCTTCAGGTTAGATTTAAGCGGATCGACGTTCGTCGGCAGGCGGCGCTCGCGCCACATGTAGTAGAAAACATCCTCGTAGGCCGGAATCAGCCATTTTTTGTCCGCTCCGAGGGCGCTGGCGAGGGCGTCGCCGAAAATTTTCGCGTGGGTGGCGTCGTAGTTGTGTTCCTTGGATTCGTCTGCGATGAGCGAGGCGTCCTCCCAGATCGGCTGGCCGTCCTTGCGCCAGTAACAGGCGAGGGACCAGCGCGGCAGCGTTTCGCCGGGATACCATTTCCCCTGGCCGTAGAACAACAGCCCGCCGGGAGCGAATTCGGCGCGCAGGCGCTTGATGAGCCGGCCTGATAGAAGCCGCTTGTTCGGCCCCATCGCGGCGGTGTTCCACTCGTCGCCATCGAAATCGTCCATCGAGATGAACGTCGGCTCGCCGCCCATGGTCAGGCGCACGTCCATGGCGTCGAGGTCGGCGTCTATCTGTTCGCCGCATTTCTGGATCTCGGCCCACTGGGAATCGTTGTAAGGCAGCGTGGTGCGCGGGGATTCGTAAATCCGCGTCACCGTCATTTCGTGTTCCATCGTCGTTTCGCACGGCTCCACGGCCCCCGTCACCGGTGCGGCGCTCGATGGATCCGGCGAGCAGGCGAGCGGAAGGTGTCCCTCGCCCGCGAGAAGACCGGAGGTGGGATCGAAGCCGATC
>Ga0209512_1001715_pt1 | contig 25695 bp, 27 predicted proteins | sample frozenSSSSmetaG_FD_184142 | JGI IMG/M metagenome (GOLD analysis project Ga0209512, IMG submission 184142) | Glacier valley bacterial and archeal communities from Borup Fiord, Nunavut, Canada, to study Microbial Dark Matter (Phase II) -... | ecosystem: Environmental > Aquatic > Freshwater > Ice >...
GGTCATCGCTTATGACGTAGTGCTGTCCGAGCCCGACCGGACCTCGCCGCCGCGACTGGCGAAGCGACTGGCGCTCGACCCGCAAGCAAGGGCGACGCTGGCGCGATTGCCCGACAATGACGAATTGCTGGCGAAAAGCTTTGCCCAATCGCCGGTGGTGACCGGATTTTTCCTAACCCATGATCAATATGGCCGAACGGTCCAGCCCAAGGCCGGGTTCGCGATTTCGGGGGGCGAGCCGACGCATCTCGCCGAGTTCAGCGACGCGATCCCGCCCTTGCCGGGGCTGCAGGCGGCGGCGACGGGCAATGGCTTCGTCAGCATCGCGACCGACAGCGACGCCATCGTCCGTCGGGCGCCGCTGATCGCACACAATGGGGCGGCGATCGTGCCATCCTTGTCGCTCGAGGCGCTGCGGGTGGCGCAGGGCGCGGGGGCGGTAATCGTCAAGACCGGCGATGGCAGCGGCGAGATCGGCGGGGCGGGCGATGTCGTGTCATTGAAGGTCGGGCAATTCGAAGTGCCGACTACGCGGTCGGGCGATTTGTGGATGCGCTACACTGCGCCGGTGCCGGGGCGGGTGATCCCGGCGTGGAAGATACTCACGGGCGCGCTCAGCCCGGAGCAACTCAAGAACGATGTCGACGGGCGGATCATCTTCGTCGGCGCGGGGGCGATCGGCTTGCGCGATCTGGTCGCCACCCCGCTGCAGGACCGCGAGCTCGGGGTAATGGTCCATGTCCAGGCGGCGGAGCAGATGATCCTCGGCCATTTCCTGATCCGGCCAGACTGGGCACCGGGGCTGGAGATTGCGCTGCTGCTGATCCTGGGGATCGGGATCGCGGTGCTGGTGCCGCGGATCGGCGCGGTCAAGGGCGCCGCGGTCGGCGCGGGGGCGATCCTGCTCACCGGGGCGGGGAGCTGGTACGCCTACACCGCGCATCAATTCCTGCTCGACCCAACGTGGCCCGCGCTGGCGGTTGCGGCGGCCTATCTGGTCCAGACGATCCTGACTTTCTATCGCGAGGAGCGGCAGCGGGCGTATATCCACCATGCATTCGATCGCTATCTGTCGCCCGAATTGGTCAAACGGATCGCCGACGATCCGGCGCTGCTCGAGCTTGGCGGGACCGAGCGCGACATGAGCGTCTTGTTCGCCGACATCCGCTCCTTCTCTCGCATTTCCGAGCGGCTCGCGCCCAACGAAGTGATCGCCTTCCTGGTCCGCTTCCTGACACCGATGACCGATTTGCTGCTCGGCTATAAAGCGACGATCGACAAATATATCGGCGATGCGATCCTGGCGTTCTGGAACGCGCCGCTCGACGACCCCGACCATCACGTCAATGCAGCGCGCGCGGCGCTGGCGATGCAGGAGCGGCTCAAAGCGCTCAACGAGGAGATGATCGGGCGCGGTGACGGAACCTGGCCGGGCGAGGTCAAGATCGGCATCGGGCTCAATTCGGGGCCGTGCTGCGTTGGCAATATCGGGTCGGAGCGGCGCTTGTCTTACTCGCTGATCGGCGATCCGGTGAACCTCGCCTCGCGGCTCGAGGGATTGTCGAAATATTATGGCGTGTCGATCCTGATGGGCGACGCGCTGGCCAAGAACCTCAGTGAATTTGCGACCTTGCCGATCGATCGGGTGCGGGTGGTGGGGCGCGACGCGGGCAAGACATCGACGCGCCCAATCTGAACGCCGGGGGTACGCCATGTGATCGTCTCGAAGTCGGCGGCGCTAACCAAACGGTCGCGATGTTGCAGATAGCGCGTGATCTGCTTCTCACCCTCGTCCACTGTTTCGGATTGCGCACCGCCCCAGGTACGGATCGGGTTCGTGACTGTCACCCCGGAGGGCAGCGCCGCGCTCGTGCCAATCGCGCCTGCCGGGATGTTCCCGGCACTGCCGACGCTGTAGTCGTAGGAAGCACGTATGACAGAACCGAACGGCGGGCGACGTCCCCGGAAGCCGTCACCAAAGCGAATTTCGCCGGATTCCGGGTTCAGCAGAAAGACATTCATACGGGGTTCTGTCGCAGTGGAGGGCGTGATTCCCGGAGGCTGGCGCGGGTCGGGCGTCGGGACTTCCGGTCCGGCGGTCATCAGGTCGTCTATTGGCGTCCAGGTTTCGGGTGGGTTGTTCCCGACAGTAATCGTCAGGCTGACCGATTTTGCAAGCACGGGCGCTTGCGTCAGCCGAACCGTCTGATCGGGTTCACCCGTGCCATTCAGCAACGTTTCGTTCGCGACGTGCGTGCGCTGGCTGACTTCAACTGCGTTCACCCCCACCCAATAAACGTGCGCCTGAAGTCCCGGCGGCGCATGGATGGCGACCCACGTAATCACGCGCGCTTCGAGGTTGGGATCATCGAGCGCGGGCGGGAAGTTTGCAGTTCCGGCTTCCAGCGGTTCGATATTGCTCCACAGGACGAGTTTATCCTGTCTTGGAAGCGTGATTTCGACGATGCCTGGCTCGGTGGACAAGTTAACGCTGGCGCTGGCTTCAAGGCGTTGATATTGCGGCGTTCGGTCCCCCGTTTCCGAGAGTTTGCCATCCGGTGCGACGCTGGGGATGTAAAACTCGAACGCCGCTTGATCCTGACTCGCGTTGGGACCGAGCCGGAGCTGTAATTGATCCTCACTGAGCGCGGGGACAATCCCGATACTAAGCGTTTTGCCGCCGAGCGCCATGCGGACCTGCTCCATATCGTCGCGCGGGCTGCGCGCCATCAACGCCAGCCACAGCGTATTATCAACCGTCTGCTGCGCGAGATCGACTGACCCTTCACTCTCCGGCGTAAATAGCTTTGTCTCATAAAGCTGCACGTTGGCAGGCGCGACGGTTCCGCTGCTGGCAAGATACAACTGACGGTAGTAGTCCTTCACCTGTTCGGATTGTTTCATCAGCTTGTTTTTATAATAAATTTGCCCGATGATAGGCAATACATCCAGTCCCCGTTGCGTGCGAAACGTGATCTGTCCGGCGTTGACGTCCAGCCCCGCCGAAAGCGTGAAGGCGTCAAGCGGTCCGCGTAAATTTGCAAAGATGACGACTCCACGCGCGGAAGTCGCCTCGTGCAGCGGAATATCAAGCAGCGTGAGGAACTTGCGGCGCATCCGTTCCGGGATTTGGTTGGCGCGATACAGCAGGCTTTCGACCATAAACGCCATGACTTCGATGATCGTTACACCGGGATCGCTGCGGTTGTAGTTGGTCCACTCCGGGGTATGGACCGGGATGCGTGCCAATGCCTCGTCGCGCAATTCCTGATAGCGGCGCGTATCGAGCGAGGGAACGGTTAGCGGCATGGTCGGTCCTTTCCGTACATATTCAACTCGCCAACGTGACGCCGAGGCTTAACCGCTCATGCGTTTGCGTGGCGACCAGTTTGTAGGAGATCGTCGCAATCGCCGTTTGCGCATCGCCTGGATCAGCTTCAACAGCTACCGATTGAACGATGATGCGCGGTTCCCACTGCGCCAGCGCTTTTTTGATACGGTCCTCGATGAGTCCGCGTGTGGTGACGGTATTCGGCTCGAAGAGAAATGTGTTCAGGCTTCCGCCAAAATTTGGCAGGCGCAGCCGTTCGTTCTGCTCCGTGAGCAAAATAATCTGGATCGACTCGCGAATGTTCGATTCGCCTTCCGACCAGGCCACGCGCCCATCTGCGCCGACGCGCGGTGGGAACCCCATCCCGCGACCGAAAACGGTCCCTGCATCCATCGCTTACGCCTTTTTTGCTTTGAGCTTCGGGAACGGAAAACAGATGATGAACATGGGCAGCCAGAGGAAAATGAAGTTGAACAGGCTGACAATGATCATGAGGATGATCAACGCGCAGATCGTGATGATCGGGATCGACATCGAGCAGATCATGCCGATGTCCACCGGATCACAGGGTCCGTCTATATCGGACGGCAGGTCTTTGTGAAACGGCCAGGGCAAGACCGACAGCACCAGATCGCCTAGCGTCAGCTTGCCCAGTTTCTTCATCTGGCAACTCAACGTATCGGAGATCATGAACGCGGTGTTCTTCTGGAATTTACGCAAGCCGGATGGACTGGTATCGATGGGCAGCGCAATACGAATCGGGCGCGCGGGCGCATCCGGGTCGAAGAAGGGAGCCATCTGGAACGGCTCCGTCGGGGCGCTGACGAGCGCCGGGCAGAGCGCGCCGCAGTTCGGACGGTCGAACACGCAGCGGATAATGAACCAGCCGGGGTCACGGCCATCTGGGGGCGGCGCGGCAGCAAGCGGCAGATGTGGCACGCGGCGCGTATCCGCCGGGCGAAGCGCCGCCGCGAACAGGGCGATCAGATCATTAGGTTCGGCGAAGCCCGTAGGGAAGGTCGGACCGCGATTTGGGTCCGCAGGTCCGCTATCTGGGGCTGCGAGCGGGAAGGTAAAATCAGGCCAGCCGCTAAGACTTTCATTGAATAAATCTGTTTTGGCTTCAAGCACAGCATCATATGCAACGATCCGGCGCAACGCATCGGTCAGGCGCAGACCGTTCGACATGATGGTATGAAGGGCTTGATACAAGCTGCTCTGCGCTGTATCGAGCGCTCCGACCTTCGATGCGTCCTGTACTGCCGCCCAGACTTCCGGGTAATATGGCTTGAGTACCCTTGCAAAGTCGAGCAGCACGTACCACGATCCTTCGGTAATTTGCTTGCGAAGCGCGGTTTTTTCCTTTTCATATTCCGTGTTGAGTTTCGCCTTGTCGTCTTCGGCTTTCGCCTCGTCGACTTTAGCTTTCGCCTTGGCGACTTCGGCTTTCGCCTCGGCGACTTTGGCTTTCGCCTTGGCGACTTCGGCTAGCGTGGCGTTCAGAGCGGTTGTGTGCCGATCAGCGACATCACGCGCTTGATAAACCAACCGCTGCCAGGGTTCGAGCGCCTCCGTGCGAAGGACGATCAGGCGCGGATCGGGGGGCGGCTCGGCAGCCGCATCACCGGGTAGCGCAGGCACGCGCGCGGCCATATACGTTTCACGCTTCGCGACGGGTACATTTCCGGCGAAAAGGCGGCGCTTGCGGTCGGCTTCCGGGAAGCTCACACCGAAGAGCGGCAAGCGTTCTTCACCCGCGACGCTATCGCCTTGCCCGGCGGGAACCCGTTGCCAGGCACGACCGCCTTCGCCTTCGACGAAGGCGTATTCCGACCATGTTGCGAGGTCTGGGGTCTGGTCGAAGGTGTTTCCCGGTGGACGCAGCCGCCGCACGACGAATGATGCGCGTTCCTGCGCGCCCGCATTCAGCGTCCGGTCGGGAAGCCCCGGCACGCGGCAAACGAGGCACGCACTGATCAGGTAGTGGCGCTGGTGCGCGGGCTGGTACAGCTTGAGGGGTCCTTCCGCTTCGAGCAGCGGCGGCGCGGGGTTTTGGGTGACGAGTGACGCTGCATCCGGTTTGGGCAGCAGCGGGTGCTTCGTGAGCGCGCGCATGAAGGCAGGCACTTCCGGCACACGTTCCGGCTCTGCGAGCGGGGTACGCCATGTTTCTGGAGCGGCGCGCAGTCCGCTCAAGCGCTCTGGCGCGGCGTCGAGCAGGTACATGAAGTCTTCCATGAAGGTATCTGCCGCGAAGCGCAGCAAAGTCGGCGCGCGGAAAGCGGTCTGCGTACTGTTGCCGTTTCCATTCGTATTGGTGAACCCCGCCCAGAGCGGCGCGGGCGCAACCCACTGTACTAGAGATTCCATGCTTGCCCTCTCACCAGATATTGCCCGCACCGGGCGTATAAGACGTGCCGACGACGGTGGTAGCGATGACGGTATCGGCCTGTACGACTCCGCTGAACTTCGACATCCCCGAATTGACCGTCACCATTCCTGCCGTAATCTCGATATTGCTGGCGTTAATCGTCACCTTTGAGGAGGTCGTGACAGTGACCCCGCTCGACTCAAGCTTTACCGAACTGCCGTTGCTGTCGATAATTTCCACCGAGCCGGGTCCGTCCTTGAGCGTGATTTTCTGACCACCCGGCGTTTCGAGGATCAGGTTTTCCTGCCCGCTCTTGTCATCGAGCGTGACCTTTACGCCGTTCCGTGAGCAGATCACCTTGCGGTCGTTGCGCCCGGCGCCATCCATCGAATCGGGCGGCGCATCGCTCCCGTTCCAGAGCGCGCCGACAACATACGGACGGCGTGGGTCGCCACCCTCGAACGCCACCAGAACCTCGTCGTCCACATCCGGGATAAACCACGCGCCGCGATTGTTGCCCGCCATCAGGGTTGCGAGCCGCGCCCACGCTTCGTAGCGTCCGCCCTTCGGGTCCGCTGACCAAGGCAGCGTGATCTTGACACGACCCTGTCCATCCGGGTCCTTGATGTCGCTCACCAGTGCCGGGTACACGCCGTACCAGCGTCCGCCCAACCCACCAGGGAGCCGCTCATCCAGCATCATCTCGAAAGGGGTCAATTCAGACACAGTAAGTTCCTCATGCGCGACCCAGCCCCGGCGACTCGGCCACGAAGTCGGTATGTAAGCCCTTTTCGCCGTCGAACATGCAGCGCACTTCCGTCACATAATATTTTCCGTTGAACAGCGGTCCCAAGCCCTTCAAATCGACCTTGCCACCGACTCGCAGTTTGCTGTTAGCTTCCGCTGTTCCACGCGCGGTCACGAAGCGGCGGGCGCTCAATTTGAGGTATGTTTCGGCCATGTTGCGCGCTTCCTGTGCGGTGAAGGGAACCGTATGTGCAAGTGCCTCCTTGCGTTCGCCCAATGCCGTTTGCAGGATGTTCGGACCGCTCAATCGCCCGCTCAATTCGCTGCTCAGGACGGACTCAGTCGCTTCGTGCTGAATGGCGGCTTTCGCGGAGACATCCCATCCACACACGCTGACGCTGCTACGCTGCATCGCGAGATCGGCAGAGACGTTGACCTCGCGTAAATCGTTGCCATAGGTCATCTCTAATGCATCACTTGTGCGGTCAGCGTGCGTTTTGGCTTTGAGGGTGCTGCCTTCCATCCACAATTCGGCGTCGATAGCGCGCGCCCGTTCGCGCACGAAAGCAAGATCGCTCTGGTTGACCTGTGCCAACACCTTGTAGGTCGGGCCGGATACATTACCGCTCAGGCTGAGGCCGTGATCGTTCGCAATGCGGCTGAAGATGTCCTGATCGCTCGCATCGGCGAAGGTGCGCGTGCGGCGAACCATGCGTAAATCCTGAAAGCGATCCTCCGCAAGGACTGTGATTTCCGGCGATTGGCCTTCCGGGAAGTTGCCTTCAAGCGCACTGATGCGCCCCTCGAACAACGTATCTATGCCGAGCTTGACCTTGAACGCCTTGCCAAAATCGAGCGAGCGGCGGTCGAAGTAGAGAAAGTTCGATGCCCCATCGACTTCACCCCAGTTTCCGAAAGTCGCTTCGCAGCGGTACAGGCCATTCAGGTCTTCCGCGATGAGCAAGCGCAGCAACCCTTCTCCGAGTGGAGCGGAGTCCTGTCCGGCGATATTGAAGGTAGGTCGTGAAGCTTTGATCTCAGGCACTGTAATTCACCATCGTCAGTAGGTACGAACGCGCAAACGGCGTTCCGCGATGCGTCGCATATGGCGCTCGATTTCGCGCTTTGCAGCGGGTGCATTCAGAGCGGTAGCGCCCGGCCCTGCCTGCGCTTTGGGTTGCTCCGCAGAGGGGGTGACGACCTCGACTTCGTTGATAACAACAGGCATGATGATTTATCCGTTCGGGCCGAGCGAAAACGAAATGGAAGGCGCTGTGATCGACGCGGAGGCTGTGCCGATGCCCGCTTCAATGCTCACCGATGGCGCGCTAATATTCAGGTTGATAAGTTGGCCGGGGTCGAGCAGACGCGGATTTTCGATGCCATTTGCCGCCGCGATCCCCTGCCAGTTCCCGCCTAACCCGCTTTGGTCTGCCATTTTTTGAACACTGCTCCCACTTGGCGCAGGCGTGAGCGGCTGCGTCCCGGTGGAAGCGCCACCCGGACGATTTGTACCGGGCTGCGCTCCGGTATCGTTGATCACAAACTTTTGAATTTTCTGCTGGGAAAGGCCAAAGCTGACACTGGCGCGGAGCGGGCGTCCGTCTTCTGAAAAGTATTCGAGCGACTCTTCCATCGACTCCATGATCCCATCGAACTGGAAGGACCCCCACAGGAAGCGCACGGCGGGCGGTACGAACTTCGTTCGGTCACGGGGCGATTGCGCAGGCGTGATGAAATAGGCGACTTCCTGCGTCAGCTTGCGCACATCGTTCACGGGGACCTTGCCTTCGGGCAGTTCGGCATTCACATCGAACCAGAGTTGTACGGCCAATTTGGTCGTCCCTGCGCCGACAAATTGCATACTTGGCGTGCCGCGCTGGTCGCCACCGCCCGCCGGAGCCGCGATCTGGTTGGCGAAGCTGACCTTGAGCGTCTCCGGGTTGAACTGCACCTTGATTTTATATTCCTTTTCCGAACCGAAATCCGGAGCCATTTCGCGCATTTCGGCTTTGGCGAGTTTGACAGGTTGCGACATGGTTTCTCTCTACTTTGGGCGCTTCATCTGGAGCGATTCATAAGCGAGTTGAAATTCCTCAATTGCAATCACGCCGTCTTTGGCGTTCAGCGGCGGCGCTTTCAGCTTGACGGGCAGGCAGCGTTTCAGGATATAGCGGACCCGTTCGGTCGTACCATCCGCGGCAAACAACACGATTTGCGCATCGGAGCGCAGCCAGGGTTTGGTGATGAGTGCGTCGAACCAGTCCCACAGATCGAAGGAAGCGGTCATCCCGCGCTTGAGCGTGATCTGCCCATAGGCAACGGGTCCCGTCAGGCGGATTTGCACCCCGTTGTTGCCGCCCTCGCGGATCGTCTTCGGCTCCATCGTCATTTCCAGCCCGTCGCATTCCGCGAAGGCGGCATTGCAAACCGTCGGAGAGACACCCTCCACATCAATCTCGATGGAGAAGTTGAACGAGATGAATGGGAGCGTTTGTGCGGGACTTGCCATAAGTTAGCGGACCTCCAATGCGGCGCTGCGCTCGCCTGTCTGGATCAGCCGCACCGTCAAAAATTTCATCGGTAGCGAAGGCGCAACCTTTAGTTCCACGATCAGACGGTCCTGTTCGGCGAGGGAGCGCGATGTTTGCACCGTGACCTGATAGGCGCGGTCCGGCTGGTCGCCCGCGAAAGCGCCACGCACGAAGAGGTATTCCATCCAGCCCTCGAAGCCGCGTTCGACACGCCTTTGGGTCTGCTCGCTGTTCGGCTCAAAGACATAGAGCGGTCCATATTTGAGCGCCATGCGTCTCAACAGGATGAGCAAACGGCGGACGTTGATCGGTCGCAGGTCGCGGTCATCGTGGCTCGCCAGTGTATCGGCGCTGAGGACCATGAAGCCGCGTGGCTCCTGGCTAATCGGATTGATTTGCGCGTCAAGCAGGTCCAGATGGTCTTCGCTGTCGAACGCAGGATGCAGCCCGACCACGCCGCGTATATCTTCATTGGCAGGCGCAACCCACGCTCCGCGACGCTTCGCGCGGAAGGCGAGCAGACCGCACATTGCCCCATCCGGCGGGAAGACACGCACGGTCTCGCCTTTCGTTTCCTCGCGCACCATGAGCCAGGGATGGTAAATTGCTCCGTAAGTGAGCGAGGATGCCTCGCCAAACCCGACGCGCGCGACAAGGTCGGCGGTGTGGCGCAGCGCGCCATCTTCACGCAGGGACGCAGGCATCGCAAGGACCGCGAGCAGGTCTCCGCGCGCCGCACACAAGCGCAAAAGTGCATGTTGAACAGTGAGGAGGGTTGCAGAATCGGAGGGTGGATTAGCCACCCACAAGGCTTCGGCTTCGACGGCGACCAGAACGCTGTTCGACCATGCCCCGGCGCGACCGTCGAGCAGCGCACGCACGCGATAGTAATATGCGCCGGGCGCTCGACCATAAACATGAAACTCTGCTTGCGTGCCGCTAAAGATAGCTGCGCCCCGGTTCGGCTCTGGGTCGCGGGACTCTTCCAGTATGAATTGATATGAAGCTAGATCGGCGCTCGTCCACCAAAGGTTGAAACTGCCAGTAGAATCCGGTTCTGTTGCCGTCAGGCTGAATTTCGGGATTGGGTGCAGGCCGCACGTCTCGAAATCATTAGCAGGCTCTGCGGGTGGCTCCGGCGTATCGCGCGCCGGGGCAGGTGCTTCGCGGGAAGCGCGCGCCCAGCCGGGATGCACCGCGTCCGGGATGGCGATCAGGCTCACCTCATCAACTTCGAGAGCGGTGTGTATCCCTTTTAGAAGGTAGCCGTCAGGCGTCTGATAGCGCAGGAAGTTTGCCTGTTCGAGCAGGGTGCGAATGCCGAAGTCGCGCAGTGCCGGGTCCAGAAAGAGCGCTTCACTGAATACCGAGAGGCCATCCCGTTCCAGCGCGGAAAGCTTTTGCGGGAGCGCCCCCGCGTACTCCGCCGGGAGGACGGAAAGGAACAGCGGCAGATCGAACACAGCGTTGGATGTCGTGACAGCATCGGGTCCGGCGAGTGGAAAACGCGGGTCGGCGGCTTCCTGCCAAAACGCAGACCTGTCAATTTGTGGAGCCGGATTGTACAGGACATCATCTTGCGGAGCTGGATTGTACAAAGCATCATCGACCGGGAGCGCACCCCAGTACCGCGTGTGTCCCGGCGCGAAGCCCAGTTCACTCAACCGGTGATGCTGTGCTTTGCCGCTTCCGGTGGATTGGGTAAGCAGTTCGAGGCGCAGCACTTCCCCGGCAGCGTCACCGGGTAGCGCCGCGGTGTTGCGCAACCAGATCATGTGACCTGCAAGTGCGAGGCGAGGCGGGGCTGCCGGGCTTCCCGGCTCGGAACGAAGCTGATAGTCGGTCAGCGACATACACAGGGTTTGTCCCGCGAACGCGCCGATCAGCAGTGCGCCGGGGTGGATAACCGCAGTCGCCTCAAGCGTAAGCTGACCCTCGCTATCGAGATACGCATTGACAGGGGTATTCGTGCCGTCCGGGAGCAGGATCGATACAGTCGTGCCGCTGATTCCGGCGGGCGAGAGGAGCGGACCCTGCATTGAGAACCAGCACGGCGTATCGCTGCGCACACGAAACGCGCCACCAACGGTTTCGAGCGATTTGATGGGCGTATATAGAATTGCGTCGTGGAAGGTCAGTCGGAGCAAGTCGCCGACGGTCAGAACAAATAGCGGTGGCGCATTCACTTCGATCTCGACCGTCTGTCTGCCGTCGGTGTGATCCTCGACCGAGAGCAGCCGGGCGTTGATGGAGGTGCTTTGCAGTGCCGCACTCGTGCGCAGCCCGTCCGACCAACTCCCCCCTGCCCGCGCCCGCGCAAGCGTATGTTGCACTGCGAGGCTTTTACCATCGTGCGTGACCCGCACGAGACGCGGCAGCGGGAACTGATTGTAAGTCACTGTATCCGCGACCCGCACCACCCAACAGCGCACACCGCCGTTTCGGAAGAACGCGCGCACCGCCGCTGCGAGATAGGACGTGAGACGTTCGCGCCCTCGTACATCCCAAGCCAGTGGCGCGTCCTCACCGAAAATCGACTGGAACTGTGCCACATCTTCGACAAGAATCGGCATATGAAGCGGTCCGCTCGCTGCAAACCCGACGAACAGCGCAACATCCATGCGCGGTAAAACATCCGGCGGGGCTGTCGGCTGCGCCTCGAAGTAAACGCCGGGCAAGCGGCGGGTGCGGATCGGTGTGAACATAGGCTGGTTAGTCCATCGTCAGCCGCTCATAGGCGACGACCATTTCTTCCATCGCCACGTCGCCGCCCTTCGCGTTCATCGGCCCATAAGTGGCCTTTGTGATGCGCGCCCGGTTGAGCGTCCATGTCATCACGGTTTTGTTGTTCGTCTCGTCGCGCAGCATGATCTTGATGGTGCGCTCGGCGGCCTGGTTGCCGCGCCGGATTTCATCCAGCCATTGATACAACTTGAGCGAGCCGATAATGCCGCGCTTGAGCGTAATATCGGTCGATTTGTTCATGCCGGAAATCTTGCGGACGCTGTTTTCCTTCATGTTTCCGTTGCGGTATTCGGCAATCGTGAGTTCAGTTCCGATCCCGCTGATTTCCTGAAATCCAGCGTCGGGTCCATCGGTGCTGCCGTCGCCCAGATCGACCAGAAAGTTGAACTGGACATACGGCCTGTCGCGTAGTTCTGCCATTTTGAATTAATCCTTCTCAGCGCTTGCGGTCGGCGGTCCACTGCCCGATACGGAAAATGACGAACTCTGCCGGGCGCAGCGGCGCGACCCCGACGAGACAGATCAGCCGCCCGTTATCCAGATCGTTTTGCGTCATGGTGGAGCGGTCACAGCGCACAAAATACGCCTTGTCCGGCTTCTCGCCAAGTAACGCCCCGTTGGTCCACTCGTTGAAGAGGAAATCCTCGATAGTCGTGCGGACGTTCGCCCACAGAGCCTCGCCATTCGGCTCGAAGACGGCCCACTGCGTACCGCGATCCACCGAGCGCTCTAGATAGGCGAAGTAGCGGCGCAGGTTGACATACTTCCATTCGGGGTCGGAGCTAATCGTGCGTGCGCCCCAGACACGGAAGCCACGCCCCTCGAAGAAGCGCAGCGCGTTGATACCTTCCGGGTTCAGGACGTCTTGCTGTTCCTTGTTCAGGAGCCGCTCGAAGCTGAGAGCGAGCGTCACGATTTCGTTGGCGGGTGCTTTATAGACTGCGCGCTGAATATCGTTGCGCGCGTAAATTCCCGCGATGAAACCGCTCGGCGGGAGTAGAATTTCCGCCTGCGTGACGGGATCGAGGACGCGCACCCAGGGATAGTAGAGCGCGGCATAGGTCGAGTCGAAGCGCGCCCGCATCGCGCGAACTGCTGTAAGTGATTGCCCTTCACCGCAATCCAGTACGGCGATGCGATAGCGCATCTTTTGCGCGTGCGCGATGAGGTGGCTGATAATCGTATTGCCGTTGCTGCGATAGCCGTTTTCATAGCTGAAGGTCGAGCCGGGCGCGGCGACAATCGAAATATCTTCGATGTCCTCAAACTGTTTCAAACCCGTCTTTTCGGTTTTGTCCGGGTCGGCTTCGCCTTCGTATTCAGCAGCAGTTGGGCGCACGCCATCGTTCCCGCCAGTGAGATCGAATTCAATCTCGTAAATATTCCCGGATTCTAGAGGTGAGGTGACGCCGAGTTCCGAGCCGAACAGCGCGTTCAGCACGTCCAACCCAGTCAGCAGCCCGGTCCCGCCCGTGATCATGAAAGGCATTGTGCGTGCTTGCGAGAGATTGCTCGGCCTTTCACCAAAAACCGAAGTCAGCGAGTCGTCTGCGCCGTTACGCTTATGGCGTGGATCGGGCGCAAGGTCGGTCCAAACCATTGTCGTGCCGTCGTCCAGTGTGACACTGACGCTGAGTGTGACGACGTGTACCTGATCTCCGTCATCTGCATTGGGAGCCGCGTTCAGGAGCGCGAGTTCTTGCACATTGAGTGGTGACGACTCATCCGTAAACCGCCACGTTTGCTTCTTGGTCGTGGAGTCGAAGCGGGAGACAGCGAGATAAAACTTTTCGCTAATCGAAGGCGAAATGGGGCTGATTACATCGTCCATGACTACCACATCGTAATTGGATATGGCGCTAACCATCGGCTCCAACGTAGACGAACCTGCGACTGGCCGCCCGCTCAGGATGTTCTGGCTGCGACGCAGGGTTACACGAACGTGTACATTTCCGGCTTCACCGGGAAAACGCGCACTCACACGGATACCGCTCGTCTCGCTCCCCTGTGACCATGTTGCGTAGCCGTTCCCGATTCCCGACCTGAACACGCGCGAAACGTACAGCCGCTTGCCGCCTTCCTCGAAGAACGCGCGCGCAGCGTGCCACATATAATTATGAAGCTTGCCCGTATCGGAAAATTCGATCTGCTGGCGGTCGCCATAAACACGCTCGAACTCGCCCAGACTGGTGATCAAATCCGGCTCCATGGTCAGCGGTCCGTAGCGCGTTGGTCCGATGAACCCGGTAGTGGTCGTACTGACGCCTTCTATCGACTTCGAGCGAAAAGAGACCTCTTCGATATATACGCCGGGTGCTAGATACTCTGGCATTCGTTCCTCCTGCTGTGATTTAGGGCGTCGGGGCAATCCACACGACGGGCAGCGGTTTTCCGGCTGCAACGGATCGGACGATCAAGGGCCGTCCGTAGCTCAGGGTTACGGATGAGACATCGAGAAGACCCTTCGGCTGATTCAGGACGCTGCACAACAACGGCTTGCCGTTGCCGGAAAATGACACCACGCCGCTCGCATAGCCCGCTCGAAGATCGAGCACCCATGTCTGCTTAAGCAATGGGACGCTCCCGGACAGCGGCGATCCGAAAACGGAATCTGTAATTTCCGGGTAGGCGAAGGTAAGCAGGACCCGGCCCTGCTCATCGGCAATGCCGCTCGCTAGGAGTACACCATCGTGCCGGGCTTCAAGCCACGCAAATGGGGCGGGCTGCCCGTTGGGTTGCGTGTAGAGCGTCGCGTAGAGCGCGGCCATGCCGCTGGGAACGCTGCGCGCCGGCGCGGAATACAAGGGTACACGCGGCAGGCGTGGCTCAGGCGGACTGACAATCGGATTGACGCAATTGAGGTCATAAACGCTCTTGTGCGGGACCTTCGCTTCAAAGGCGAATGGCAGGAAGCGTCCCCACTCGTCGGCGACCTCCACAACCAGCGAATATTGGTGCGCGCCCTGTTCCCAATACGCCCAGAAATCCGTATCTCCCGACCCATTCTCGAAATCGCGCAGGTTCGGCAAGCCGTTAACGACGAAGACGCCGATGTGGTTTGGAAATGCGGCGAATGTCCGTTCCGGTACGCTGGGTCGATAAGCTATAACACGCAGCCCATCCGCGACTGCCGAGCCAGTCACTTCATCCCAAAAGCGCAGGCCGAGCGTTGTAACGCTTGTTGAGCGTTCAAGGATTTGGAACGGTGGGCGGTTCGTCATGGGCGTCCAGTTCCGGTCGGCACAGCCATATCAAAGCCGCGCGTCTGCACTTCTGGCGCGAGTGTCCGCTCTTCGAGCGATTCGAGTGCGACCATCCGCACGATATAAGGAATAGAAAGCTGTGGTGGCTGCCCTTGTGCTTTGAATATCTCCATGACTGCGTTCAGGTCCTGAATAGACAGGCTGTCGTAAGTGATCTGGATCGTCTCGGTCGGCTTGAAGATCGGCGCGAGTCCGGTCCGGTAGTGGTCGAGCAGCGCGGGTGGAAATTCGGGCGTGTCTTCAAGCGTGCGCAACGCCCAGCCGAGAAGCAAGTGCTGTTGTTCGGGGTTCGACGCCCAGGGTGTGATCAGATAAAACAAATCGACGGGAAGTGCCAAACGATAGCGCTGTCCATCGGGACGCACGCGCGCGGTCATGTTGCGTTGGGCGGTGTTCACAGCCGTGCGATAGAGCAATATGGTGATGCCATCGATGGGTTTGGTCTTATATTCGGTGGGCAGGCACAATTTTACGGTCGCAGTCGGGAAATCCGAGACGCGAATCGCGTTTTGCAGATACCCAACCAGCGCTTGACTCACCGCCGAAATAGCCTGATAGTTCGCCAATGTCCGACTCTCCTAACTGTCAAGATCGAGGTAGTACGCCTGATATAGGTCCTTGAGCAGCGTTTCTATCAACAACTTTGCAAAGGTCTTCTGCTTCACTCCCAGCCAATAGACTGCCCACATATCTGTCTCCGCTTCAATCGCCAAAATTCGCAGGTGCGGGAACTCGTTCAGTAAATGGCTGCAAATACCGGGCGGCGGGCTGAGGGACGGTGTACCGAGTAGCAGGACGTCCGTGCTTGGCTTGACCGCGAGCAGGAGCGCGATCTCACCGTGAACTGAACTTTCAACGATGATATTGCGTTGTTTTACGAGTGTCTGCGAGATAGCAGCCTCAACTACATGCGGCAAATTTGCGATGACTACATGAATTGCGGGCATCTCGCCTGAAAAGTTCATCCTGCAACCTCACATTCATTCTAGGATCAGGCGAATGGCCGAACAATGATCCGGGGGACAGCTTTTGGTACGCGCAGATCGATTTATGGTCCAATGTTGGGATCGATCCAAAGATCGATCTTTTAGGTGAGAAAGTTCCAATCAAGATGTGGGAGCGGGTCAGGATGGAGCAACATGTGTGAAGATCGTAAAAAGCGCATTGCGCAAAAATAGCAATTTCATATACTCTGGGGTGTACATGGAGGACCTGTTGTATGCTTTCCGCACACGCTCCACCAACGACCTTGTTGTACACTCGTGTAGAAGACGTAAATATTACGGTAATTAGTAATAGTCAGCTCATGCGCGATGGCATTGCGCTGCTGCTTGCGCAGCACTTGCGTATTCAACTGGTCGGCAGCTATTCCGATCAGGACTCCATTCTGATAGAGCCGCCAAACCCCAAACGCCATGTCGTTCTGCTGGATGGCGTATTAGGACCGCGCATTTTTTATTGGATTCGTTACTGGCATACTCGAATAACGCCTGCATTAGTGATCGTTCTCGATGTACAAGAAGATGCGAACACGATTTTGGCTTGTATCGAGGCGGGTGCAGGTGGATATACACTGCGGGGAGCTTGCGTAGAGGAAGTTGCGCGCGTAGTCTGTTCCGTTTTAATGGGTAATGCGTCTTGCTCACCGGAAATCGCCGGACATCTCTTCGCACGCCTTGCCGCACGGCAGGATAACTTACAGACAACCGCACAGATACAAAAAAAAATTCCACTGACGGTGCGAGAACGAGACGTATTGCGTCTCGTGGCACTCGGACGTAGCAACCGTGAAATTGCCGACGCACTATTTATCGAAGTTCGTACAGTAAAGCACCATATCCATAACATGCTTGAAAAGATGGCGCTTAGGCGACGCGGTGAGGCTGTACGAGTAGCAACCGAATCCGGCTGGCTGGATGAAATGGGGAGCGATCCGGCTCCTAATCAACAAATCAGGCGATGAAAAGGTTGCTTTTGCAAAGATTGAAGTCGATAGTGCCGTGAGATTATCACAGACCGAAGAAGGGAGTGGAAGTGAGTCAGGATGAAGCGATGAACACAAATCCAAACTCACGACCACCGCTAGAAACTTAAGCATGTGTGAATGACAATACCCTCACCAAAATTTCACAGAAAAGTTTGTGAGCGTGAGCAACGACCATTCTGATCAAAAACAAACTAATTCAGATGCCTGTGCGAAGCCTGATGAATTAGTTTTCAAGGTGGTCGATGCCACGCCTTTGATTGAGCAAAGCCCTTTGTATTTACGCCCGTCAAAATTGGCGAGAGTATTGATAAGTAACAATGGTTTTACCATCAATTTAGAGAAGGTTATGGTAAAACCAGTTAAACACCGCATATGTTAAGTGGGACAAGTTTCTCTGTCCAGTTAAAATGGAACAGTTCGGTGTCCAAAAAGCGGGCAAAAGCTTGACGCAGAGCAGCCGGGTTCGGGAACCGATGATTATGACTGACGGCTTGGCGGGCCGCTTTCCAGACGTGTTCCTGCGGATCGAGTTGCGGACAGGCGGGTGGGAAAGACAGCAGTTGCAAGCGGGGATTGTGCATGAGAAACTGACGGACGGCATCCCCACGATGACAGGGCGCAGGGTCTAAAAAGAGTAAAGTTGGTTAGGATGGAAAGGCAGTGAGTAGGTGACTAAGAAAGTAACATGTCATCTCACCATTTAATTCGGGTACGCTCAAGGCGACTTCCTGAGCGCTGTCCAGGCAGAGTGCGCCGTACCCATGCTGGCAATCGCGTTGCAGACTGACGCTAATGATCGGACGTTGACCCTTAGAGCCTGTTATACACTTTCAAAACTTAGCTTGGAGCGGGTCAGAATGGACCATCTGCATAGTGAAAGCGCCCTATCTATATTCCTGTGTTCTACCATCTATGGCTCAAAACAAGCGTGTTTGACCCATCATGAGCAATAAACCCAAAGTGCATAACAGGCTCTGGTGTTCTCGGCAACGCGGGCAGGGACGTGCGACTACGTCCTCAAAGGGGCAAAACATGACGAATTGCAGCGGACTATCCGCGCGGCGAGTAACGGTGAAGCCATCTTCAGCCCAACAGTGGCATCCCGAATGATGGCTTTCTTCGGCAGTATGCGCCCGGCAAAGCTCCCACAGATGTTTCCTGAACTCAGTGACCGTGAACGGGAAATTTTGGAACGCATTGCACAGGGACATAAAAACCCCGAAATTGCCGAACATCTGGTAATTAGCCCCAAGACCAGTGCGCAATCATGTTACAAACATCCTGAGCAAACTGCAAATGGCAGACCGCGCTAAGGCAATCTTCAAAGCCCGCGACGCTGGATTTGGACATCACGATGAATCATAACAGCAAGGCTTTTTCCGAACTGATCTAATTTGTACACAGGAGCAATGACAATGTCCGAATTTCAGACGACCATCCTTGAGACCGACCGCCTGTTGTTCAGACGACTTGTTCTAGACGACCTCGATGCACTATTTGCGCTTTATCGTGATAAGGAAACGCGACAATATTTCCCGGATGGAACATTGACGTATGAAGAAACGAAGGAAGAACTGGAATGGTTTCTCAAGGGTCATCCAGAACATCCTGAATTAGGGCTTTGGGCGACCATCCTTAAAGAAACCAATCAATTCATTGGTCGGTGTGGGCTGCTACCATGGACGATTGAGGGACGCGCCGAAGTAGAGGTTGCCTATTTGTTGGACAAAAAGTATTGGCGTCAAGGTTTGGGAACAGAAGCAGCCCAGGCTATTCTTCACTATGCCTTCGAGCAGTTGCATCTATCGCGCCTCATCTGCATGGTTGATCCCGATAACCAGGCGTCTGCAAAGGTGGCGAAGAACTTAGGCATGACGCTCGAAAAAGAAATGGTCGATGAAACAGGCCCATTTCTCTTGTTTTCGATAAGCAAGCCTCTGGAGTAAACAAGTTCAGCAGGGTACGTAACCACAAGGTGCTGTGGCGTTATACAGGGTTAGCGTAACGGTTGAGATATTGAATGCGCTACTAACCCTGCTCATTCAGGCACTACCTGCCCTCATCGCTTTGGTGGTTGTATTGTTCGCCCACACCCTTCCTACTCCGGCTGCACAATCCATGCTGCATTAATGGCACGGAGGCGATTATTATAGCCACCTGTGATAAATACTGCCCTATTCGTTAACCGGGTTGCAGTGGAATAGAATAGTCCAGCGTTGAGCCTCCTTGCTGGAGTCGCAAACATCCCTTGTGCCTGGTCATAGACATCGACCGAACGCCCCGCGCCTGCGACTACAATCCGACCATCGCCTAACAGCGTAACATCCTTGATGAGTTTGGAGCACTTCGTGCATTGGACGCGCAGCCATGAATTTTCCCGGAATGACGACCGCCGCGTATTCGCTGCCCTGACTACGATGCCCACTGGTCTTATCGGCGGCTTTGGGCAGACCCTCAACTATGACCTGCTGCCTCCGCCATCTGAGAACGCTTCACCATGATTACCCTGAACCTCATGATGATAGGTTGAAAAGCAGTGGGGATCGCGACTTGGGCCGATCCCCGCTACCAATCAATTAGTTTATCTCGGCGCCCACCGTGCGGAAGGCGCGCACCGGCGAACGGACCACGATCAGCGACAGTGCGATCCAGCCGAACACCGCGATCAGCAGCGCCCCGCGCGCCCCGATCCCAGTCGCCAGCGCCCCGCCGACCAGCGCCCCAATTGGCGCGATTGCGTTCGTCAGAAAGTTAACTGTCCCGTTCGCCCGCCCCAACAGCCGATCAGGGACAAGCCTTTGGCGCAAACTCAACTCGTTGATCGAAAAGATCGTCGCCAACCCGTCGCCGAAGATCTGCGGGATCAGCAGCATCAGGGCCGCGAACCACGACGGGCCGCCCGCCAGCGGCGTCAGCAGCGCGACCAGGCTACCAATCAACGAAGTCCACACCAGCGTCGGCCCGATCCCGAAGCGGCGCGGCAGCGATCCGGCAAACGCCGCCCCCAGCAACGCGCCAACCCCGCCGCCTGCGACGACGATTCCCAATGCGGCGGGCGACAGACCCAATTCACGCAGCGCGTACAGGGCGTACAGCGCCGCGTAGAAATTGCCGAAAAATGTACGCCCCATTTGCGAGAATGCCAGCGTCCGCAGCACCGGATGGTGTAGGATCACACGCCCGCCTTCGCGCAATTCCAACCAGAAGGCGGGCGGCACTGCCGGATCGGGTTGGGTGAGCGACGGCTCAGCGGCGCGGATCGCAGCGAGGCTAAACACGGATACTAGGAACGAGAGCGCATCCACAGCGATCGCCAGCGGCGCACTGAGCGCCTGGATCAGCAGACCAGCAAGGGCCGGCCCACCCAATTCAGCCAGCGATTCGGTCGTTGCTAGTTTGGTGTTGCCCTCCAGCAGATGCTCGCGCGAAACAAGCGAGGGCAGCAGCGCCTCATATGCGACGGTGAACACCAGCGACAAGACGCCGACTCCCACCGTGATCGCGTACAGCAAGTACAGGCTCAGATGCCCTGTCAGCGCCGCCAGCGGGATTAGCATCAGCAGGATAAAACGACCCAGATCGGCCACGATCAGAATCGGGCGGCGCGGAAGCCGGTCGATCCACACGCCAACGATCAAGCCCAACACGAGACTCGGCGCGGAAGCGAGCGCCGCCAACACACCCATCTCGGCGGGCGAGGCTGCCAGCAACAGCACGGCAATCAACGGGAGTCCATCGCGGGAAATGCGTGAGCCGATCTGGGAAATGGTTTGCCCGGCCCACAGTTTGAGAAAATCAGGATGGCGCCACAGGCCATCGAAACGCAGCCAACCCAAAATCAACAGGTGAAACGGAAGCAATATCCGTCGAATCATCGGAGTCTCCTCATGAACAAGGTCGCAAACGTCAGAAAATGCGCGCGGGAAACAGGAACGCCAAAAGCGCTGGCGACCGTTTCGAGCGGGTCCAGCCGCAAAAGCGGCGAGGGCAATTTCTAACGAATGACGCTGTCCATAAACGGCAACCTTCCCTCTCAGGCCGTAGGCCTGATATGATGAACTCCATGAGTTTATCAGTGAACTCTTGAAAAAGATAATTTGCCCGGTTCATCACTACAAAATGTAATTCGTTCGATAATTCATTCGAGAAACCCATCACGTATTATTTCACCCTTGAACAGATTGCACTTTACAGGCGCGTTCACTCACCGTTCTCAGGTTGAAAACAAAAAGTGCTAATCTACTCCAAATCTGCCTTGTTTCTGGTCTGTTGCAATTTGCACTGATACCACCCCGGCAATCACAATCTCTCCCACTCGTCGTGACCAGAAAACGAGCAGGAGAGAATCCATTTGCAGACCAAAACAAGCGCACGCTGGCAGACCACGCCCGGTAGCTTCGATGCGCTCCACACCGACCAGCTTTTCCCGGCAGTTGATGACAACCCTTACGGTATTCCGTTACTCCCACACGCGCCACTGAGTTACATACCAGAGTGGTTAGCGCCGTATCGGACACGTATTCGTGCGAAGAACGCCACGTCCGGCGGCGGGGTGCATTTCTTTTGGATGACTACCGCTTTGAGACGGTCTGGACCCGACCCACGAAAGCGCTGCAATATCTACGCGACTTCGAGACGCTGCTCACCCCGGACTTTTCGCTGTATCCGAATTGGCCGTTGGCTATGCAGATTTGGAACGTTTACCGTTCATGCTGGTGTGGGCGTACTGGTCGTCACTTGGTTTCCGTGTCATCCCAACATCGTCGTTCCTCCCGATAACCCAAAGCAACAAACCCTCACAGTGGCTGAAGGCTGGTGGTTGAAGGCAGATGACTTACGAGAAGACGACGAGCGAGGAGATGGTCCCGGCGGCGAGCAGGACCGCCATGCCGATGAACATATTGTCCATCAGCTCCGGGTTGTTGCGCTTGAGCCGACCCACGACCGGCCAGCTTGACCCCATGTAGATGATGCCTGCGCCAATGAGCCCGATGAAGGCACAAATCGGCGCGAGGATTTGCATAATCGCCTTGAGGTCGTTGAAGAACTGTTCGACTTGTGCTTTCAAGTCCATGAGAGATACAACTCCGTTCGTATTCCGCGCAGCCGGATTGCTGCATTGCGGTCACGAGCGGCGTTGTAGAAAACGGAGCAGTCCCGTCGCAAACGGCTTCGGGACAGGTTGTGTCCAGTTTTGGGGTAGACTCAAGTAGCTATCAAACTACGAACTGCTTGCAGTAAAACACATATGCTTTCGCTCTAACTCGAGTGCGGAGCCTTTCTCATGCAAGATGTCCAGTTTTACACTTTTGCCGAGCGGCCCTGTGATGATGCACTCACAAAAGCCATCGAACGGGTCGTCTCCGCGAGTTGGCCGCGCTTTCTGCGTGACCTGAAGGAAGAAATTTCTGGCGACTATTTTGGACAGCTTGAAGCTACCTTCCCAAAATACATGACCTATGTTTTGGCAGAAGACAAGAGGATATTGATTGCGGTGGGTGCATCTATTCCAGTTTATTTGTTCTGCGTTGAATAAATAGAGAGAATATATACAATAAAAAAGGCGCTCTATCTATAGAGCGCCTTTTCACGTCGAAATAGGGAGAACTAGATGTTCTTGACGATGTTCGAGAAGACGTTACCGATGATCGGACCCAGCAGGGAGAGAATCACGATGACGACAATGGCGACAAGGACGAGAATAAGCGCGTACTCAACGAGGCCTTGGCCTTCTTCACGGGGGATATACAGCATGTTAATTGCTCCTACATAAGACCGACAATACACATCAGTTTAAGTTGTTCCCCCAGAAAGTCAAGTCTACCAGAATGGGATTGTGACTATTTTCCGACTTCTGTTATAAATCTGAAACAGGACTGCCACATTTTAGCCGTACCAGCTTGTACACATTTTGCAAGCCGCCCGAACCTGTAACAACCTCTGCCTGCTCAACACACCCGAACTTGGAAATGGAGCGGAAAACCAAGAGTTCAGCGTCAAATTCTTACAAGGATAAGCGTTACGCAGGTCAATCTACTTTGAGGAGGAACTCATAGCACAGATGCCTCCATTTTTTTGCTCAACTGCGTAACGTCTAATAATATATGGCTGCGCAAGCCTGAGTAGTCATACAAAAACAAATAGAGTTGCCCCAAACGGCAGCTACCGTAGGTTTACCCTGTTCAGCCCGGTTTTACTCCCAACAATTGATGAACGCCGCCGCACTCACCTTTTTAGCGGAAACTAGAGTGGATGGCTTTTTCGGGAATTACGCGACCAGTTGGATAGGCACCCAGCACAGCTTGCACTTGATAAGCAAGTTGCGCCATGACGCCGCCTTATACTTCCCCTACAGCGGGTCCAAACCCCGTCGCGGTCCCACCCTGCGCTATGCCGACCGACTGGCTTACGCAGTTTTACCCACGCAAGCCTGCTGTTCATCAATCATGAAGGGTCGTTTCGTGAACCGAATCTCGCCGTCAGGCTTCGAGACGTACTCCCTGCCCTGTTGCATAAGGACTTCCTCTCCGTCCCTCTTAACGTCGTCCTCATCATCAAAACCGATACTCGCACCTACAAACGCGCACACGTCATCCTCTTCTCGACCGACCTTGACTTGTCGGCGGCAGACCTGGACGACTATTACGCCTTACGCTTTCAAGTCCAGCTCAACTTCCCCAATGCCAAGCAATCCTTTGGTCTGGAGGGTTTCATGAATATCTCCCAATCCACCGTCACCAATGCCGTCGGTCTCGCCTTCTGCACGGTCAATCTTCAAGCGGTCGTGCGGCGGAAAGCGCGTAGAAGTGCCAACAAAATGACCGCACCAATGAACGCAGTAAGGATGCTGGGTATGTTCAAGCCAGACACATCAGCGTTAACGCCTGGGATCAAGCTCAGCACAAACCCACCAATGAACGCACCGATGATACCCACCACAATGTCGGCGACTAGGCCCATCGGAGTTTTCATGACCATGCCAGCAAGCCATCCCGCGATAGCTCCTACGATAATCCAGACTATGATGCTCATTTTGTTCCCCTTGAATGTTCGCCTGTACACATGTTTATCAGATTCCATATGTATTATATTCCGATTTGTAGCTGCTGACCACAGTGTTTGACAAATTCATTTTTTGATTTAACAATACCCTCGCCAAAAACGAGGTGAGGGAAAAGCAAGTTCATCGGGTTGCGAAGCCTGATGAATGAGTTTTAAGCCTGATCGATACCGCACTTTCGGTTGAGCAAAGCCGTGCACACTTACGACCATCAAAATTGGCGAGGGTATTGTTTGAGGAATATGATTTGTTCACGTGTGTACAATATGGATATGAACGAAAGACATGACATTTCACCGTCAACCGCACTTCTCAATGATGCTATTGCATCAGGCAAAGTGTGTCTTATGCGACTTGATAGAGCTTTGGAGCAAATTGGCCTGTCCAGTGACAAGTTCTGGGTATTACAAGCAGTTGCAATATCCTCGGAGGAGGTTACCGTGACTCATCTGGCTGAATGTATGGGTACTGTGAAGTCGAATGTGACACCTATGCTGGACCCCTTGGAGAAAGATGATTTGATCAGGCGCAATCGCAGTACTGAGGACCGCCGTTTAGTTCACATTGAAATCACGGGCTATGGAAAAGCACAGTATGAGCGAGGAAGGCACATTTTTGATGATGTGAACCAATCTCTGCAATCCGCTTTTTCTACGGCAGAATTACAGACATTCCAAGCTTTTCTGAAGCGCTTGATTTTGACGCGCAGACAATAAAAAAATTGCCTCAGTTGTACATATATGAACGGTACACATAAGAACCACTTGCGGAGGAGGAAAGAGCACATAGCCGAGACTTTCAGACAGCAGCATCACAAGCTTGACATTCTGATTCACAGTGCCGACGTACTGCGTATGGAGCGAGCAGAGACGAGTGAAGGTAACGAATTGAGTTTCGCAACCAACTACTTGAGCCGCGTTTTGCTCAATAGTCTTCTACTCGATCTGCTGCGAGTGGATGGACATCGCTTGAAACAGGATGGCGTTATGGTCAATGTCATCAACCCCGGCCAGGTAGACACGGATATTCGACGCACCGCGCAGGTCGGCGGGGTAATGAAGTTGATGTTGAAGGGCATGGAATGGATGTCCAGACGTTCGGTACTTACCGCAGTAGACTTTTCTCAGGTCGTCTTGCGTCTGGTCACTTCTCCCGAATTCGCACAAACGACTGGCGGGCTTTTCAACAACAAAGGGATGCCGCTCAAAATTCGTGCGGATCGACGTGATCCCATTGTAGTCGAGCATGTGTGGAAAATGAGCCACGATAGGGTAGGTGTGAAACCACCAGAAGCTGCCAAATTTCCATTGGAACGAACATCGTAAAAAGTCGGCTCATGTTAAGGGAGGGTGCAAAGCGACGAGAGCAGCGCTGAAGTCGGGCGTAATCCGTTTAAGATGAGTAGGGAACTCACACAAAGCGAGGTAGCCAGCCAAGAACTTCTTATGAACGCCACGAAAGGGGCGCATGAAGTTACGCAGGAGCGTCCCCATGCCTTCGGCTGTGTTGAGATGCACTTCGCGGATGCCGATGGCATCCGCATCGCGCACCCATGCGTGGCGTGCGTGACCAAGGGTGAGGTGGGGGCGGTCAAGGTGGTTGTAGCCGCGCCATTGATCGGTATACACCTGAGTGCCGACTTGTGGTGAATTGCTCA
>Ga0209512_1001716_pt1 | contig 25691 bp, 25 predicted proteins | sample frozenSSSSmetaG_FD_184142 | JGI IMG/M metagenome (GOLD analysis project Ga0209512, IMG submission 184142) | Glacier valley bacterial and archeal communities from Borup Fiord, Nunavut, Canada, to study Microbial Dark Matter (Phase II) -... | ecosystem: Environmental > Aquatic > Freshwater > Ice >...
TGTTTGATATTTTTTAAAAGCATATTCCCTTATAAATCTTGCCTGTAAAGGTTTTAGCGTAATTAATGGTCAATTACCATAAGGGAAGCGGTAGAGCCTATATATCTTGCTTATTTTGTCAATTTGTAAGCATATTATCTTATAATGCGCCCTTTTGTCTCCCAACTACTTACGGAGATTCTCTCGGTTGTTGTAGGTATCAGCATCGTTAGGATTGAGGCGCAGCGCTTGGTTGTAATCGTCTAATGCGCCTTTTTTGTCTCCCAAGTCACTACGGACAATCCCTCGGTTGTAGTAGGCATTAGCATTGTTAGGATTGAGGCGCAGCGCTTGGTTGTAATCGTCTAATGCGCCTTTTTTGTCTCCCAAGTCACTACGGAAAATCCCTCGGTTGTAGTAGGCCTTATCAAAGTTAGGATTGAGGCGCAGCGCTTGGTTGTAATCGTCTAATGCGCCTTTTTTGTCTCCCAAGTCACTACGGACAATCCCTCGGTTGTAGTAGGCATCAGCATCGTTAGGATTGAGGCGCAGCGCTTGGTTGTAATCGTCTAATGCGCCTTTCTTGTCTCCCAAGTCTCTACGGACATTCCCTCGGCTGTTGTAGGTATCAGCATCGTTAGGATTGAGGCGCAGCGCTTGGTTGTAATCGTCTAATGCGCCTTTTTTGTCTCCCAAGTCACTACGGACAAACCCTCGGTTGAAGTAGGTATTAGCATTGTTAGGATTGAGGCGCAACGCTTGGGTGAACTCTTCTATTGCTTCTTTCTTGTCTCCATCCTGAACTATCGAAATAAACGCTTGTGAGTAGTGGTCAGCCACAGCAGAGTTGATTTCTGCTTGTTTCGATTGATACCAAGCTGTCCCCCCCAATGTGCCCATAATCATCAATACTGCCCCTGAAACGCCAGCAATTCCCCTTCGCCGACGGGCTTTCTCTTCTCGAAGCTGGCGCTCGTGTTGTTCAATACTTAGTTGGATAAAGTTTTGCTCTAATGAACTTAGCTCTTCGCTCCGTGTGTTCAATTTTTCTTTTGCCTCTGACAACCGCACACCAAGTAACAATACCCCTTCATCTCGTTTTGTCTCTTCCCACTGATATATAATATCCCTTAACCGCTCTTGCCAAGCTCGAAACAAACGGTCTTTTTTCATCCACTCGCGCAGAGTCAGCCATTCGCGGATTAGGGCTTCATGGACAACCTCCACTGTATCTTCCCCAGATTTCTCATCATGTCCGGTAACAACCAAACGGGCTGTGTATCCTGCTAAATAACTTACCAGTTCCCAATTCTCATCTCCTATTTCTTTCCGGGTGGCGATACGACGAGTATCCTCAGTTCCTTCCCCTGGACGCACCAATTGCACAAAGATGCGATGTGCAGCATTTTGTTGTGTTTCATTCAATTTTTGGTAAACTTGTTCTGCATGATTCGCTAGCGCTTTTTTCACACCCCCTATCTCTTGGTATGCTTGATGAGTTAGCGTGCGGTTTTGCTGTAAAGACCAAAGTCGAGTTAGGGCAAATTCTAGCAATGGGAGATTCCCTGGTTCATTGCCAACATCATCTAAAATTCTTTGCGACAATTGTGCTTCTAATTGAACTTCTATCTTCTGCGCTGGTTGTTCAATTGCTTGTAATAGTTCCTCTCGATTCATTGCACTTAACAGTTGCGGTGTAAACTGCTGTAATGCATCTCGTAAAGGACGATAGGCAAGCACAAAGCCGTAGAAGTCCGCGCGTAAAGTGAAGACTAATGTTAAATTGTTCTGATGGATAGCTTGGAGCATCAAATCAGTAAAGCGTTCTTGTTCTTCCTTCTTACAAAGGGTGTAAAGTTCTTCAAATTGATCTATAAATAGCAGAAGACGTTTACCTGGGTTATGTTCTATGATCCGAGATATTATCTGCTCCAAAGTAACCAAACCCTGCTGTATATTTTTATCTAGTCCCGCTGCTGACCGTAATTGTTGAATTTCGTCAGTTCCCGGTACTAATTGACGAACCAATGCCGATGCTAGCTGATAAAATGGTTGATTTCCAGGACGAAATGATTCAATCACCCACTTTTCTGTCATACGCAGTTGGGGAATCAGTCCCGCATACACTACAGAAGATTTGCCACTGCCACTTGGACCAATTACTCCTACTAAAGGCTGTTTGTTAACTGCTTCTACCAAACCATTGACATATGTCTCCCTTCCAAAAAAGAATGCTGCATCTTTTTCTCCAAATGCTGCTAATCCTTGATAGGGGTTGGGTGGAATAATGTCTACTTCTAATAGGCTAGGGTTGATACTAATTTGCTCTTTTTTAAATAGAATCGGAGTTTGCTGCTCTAAAAATTTTATTAAAATCGAGCAACCTAACTCATAAGCAAACTCCACTTGTTCTCCAGCAGCTAAAGCATCGTAAAATGCCACAGAAAATGCTATTGCTGCTTTATCTCCAACCGCTTGGTTCATGCCAATCACATAGTTGACATATTGGCTAATAGGTTTTGCTTGCACCTCACTATAACAAGCATTGAGAAGTACACACTCGACTCCCTTTGTAGCAAATAGCTTGAACATACTTGCCAATACATCAGCGTTAACTTCGGCTAGCTGCTCAGTTTCATCTTCCAAGATAATACCGTTACTACCTGCACCATGCCCACTAAAGTGAACAATTTGGGGTTTGTAATCTAAGATAGCGCGGTAAAAATCACGCTGATTCACTGCCCACTTGTGTACTAGGTTAAACTGCTCTCGCTTCGACGCTCTTCTCAATCCTTCATCAATTTCTTTTACTTCTTTATCAAGTCGTAGCCGAGATGTACCTGTAGGATTGGCTGCCAAAATTAAAATAGTTTTGACATCGGAATCGTTATTGTAGGGCATTTTCTGAGAAACCATATAATTTTAGTATTAATTTTTATAACAAAGCAAAAATGCTCAAAGATGATACTTACTTATAGGCTAAACCGAAATTAACTTATGCAATAATTGGATAAAAACAAGATAAATATTTGTAAATTGCTTATGGACTAAAACGAGTCTATACGAGCAGGTTTATATATTGCCATTGGAGATTAATGGTATTGGCATGATGCACTTGGCGCAGAGATTCAACTCGAATCAGGGTTTTCAGTTCGGGAAAATTAGGAATGCCCTCCAGTTGATGTGTAATGCTGACTGTGCGTTTGAAGATAGCGACCGTGCCCTTTGTTCATCTTTTGGTCGATCTGTTGGGGTTTAAAATGGGTTTCGACGGCTTTAAGTAAGCCCGATTGGTTGCCTTTAAGTGCGCCTAGATAATTATTACCACTGTCAATGATTATATTTCACGTTATGCAGTATACCGAAGCGTTCCCAGGCGTTACCACTGCGTAGAAATAATTCCAGGAAAGCATATTGATTTTAAACAGCCATTTCATGACCAACCAAAAATACTAGAAAGTGACAAGTATTTCACTTCAGCGAATTCGAGTGTGATTTAACACTCAAAGAGAGTACGCAATCCCATTCTATTGGTTTACTATAAAGATATTAAATCAATAAAATTTGATGAATTCTATTAAGACCCTCACACCCAGTACTATTGCTGCTGGCTTTCACGCCCTGTCTGACCCTCTGCGGATTCAGGTTTTAGAACTGCTGCGCGACCGAGAATTATGTGTTTGTGACTTGTGCGACCATTTAGGAACCACTCAGTCTAAACTGTCTTTTCACCTCAAAACTCTGAAATCGGCTGGTTTAGTTCGCTCTCGGCAAGAAGGGCGCTGGATTTACTACAGCCTCGATTTACCTAAGTTTGTTGTTTTAGAGCAGTACCTTGCAGAGTTTCGCCGCTTTAGCCCGATATTGCCGGCTCGTCCTTGCGAATAAATGCCTTTGTGAATCTGGCTTCAAAATGTCCGATCAGTGGACTTGATTACAGCTTGACATATCAATTTTTTTTGTAATAATAAACATATCAACTTTTATTGAAATGAGAACGCTCTTTTAATGCTGGGGATGGGTAGGAAGTCGATTGGATTGATTTCACCACTCACCTCTGTCATGCACAGAAGAACGAGAATTTGTAGTGGGTATGATGAAGACAAATCCCAAACGACTTTCTTTTCTTGACCGCTTTCTAACCTTGTGGATATTTCTGGCAATGGCTGTGGGAGTCGGCGTCGGCTACTTCTTTCCGGGAGTAGAAGCGGTTATCAACCAGTTTCAAGTAGGAACGACTAACATCCCAATTGCTATTGGCTTAATTTTGATGATGTATCCGCCTTTGGCAAAGGTGCGATATGAAGAGTTAGGTGATGTCTTTCGCAACGGCAAAATTCTCGCTTTGTCGCTGCTTCTGAATTGGGTGATTGGACCAATTTTGATGTTTCTGCTGGCTATTACTTTCCTACGCGATTACCCAGAATACATGGTAGGGCTGATTTTAATTGGATTAGCCCGCTGTATTGCAATGGTGATTGTTTGGAGTGACCTAGCACGAGGCAATAGTGAGTACACTGCTGGACTAGTTGCCTTTAATAGTATTTTTCAGGTCATCTTCTATAGTCCCTATGCGTGGTTATTCCTCAGCGTCTTGCCACCGCTATTCGGATTGAAGGGAAGTGTCGTCAATGTGAGTATTGCGGAAATTGCCAAGAGTGTATTCATTTATTTAGGCATTCCCTTTATCGCCGGATTTCTGACTCGTTTCTTTCTGGTAAAAGCAAAAAGCAAACGTTGGTATCACGAAGAGTTTGTCCCGAAAATCAGCCCGATAACGCTGATTGCTTTGCTATTGACGATCGCTGTCATGTTCAGCTTGAAAGGAAATTTAATTGTTCAAATTCCGCTGGATGTTGTGAAGATTGCCATACCGCTGATTATCTACTTTTTTATCATGTTTTTGGTCAGCTTCTACATGGCGTGGCGCATCAGGGCAGACTATTCTAAAGCAGCAAGTGTCGCATTTACCGCCGCCGGGAATAATTTTGAACTGGCTATAGCTGTTGCCATTGCGGTATTTGGGATTAATTCGGGTGCGGCATTTGCAGCTGTCGTTGGTCCTTTAGTAGAAGTACCTGTACTAATTGGTTTGGTAAACGTGGCATTTTGGCTTCAGGGACGCTATTTTCCGGCATCTAGACCAGAGGCGTTGTAATACGGTTCGGCTAACCATCTTCTACGCTTACCCGCAGAACAAGGGCGCAACGCTTGCGCCCCTACGGCGACTAACCGAACCGTACTGAGAGGCGTTGTAGTAGTCACATTAATTAAGGATAAAGTTTAAACCAATGGATGTGCAACCAATTCAACCAATTGTAGAAAACGTGTGGTGGGTGATTCCCAACAAATTGGCAGGTGTTCGCAAACCAACAGCAGACGAGTTGACGGAGTTAAAAGCAGCGGGTATTGGGGCAATTGTCTCTGTTTTAGATGACGACTCCAATTTGGATTTATATGAGCAATCAGGCATCCCTTACCTTTGGCTACCAACCAAAGGAGGCACCCCACCGAGTCGGGAACAGATTCAGCAATTACAAACCTTTGTTGACCAACAAAATATTCAAGGTTTGGCTGTTGCAGTCCATTGTACCAATGGAATTCGCCGGACGGGAACGATACTCGCAGCTTACCTAATTCAAGCCGGTTCGTCTTACGATGATGCGATTCAAACAGTTAAAGCGGCAAAGCCGGAAGTCGAACTGCGGGAAGCTCAAAGTACCTTTTTACGTGAGTTGGCGGGAGAATAAATCGCCGTTTTTCCGGCATCGTTGCCACCAGCATTGTAGTTAAGCAATTTGAATCTTTTTTATGACCAATTTTGATCATCCACCTAGAATCTTATTTTTGTATGGCTCATTACGAGAGCGTTCCTACAGCCGCCTTGTAGCAGAAGAAGCCGCTCGTATTATCACAGATTTCGGTGCAGAAGTCCGGTTTTTCGACCCACGCTCTTTACCGATTTATGGCAGTGTACCGGAGACACATCCTAAGGTACAGGAATTGCGGGAATTGAGTATGTGGTCTGAGGGTCAAGTATGGTCATCACCGGAAATGCACGGTAATATTACTGGCATCATGAAAAACCAAATTGACTGGATTCCTCTCAGTATAGGAGCAGTCAGACCCACTCAAGGTAGAACCTTAGCGGTGATGCAAATCAGTGGTGGTTCTCAGTCTTTTAATGCGGTGAATACACTGCGAATTCTTGGGCGTTGGATGCGGATGTTTACGATTCCCAATCAGTCGAGTGTGGCGAAAGCTTACCAAGAGTTTCATGAAGATGGAACAATGAAGGATTCTGCTTACAGAGATCGCGTGATTGATGTGATGGAAGAACTGTATAAGTTCACGCTACTTTTGCGTGGCCAGGTTGATTACTTGACAGACCGCTACAGCGAACGCAAGGAAAAAGCAGTGACAGGAGTACACAAGCTTGAGTAAAGGCTGTGACTGAAATTATGTAACTTTATTAAAGGCAACATTTTAAGAAGGCAGCTATGCTGGAAGCGTTGACTCCCCTATGAAACCACCTACCGCGAGGTTTTATGAATAATAAGGTAACGGTTGTATTTGATGGGAACGTTTTACGTCCAGATACACCTTTAGATTTAACTCCAAATATGCGCTACTCAATTACAATTCAAGAATTAAGCACACCAGATGTAATTTTTGATGCTTGGGATGTGCTGGAAGAATTGACAGGAACTATCGTTGCCCCACCAGATTGGTCGAGCGAGCACGATCATTATTTGTATGGTACGCCTAAAATTGAAACTCCAGAAACTCCATGAGCAATGAACGCTTGTTTTTGGATACTGTATTTATCCAGGCTCTATTGAACAAAGGCGACCAGTATCATTCACAGGCTAGAGAATTTTTGCCAAGAGTGCGAGCAGCTGCTGCTGTTTTTGTAACTGAAGCTGTACTGTTAGAAGTTGGTAATGCTTTGGGTTCAGTTAATCGTTCAGGAGCAGTGCAATTTATCGAACAGTGTTACAACACAGCCAATTTACAGGTAGTAACAGTTGATACGCTATTACTCACCCGTGCTTTACAGCTTTACAGCGAGCGTCCTGATAAAACTTGGGGCTTGACTGACTGTATTTCATTTGTAGTAATGCGGGAGCAAAATTTGACTGATGCCGTTACTGCAGACGTGCATTTTGTGCAAGCCGGTTTTCGGGCTTTGCTACGCTCATAATTGGCAATAGCGTGACCCTAGCTCTGTTTTTGCATAAATCGGCGTTGTCTTCTGGTGGGAGTGCGATCGGCGAGAGAGACAACTTCAGCTTCGCTACTTTCTCGCGCTACTCGAATCAGCAACGCGGCGGAAATTAAACTGGCAATCATTGAGTTACCACCATAACTAAATAGTGGTAACGGTAAACCTGTAGTTGGGAGAACTCCGGTAGCAACGCCAATATTCAGGAAGGATTGTCCTACCATTAAAATTACTGCGCCGATCGCAATCAATCGATGTATTGGCTGTTGGGCTTTCATTGCTACCCGCAAACCCACAGTGGCATACACAACTAACAGTACCAATAAAACCATACTGCCCGCGAAGCCAAACTCTTCAGCAAATACGGCAAAAATAAAATCAGTATATTGAATCGGTAGATAAAATAATTTTTGTTGCGACAATCCATACCCGCTACCCCAAGTCCCGCCACTCCCGACGGCTAACAGACTTTGAACTAATTGATAACCATTATTTCTGGCATCTGCCCAAGGGTCGAGAAATGACATTACCCGTTTGCGTTGATATTCTTTCAGGCTGATACTGAGTACCGCCAACATCACACCACCAAAGGCTGTACTACCAAGATACTTGAAAGGCAATCCAGCGGCGACAGCAATCAGCCAAATTGTCATTCCGCAAAGTGCGGTAGTACTCAAATTCGGCTGGACGAGAATCCCAAGAATCACTAAACCAAAAATACCCAACCAAGTGAAGCGGACTGTCCAAGTCAGTCTATCCCACTGACCGAAAAGACGGGCACTTTGCAATACTAAAAAAGGTTTAATTAACTCAGAAGGTTGAATAGGAATTGAACCGATCGCTAGCCAGCGTGTCGCACCATTAGTTGTAGTTCCTAATCCCGGAACCAAAGTAACATAAATTAACGTCAATAGCAGCATCAATACCCAAGGGGCGATCTTTTGGATGTGGCGCAATGGCGAATGGACGATGATGTTAAAGACAACTAAAGCAACTAAGACCCAAAGTAACTGGCGCTTAAAGTAGTAAAGTCCATCATGATAAATATTGTCAGCGACCGGGTAAGAAGCTGAGAACAGCGCGACTAACCCGATAAATAGCCAAATAAATGTCAACCAACGCACCAAACGCCCCTCTATTGCCCAGTCAGAGACAGAGTTATCAAAAAATGGAATCAAGTGGCGGATGTTCACGGGCTTTTGTTCTGAGCTGGATAACAATAGGAGTATAGCGAAAAAAACTTAGGAGTTAGGAGTGATCAGTTAAGAGTTACTTATTTATAACTCCAAATTCATCACTTCTAACTCCTAATTTTTAAGATCTTGTAGCGGAGAAATTACAGTAACCCAGTGTTCATCCCTGGTTTGCCTGTAGCTAATTCTACCTTGACAATTCTTCCACCCATTTTCATAATTCGCTGCTGTTCGCGAAACCAGTTATCGTAGGGAACCAATTTAGTGAAATAGGTGTTTTGCAATTCACGCTGTGTCCGAATCCGGGTTTGGCTAGGAACACACGCAGTAATCTTAAACATCCGCATGAGTGGGAAACTCCTTAAGTGAGGCGAGAAACTTTTTTATTTCAAACAGAAATGCAGTTGCAGATCTTTTATTTGACTAAGATTAAAGAATCCAAGGCTGGAAGTCAAACATCAATGCCAGACCGCTAACACTCATCAAGCAACGATTTAATAAGCGAGAGAAGTTCTAACACTCACGACTGACTCCCAGCCTCAATTAAAACTGTTAACTTACAGCTGTGCTAATCGCACTTAGCTTAAGCCAGAACAGATATAGTCGAAGTAAACACCCATTTCTTTACCAGCGTCAGGACCGACGAGGCTAGCGGTGACTTCTTTCATTGCTTGGATAGCTTGGACGGTAGCACCGACAGGAACGCCTAAGGAGTTGTAGGTTTCTTTCAAGCCATTGAGCACGCGCTCATCAAGAATGGAAGGATCGCCAGCTAACATGGCGTAGGTGGAGTAGCGGAGGTAGTAATCCAAGTCGCGGATGCAAGCTGCATAGCGACGGGTGGTGTACATGTTGCCGCCTGGACGGGTGATGTCAGAATATAACAAAGATTTTGCTACAGCTTCTTTGACGATTGCTGCGGCGTTAGCGCTGATGGTGTTTGCAGCACGGACGCGCAGTTCACCAGTTTGAAAGTAGCCTTTGAGCTTCTCCATTGCGACGGTGTCGAGGTATTTACCTTGAACGTCGGAAGAATTAATAACAGAGGTAATTGCGTCTTGCATGTTGTTGATTCCTTATTTCCAACCTGATGGTAATTTATACAGTCGGGATGACCCTACTGCATAGCACCGACTACGTAATCAAAGTAAGAAGCAGCTTCGGAAGCGTCATCACCAGACATCATGCCTGTAGCGATGCCTTTCATGGCGTTGATACCAGCAGCTACTGCATCGATGGGGGTACCCAATGAGCGATACATTTCGCGCACGCCGACAATCCCGATTTCTTCAATGGGAGTGACATCACCTGAAACGATTCCGTAGGTGACCAAGCGGAGGTAGTAGTCCATGTCGCGCAAGCAAGTTGCGGTCATTTCTTCACCGTAGGCATTGCCACCGGGAGAAACAATGTCAGGACGTCTTTGGAACAACTGGTTACCAGCTTCTTTGACGATGCGCTCACGGTTTTCGGTCAAAGCTTGAGCAATACGTAGACGGCGTTCGCCACCGGAAACAAAGCTCTTGATCCGATCCAATTCACCGGGACTTAGATAGCGGGCTTCGGCGTCCGCATTCACGATCGATTTCGTGACGATACTCATTTATGGATTCCTCCAAAAAAAGGGTTGTTAAATTGACGAGACTTAATTCACTGGCTGAGATTACTGTCTCGACCTCTAGACATAACAGTATAAATCACTAGTTGCATCTAAAGAAAGAGAATACTTGAAAAATTACAAGTAAAGAAAACTCAATTACCTTCAGCCAATATTTTCCGGCATTCTGTCGAGCATATATCGTTACTCTTAACAGTTTTTAATATTTATTTTCAGTTTTGCCCTCGCCGAGGCTAGCTGAAGAGCCGGATTTGGCACTTTTTGTTAAGAACCTCTCCCCCAGCCCCTCTCCTACAAGGAGAAGGGAGCCAATTTTCTCCCCCTTCCCTTATAGGTACGGGTGTCGGGGGGTTAGGTTTTTCCTATTTACAAGGCGTCGGGTGCTGCTTTGACGCTACCGAGGTAGTTTCCGGCAGGTAATGAGGGGAAGCGGTGGTATGGCACTACATCTTCACCAAAGTACTGAGCATATTCGGAACTGTCGATTAGAGCATTAATCGCGGATGAGACTCCTTGATCTAGCAACTGGTTGTATTGCTGAATCTCGGCTACAGTCGCGGGTGCGCGTCCTAGCAGATGCCGGAACAGGAACTCTAGAGCTTTCGACCGAGGATAGGAAGACAAGAAACGCTCAGCGTATTGGCTAGAGCTTGCTAAAAAGCGGACAAACTCGCGGACAGAGATTTCACCCTGTTGGAGTTGGCGCTCTTTTTCTGGCTGACTGTAGGCGGAAATTTGCTCAGGAGTAATTTCCAACACTTGACAGTAAATCGCCGTTTTAGCTTCAGTTATGTCCGCGCCTGGAGTAACGCGATAAATTCGCGCACTGTGACGGCGGTAAATCCCACCTTCGATTCCAGAACTGACAGTTCGGCTGAGTTCCGCATACTCTGGCTCAACTTCACGTCTTGACATAGCTTCATTGTCCGCGATCGCTTTCCCGGTCATTGGCATTTTTGCCGCATCCATCCGAGGTTTAATCGTGTCGAAGCTGGGAACTACCAATTCATCATTTTGCTTGGTGAGTTGGTTGTAGAGTCTCTCAGTGTTGGGGAAGTTGGCTGCAGGTAGGGTTGGGAAGCGGCGGTAAGGCACCACATCTTCGCCAAATACTTGGAGATACTCCATACTGCTGACCATCGCGCTCACGAAGGCACGCAGACCGCCACTGGCGAGGATTTGGTTATACTTGCGAATTTCCGCTTGGTCTTGAGGGGCGCGTCCTAAGAAGTGTTTGGTGCCGAGTTCAATCACCTTAGTGTTGGGATAAGGAGTGTAAAACTCTTTAATGTAGAGTTTCGAGCTACCTATACCTTCGATGAACTCTTTGACCGTAATTTCTCGGTTACTGAGTTTGCTTTCTAACACCGTGAATTCGTTCTTCACGATATACGGCTCAATGTCGCGTTCAAAGACTTGGCGATAGGCGGCGCGGATCAAAGTTTTCACTGCGACTTTATCGCCGATTTGGGCGGTCAACTTGAATACTTTGGTTTGTTCGCGCTGCTTGTTCACGCCTTGGTTAATGCGGGACTGAACGTCGGGTTCTGTGCGTGGTTCAACTGCACCCAGTTCGATAAAGCGGGGGGTTTCTGCTTTGGGAACTCTGGAAGTAATATCTTCACGAATAGTACCAACTCGTAGCGATCGCTGTGATACCCCGGCTGGTGTCAAATACCGTTCATAAGGAACTGTATCTTCCCCAAAGGCTTCCGAATACTCCAGGCTGTCGATAATCGAATCAACCAACGCGTAGAAACCTTTCTTGGCACAAATATCAAAGTATTTGTTGGTTTCTTGGCGACCGTAAGTAGGACGACCTAACAAGCGACGGTGAATGTACTCAACCGACTTCATCACATACAGCGAAGTCCAGTACATTTTGCGGAATACTTCCGACTTAGCTAAAGCGCGGATAAATTCCCGAATCGAGATTTCTCCGTTTTCCAGCTTAATTTCCGCATACTTTTGGCGTTGACCTTCGTAGACTTCCCGACCAAAGACTTGCAGGTAAGCACCTTTAATCACTGCTTGAGTGGAACTTTCGGAGTATTTTACACTCACACCCTGCGGTGCTTTTTTACCTCTAGTACCGGGAAGTTGGTCTAACCGGAAAACTTTTGGTCCTAGGCTACCGGGGAACTCACCACGGGCTTTGGGATTACTATTTTGGTTGTTAATCCCTGGTCCTTGGTGAATCAAGATCCGTTTGGTATCTTTACCAAAGAAAGCTGGACTACTGCTTGGGTTACGAGTTTCTTTCGGGAAAATCGCCCCAAACTGAATTTCCAGCGGGTCGTTACCGGAACCATAAGGATGTTGGTCGGGTAGCGGCTGATTGTAAGCAGCAAAGGTGGTGATGAATTGCGGAATCTTGCGGTAAGGCGCACTGTAATTCAACAGGTCTTGCTGCGGTCCCCAGTTGCGGCATTCTTGAGCTTCTTGACCTAAGCCTCGGAGATAAGGTACTGTCTCTTCACCGAAGTAGTCAGAATATTCGGAAGAATCGACTAAAGCATCGACTAAAGCCGGTAAACCGCCTTGCGAAACAATGGAGAAGTATTTTTGAACTTCTTCACGACTACTTGGTCCACGTCCCAAGAAGTGACGGAAGGCTAGTTCCAAAGCACGACTGTTAATATATGGCTGGTAAAACTGTTTTTGATAAAGTGGTGACTTGCCGAGACGACGAATAAACTCCTTCATGGAGATATCGCCATTTTTCACCTTGGATTCTAAATCCGAAATCGATAGGCTATAAGCACGGGTAATATCGCGTTCAAAAACTTGGCGGTAAGCCGCTTTGATCACGTCATTTTTTTCAACTGCACCTAAACCAGGCTTCATCGCGTACTTCGGACGACGTTCCGCAGCGTTGAAGTAACTCTGAGGAAGTTCCAAACCTTGTTGGTCGTCTGAAGGACGTTGACGCGCTTTGGTGGACGGTGTAGGTGCTTTAAATTCGGAAATCAAAACATCCATGTATTGACTGACGATGGTTGTGCCTTCTTCGTCTTTACGGAAGTAGGACAATGCCGCCGCCCGCATTTCTTGTAAAGCGACAATTGTGGCTTCAGTCGAACAAGCGTTTTCAATAATTTCCCGCAAACCCCGAGTATTTACCGTGATAATATTCGGGTCGCCGGCAACGATCGCGTATGTTAAATAGCGCAAGAACCACGATAAGTCTCGCAGACTCTTCGCCATGTTGGTAGGACCATAGCGAGCGACGTTGATCGGTCTAAATCCGGCGGGGATTGGTCCGCTGGGTGTAGCATTGAACAGCGATCGCAAGCCTTCAAAAAAGCCACCACGACTTTCTACGTAGGTGACTGTGCCCAATTTCATCCCTTCTTTGAGATCCATCTCTGGGGATGCGCCTACCATTGCCATTTCTGGTTCTGGTGCTTTGGGCTTTTCTAAGAAAGCCATTGGCGAACCACCGACAAAAATCCGGTTGGCAGCGCGAGAGACAATAATCTCGGAGTTGTCAGAGATTCTTTGGGCAATCTCGATGCGCTTGGTGCCAGATGCAAAATAGCCAGCTAGTTCACTCAGTTCGCCCCGTGCCAGAAAGCGGTCTTGCTGTTCTGCTTGGGTGATTGTCGCCACTGGTACTGTTTGGTATAGCTGCGGACGCGCAACTGAGCTTCCACCACTTGCCTTAACACTCATTTTATTTCTAAAGCTCCCATCTAATCCTTACTGTGTTAAGTCTGGGATGCCAATCTTGATAGCGATCGACATGTTTGCCTGGTCATTCCCCAGCCAGACAGCTCAAGTTATGGGTTTGTAAAACTCACTACACATAACTTAAAACTTTTGAATAACGACCCAGTCAATTTTTAGATTAGAACCTTTTGCGCTCTCATAACCGATTTGTGAAGAAGTGTGTACGATTTCATGATTTTGCCTAGACAAATTGGTGAATCACACGCCTCAACAGTCTGAGCGCAACAATAAGTTTTATGACAATACAGCGACAAAATCCATACGTTCGATATCTTGTGGGTCTAAACCAGTCACTCTCAAAGTCACTTGCTGTCCGGATCTACTCCAACTACCACCACTCCAAACTGGAACATAGGCGTCTTGACTTTGAAAAAAATCATTGACAAACTTGAAGTCATCCATAAAAGCGTTGTGTTCGTGTCCAAAATCGTCATCCTCCGGGTGTTCCCACTGCCGCTTGGGTAAATCGTCAACGGTAATATGACGCAACTGAGAACGGAAGCGAAATGTCTCACAGATAATGACGCACTCGTCGGCGGAGGGTGGACTCTCGGGGGAAAAATCAGACTCACAGCAGTATGTAAATTTTTCTTGCGACTTACCAGAGGCAAATAGTTGATACTCGACCGCGCCTGCGGTATCGCTGCAAGCATAATAAATCGCTTGAGTTTGTAATTGCGCCGAAATCGCCTGCGCGTCTTCTTCTTTGAGCTTATTTTGTAATTGCTGGGATAAAGTCTCAGTGTTAAAATTTTTCATACTGTAAGAAACAGTAATATTTTCCTCGTGAATTAGCGTCCAGTTGTGACCGGGAAACCGAAACACGATAAAACAAACATCTGTCAGTTGCACTTCTTGCTCAAAAACATCTCGTTCCCAAATACTCGCCTGTCGGACTTGACAAAGTGCTTGTGACACCTTTTCGACTGGTGCTTGAACTAAAATAAATCTGTCATTAAGATCAATCGAATCAATGCCACGTTTTTGCAGCATCGGGATTGGGTGATATTGCTTTGCACCAGATTCGCGCAGGAGTTTGACAATTTCCAAATGACCAGCCTGTTGGGCATAGGAAAGGGCTGTATCGCCGTAGTTGGTGGCGCGATTAAGATCAGCACCTGCATTAATTAACAGCCTGACGCTGTCGATGTGACCGGCATAGGCAGCCCGCATAATTGGGGTATAACGGTCATTTTCGTCTAAATTAACATCAGCCCCGGCAGCAATTAAAACCGTAATAATTTCTAAATGGTTTTTCTCAGTTGCTTGTAGTAAGGCTGTTTGCCCAGATGAATCCTTGGCGTTGACATTTACACCCGCCTGAATCAAAGCTTGGACTTTGGTGAGATTGCCTTCAACAATTGCTTCGAGTAAATCAGAGGCGCTTAAACCTTGAGATGAACCGCTGGCGATTCGCAACATCTGGGCAATCCCGACTCGCCCTGCTTGTTGGATGTCATCTAAAGTATCAAACAAACATTCTAAGTGCTTAAATTTATCTTCTAAAGTATCGCCACCGGCTGCTAGCATTTTTTCCCAGGCGGCTAAATCTGGCAAAGATTCAGTCAGGGCTGCTGATTTATTGCTCTTAGCATACATTAAGGCTGAATTGCCTTGGTGGTCTTTGGTATCAATATCGGCTTTATAACGGATTAAAATTGCCGCAATTTCCGCATTGCCCACAGATGCAGCAATGATTAAAGCTGTCTGACCTTGATGATCTTTTTGATTAATGCTAGCCCCGGCTGTTAGCAGTAAGTTGGCGATTTCGGGAGAACCTTGCAACGCCGCATTCATCAACGGTGTTCTCCCGTCTTCAGGATCGGCAATATTCACATTCGCCCCAGAGGCTAAGAGTAATTTGACAACGGCTGTATGACCATGCTGAATTGCGTAATGTAACGGAGTGCCTAAATTCCAAGCAACTCGATTTACATCAGCACCGACAGCAATTAGCTTTAGCACGACATCGACGCGACCTTTAACTGTTGCCATCATTAAAGCATCATAAAATTTTTTGGTCTTTTTTTGCTCTCGGTATTTACCACATGTGAGTAAAACATCAACTATTTCTGTAAAACCATTTTTAGCGGCTAGTTGTAATGGTGATGATGCACCTTTTTGAACTGATGCCCCAGCTGCTAGTAAAATCTTGACAATATCTAGGCGGCATTCATTTGCCGCAATTTCCAGTGGTGTCCAGCCACTATATCTGTCGATGTGATTCACATCCATACCGTTTGTAATCAAAGCTTGCAATCCGGCGATGTCATTTGCCTGGATGATGCCATATATCCCGGATTCAATCGGTTCCGGGTCATCGTGGCTATTTAAACGCATAATCTTAAAAGGCATTTTTGATATTTCAATCTGTAAACGTTTGTCAATAAATTAGTGCCGTAAGTTTAAAATATCTCCGGAACACAAATTTAAATCCTGTAACTAGGATCAAAATTTTGACATGGCAATAAATTTATAAACTTGATTAGTAGCAATTGACCTCGGTGTTTACCAGGATTTTTGCTGTCGGAGTAAAATAAAAATCAATAATTGCTCGTTTTAAGTGTCGAAGAGAGCGATAAACTCAAGATCGCTTTATTTGCATTTTTGTGTATGTCAGATTTAGAAAGTAAGAGCAGTGAGAAGGTTGCTCGACTCTACAACACGTATCCGTTTCCGCCAGAACCTTTGCTGGATGAACCACCTCCGGGTTACAACTGGCGGTGGAATTGGCTGGCTGCGTATAATTTTTGCACAGGACAAAAACCCCAAAAGCAAGATATTCGGATTTTGGATGCTGGTTGTGGGACTGGTGTCAGTACAGAGTACTTAGTCCACTTGAACAAGAGTGCGGAAGTTGTCGGTATTGATATCAGTGAGGGGGCGCTAAAAGTTGCTAAAGAACGTTGTCAAAGGTCTGGGGCGACTGGGGTTGAGTTTCATCACCTGAGTTTGTACGATGTAGATCGTCTCAGTGGTGAATTTGATTTAATTAATTGTGTCGGGGTGCTGCATCATTTACCTGACCCGATTCGCGGGATTCAAGCTTTGGCGCAAAAGTTAGCGCCTGGTGGTTTGATGCACATTTTTGTGTATGGCGAATTGGGACGCTGGGAGATTCAGTTGATGCAGCAAGCGATCGCTTTGTTGCAAGGTGACAAGCAAGGTGATTATCGTGATGGGGTGCAACTAGGACGGCAATTATTTGCGTCCTTACCAGAAAATAACCGTATTGTCAAGCGTGAACGTGAGCGCTGGGCGATGGAAAATCACCGGGATGAATGTTTCGCGGATATGTACGTGCATCCGCAGGAGGTTGATTACAATATAGATACGTTATTTGATTTGATTGATGCGGCGGGATTGGAGTTTGTCGGGTTCTCGAATCCGAGTTTTTGGCAGTTAAGCAGACTTTTAAAGTCAAAAGAATTGCAGGTTAGGGCGTCTGGGTTGAGCGATCGCGCGGTATACCGTTTGATCGAACTTTTAGATCCTGAAGTTAGTCATTACGAATTTTTCCTGGCGCGTCCTCCCCTAGTTAAAGCCGATTGGTCAAAGGATGAGACAATTAAAACAGCGATTGCTGAGCGCAATCCTTGTTTGGATGGCTGGCCAAGTCAAACGCTATTTAATTACGATTACCAAATTGTCAACTTATCAGATGCGGAATTTGCTTTTTTGAGTGGTTGTGACGGTCAGCGAACTGTCGGAGAAATTTTAGCTACTGTAGCTCTGGGAATGGACGGAGTGCTAAAGCTACAACAACAGCAGTTGATTATACTCACGCCTAACTAGACTACATTAAAGGATTTAGCTGTCAAGAGTATATCTATGGTTCTTGAGAGTGAATAATGATCAAGTCAAGAGTAGACAAATACAAAGGCAGGTTTTTTAATTGTTTTTTAAGTATTGATACCTCCCCATGATATGATTTCAACTGGCTCATCAGAGTCAAGTCAATAAGCTTATGGTCGGTTTTAAAATTCGGGAAATTGTCAGTCAAGCAAGGCAAACCATACCGTTGCCAGAGGTCAAGACTCAACTGAAGGAAGTCACAAGCAACCCGAGTGAGTCGATGCAGGAGTACCATCAGCTATTTAAAAGGTTGGTGCTTGTAACTCTGAGCCTAACAGCGATTATTTTTGTTTGTGTGTGGCTTAATTATTCACTCAACACAGCACTAAATTATTTGCTTGGGTCGTGTACAGGTGTGGTTTACTTGAGAATGTTGGCTAAAGATGTTGAGCGGCTGGGTGGCGAAAAGACAAGCTTGAGCAAAAGTCGTTTTGCTTTGTTTATTGGGTTAATGATTGTAGCTGCCCGATGGGATCAGTTGCAGGTTCTGCCGATATTCTTGGGATTTCTGACTTACAAAGCCACTTTGCTCGTCTATACAGTACAAACTGCACTCAATCCTGATTAGATCTTTCCAACAATGCTCCAATCCTCGAATTTTGGGGAAAATTCTTGAAGAATGCACATGCTTAGTGTCTTAAACACCTTTAATTCTTTACCCCTTGCCGCATTGGAAGTAGGTCATCATTTCTACTGGCAATTGGGTAATTTAAGAGTACATGGACAGGTTTTTCTCACATCTTGGTTTGTGATTGCTATATTGGTCATTGCTTCATTAGCGGCGACCAAAAACATCCAGAGAATTCCCAGAGGCATCCAAAATTTAATGGAATATGCCTTAGAATTTATTCGGGATTTAGCAAAAGACCAGATTGGGGAAAAAGAATATCGTCCCTGGGTGCCATTTATTGGCACACTGTTTTTGTTTATCTTCATATCGAATTGGTCTGGAGCCTTATTTCCTTGGAAGCTAATTAGGCTCCCAGAAGGTGAATTAGCTGCTCCAACTAACGATATCAATACGACCGTAGCGCTGGCATTGCTAACTTCTTTAGCGTATTTTTACGCAGGTTTTAGTAAGCGAGGTTTGGGGTACTTTAAAAAGTATATAGAACCAACACCTATTCTGTTGCCGATCGCGATACTAGAAGATTTCACCAAACCTCTCTCCCTAAGCTTCCGTTTATTTGGCAACATCTTGGCGGATGAATTGGTAGTCGGAGTGTTGGTTTTACTAGTACCCTTGTTTGTGCCACTGCCCGTGATGGCTTTAGGTTTGTTTACCAGTGCCATTCAAGCATTAGTTTTTGCTACTCTAGCCGCCGCTTATATTCATGAGGCGCTAGCAGGGCATGGTGAGGAAGAGCATGAGGCGCATTAATTGCCTCAGTTGATGTAATTTTAGATTTGGGCTTTTAAATTTTAGAATCTCAAATCTAGAACTTTTAATTTGTTTAGTTCTGTACTTAAGGTAAGGAAAATCATGGATCCATTAGTTGCTGCTGCTTCCGTTTTCTCTGCTGCCTTGGCTATTGGTCTGGCATCAATCGGACCTGGTATCGGTCAAGGTAATGCCGCAGGTCGAGCAGTAGAAGGTATTGCCCGTCAACCAGAAGCAGAAGGCAAAATTCGCGGTACTCTGCTATTAACCTTGGCGTTTATGGAATCTTTGACCATCTATGGTCTAGTTATCGCCTTGGTATTGCTGTTTGCTAACCCCTTCGCAGCTTAAGACTTAAGGGTTTTAGATTTTGGATTTTGGCTCTTGCCTGAACTAAAATCCAAAATCTAAAATATGAATGGTTGAATGATCTTGCTGACTATAAAAACTCCGGTTGCCTCATAGGGGAGAAATGTTTGATTTTGATGCTACTTTGCCCTTGATGGCAGTTCAGTTACTGCTACTTGCAGCTGTATTAAATGCGATTTTTTATAAGCCGCTAACGAAAGCGCTAGATGATCGCACTGATTACATCCGCACCAGAAAGGTTGAGGCTACAGAACGTTTAGCAAAAGCTGAACGGTTACGTAAAGACTACGAAACACAGCTAGCAGCAGCCCGTAAGGAATCGCAAGCTGTGATTGTCGCAGCTCAAGAAGACGCTCAGAAAATCTCGGCAGAAAAAATCGCTGAGGCTCAAAAAGAGGCTCAGGCACAACGAGAACAGGCAGCGCAAGAAATCGAGCAGCAAAAGCTTGAAGCAATGCGCTCGTTAGAAAAACAGGTCGATCAGCTCAGTCGGCAGATTCTAGAGAAACTGTTGAGTCCAGCTTCGGTCAGATAGTATCTCCGGTGAGATTGCCCTCTGAGTGGAATTAAGTGTCAATTGGCACTTTTTTTACTGATGGTAATCGTAATATTCGCACTTAAGCAGCGCAGTTGTAGGTATCATGGGGACTTTGTTTTTAGTGGCCGCAGAAGCGAGCGCCGTCCATTCAGAATTAGCAGAGGGCGCAGGAACAGGTGGTTTCGGTCTAAATCTGGACATTTTTGAAACCAATTTAATTAATCTCGCAATTTTAATTGGTGTCTTGGTTTACTTTGGGCGTGGTTTTCTAACTAAAACCCTGACCGAGCGCCGCACTAACATTGAAACAGAAATTAGTGAAGCTGATGCTAGTGCCAAGAAAGCAGCAGCATCTCTATCAGAAGCACAGCAGAATTTAACCCAGGCTCAAGCCGAAGCGCAACGTATCCGCCAAGCCGCAGTTGGGAGCGCAGAATCCGCGAGAGAGGCGATTTTGGCACGGGCAAAGCAGGATGTAGACCGCTTGCGAGAAACGGCAACCGCCGATTTGAATACAGAAACAGAACGAGCAGTAGCGCAACTGAGACAGCGAGTAGCGGCGATGGCACTAGAAAAAGTCGAATCGCAACTGCGTGGTGGTGGAGTTGATAGCAATGCTCAACAACGACTAATTGAAGGCAGCATCGCGATGATTGGAGAGTCATGAAAAGCCAGATAGCCATTGCTGAAATTGCTCAGCCTTATGCTCAGGCGCTGATGTCAGTAGCCCAATCCAAAAATTCAACTGAACAGTTGGGTGAGGATGTTCGGATTTTACAAAAACTGCTGCAAAGCTCACAGCTGCTCAGCGGTTTTATGGACAATCCTTTTATTGATCTGGACAAAAAAAAGGCAGTACTTACCCAAGTATTAGGCTCTGGTGCTAATCCTTACCTGCGTAACTTCTTGATGCTGCTAGTAGATCGGCGGCGGATTTCGCTGCTAGAACCGATTTGCCAACAGTATTTAGTGCTTTTACGCTCTTTGAATAAAACGGTGTTAGCGCAGGTAATTTCTGCGATTGAATTAACACCAGAGCAACAGCAGTCAGTCCGTGACAAGGTCATCGCGATGACCAAAGCTCAAAAAGTGGAATTGGACACCCAAATCGATCCAGAATTAATCGGTGGTGTAATTATCAAAGTAGGCTCTCAGGTAATTGACGCCAGCCTGCGTGGACAACTCCGCCGTCTGTCTTTACGCCTAACCAACTCTTAAATCGAGGCGCGAAGAGCGTCTCTACAAAACCCCAAGTAGAAATATGGCAATTAGCATTAGACCTGACGAAATCAGTAACATCATTCAGCAGCAGATTGAGCAGTACGACCAAGAAGTCAAAGTTCAAAATGTTGGTACCGTATTGCAAATTGGTGACGGTATTGCGCGGATCTATGGTTTAGAGCGGGCAATGGCAGGAGAACTGCTAGAGTTTGAAGACGGTACAATCGGCATCGCTTACAACTTAGAAGAAGATAACGTTGGCGCGGTGTTGATGGGCGAAGGTCTAGACATCCAAGAAGGTAGTACCGTCACGGCGACGGGTAGAATCGCCCAAGTACCTGTGGGTGATGCGATGCTCGGTCGGGTCGTCGATGCTTTAGGTCGCCCAATTGATGGTAAAGGCGATGTGAAAACCACAGAAAGCCGACTGATTGAATCTCCAGCACCAGGGATTATTGAGCGTCGGTCTGTTCACGAACCGATGCAAACTGGGATTACCGCGATTGACTCGATGATTCCGATTGGTCGTGGTCAACGAGAATTAATTATTGGTGACCGCCAAACTGGAAAAACAGCGATCGCTATCGACACAATCATTAACCAAAAATCGGAAGATGTAGTTTGTGTTTATGTGGCGATAGGTCAAAAGGCTTCTACCGTCGCTAACGTTGTTCAGACATTGCAAGAAAAAGGGGCGATGGATTATACCATCGTTGTTGCCGCAAATGCTAACGACCCAGCCACCCTGCAATTCTTAGCTCCTTACACCGGCGCTACCTTGGCAGAGTACTTTATGTACAAGGGTAAAGCTACCCTGGTTATTTATGATGACTTGTCCAAGCAAGCTCAAGCTTATCGGCAAATGTCTTTGCTGTTGCGTCGTCCACCCGGTCGGGAAGCATATCCTGGAGACGTATTTTACCTCCACTCCCGCTTGTTGGAAAGAGCCGCTAAATTAAGTGACGAATTGGGTAAAGGTAGTATGACCGCCTTACCAATCATCGAAACTCAAGCCGGTGACGTATCAGCTTACATTCCTACCAACGTAATTTCGATTACCGATGGTCAGATTTTCTTGTCTTCTGACTTGTTTAACTCCGGGATTCGTCCGGCGGTGAATCCTGGTATTTCGGTATCACGGGTAGGTTCTGCGGCTCAAACCAAGGCAATGAAAAAAGTTGCTGGTAAAATTAAGTTAGAACTAGCACAGTTTGACGACTTGCAAGCCTTCGCGCAATTTGCTTCTGACTTAGATAAAGCGACTCAAGACCAGTTGGCTCGCGGTGAGCGTCTGCGGGAATTACTGAAGCAGCCGCAAAATTCGCCACTAGGGGTCTACGAACAAGTGGCAATTCTTTACGCGGGTATCAATGGTTATTTGGATGAAATTCCCGTAAACAAAATTGGTGCTTTCACCAAAGGTCTCCGCGATTACTTAACCACCAGCAAACCCGAATACACCCAAACCGTCATTTCTCAAAAGGTGTTGGGTGAACCCGAAGAAAAAGCTTTGAAGGAAGCAATCACTGAATACAAGAAAACCTTCTTAGCAGCAGCAGCATAAATTAGTGTTGAGTGCCAAGTTGTAGCATCTCTACATCTGAGCACTCAGTACTTTCTGACCTCAGCACTCAGCATTTAAAAATATGGCTAACCTCAAATCAATACGCGATCGCATTCAGTCGGTCAAAAATACCAAAAAAATTACAGAAGCCATGCGCTTGGTGGCGGCGGCGCGAGTCCGACGTGCTCAAGAACAAGTGTTAGCAACACGTCCTTTTGCTGACCGCTTAGCCCAAGTTCTGTATGGTTTACAAGCACGTCTACGGTTTGATGAGGCAAATTTGCCTCTGTTAAGACAAAGAGAAGTAAAAACAGTTGGTCTGCTGGTAATTTCCGGCGATCGCGGTTTATGTGGTGGTTACAACGCCAACATCATCCGTCGAGCTGAGAATCGGGCAAAAGAACTCACAGCCGAAGGCGTTAAATATAAGTTTGTCTTGGTTGGACGCAAAGCGATTCAGTACTTCCAACGCCGCAACCAACCAATTGATGCAACCTACACCGGCTTAGAGCAAATTCCTACCGCCGCTGAAGCCGCGAATATCGCCGACGAACTACTTTCTCTATTTTTATCAGACACTGTAGACCGGATTGAATTGGTTTACACCAAGTTTGTTTCCTTGGTGACTTCTCGTCCTGTAGTGCAAACCCTGCTACCTCTCGATCCACAAGGTTTAGAAGTCGCAGACGACGAAATATTCCGTCTCACCACTCGTGGAGGTGTCCTGGAAGTTCAACGCGATAAAGTTGCTACTCCCACCCGCGAATTTCCTCGCGACATGATTTTTGAGCAAGATCCCGTGCAAATCTTGGATGCTTTGTTACCCTTATATTTGAGTAACCAGCTGTTACGGGCACTACAAGAATCGGCGGCGAGCGAACTAGCGGCGCGGATGACAGCGATGAACAGCGCCAGCGACAACGCCAGCGACTTGATCACCAGCCTCACCCAGAACTACAACAAAGCCAGACAAGCAGCTATTACCCAGGAAATTCTGGAAGTAGTTGGTGGTGCGGAAGCACTAACTTAGGGAAAAAATCGGGAGTCTCCCTACTCCCCAAGAGTTGCACATTCACGCTTTCGCGCACTATAATAAAAAAAGATGACATGCTTGGGTCTGTAATGGTCTCGACGGGATGGCGAAAGCTGCTCTGTGATGCAGGTCGAGAGTGAGTCTCCTCTCGGAAATCAAAGGCTCAAAAAAAAAGTAAATGCGAACAACATTGTACCTTTTGCTCGTAAGCAAGCTCTAGTAGCTGCCTAAAAACCTCTTTCAGGTTCGAGCGTCAGTAGTTTGACTCCGTTAAGGACTACCGACCAACCCCCCAACGGATGCGTTAGTAAGTGTTCTCGGTTGGCTTGCTAATTAAGATTTAATCAGAGCATCCCGCTGTTCGGGATAATGAACAGTCCCCGCCCTAAGGGTTAAAAGGGCTAAACCTGTGAACGATCGGAAAGTCAATACCCATTTCGGACGGCAGTTCGATTCTGCCCAGATCCACTTTCATAATTAATACATCCACTTGCAATCTAATTTGTAAGTGGATTTTGTTTTATGGGTATAGAAGCCATAAATAAAACACTTAATCTTCTAACACCTGTTCCGCCGAAGGTTTAGGTTGTGTCATCGTGATCAATTCTTGATTTTGGTGCAACATCCGCATCAGAAGGCGTAAAGCTTCATTCACTGCATCTGCACTCGGAAACATTTCTGCAACATCTGGTTCTAACCGAACCGTAAGAAATCGCAAAACTTTTACGTCCTTCACCTAAACGTCGCACTCGCAAGCTATTCAGGTCATACGAGGGACGTAGATCATCATCTTGGTCTATTGGCTCAACCGGCTTCATATGCTCTTTGCTCCGATTTCGTGACTTTTCTAGCACTGATAAGACGAATTAACTGCCCTCGCTCTGTGTAAGATACAATTAGTAAACGATTTTCGTTCGACTGCCCTACAAAAAGAGCGATCATCTATACTGTGTTCTTTAACTCTAACCGAAAAGCCTCTCTCCGCGCTTCCGAATTATTTCTGTAAGAAAGGCGACTAAATATGAGCAACAAACCTACTTCGGGAAATTCTGAGACTGATTGGCAACGACTTGATGCCATGACTGATGAAGATATTGACTTATCGGATTGCCCAGAAGTTACCCCTGAACAGTTTGCTTCTTCAATTGTTCGGCGAGTACCTATTGCACAAAACAAAGCTGAGGTGATACCCATTGATAGTGATGTCTTGGAGTGGTTCAAATCGCGAGGAAGAGGCTATCAAACTCAAATCAACACCTTGCTAAGAGCGTACATGGAAGCTCACCAATCGCCATAAAATATAACGTCAAGGCAGTAAAAATAAAGTTGTTCGCTCTTGATCAACCTGTAGATGGTAGTATCAACCCGCTATTTGTATCAGAACCTGCAAAATCCGTAGTACCTCATATAATTCATTACCTGGGTTACGCGTTAAAAATCCCTTTGATAAAGCGTAACGAGGAGGATTTGTTTTAACTAATTTAACGAAAATAAACTCGCTACCTGTAGCAATCATCCCAAAACATGGTTTGTCTGAATTAGGACTACCTAACATATAAGCCAGAATTTGTGCTAGTCCTTCTTCAATGGAAAATGAGGCTTTTTTAGACTCAATAATCATTACCCATAATTGGTCTCGAAAAACTAATGTATCAATTCTACCTTTGATAATGGCATCTTCATCTGGTACCGCAATATCTACAGATTCTTCGGATTTAACATAAAAAGGACTCAGGTAAAAATCGCCAATAAAAAGTATTGGATCGATAATTGCCATTCTCACAACATCTTCGAGCAAGGGGGGATAGTTAAGCAGATTAAAATAACCCGCTTTGACTTTATCTAAAAGTTGTTTAGTAAGGATTCAGGTAAAAAATGATAGAGGGCGGGAAATCTGCTAAAGTGGACACATGAAGAAGCCCACAGATCATACACAGCAGGAAAAAACCGAAATAGAGCAGTTAAGCCAAGCGGAACTGGTTG
>Ga0209512_1001717_pt1 | contig 25677 bp, 20 predicted proteins | sample frozenSSSSmetaG_FD_184142 | JGI IMG/M metagenome (GOLD analysis project Ga0209512, IMG submission 184142) | Glacier valley bacterial and archeal communities from Borup Fiord, Nunavut, Canada, to study Microbial Dark Matter (Phase II) -... | ecosystem: Environmental > Aquatic > Freshwater > Ice >...
CCGGAGCCATCCTGCGCCGCGTGAAGGAGTTGGAAAACGACGGCTATTCCTACGAAGCCGCCGGCGGATCGCTGGATCTTCTGATCCGCAAGGAGCTCGGGAGTTACGTGAAAAATTTCGACATCACCGAGTATCACACCAGTTTCCGGCAATACCGCGACGGGCATCCGCCGGTTTGCGAGGCGACGGTGAAGCTTTCGGTCAACGGCACGCCCGCGCTCACCGTTGCGGAAGGCCAAGGCGTGGTGAACTCGCTGGACCTCGCACTGCGCAAGGCGCTGCTGCCGTTTTTCCCGGAAATCGCCGGCGTTTCGCTCGTCGATTACAAGGTGCGCATCCTCGACGGACATGATGCGACTGCAGCGAAGACGCGCGTGCTGATTGTCTCCACGGATGGCGAAAGCAACTGGGGAACGGTCGGCGTTTCCGACAACATCATCGAGGCGAGCTGGCTGGCGCTGGTGGACGGGATTGATCTGTTCCTGCAGCGGACGAAGGCAGCGAAGTGAGGGAAAAAGTAGTCGAGGACTTCAGTCCGTTCTTTGGGATGCGAGTCGGAAATCGAAGAACGGACTGAAGTCCTCGACTACTTTCGAGATCAATCTTCTTCGAACTTGCGGGTGATGAGATCACCCAGCGCTTCGAGAGCGGCATCCGCGTCCTCGCCATCGGCGCTGACGGCGATCACCGAGCCGTGGCCGGCGGCCAGCATCATGAGGCCCATGATGCTCTTGCCGTCCACTTCCTCACCGTCTTTCTCCACAAAGATATCGGCCTTGAAACGATTGGCCGTTTTGACGAACTGCGCCGCAGGACGGGCATGAATTCCGAGTTTGTTGAGAATGGTGAAATCTTTTTTGGCCATGGAGGAACGGCTTGCGCCGGGGGGACCATAGAAAGTCAATCGGATGCCTCCAAGGCAAAAATCGCACGGCTATCTGAATTCGTAATCCTTGCGGCAAATTGGGTCACATAGAGCGCACGGGACTGATTTTTTCGGGATTAGGACACAAAAAAGCCAGGCCGTTCGCACGGGCTGGCTTTTTGAAAAATGCTCTGACGCTCGATTACGGAAGCAGGTTGATCGCGCGGGATTGCTTGATCGCGTTGTTGATTTTGCGATGAAGCTTCGCGGAAACTCCGGTCACGCGGCGTGGAAGGATCTTGCCGGTTTCCGTCGTGAACTTGGTGAGAAGCTCAGGATTGGTGGCGACGACCAGATCGGCAGGGATATCATGCCGGCGGCGCGGCATCATGCGGTTCGCCTTACGGAAGTTGATACGGCGCTGAATTGTTTTTGGCTCGGACATGGGAAACTGGTGTTAGCGGAGTTCGCGGTGGAGGGTGCGGCGCTTGAGGAAGTGGTTGAATTTCACTTTCTCGAGACGGCCCGGTGTGCGGAGGCTCTTCTTGTTACGCGTGGTGACGTAACGTGAGGTCGGCTTGCCCTCGGCTTTCGCTTCGGTGCATTCTAGAATGATAATCTCGCGTGGCATGACTTTGGGGGCGGGAGGATGCTTTAATCGTCGTCTTCGTCAAGAGAAACCGTTTCGGAATCTTCATCTTCGGCATATTTTCCTCCGCTGAAGCCCACTTCATTGGACGGACGGAAGCGGCGGTTGCCGTATTCTTTCTCCCATTGGGCCTGGCATTCGACCGTCAGACGGGCGAACGGGATGGCTTCAAGGCGGGCTTGCGGAATTTTCCGCGAGGACATTTCGCAGATGCCGTAGGTGCCGGACTGGATGCGGCGGAGGGCTTGCTCGATTTCGTAAAGGGCGTCCTGTTCCTTCGCGAGCACGGAGAGTGCGAAGTCACGGTCATAGGCATCGCTGCCGGCGTCGCCTTGGTGCTGGCCGCTGCCGGAGGCTTCGGAGCCTTCGGGAGCATTGCGGATGGTGTCGCGGGCCATGCCGGAAACCGCATCGACGAGGTCGTCGCGGAGATCGAGGAGGCGCTGGCGTTGTTTTTGGACGAAAGCCGGGCTGTGGGTGCCATTGCTGCCGGGGGCGACGGCCTCACCGGCAGGTGCGGCGGTGGCCTTCGGCGGAACGAACGGTGGCTTCACGGGAGCAGGAGGCGCCGGGTAATCGACGACAGAAGAGCGTGGTTTGACGGCAGGTGCCTTCTTCGCAGGAGCGGCAGCGGCCTTCGGTGGAGGCTCGGGCTTGGCCCCGACGACGGGGGCGGGCTTGGCGGGAGGCGTGGCTTTTTTCTCTGGCTTCGCAGCGATCGCCTTTTGCAGGGGCGCGGATTTCTTCGATGGGGCAGGCGCGGGCTTTTTCGCCGGCGCGGGTGCTGGCGCAGGCTTTTTAGCCGGGGCCGTGGCGGACTTTTTGGCCGGAGCCGCCTTCTTTTCCGGCTTTGCAGCAGGCTTTTTCGCCGCTGGAGCGGACTTGGAAGGTTTGACGGCGGGCTTGGTAGCGCTCTTTTTGGGAGCAGGTTTTGAGTTGTTATTCTTCGCGGCCATGGCGCAGAGATGGAAATACGGGTGATAATTGTTCGTCTTGCGGGACCCGGGATGAAATCGCGGAGGCGAGAAGAGCGCGGTGGGTTAGCCCGTTAATTAGAGTCCAGCAAGGCGAAAGTTCAGCGATCGCAAAATAAGTGGGATGGCAGGTTTTCCGCAGGAGGCTTGAAATGCCTGATCGGACCACTAAGCTGCGGCCCCGTCATGCAGCTCAGCGCCATTGTAGAAGCCCTTTTGATCGCCTCCCAAAATCCTCTTCCGTCGGAGGAAATTGCCCGCTTGGTGCGGTCGCGGGTCGCAGAGGCGGAGGACCTGAAAGTCCGTGAAACAGAGGAAGGCAAGGAATCCCCCGCCCTGCCGGACTGGTTGCAGGCACTCGCCACGACCTCCTCGGAGCAGGTCGCCCAAGCCATTTCCGAGCTGAACCACTCTTATCAGGAAAACCACCGCGCCTTCACCGTCATCGAGCGCCCGAAAGGCTGGAAACTCTACACCCGCCTCGAATACGGTGAATTCGTCCGCCAGCTTTTCCCCGGCCGCAAGCCGGAGCGCATGAGCGGGCCGGCGATGGAAACACTCGCCATCATCGCCTACCGCCAGCCGATCACCAAGGCCGCCATCGAGGCGGTCCGCGGCGTGGCCTGCGACGGGATGATCCAGAAACTCCTCGACCGCGACCTGATCCGCATCGGCGGCCGCGCGGAACTTCCCGGCCGCCCGCTGCTTTATGAAACAACCGATCTGTTTTTCGAGCACTTCGGCATCCGTTCCATCGACGATCTCCCGAACGCCTCCGAACTCCGCAAGGTGAAACTGCCCGAGCCGCAGGACGCCGCCGCGCCCGCCGCCGATCCTGAGCAGCAGCTCGCCCTCAGCGCCATCGGGATCCCCGCCGCAGCCGCCCAGAACGAAGCGGATCCTTCTTCCGAATCCTAAATTCCCCTTCCAAACGTGAATCTTGACGATATCCGCAGCCAGATCGACACGATCGACCGTGACCTGCTAGACATGCTTTCCCGCCGCGCCGACCTGGTCCACGAGGTGGGCGTGGTGAAAAAACGCGACGGCCTGCAAATCTACGCTCCCGAGCGCGAGGAATCCCTGCTCCGCCGCCTGATCGAGATGAACAAGGGCCGCCTGCCGGAGAAGTCGATCCGCGCGATCTATCGGGAAATCATGTCCGCCGCGCTCGCGCTGGAGGACGATCTGACCATCGCCTATCTCGGGCCGGAAGGCACCTGGACGCATCAGGCGGCGATCAAGAAATTCGGTCACTCGGTGAACTACTCGCCGCAGCCGAATTTCTCCGATGTCTTCGATCAGGTCGCCCGCCGCGCGGCAAACTACGGCGTCGTGCCGATTGAAAACTCCACCGAGGGCGCGGTTTCCCACACGCTGGATTTGTTTGTCGATTCCCCGCTGCACATCTGCGCGCAGATTTTACTCCGCATCGAAAACGGGCTGATGGCGTCGATTCCGCGCGAGCAGATCAAGACCCTGTATTCGCATCCGCAGGTTTTCGGCCAGTGCCGGTCGTGGATTTTGAGAAATTTCCCGGAAGCGGATCTCGTCGAGGTTTCCTCCACCACCAAGGCCGCGCAGATCGCCAAGGACCAAGCCCACCAAGGAGCCGCCGCGCTCGGTGGCCCGCTCGCCGCGGAAATGTACGGCCTCACGCTGCTGGAGGAATCCATCCAGGACCGCGCGACGAACACGACGCGCTTCCTTGTCATCGGCGAGAAACCCTGCCCGCCGACCGGCAACGACCGCACTTCCATCCTTTTCGCCATCCACGACCGCCCCGGCTCGCTGGTGAAAGCACTCCAGGCATTCGATCAGTTTCACATCAACATGTCGAAAATCGAATCCCGTCCGTCCAAACGCAAGGACTGGGAATACATCTTCTACGTCGATCTGGCCGGACACTGCAACGATGCCAAGGTCGCCGAGGCTCTCGACGAGCTCGGAAAACACTGCTCGCTGGTCAAATTGCTCGGTTCGTATCCCGATGCTGGCGAGTGACTTGCCTGTTTTCAGGAGCATTTTCCGGATGAGCCCGCTTGCTGGCAGAAATAAGAAAATTCGATGCAATGCAAGCTGGCATATTTCATGCAGAGCTGTCTAAAACCTCCCCGCATGAATGGAACTGTGGAAATGATCATAGATGGCAAGCCTCTCGCTTTTCCGACAATCGTCGGCACCGAGGGTGAGGTGGGAATCGATATCAGCTCATTGCGACAGAAGACCGGAGCCATCACGATTGATCCAGCCTACGGCAACACCGGCTCGTGCAAAAGCGCCATCACCTTCATCGACGGCGAAAAAGGCATCCTCCGCTACCGTGGCTACGACATCGCCGATCTAGCGGCGAAGAGCACGTTCGTGGAAACCTCCTACCTGCTGATCTACGGCCATCTTCCCAGCCATCAGGAACTCCACGAGTTCTCCGCCCTTCTGTCGGACAACCAGATGCTCCACGAGGGCATGCGCCATAACTTTGAGGGCTTCCCCACCACCGCCCATCCGATGGCCATCCTCTCGGCCATGATCAATGCGGCATCCTCCTATCATCCGAATCTTTTCTGCGAGGTCAACCGCAAGCAGCGCTTCCCGCACCACGCAGCGCGCCTGATTTCCCAGGTCCGTACCATCGCCGCTTTCTCCTACCGGAAAGCCCACGGCCTGCCGACCGCCTATCCGAAATCGACCTTGAAATACACGGAGAACTTCCTCCACATGATGTTCTCCGCTCCTAACGAGGACATCGTGCTCAAACCGGAAGTGGTGCGCGCGCTGGATCTCATTTTCATCCTCCACGCCGACCACGAGCAGAACTGTTCCACGTCCACCGTCCGCACGGTCGCCTCCAGCCAGGCCAATCTCTTCGCTTCCTGCTCCGCCGGCGTCTGCGCCCTCTGGGGTCCGCTCCACGGCGGCGCAAACCAGGCGGTGCTGGAAATGCTTGAGGAAATCCACCAGGAAGGCGACGACGGCACCAAGTTCCTCAACGCGGTGAAAAACAAGACCGGCAACCGCAAGCTGATGGGCTTCGGTCACCGCGTTTACAAGAATTTCGACCCCCGCGCCGTCATCATCAAGGAACAGTGCGACAAGGTGCTCGCCCAGCTCCACGTCTCGGACCCGCTGCTCGACATCGCCAAGAAGCTCGAGGAAATCGCGCTCAACGACGAATACTTCATCTCCCGCAAGCTCTATCCGAACGTCGATTTCTACAGCGGTATCATCATGCGCGCCATCGGCATCCCGATGGATATGTTCACCGTGATGTTCGCCATCGGCCGCATGCCCGGCTGGATCGCCAACTACAAGGAAGTCATGGATGACGCGGACAGCCGCATCGTCCGCCCCCGCCAGATCTACACCGGCGAGAACCTGCGTTCCTACACGCCGATGGAAGAGCGCGGCTGAGAGCGAATTCTAACTGGAGCGCGGAATTTATTCCTCCCGCGCAGCTCTGAACGCGACTGGCGGAATAAATTCCGCGCTCCATTTTTCACCCGTTCCGCCGCGGCCGGAAGCCCATCGCGAAACGCAGCACGACGATCGGCAAAGCCGTTAGCACGAGCGCCGCGGCCGCCGTTTTCAAACCCGGATAGACGCGGGCGGCCTTGCGCTCCAGCGCGGCCAGCGATTCCGCCACGACCTGCTGCTTGCGTACATAAAACCACTCGCGCGACGGCATTCCCTGCGAGTCCTCCGTCCGGCGGGAAACCTCGCCGAACTCGGTGTGGACCGGCCCCGGGCAAACGGCGAGCACCGGAATGTGGTGCTCCCGCAGCTCGATACGCAGCGCTTCGGAAAAACTCGTGACGTAGGCCTTCGTCGCCGCATAGACCGCGAAGTCCGGAATCGGGATGACGCTGGCCAGCGAGCTGACGTTGATGATCGCTCCGCCACGGCGGATCATCGCCGGGACGAGCAGATGGGTGAGATGGGTAAGCGCCTCGACGTTCACCTGCAGCATCGCCCGGATTTTCTCCCAGTCGGAAGTGGCGAACTCGCCATAGTCGCCCATGCCGGCGTTGTTGACTAACAGGTCAGGAATGAATCCCCTGGCGGCGAGGGTTTCCACCAGCTTCTCGCGGGCGGAGGGGTCGGCCAGGTCCAGCGCGAAAACGGCGACGGCGACCCGCGGATGGCGGAACCGGATGCGGTCCGCGAGTTGTTGGAGATGAGGCTCACGTCGCGCCACGATGACAAGTTTGTCAACCCGTGGCGCGATTTGAAGAGCGAATTCCCCGCCCAGGCCCGATGAGGCACCGGTAACGAGGGCACATGAAAAGGTGGCGGGCGTGGGCATGGCGCTGTGATACACCATGCCTGCGGATTACGCCATCTGAGTTTCGCCGTTAGGACCTTGGGTTACCTGGACGATGCGCAGTGGGAGACGTACGAGGATTTCACCGTCGCAGCCGATGTCGATGGAGTAGATGCCGGCTTCCTCGAAACGGAGACCTTGCAGGTTCATGACGATGTTGCGGGTGAGGAAAGGAACGTTTTTCGGCAAGGCGACTTCGAACTCAGGCTCAATCGGCATGTTGTTCGGGTCGAGCGATTCGCCGTCCTCGTTGATGATGTTGATGGAAAGCTTGTGACGGCCGGCATCTTCCGGAGTGAAGCAGAACCGCATGGCGAGGGCGCACGATGGGTGCACGACGGGCACGGCACGGGCTGCAAGGGTGTCGAAGGTTCCGGAGATGACGAGCTTGCCGTTATAGTCAGCGGCGAAGTCACAAAGGGTGGCGATTTGGATGTCCATAATGGATGTTTGGATGGATTTGAGAACGTCTGCTTCGCGGGTTTTCCGTGCGGCAGGGCCCCTTGTCTGAAGGGATCGGCGCAGGCCGTAAAGCGCAAAGAAGCCGCCGCCGGTAACAGTTTGTCGGGCGGCCCACTCGATCACCCGCAGTCCGTCAATCCCATCACCGCCGATTTGGCGGAAATATCCGGTCATTCCTTGATTTATGGGGAATTTCGCCGTGCCTCGCCGCGCTTTTTCGCAAGTTATTCACAACGCGTTTCTTAACAATCCGGCGAGCCGTTTCCTCCAATCACACAGTTTAAAAATTCGTGGATCCTCCAAAAATCCCCAATGTGAACAACTTGCCAACACCCAAAAGCATTTTGAAAAAAAAGACGTAATTCATTCATAATAAGCGACTAAAAATTCAATCGACCGCTTAAAGCTAGCGAGCCAGTGGTGAATAAGCCTGTTGATCCGCATCCGGCGGTTTCACCGGAGGCGGAGGTGCGATTGTCGCATCGCAATGCTGGAATCCCCCAAAAGAAGGGGATTGCGGCCATTTCCCCAAGTTATTCACAAGCCGGTGCGATTTCATTCATCCCTGATGGCCCCCCCCGGCCACCGGCCATTTGCGGATTGATCGGATAGATCCACCGCTGGGGTTTCATTCGCGATTAGGCGAAGCAATTGCTTTTGACCACGCGTTGCCAATGCCCTACACGGCGGGCCGTATTTCACACGCCACGATCATGCCCAAGGTTCCCACCATCATCTACACGAAGACCGACGAAGCTCCCGCGCTCGCGACCTACTCTTTCCTCCCCATCGTCCAGGCCTTCACCAAGCACTCGGGCATCACCGTGGAAACCCGCGACATCTCGCTCGCCGGCCGCATCATTTCCCAATTTCCAGACGTCCTCACAAAAGACCAGAGAATCCCGGACGCCCTTGCCGAACTAGGCGCATGGACGCTCCAACCGGAAGCCAACATCATCAAGCTTCCCAACGTCTCCGCTTCCGTTCCCCAGCTCAAAGCCGCCATCGCCGAACTCCAGTCGAAAGGCTACAAGCTACCGAATCTCCCGGAAAACCCCACCACCGACGCCGAAAAGGACATCAAGGCCCACTATTCCAAAGTCATGGGCAGCGCTGTAAACCCCGTTCTGCGCGAAGGAAACTCCGACCGCCGCGCGCCGAAAGCCGTCAAGGACTACGCCAAAGCCCACCCGCATTCGATGGGCAAATGGTCCTCCGATTCCAAAACCACCGTCGGCTCCATGGACGGCCACGGCGATTTCTTCTCCAACGAAAAATCCGTCTGCGTCCCCGCCGCCACCGATGTGAAAATCGAATTCATCGGCGCGGATGGTAGCACTACAGTCCTCAAGGAATCCACCCCGCTCAAGGCTGGAGAAATTCTCGACGCCACCTTCATGAGCAAGGCCGCGCTCGTCGATTTCCTCGGCAAGCAGATCGCTCTAGCGAAAGATGAAAACGTCCTCCTCTCGCTCCACATGAAGGCCACCATGATGAAGGTTAGCGACCCCATCATCTTCGGCCACGCCGTTGAAGTGTTCTTCAAGGACCTCATTGCCAAACACGCCGCCACCCTCAAGGAACTCGGCGTCGATTTCAAAAACGGCTTCGGCGATCTCGTCACCAAGTTAGAAAAACTCCCCGCTGACAAGAAGTCGGAAATCGAAGCCGACATCCAAGCCGCCTACGCAGCAGGCCCCGCGCTCTCCATGGTGAATTCCGACAAAGGCATCACCAACCTCCACGTCCCGTCTGACGTCATCGTCGATGCCTCCATGCCCGCCATGATCCGCGCCGGCGGAAAAGTCTGGGACGCGGCAGGAAAAACCGGCGACACCCTCGCCGTCATCCCCGACAGCTGCTACTCCGGCATCTATCAAGCCACCATCGACTTCTGCAAAAAGAACGGCGCCCTCGACCCCAAAACCATGGGCTCGGTCCCCAACGTCGGCCTCATGGCCCAGGCCGCCGAGGAATACGGCTCGCATAACAAGACTTTTGAAATCCCCGCCAACGGCACCGTCAAAGTCACAGACTCAGCCGGAAACGTTTTGCTAGAACATACCGTGGAAGCCGGCGACATCTGGCGCGCCTGCCAGACCAAGGATGCCCCCGTCCAGGATTGGGTGAAACTCGCCGTCAAACGCGCCCGCGCTTCCGGCGATCCCGCCGTCTTCTGGCTCGACAAAAACCGCGCCCACGATGCCCAGATTATCACCAAGGTAGAAACCTACCTCAAGGACCACGACACCACCGGCCTCGACCTCCGCATCCTCCCGCCCGCCGAAGCCTGCACCTTCTCGTTAGAACGCATCGTCCAGGGCAAGGACACCATTTCCGTCACCGGCAACGTCCTGCGCGACTACAACACCGACCTCTTCCCCATCCTCGAAGTCGGCACCAGCGCCAAGATGCTCTCCATCGTCCCCCTCATGAACGGCGGCGGCCTTTTCGAAACCGGTGCCGGCGGCTCCGCCCCGAAACACGTCGAGCAGTTCACCGAGGAAAACTACCTCCGCTGGGACTCCCTCGGCGAGTTCTTCGCGTTGGCCCCATCGTTCGAACAAATCAGCGAAGTCTTCAGCCTTCCGAAAGCCAAAATCCTCGCCGACACCCTCGACGCAGCCACCGGCAAGTTCCTTGAATTCGACCGCTCCCCCGGTCGCAAACTCGGCACCATTGACAACCGCGGCTCCCACTTCTATCTCGCCCTCTACTGGGCCGAGGCCCTCGCCGCACAGGACAATGACGCCGAACTGAAGGCCATCTTCACCCCCGTCGCCGAGCAACTTTTCACCCACGAAGCCCGCATTATCGAAGAACTGCTAGCCGTCCAGGGCCACCCCGTTGACATCGGCGGCTACTACCTCCCGGACGGCGCGAAAGCCAACGCCGCCCTCCGTCCCAGCGAGACCTTCAACAGCATCCTCGCCGCGATCTGACGTGACACAGGCATTCCTGCCTGTTCTTCTCAGCCCGCCCGGTCCCCGCGACCCGGCGGGCTTTTCCATACAAATTCGGCCAACCAATCCGGCCAACCAGCTATTCTCATTGACGCTGCCCGCCTCCCCGCATTCTATCAGCGAGACATGTCCGCCACTAAGATCGTCCGTCCTTTCCTTTCCTCCCTCCTCCTCGGCTCCACACTCGCTCTATTCAGCTGCGCCAGCGGCCCCAGCTATGCGGAAGCCCTCAAGACCATGCCACCCATCCCCAAGGGAAAAGGCCGTGTGTTTGTCTATCGAGACACCACCCTCGGCGCGGCAATCCGGCCAAAGATCAAGATCGATGAACAGCCCGTCGGCACCTCCGTTGCCAAAGGATTCAGTTATTCCGACCAGACACCGGGACAACACGTGGTCTCCCTTGTGACCGAATGGAAACACAAGGACACGATCACCGTCACCACAGGACACCAAGTTTCGTTCCGCACCCACGTCACCATGGGAGCATTCGTCGGGCACGTGATCCCCACCGCCGTCAGCAGGTCCGAGGCCGAGGGCGAAATCCAAAACTGCAAGCTTGCCACCGACTGATCACGGCCGCGGTGTCCGGCAGCAATTCCAACAGTCCGCCAGCCCCCCCGATCCGGCGGGCTTTCTTTTCCCAAACTCCGACAACTTTCCGGTTGCGGCAGCTCCCGTCCGAAACGTCAGTGCCGGGACCATGAGCAATTTAACCCGCAGAAACGTCATCCGCCTCGGCACCGCAGCCTCCCTGGCGACTCTTGCCCGCGTTTCCGCCGCGGAGGACGCAGGGAAAAAGACCGGCATCGCCCTGCTAGGACTCGGAAACTACGCCACCACCCAGCTTGCTCCCGCCCTCAAAAACGGCCGCAACGCGCGGCTGGCGGGCATCGTCACCGGCTCGCCTGACAAGGTCCCTGTCTGGCAGAAACAATACGGCATCCCGGACGCCAATGTTTACAACTACACCAACTTCGACACCATCGCCGATAACAAGGATATCGACATCGTGTATGTCGTCACTCCCACCGCCCTCCATCCCGAATTCGCCATCCGCGCGCTCAAGGCAGGCAAGCACCTCATCTGCGAGAAACCGATGGCCCCCACCGTCGAGGACTGCACGCGCATGATCCGGGCTGCGGAGGAAAACAAGCGCACCCTCCAGATCGGCTACCGCCTGCACTGGGATCCGTTCCATCTCCGCCTGATGGATGCCATGAAGGAAAAGCAGTTCGGGCCGTGGCCCGCCATCGATGCCTCCGATGGCGGGCGGATGAACGACTTCAGCGGCTACCATGCTTGGCGGGTGAACAAGGAACTGGGCATCGCAGGCGCGCTTTATGACCTCGGCGTTTACGCCGTGCAGGCTCAGCTCTATTCCTCCCAGGAACTTCCTATCAGAGTCACCGCCCGCAGTTGGACGGAGCGGAAGGAGATATTCAACCAAGTCCCCGAGCACTGGGAATGGGAACTCGAGTTCGAAGGCGGCCGCAAGGCAAAGGGCTTCGCCAGTTATGGAAAAAGCGTGAATTACATCCGAGTGGAAACCGCGAAGGGCCGGATTCAGATAGAACCCTCCTACGGCTACGGCGGACAGAATGGCTCTACCCCGGACGGGCCGATGGATTTCCAACATGTTCCCCAACAGCAGCTCCAGATCGAAGGGCAGGTGGACGCCATCCTCAGCGGCAAACCCAGCCGCGTCCCCGGTGAAATGGGCCGCCGCGACATCCGTGTGATCCGCGGCATCATGGCCGCCGCCGAGAGCGGAAAAGCTCACGAATTCGGGAATTTCGAATGACTTGCCTCACCAGTTCCCGGTCTGCGCCCAGTGGCGGTAATGGGCGAAGCGCGCGGGCTTCGGAAAAACCGAGGGCAGATAGGTGTCGCCTAGCAGATCGAACATCTCCTTCGCGTAGGCCCGGTCGGAAGCCATGGTGGCAAGCAACGCCGCCTGGTTGAGGAACTCGAGCGAGTCCGGATATTTCCGGCGCAACTGCTGGAGCCCTTCCTTGGTCTTTGGCCACGAGGCTTTGGACTCGCGGAAAATCTGTCCGTGGAAAGGAAGCATCCCGATGACGATGCGGGCGTAGTTCTCCGCGCCCAGCCCGCCCTTCCGCTCCGCCGCTTTCATCGCGTAGGCCTCCCAATCACCCGGTTCGCCATACCAGCGCGGGAGTAGCGAATAGGCCCTCTGATAGTCATAACGGTGGAATTCCGGCTCATACGCCACCGCTTCCTCCACCAGCTTGTCAAAATCCGCTTTCGGCCACCCTTGGCCGAGGGCGGTGGTCAGCGCGACGTTCCACCACATCGGATCCTTTTCTGGAAACGACCGGCACGTCTTGAGAACCTCCAACGAGGAATCCAGGCGTTTTTCAAAACTGAAATTCTCCCGTTGCGAAACAGTGGAGGCATAGCCACTGCCACGCGCGAACCAAGCGTGGTTCACGAAAAAATTCGCCTGCGCGACCCGCGCAGTGATCGACGAGGGCTTCGCCGCGATCCACTCCTCATGAATCCGCTCCACCGCCTTCCACGCCTTGGCGGGCTCTTCGTCGGCGCACTCGAACGATTTGTAAAACCCGCGGATCTTCCAAGAACCGTCGCGGAACAGGGATTTCCCCTCACGGAGTTCCGCCGCGAGCTTTTCCAGATCGTCGAAGCGGTGTTCATCAAACAGTTTTCGCGTCGCGCCGTTGAAGGCATCCTTCTCCTGTTTGATCGGATCGACCACCGCCTTCAGTTTCGCCGCAGCCTCCCGTTCCGCCACGTCGATGTTCTCAACCGCTCCAGCCTCTTTCTCCACCGCCGCTTCTTTTTCCTGACAAGCGGTGAGGCAAACCACAAGGACGGACAACAGGCAGACAAGCGGACGTGACTTCATGAAGCTGTTATAAAATGAAAAGTCCGGTGCTGGCGAGTTTCTTCAACGGTTCTTCTCAGGAAAGGCCAGCCAATCGCAGGATGCTTTTGCAGCTTGCAAAAGCATCTGCATGACAGTTACGTACCATCAACCTCATGCGCGCGTTTTCTCTACATGAACCCTTGCTTCTGGCCGTGGCGCTGGCCGCCGGGCCGAGTGCAACGCTGTCGGCACAGAATGTCCTGCCCGACATCACGAGAGGAACCATCGCGCTGGAACTGACGCCTGTCGCGACCGGATTGTCCGCGCCCGACTATGCGATCAGTCCGCCGGGAGACAGCAGCCGGCTTTTCGTTTTGGAACAGAAGGGTCTGGTGCTGATCGTCAAAAACGGAGTTCTGCTGCCGTCTTCCGCATTGGATATCCAAAGCCTGGTCTCACCGCCCTTGGTCACGACCAACGCAAACGACGAGCGCGGCCTGCTCGGGATTGCGTTCCATCCGGGCTTCAACACCGTCGGCAGTCCGGGATACCACACGCTCTACACTTATAACAGCCAGCCGCTTCCTGTCGGCAGCACGCCTACCTACGTCGCGCCGAACAGCGCCACGCAAGGCTACAAGAATGTGGTCAACGAATGGAAGCTCGATAGCGCGAATCCGGACCTCATCGAACCTCTCTCACGCCGAGAGATCATTTCCTTCGGAAAAAGCGCCAACGCCGGCAACCACAACGGCGGCACCGTCGCGTTTGGTCCGGACGGCTATCTTTATCTCGGACTGGGAGACGGAGGGAACGCAAACGACGTCGGAACCTCCCATATCGAACCGGGTGGCAACGCCCAGAACCTCAGCACCCCTTTTGGAAAAATGCTGCGCATCGATCCGCTTCTTCCCAGCCTGACTCCGGCCAGCGCCGATGCTGCCAGCCCTAACGGACAATACCGGATTCCCGCGGACAATCCGTTTCAAGGTGCCGGCCAGGTGCGCGAGATTTACGCCTACGGTTTCCGGAATCCCTATCGCTTCTCGTTCGACCGGTTGAACGGGCAGCTGATCGTCGCGGATGTGGGACAAAACACCGTTGAGGAAATTGACAGGGTCACACTTGGCGGCAATTTCGGCTGGGCACTCAAGGAAGGCGACTTTCTGTTCAACCGGACGACCGGTCCCGGCGGAACTGCCGGAACCGTGGGTGTGCGCAGTCCGGGAAGTCCCGCAGGACTCATCGACCCCATTTCCGGTTCATCAGGAACCCTCGAATACGACCATGGCGACGGCATCTCGATCACCGGCGGATTCGTCTATCGCGGCAGCCTGATCCCCGGGCTGTATGGTAAATATGTCTTCGGCGACCTCGCGCTGCATAACTCACCGCCGCGCGCGGACGGCCGTCTCTTTTACGCTGATCTAACCACCGGGGCGATCGCCGAGTTCCTGCTGCCGCAGTTCGCCACGACCTATCTACCCAACGGGCTCACGGTGCACGGCTTCGGCGAGGACGCGAATGGCGAACTCGATACGCTGGTGACCAACACCGCGTCGAGCGGCAGCGGCGGGATCATTTATTCTTTGAGAAAAGCACCCACCGCGCTTGAATCGTGGCGGAGGCTCTATTTCACCACCACCGCCAATACGGGCGACGCGGCGAATCTATCTGACTACGATCACGACGGCCTTGTCAATCTGTTGGAGTATGCCTTCGGCCTCGATCCGAAACTGGGCAGCTCGCTCGCATTGCCGCAGCCCCAGCTATCAGGCGGAAACTTCGCCGTGAGTTTCACCCAGCCTGCGGGGGTCTCCGGCATCACCTACAAGGCGGAATGGAGCACCACACTGGACGCTGGAAGCTGGACTGCCATACCTGATAGCGGCACTGGAAACACGCATGCATTCCGCCTCCCCGCCGCCACGAATACCCGCCTGTTCCTGAGATACGTGGTGACCGCACCCTGATCAGCGGCGCATCATCTCCTCGATCATACTGTTCACAGGAATGCCGCCGATGCGGTAGCCGGTATCGCCGGTGAGAAGATCGAAGCTGCGCGAAACGCCCTTGCGGTTTTCGATGCGGGTGATCACCTGCGAGGCGCAACTGTCGCCCACCTTGAGATCCTTGGCAGGGATGCCGTCGATGCGGTGCTTGAGCGAGGTGCAGACACTGGAGTTGTTGGAAAAATGAACCGTCAGGTAGCGGCTTGTCGCCGGATCTTCCTGATACTGGTGGATCTGGGAGATCCGGACCCGGGAGCCGCTGAAACCGATGACAGTGTCGCCCGTTTTGAGATTCTCGATCCTGACCGGGCCGTCCGGCGTGTCGATCTTCGTGCCTTGTGGCAGGCATCCGAACTGGAGTTTCACCATGCCGAGTCCGAGCGCGGTTCCTATCAGTCGACAGGACGGCAGCACGACGATGCAGGCGAGGAGCGAAACGACGAGGCAGATCACTTTCAGACGGCACTCATTGGGAAATGAGCGGGAGGAGACGGGGTTGGGCTTTATCGACGAAGCATGGGGGCAATCGCCAAACCGTCAAGAGGAGTCTCAAGCCGTTCACGCAAGGTCGTTACACTAGAATAAACCACAGATGGATTTACCACGGATGAAACGGAATTACACGGATGAAGAATGGAGTGACTGGATCAATTTCATCATTTCAAGACTCATCGCGGGGAGGATGAATCCAAACTCTTTCATTCTGATTCTCTTATCCGTGATCATCCGATCCATCCGTGGTCAATATCACCTCCTGAAGGCGCTTTCTCCCCATTGGAGAAACCCTGACCTTTCACGGACGCGCGGCAATCCACGCCATCACCTTGTCTGCCAGCTTGTCGAAGGCGGTCACGCACTGCGCGAGATGCACCTCTTTGGTGTCCTCGATCTTGTTGTGGCTGATGCCGTGGAGGCTTTGCACGAACATCATCACCGTGGGGATGCCCGCGGCGGCGGCCTCCGCAGCGTCGTGCAGCGGGCCGGAGGGAAGGCGGTGGGAAACGCCGCAGGTTTCCAGGATGGACTCTTCGCAGAGGGCGATGAGCTCGTCGTTGAATGGACGGGGCGAGATCTGCCAGATGCGTTCCCAGGTGACGGAGACGCTGCCTTCTTTTGCAAAGCGTTCGCTGGCTTCGCGAGCTTCTTCTAACATTCTTGCGAGAGCACCCGCATCGAGGTGGCGTTGGTCAAGCGTGATCCGGCATTCTTCGACGACGCTGGTGACGATGCCCGGTTTGGTCGTGCAAGAACCAATCGTGCAGACGCCCTGCCCGCTGCGCCCCGCGATTTGATAGATTTCAGAACTCATTTTCGCCGCGGCGAGAAAAGCATCACGGCGACGGTTCATCGGCGTGCTGCCGGAATGCGCGGCCTGGCCATGGAAGGTGATGGCATGGCGCTCCACGCCGAAGGTCCCGAGCACCGCGCCGAGCGGGAGATCCAGGTCCAACAGCACCGGCCCCTGCTCGATGTGCAGCTCGATGTAGGCCGCGGCGTTTCCGATTTCCTTGTGGCTCGCCTTTACGTTTTCAAAATCAATCCCATGCGCGGCGACGGCGTCCGGCAGACGGATGCCATCCTTGTCGGTCAGCCCGCGCGCCTCGTCCATGTCGAGATTTCCAGAACACGCCGACGAGCCGAAAAGACTTTTGCCGAAACGCGCGCCCTCCTCATCCGCCCAATCGACGACACGCACTGTGACCGGCGGTTTTCCATCATACTGTGCGTGGATGCGCCGCAGGATCTCGAGGCCGGCCCACACGTTCAGACAGCCGTCAAGCCAGCCGCCGTTAGGCACCGAGTCGATGTGGCCGCCAATGATCAGGGCGCGCTCGGACGCGCCATGAAGCGTGATCCAGAGATTTCCCGCCTCGTCCGTGTGGATGTCCACCGGCAGGTCCCCGGCGAGTGATTTGAAATACGCCCGCGCCTTCGCCCAGGTCTCCGTGAAAGCCACACGCTGGGCACCGTTCTCATCGCCGGTGAGAGCGCGCAGTTGCTTGAGTTCGTCGATGGTCCGCTGCGGGTTAAGACAATTTTTCATGGGCGATATAAACAGATGTGCTGGCAAAAACAAGCAGCGAGCACGCGGGATGCCGATTCCGGGACACAAGCGGGGGCAGGTATTTTTTGGTAATTCACATCTCCCCAACACTCCACTCATCTTATCCCGCCACTCGATTCACTTCTACCACAAGGCACCACAGACATTCCTATCAAAAGATTTCCCACGGAAGAACGGAGACAAAAGAGGACACGGAGCCTGAAAAACAAAAACTCTCTTCCTTCCTTGTTCCCTCCTCTCTCCGTGGTAAAAAATCCTCAATCTTCCTTCCACAAACCGCCACAGACATTCATCAACCATCCACCATGCCATCCTCCCCCGCCATCATCCGCCGCCTGTGGTTTGTCGGTTTTGCCGGACACCGCGCGGTGCCGGATCCGGCGGCTGCGAGGCTGGCAATCGCCGCCGGGCTGGAATCCATACGCGCCAGCGTGTCTGGCGAGTTGGTCGGCATCGCGAGCGCCGCAGCCGGGGCGGATCTGCTTTTCCTCGATGCCTGTCAGGAAGCTGGCCTGAAAACCGTGGTGCTGCTGCCGTTTTCAAAAGACCGCTTCCGCGAGGACTTCGACGATCCGGCCGAGTGGGATCACGCCTGCCGCTGCATGGACGCCGCGTGGTGGTGCGAGGTTTCACCCGGTGGCGAGGACGCTCCGGCGGCCTATCATGTCGTCGCTAGGGAAACGTTGGAAATCAGCGACCGCATGCTGTTTCTCTGGAACTGCCAACCCGCGCGCGGTCTCGGCGGCACGGCGGAAACCGTGAACGAGGCGAAACTCCGCGCCATCCCGTCGCGCGTCATCGATGCGAGCACCCTACAAGCCACATGGAATGGTGAGCCGCCGGCGACCGGCACGAAGGACCAGGAATTCGAAGAGCTGCCGGAAGCTGCCACTGTCGGAAAACTGTTCGAGCTGTTGGATTCCCGCGCCACCGCCAGTGCGCCGCGTTCCCGCTATTTCGCCGCAGGCTCGATGTCGCTCAACCACCTCGCCACCATTCTCCAAGCGGTGTTAGTCACCTTCGCCCTGGCAGCGGCCGAGGCAGGCGCGATGTTGAAACTCGTCGTCGTCTGCATCGCCGCGCTGCTGCCATGGGTGGGCGGACGATTGCGCTGGCAGGAACGCTGGATCCGCGACCGCGTGCGCGCCGAACTACTGCGCTCGTTGCTCACCTCGCACGAACCGGGAAGCCCGCTGCGCCCGCCGGCGCTGGAGCTGTTCGGCCGCGAGGAGGCGTTCCTCCGCACCGCCGCGATGCATCTGGTGAAGGAACGGCGCGGTTGGGAAAAGGCACGCGAATTCTATCTGAATGAGCGCGTGGACGGACAGATCGGCTATCTGAAATCGAAAGGCGAACTCGCCGCGAAGCGCATGGCAATTTTCGGCAGGGTGTTCTGGATCTGCTCGTGGACGGCGATGCTGCTCAGCGGATTTCTGGTGATCTGCTCGTTTTATGGGATGAAATTTCCGTCACCATGGGACAACCGACTTTCCTTCACCACCGCCGTCATGCCGGGAATTGCCGCGTGGTGTCTCGCGATGATCTCCGTGTTCGAATTCAAACGCCGCGCCGCGCTCTATCAACAACTCGTGGGCGAACTCCAGCGCCTGCGTCCGAAAATCGCCGCCGCCAACTGCGCCAGCGCCGTCACCAGCGCGATCAACCAGATCGAGCGCCTGCTGCTCAACGAACTCTGGGAATGGCAAGGCTCACGGAAGAAGTGAGTCTTTCTCTCAACTCTCAACTTTCTTCCCCCACAAATTTGTGATTCCCACCGCGAGACCCGTGGATGAAACTCCCGCCAATGATCGAGCTTGTATTTCTCGGATGGGACCAGCCGTTTCTCGCGCCTGCCGTGGCTTGGCTGTTGGAGCGGCGTGACGAACTGCCGCGCATGCTCGTCGTCGTCCCCACCGCGCAGAGCGGACGGCGGCTGCGTGAGGCATTGGCGGAATGCGCGGGTGCCCTGCTCGCGCCAAAAGTGGTGACGCCCGGATCGTTCCTGCAAACCGAAGACGCCACGATCGCCGGTGACTGGATCGACCAGGTTGCGTGGGTGGAGGTGTTGGAAAACGTAGCGGACTGGAGCGAATATGAAGCCCTGTTTCCCGAGAAACCCGGCGAGGGCACGGACTGGGCGGGCGGACTCGCCCGGGAGATGACCGGGCTCCGGCGCTCGCTCCAGGAAAACGGACTCACGCTAACATCCGCCGCCCGCAAGCTGCGCGACTCCGTCGAAGCAGAACGCTGGGACGCACTCGGCAGGCTGGAGGATCTCGTCGAACAGAAGTTGAAATCATGGCGCTTCAAAAGCCGCAGCCGCGTGCTGATGGAGGGTGTGAAGCTTCCTGCTGGCGTTTCACACATCGTGCTCGCCGGCGTCGCGGAAATGCCGCCGCTCGTCGAACGCGCGTGGCTAACATGGGACGGCAAAGTCACCGCATTGATCGGTGCTCCGGAAAATCTGGCAGATCAATTTTCTCCCATCGGCAAACCGCTTCCGGCGTGGGCCGACCGATCCCTGCCATGGCCTGATAGAGGAAGCGTCCAGGTCGCGGCGGATCCACGGCAGCAGGCGGTGGAGGTTTTGAAAATCGTCGCCAGCACACAAACCCCGTCGGAGGATCTCGCGCTCGGCTCGGCGGATGCGGAAGTCGGCACCGAACTCGCGCGCGCCTTCACCCGCGAGGGTTGGCCGGCGTTTCATCCGGCGGAGGCGGGCATCACTTCCGGGCTTTCGCGCTGGCTCAAGGTCTGGTGCGACTGGCTGGCGGACCCCACTCTGGCGGTGATGGCGGACCTGCTTTCCATGCCGGAAACGGGCGTGCTGGTGGGTGGCAAGCGCGCGCAGAAGGCCAAGCGTCTCTCCGAGTTGCGAGACCGCTGGATGGTCGCCCGCACCGAGGATTTGAAACGATTGATCGAGGCGGAGCATTTCCGCAACGACTGGGACAAGGAATCCGCTGCTGAATTGCTAGCGGCGGCGGAGGCGCTGGAAAAATGGCGCGGCAGTTTCCTGCGTGAGGATTTCAGCGGAGTGGTCGTCAAGTTATTGGAAACCCTCGGCCGCACGGGGCCGGTCACCGGGGAAACGTCAATCGCGATGATCGAATGGATGGAAGGCGCGCGACCGCTGATGCAGCAGCTTGGGCGCGGGGCGAAATTCTGGATCGAGCTGATGCTCTCCGACCTGCCCTCCCCCGCCCCGCTGCCACCGGACGGGCGCGTGATCGACGTGCAGGGCTGGCTGGAGCTTTTTCACGAACCCGGCAGCCACCTCGTCCTCTGCGGCATGAACGAGGGCAAGGTCCCCGCCCGCAGCGGCGGCGAGCCGTGGCTCAGCGAGGCCAGCCGCGAGCGCCTCGGACTGATCAAGGACGCCGACCGCGCGGCTCGCGACGCGTTTCTCTATCAATCCATGCTGGAGGCCCGCCGCCGGCAAGGACGGGTGGATGTGATCTGCGGGAAATCCGGCGCGGGCGGCGATTCGCTGCTGCCGTCGCGGCTTTTGTTAGCCGCCGAAAGGAGCGATCTGCCGGAGCGCGTCAAAACCCTCTTCCGCGAAATCGAGCCACCCGAGGCGGGCATGCGCTGGGAGCGCGACTGGCAGTGGCAGCCCCGCAAGGTCGATCCGCCGAAGCGCCTGAATGTCACCTCCCTGGCCGACTACCTTTCCTGCCCGTTCCGCTATTATCTGAAGCACGCCGTCGGCATGCAGGGCACCGATACCGGCCGCGGCGAGTGGAACGCGCGGGACTTTGGCACCGTGGCCCATGAGGTGCTCGAACGCTGGGGCCGCGACGTGGCCGCGCGCGAACTCGCGGACGCCGGAGCGCTGCACGACTGGCTGTCCCGCGAACTCGACCGCGTGGTGGCCGAGTGGTTCGACCAGCGCGCGCCACTCTCCGTTAGAATCCAAACCGAAGCGCTGCGGCAGCGTTTCCTGTGGCTGTCGAAGGTCCAGGCGGACCTGCGAAATGAGGGCTGGGAGGTCGTCGATGTCGAGCGCAAGGTCGAGATCCCGGTCGGCGAGGCGCACATCGTTGCCAAGATCGACCGCATCGACCGCCACCGCGGGAGCGGCCGACTGCGGGTCATCGACTACAAGACCGGCAAGGTGGATAGCGTGGACAAGGCGCACCGGAAAAAAGTCACCACCGCCACGGTCCTTCCCGCGCACTACACGATGGCAGATCCGGTCGTTTTCTTAGGCGAGGAAAAAGGCAAGTCCGCGAGCTTCCGCTGGACCAATCTCCAGCTCCCCCTCTACGCCGCCGCCGTGATGGACCGGGAGAAAACCCTGCCCGCGCCCTGTTACCTGACACTTGGCGCGACCGAGTCCGAAGTCGCCCTCCACGAATGGCCCGATTTCGAAACCGCCGACCTCGCAGCCGCCCAAGCCTGTGCGAACTGGGTGGCGGAAAAAATCGCCGCAGGTGTCTTCTGGCCGCCTGCGGAGAAAGTGACGTATGATGATTATGAAATTCTAGCAGCGGGAAGGACGTTGGAGGAGATGGTTTCGCAGGAGACTCTCTGACGAAGAGCTCCCAAAAAAGTGTTCCAACTGTCTCAGCCGGAAGCGGAGGCATTCTCTCACTCCCCCATCTTCTCCGTGATCGGCTTCCAATCTTTCTCCGTTACCATCACGAAAAGGCACTTCCCACCGCTCAGTTCTTCCCATAGCCCGCCGATCTCGCGGTCATCCTTCGCTACGGTCCAACGATCTTTACCCTTGTATTCCACAGCGAGTATTCTTCCGTCCTCCAACTTGCAGAGGAAATCCGGATAGAACTTGCCGTTCGCCTTTTGCAGGAAAAACGACATGCCATTTTTCCGCACAAGGTTCCTCACCCAGAACTTCACCTTCGCCTGCCGGTCCAGCCAACACGCACAGGCGAACTCTTCCATTGAGTCGTAGTCGCCCATTCTCGGGTAGAAGTGTTTCTCGAACTCGTAGGACCCGTATTTGCCCGCCGGATCGTAGAGCCTATCCGGAGAGTAGGCGTCCGGATGAAACTCAAACTCATACTCCGCTCCCACGCGGACGCGCTCAGTGTTTCCTTCGCCGAAAAGGAAGCTCTGGCATTCCTGCGCCACCGCTTCCTTCCGTAAGTCGTCCACCTGCCAGGCGATGAGATTCCGCAGCAGAAACTTCTGACGGTTCACTCTCGCCAGATCCATTCCCTCCTTGGCGAGTAGAGAGGTAATCCACGATGACACGAACGCCCGCTTGCTCGCGTGGGTGATCGATTGATCGTGAATCTGGCGGCAGAACCACGCCGCCAGCTTCGTCTCGGCCCAATGCTCCGGCACGTAGGAGAGGCTTAGATCGCGCTGCAAGTCCCGCAGGAACCTCGTCGTCATGTGACCCGTTTCGGCGATGTCGATCTCGCCCGCGTCGCGGACTTTCAGAGCCAGTTTCAACTCGCTGAGTGCATCAGCGGTGGGTTTGGCTTGGTAGAGCGGCAACTCCCAAGGATAATCCAGCGCCTCCGGCTCGTCGAAAAGGCGCAACTCCCCGTGGAGCATCACCTCCATCTGTGGCACCCGGAAATCCAAACCTTTTTCCGACGGAGTCTGGAAAATCACCGCCGTTTCCCGGCTGTGTTCCACCGCCTGCCGGATCGTTTCCTTCGTCGTCTCCATCACTGCCACCGCTTGCAGTTCCTCAGCTTCTGCGGGAGTCAGCGGTTGGTTGATTTGCAGTTCACCCTTCGTCTTGGAAAACTTCACCTTTCCTTTGAGGCCCTTGGAGACTTTGGAAATATCCAAGGTTTCCGGCAGTTTCACATCCACAGGTATGAACTTCACCCGGCCTCTGCCGAGATCCAGCCTGCCCTGTTCCTTCTTCACGGCAGCTACGAAATCCTTTGCATCCGCCTTATCGAAGCCCGCCGATGCCACCAGCGTATCCCGCAGCATGTTAGCCGTTTCTCCGAACTCGCGGGAAACCACATACGCATAGGATTTGTTCAACGCCACCGTCTCCCGCGACTTCGCTTGCGGCTGCCGCAGGATGCGCCCGAGGAGCTGCTCTACGCTCTTCTCGTTTTTCAGTTCCGCCATGCTCACGAGGATGTAGGCGAAAGCGCAGTCCCAGCCCTCCGCCAGCGCCTGCTGCGTTATGATGAACTTCACCGGGCACTTCTCATCGAAGATCCCTTTCGGAAACTCCTTCTCCACCTGTTCCAGCCCGCGCTCGTCGCCAGTGGCGATGATGATCTCCTCCCCCGGGATGTTATGATTTGCGATCAGCTCCGCCTTCACCCAATCCGCATCACGCGTCTCTTTGAGCTTGGACCGCTTTTCGGATTGGATCAGCACCAGCGGGCGGATGTACGGAGCCCCCTTTCTTTCCTCCGCCCGCGCCATTTCTGCCAGCTCGTCCCGTTTGTTGATCGCCTCCGCGAGGCACTTCTGATCGTCCGGCTCCGTTTCCAGCAGGATCGGAAGTTTGACCATCTCCTCCCGCTTCAGCTCCACGGCGGAAACGGAATGCAATACATTGCTCGGCACCTTGACGGTGTCCGGCGTCGCCGTTAGTTCCATGATGCCGGATGGCCGGAACTTCGCCAAGGTCCCGAAGGACAGATCTGTCCGGCCGTTGTGCGCCTCGTCCACAATGATAAACGGACGCCGCAGCCGCAGGGCGTTCACCAACGAGTAGGAAACGCGTCCTTTCTCGGTGATTTTTTCCAGCCCCGCTGCCTGTTCGTCTGTCAAGTTCTGGAAAAGCCCCTGCAAGTTTCCGTTGTCCTCATACACCTTGCGGATCTCCTCATCACCCACGTTGAACGCCTGCGAGGTCGCGACGATTACCACGGTGCTCGTCTCCAGCGTCGAGCGAGTGATGTATTTCGCCTCGTCGAGGTTCAGCACAGACACCGGACCCGCCTCCCGCAGCGCGGCGTGGTAAGGATGATCCCGGTCTTTCAGCGCGTTGATCGTCTGCGTGCGGATCGGCTTGGAGGGCACCAGCCACAGGATCACGCTGTGTTCCGTCTGGAGCAGCGTGTTATTTACCAGCGCAATGCTCTTTGCGGCCAGCCATGTCTTGCCGCCGCCCGTCGGCACGCGCAGGCAGAAATATGGCATTTCCGGGGGAAATTCCCCTTTCAGCGGCGTGAACTGGCTCTTCTCGCCCCACAGTTCCTCCGTGGTCTTTTGGAATGCCCAATCCGAATCGCCCAGCTCCTGGCACTTCGTGAAATACTTCTCCACGCTTTCAAGGCAGCTTCTCTGGTAGTCTTTTGCGGAAAACGATGGCATGATGGAAAAAGTAAATGCTGCTTACGGGGCGTTGGCCGGAGGTGAATCAGATCGCGGGGTCGAGGTACAGAGCGCGCAGCTTGGATCCGGATTCAAAAAAACTTGAACTCGCGCCCGCCTCGACTAGTTTTTCGCCGGGTTGGGTTATCTCGGCCGGCAGCGTGGCTACGGGGAATTCCTCGTGGCCCGTTGTTTTTTTAGGGGATGTCGAGTTCACCTTGGGTCAGCGGGATTTCGGGGTTCAGTTGTTTTTCGCGGATGATCTCGTAAGCACGGTTCGCCTGATTCGGGCGCAGCTTCGCCAGCCCAATGGGGCGCGCGAAGAGATCGGCGAACTGCAGGCCCGTCGAATTGACCTTCTTCGAGGCCATGATCGGAACAAATGGGTATGCCTTCTGGTGGCGGTTCTCGCCGGAGCTGATGCGCCGGAACTCCAGCTCCAAGAGCTGATCCTCGTTTTTCCCGCGCTTCTCGAAGACCACATGCGTCGTCTTCTGCACCGAGTTGAGCGCCGCCAGCGATTCGTAAAGCTCCTCCAGGCAGCTCTGCAGCGCCATGTGATATAGGTTCTCGTGCGGCTGGTGGCCGCCGTCCTTGAGGATGCACTCGGAAATCACCTTGAAGTGGCAGGTCTCGATCAGGCGGTTGAGCTGTTGGTGGAATTCCTCACGCAGCCTCGGATTCCGCAGGAAGCTGAAATCTCCGCTCGACTTGCGGATTTCCCGCTCATGCAAGACCACCATGTCATGGCCGAAGAACGCGAACTTCAACCGCTGCATCCCCGGCGCGACCTGCCGGATGTAGGCGTTCTTGCCAAACAGACAGAAGGCCAGCACGAAGCACGGGTAGCTTGGGTCCGGCTCAGGAGCCGCGTGACCGCTCTCGTCCACATAGACGATGTAATCGCTGAACTCCGGGAGATTCATCACACCTCGATCGCGTAGGGGGTTTGTTTGAAAATGATGTTCGCCCGCGCCAATGCCGCCGGGCCGATTCCCTTCACCGCCGCCGCGTAGATCACGCGCAGCCCGTCATGCTCCGGCAGGCTTTCCAAAATCGCAGGTGTAAGGATGTTCCCGCCTGCCGGGCGTCTGTCGCCGAGGATGCCGTTGAAAAGCAGATAGACCGCCACGCCGCCGTGCGTGCCGAGCAAGGGCGAATACGGAGAAGGGGAGTGCATCCCCTTAGTAGAGGCCCCGGAAATCGCTTCGCCGGCCTTGTGGAAAGGGGATGCAATCCCCTTCTC
>Ga0209512_1001718_pt1 | contig 25671 bp, 23 predicted proteins | sample frozenSSSSmetaG_FD_184142 | JGI IMG/M metagenome (GOLD analysis project Ga0209512, IMG submission 184142) | Glacier valley bacterial and archeal communities from Borup Fiord, Nunavut, Canada, to study Microbial Dark Matter (Phase II) -... | ecosystem: Environmental > Aquatic > Freshwater > Ice >...
CGCCACATCGCGCTCGGCATCGGAAGCCAGCACGCGCGCCGGAACGGTCGAGCCGTCGGGCAGGGTAACTGTCAATTCGCGCGAAGCGTCTTGCGTTTGTCCGCGCTGACGACGACGCCCGCGACCGTCCACAAAATCGCCTACAACGTGCGCGTTGGTGACGATCAAGCCGTCCGAATGCCAGATTGTGCCCGCACCGTTGCCAATGCCGACGCTCACCTGAACCAAACTGCGCCGCACCTGATCGACCACATCGGCCATATCGTTATTCAATTGTTCCAGCAAGTTTGCCATGAGGATTAATCCGTTTCTACTGTGTTTTGTGTGAAAGATTGTTCCCCTTTCCCTCTGCTTGCGTGGGGAAAGGGGTTTGGGGTTAGGGAGAGACTACGCGCGTTCGCCGATCGTTACCTGCATATCGTGCAACTGGCCGCCGCGAATGATCTTTGCCGGAAGCGCTTTGCCGATCTTGTCACCAGCCAACAGCCCGGCCAGATCATCCATATGACGCACCGCGCCGCCATCGAATGCCACCAGCGTATCGCCTAACAGCAAGCCGGACTTTTCGGCGGGGCTGTCAGTTTCCACGGAAGCGACCAGTAAGCCCGTTTCCTGACCCAACTGCTCGCGGAAAGCCGTTGGCAAGCGCACCGGCTGTGCCCCGATTCCCAGGTAGCCTTGCTTGACCTTGCCATGCGTCAGCAGTGACGACACGACGCGATCCAGCGTGGGCGTGGGGATGGTCAGGCTCACATCACGCAGGGCGGACGTGTTCAGGCCGAGCAGCTTACCCGCTGCATCGACCAACGGGCCGCCCGAAAAGCCAGGGTACATCGCCACATCAGTTTGCAGATAGCGATCGACCGTGCCGCCCATTGACGACTTCCAGCTATCGCCCAACGCACTCACAATGCCGAGCGTCGAAAGCACATCTTTACCGGGGCGGCCAAGCGCCAGCACCAGGTGACCGACGCGCAAGCCATCGAATGAGTCGCGCCCTAAGACGGTCAAGCCGTTGGTTTGTGCGCGCAGCACTGCGAGATCGGTGGATGGGTCGCGCCCTACCAGCGTGGCCGGGACGCTTTCGCCATTAGCGAGTCCGATTGTGATGTTGTCGTCACGCTCCACAACGTGATGCGCCGTGACGATCACGCCATCCGCTGACCAGACGATTCCGCTGGCGGGCAGCCGACGGCGTGCTTCAATACGGACGACGCCCTGCCCGGCTTGCGCGACGGTATCCGCCAGCGCGTTTGAAAGATTGACCAATACATCTGCCATGATTAATTTGCCTTCATGCTTATTCGTTACGATACCGCTAAGGATAGGCCAAAAGCGGATGCGCCACACTCTCATTCCGATGAGCGGCGGCCTGAACGAAAGCATAGGTTCGGCAATGTGGTAAAATAGGCAGCATGAACACTACATGGCGATCGATATGAAACAAAATAAACCACGGCGACACTTTCCGCTGATCTGGCGTGCGGCAGGATTGCTCTTGATTGTGCTGATCGCGGCGGTCGCAAGCACGACGCTGATCACGCGAGCGGCGCGCACGGGTGAGGATTGCCTGAAAGTGGAAGATGATAGCAATCCCACTGTTTTCATTGATCCTTACGCTCATCGTTTCGTTTATTTAGCGCCGTCTACCTCTGTTCCTGTGTACCTCGAGCCTGAAAGTGATGACACTTACCTCCGCTCACCCGATGGAAAACATCTGGCACGTTTCGTCGCCAGTCCAGATGAATCGCAGCCACAGTTGGTGATTGATACGGCTGAGCCGCCTGTGCATGATGGCAACGTTACGGATGTCATAAGCTGGTCACCGGACTCGCAGTGGGTCGTCTACATCTCTCGCGCCCCCGACAATACCACCTATCTTGCTATTTCCGACGCCAACGGCCTGCACAAGCAAATGACTCTGTTAAGCACAATTCAGGTGGACTTAGCCGTTGATGAGTGGACTTCTGATGGTCAATATCTATCCTTGCGGATAGGCAAAAATGATGCGGAACACTTGACCTATTGGCGTATACCTGAGTTAAAACGAATCGTCTTTGGTACTGCTGAAGAAGCCTATCTGAACACATGTACAACGCATAACGAAACTAATAAATCACTTCATGCAGCACCGATTGGACATTATTTTACGTGCAGTGCGAGTGACAACGATAAAGCACGCATAGTCGTTGTTGGCCTCGATAAAAGCGAGATTGCTTCATTTGAACTTCCAGAGGCTCAAGTAACTACTCAATGGTCAAGTAATGGGAAATATCTGGCGGTCACCACTTTCGATATGGAAAATTTTGTTCACAAAAGACGCCTCAACGTCATTCGTGTGGATACTTTATCCATGCAGGATGTTGATGCTGCCCATCAAGTTGTTACATGTGAATTTTGCGCTTCTTATCCAGCATCAGAATGGTCTTTTGATGACAAGACACTCATCTATATACGACGCAGCCAGTATAAAGCTAACACATTAGATGTAATGCTGTACGAGGTTGACACTAATACCTATCGATATTGGCTCACCGTTAACGCGGGCAAGTACAGCTTTGATATACATTTTATAACATCACGATACAACCAAACCGCTATCCACATGGCTTACAGCAAATCAACAAGCGATGATGACTATAAAACACAATTTCTGTTTGTGAGCAATCTCAGTAGCTTTGAAGTTCCCCCTTCCAATTTCGCATATGAAAAACATTGGTCTCCTGATGGTAGTTTGCTGGCTGTTTCATTTCATAATTCCACGACAGATGAAAGCTACGTTGAGTTTTTCGACAAATACGGTGGCATCGTTGATCGCGTCACACTAAAGCAAATGAATATTAATATGACTAACTTTGGCGAGCATCTGACGTGGACATCGTGTAAGCCCAATGTGTAGCAACATCAACAGACTTACTGCCCACAAACGCCACTTCCCACTGATCCTGCGCGCGGCGGGGTTGCTCTTAATTGTGCTGATCGCGGCGATCGCGGGCACGACGCTCATCACGCGGGCGGCGCGCACGGGCGCGGATTGCCTAGAAACAGCCGACGACTCGATAGGTCCTATTCTGATTGATCCTTACACAAAGCGCGTTATTAAAGTGAATTCGTCGACCACCACCGCGCCTGTAATCCCTACCGCAATCCGTAATGAGCCATACCTAGTATCGCCAGATGGAAAGCATGTAGCATATTTAAGTATCATTCTCGATACAATGCAACCGTCACAGTTAATTATTCACAAGCTCGATATTCCTGAATATGAACGTCATCTTGAGCCGCACATAAGCTGGTCACCTAGTGGACAATGGGTTGTCGCTATCACAAATTCTGACGAAAATACTTATTTTGTGATCTCTGATGTAGAGGGCTTGAATAAAAAAATGCTCGTTTTGGATAGTTCAAAAACAGATTATACGCTTGGTGATTGGGGTGCAGATCAATATCTAACTGTACTTGAATCGGTTGGTTTTACGCTTTGGCATGTCCCAGATTTGAAGCCTGTTGTTTTTGATGCAGCCACTCAAACTTTACTGAAAACTTGTAAAGCCTTTGACATTAATATGCCAGGCATATTTTCGACAGTGAGCTTTTCCCCAAATAAACGTTATCTTACCTGCAACGCCGGGCTACAAACTAAAGCACAAGTAATTATTGTTGATCTTGATAAGCGTAAAGCCGTCTCATTCGATTTTCCACCCAACTATTTGCAGACGCTGTGGTCAGCGGATGCTCGTTATCTAGCGGTTAGTTCGTCTGGTAACTCAACGGAATCGAGGACTCTGTCGGTTGATATTATTGATATGGTTGCTTCAAGGGTTCATATTGGTGATGTGTATCGAATTGATTGTGCTGATTGTTTGGCTGGTTACGCCGCGATGAGCTGGTCCTTTGACGGAAAAAACCTCATCTATCTACGTCATAGCCAGTACGAAGTCGGGAAATTAGACATGATGCTTTATCACGTAGATACTCAGGCTTATCAATACTTGTTCACTATCGAGCGACCTGATAGCTTTAATGTGTTGACATCTCTGAATAATCAAAGTGTTGTCTGGATACTTTATACAACACTCGATACTTCTCAATCCAGAGTACGTCTTTTATTTATGAGTAATCTTGCTTCTGTTGATTTTCCAGTCGCAGGCCTTTACGGAGTTGATTTGTCATCAGATGGTAATTTGTTGACTATTTTGTCTGCTGATTTGACGGATCAACAACATATTGACTTCTTCGATAAACGGGGTGCTTTTATGTACCGCGTAAAAGTAAAAATAAGGATGGGTGATGGCGGTGGTGATGGTTTAACATGGACGCAGTGTAACCCTAATGCATAGCAATTCTAGGAGACGCGCCACATGAGCGATCAGCCTGACGTGCCTTTTGCCGACGACGAAGACAGCAGCGAGCACACGCCTACTCATCCGAGCACGCCCGTCAAACCGATGACGCCTATCGTGCTGCCTGCCAATGTGCCAGCCAACAATGTGCCAATCAGCGGGACGCGCCGCCGTGTGCCCCCCACCGAGTCCGCCCTGCCGGAGACTCCGCCGCGCGCTTATAACGCTCCGGCCAGCCGACAGGCCACGCCCACCCGCGTCACGCGCGAAGCTCAGCAGCCGCCCGCCATGCCACCCCCCGCGCCGCTGTATTATCCACCGCCGGAAGCCCCTAACATGGCAGCGCCCAATGTTCGGCGTGGTGCAGCGCGTGCTCGTCGGGACAGCGGCTTTTATTTGCCGTGGTGGTCGCTGCTGCTGATGCTGGCGCTCGTGGGCGGATTAGCGTTCGGCGCGCTGTTAGTGGTCAACACGCTCGGCGGACAGGCCGCTCCCGGTGGTGCTACGCCGATCGTGATCGTGATCACCGCGACATATACCATCGGTCCGCCCGCCAGCCCGACGCCAATCCCGCAGCCTGCCACGCTCACACCAACCGCGCCCTTGCCGACCATCGTCGCCAGCGTGACTTTGCCGCCCGGAAACTTTGTAGTCGGCGCAACGGTGCAGATCATCGGCGTGGGGCCAAGTGGTCTGAACGTGCGCAGCGGCCCCGGCAAACAGTACAGCGCGAAGTTTTTGGGTCACGACAGCGATAAGTTCACGCTCAAAGAGGGGCCACAGTCTGCCAGTGATGAGGAATGGTGGCACATTCAGGATTTGGGCAATCCGAATAATGACGGATGGGCATCGCGCCGCTTCTTAACGGTACTAGCTCAATGAGCGACATGAATACTGATACGAACATTGCAAGCGATCAGCCCGCCACCCATGACGAACTGGCTGCCCGCGCCGCTGATTTGCGCGAACAACTGCGCTTTCACAATTATCGCTATTCGGTGCTCAGTCAGCCGATCATCTCGGATGCCGAGTACGATGCGCTGTTCGATGAACTCGACGCCATCGAAAAAGCGCAGCCGGATTTGATCACGCCCGACTCGCCGACGCAGCGGGTTGGCAGCGATCTGGATACCCGCCTGCCCAAGATTAAGCATCCCGTGCCGATGCTGAGCCTTGCCAAAGCGTACAGCCCCGACGATATCCGCGCCTGGAAACAGCGCATCGATCGCTTGCGGGACAGCAGCGCGCCCCTTACCTACACCACCGAGCCGAAGTTCGACGGCCTGACCGTGGTGCTGACTTACACTGATGGCGTGCTGACGCAAGGCGCGACCCGTGGCGATGGCTTCATTGGCGATGACGTGACCGCTAACGTCCGCACGATTCGCAGCATCCCGTTACGGATTCCGGCGCATCCCACCGCCACCAATGCGGATCCGCTGAAAGTGCCGCACCACTTAGTCGTTCGCGGCGAAGTGGTGATCCTCAAAGCGGATTTCAAAGCGTTTCAAACGAAGATGCAAGCCGAACAAACTGAGAACGCCGAACCGCTCAAATTCATCAATCCGCGCAACACTGCATCAGGCGCGCTCAAACAGTTGGACGCACGGATCACGGCGGCGCGACCGCTCACGATGTACGCCTTCGGCATTGCGGAAGCAGATAGCGATATGCCGCGCAGCCAGTGGGAAACGCTGAGTTATTTGCGCGCGCTCGGCTTTCTGACCAGCGATCAGGTGCGCCATTTTGACGATCAGGAAGCGCTGATCGTATACGTAACGGGCTTTGAAGGCAGCCGCCATTCGCTTGATTTTGAAATTGACGGCATGGTGATCAAGCTGGACGAACTGGCAACCGCCAACGCATTAGGCGTATCTGGTAAGAATCCGCGCGGCGCAGTGGCATACAAGTTCCCGCCGGAAGAAGTGACCACGCGCTTGATCAAGGCGATCGCGAATGTGGGACGGACGGGGGTGCTCACGCCGGAAGCCGAGTTGGAGCCGGTGTTTGTCAGCGGCGCGACCATTCGGCAGGCGTCTTTGCACAATTATGAGGACATCGCGCGCAAGGACATTCGGTTAGGCGATCGGGTGTTGATCAAGCGTGCCGGTGAGGTGATCCCGTTCGTGGTGGGGCCGATCGTGGACGCGCGTACTGGCGACGAAACGCCGATCTTGCCGCCGGAACGCTGCCCGGTCTGTGATTGGCCTGTTAAGCACATCGAAGGCGAAGTGTTTTACTTTTGCAGCAATGCCGCTTGTCCTGAACGGGTGGCGCGCAACATTGAATATTTTGTGTCGCGCGGCGCGATGGATATTGACGGATTAGGCGAACAGGGTGTGCGCCAACTGTTGAAATCCGGCCTGATCCACGACGAAGCCGATTTGTTCACGCTCACCGCCGAACCGTTGACGACATTAGAAGGCTATGGCGACAAGAAAATCCAAAATCTGCTCAAGAACATTCAAGCCGCCAAAAGCCGTCCACTGGAACGCTTGATCGCAGCACTCGGCATTCGCGGGGTAGGCGGCGGTATCGCGGAACTGCTGATCAGCCGCTATCATTCGTTGGATGCACTGCTCAATGCGTCCGCCGCTGACATCGACGAGATCGCGGGCATTGGCCCGCATACCGCCGAAGCGATCACCGACTGGATGGCACAAGCGCATAATCGCGCGCTGGTCGAAAAGTTACGAGCGGCCGGCGTCAATTTCACCGCTGACGAAACGGCTCATGCGCCTACTTTCGATACGCTGGCGGGCAAAACGTTCGTGCTGACCGGCACACTGCCCACTATGACGCGCGATGAAGCAGCCGCCTTGATCGTTCAGCACGGCGGCAAAGTAAGCGGCACAGTCAGCGCCAAAACGAGCTATGTGCTGGCAGGCGATGCACCGGGCAGCAAGCTGGACAAAGCCAGAACGCTCAACGTTACGATTTTGGATGAAGCCGCTTTTCGATCGTTAATCGGCCAGTCCAGCGAACTCTCCAACAATCTATCAGACGAACCCATGATCAGCATTTCGCACGATCAGGAAGATTCAGAAAGTCAACATGACCCAAGCAATACCAGCAGCTCAAACGACTCAGCAAATACAGAAGCAGCCCTATAATCTGACGCGCATCGTCATTCGGGCAGATCGCGAACGACCTTTCGCACTGCGTCACCCGTGGGTATTTGAAGGCGCGATCGAGTCGGTGTTAGGCCAGCCCACCGACGGCGAACTAGTCGATCTGGTGACGGTGCGCGGCGAATTTCTGGCGCGTGGTTATTGGAACAGCCAATCGCAAATCCGCGTGCATGTACTCACCTGGCAAGCCGACGAGTCGATCGATACGGCGTGGTGGGCGGCACGGCTGACGCGCGCGATCGGGGCACGGGCGCTGCTCAATGTCGAGCATCAGGCCGGAAAATCGAACGCGTACCGATTAGTCAACGCTGAAAACGACGGCTTGCCCGGTTTGGTAGTCGATCGTTATGGCGATTGGTTGGTGGTGCAAGCGTTGACGCTCGGCATCGATCGGCGTAAAGACGAGATCATCGGCTTATTGAACGATCTGCTGCATCCCGCCGGAATCTTTGAGCGCAGCGATAGCGATGTGCGCCATAAAGAGGGCTTGCAATCATCGGTGGGCGTGCTGAGCGGACAGCCACCCCCCGACCTGATCGAGATCAACGAAAATGGGCGGCGCTTCTTAGTCGATGTGCAGCACGGCCACAAGACCGGCTTCTACCTCGATCAGCGCGAAAACCGCGACCTGCTGCGTAAATGGCTGCGCGATGATCCTGAGCGCCGCACGCGAACGGTGCTTAACTGCTTCAGCTATTCGGGTGGCTTTGCGGTGTATGCGCTAAACGGGCAGGCGGCGCGCGTGATCAACGTTGACTCGTCGGCAGATGCGTTGGCGCTGGCAAAGCGTAACGTCACGCTGAATGGCGGCACGGTGGATGACGCCGATTATGTGGAAGGTGACGTTTTCCAGGTGCTGCGCCAGTACCGAGAATCCGGCGAAAAGTTCGATGTGATTGTGCTTGATCCGCCGAAGTTCGCCCAAAACGCGCGTCAAGTGGAAGGTGCTTGTCGCGGTTATAAAGACATCAATTTGCTGGCGTTCGAGCTGATCAAGCCGGGCGGAATGCTCATGACGTTCTCGTGTTCAGGCGCGGTCGATGCAGACTTATTCCAAAAAGTGGTATTCGGCGCGTTGGTGGATTCGGGGCGTGAGGCGCAAATTGTAGCACGCCTGACGCAAGCGCCGGATCATCCGGTGGCGCTCACATTCCTGGAAGGCGCGTATCTGAAAGGCTTGTTGTGCCGCGTGTGGTGATCTGGCGTTGATTCTGACCCCTTTTCTCACAAGGAAAGCACATCGCATTCTGGAAAGTCCCTCTCCTTCGGGAGAGGGATTTAGGGTAAGGGCTGTATTGCAATTTTATCTTTTGTTAAATTAAGGAATCTTATTTTGAAACTCGTCACTTTTTCGACTGAAGCTACCGGATCACGCCTAGGCGCTTTGTTGGACGATCAGGTGCTCGATCTGGGCGAAGCGCACGAACACTGGCTGCACACTGAACATCAGCGCAGTTTTGCCGAATTTCCTAAGACTATGCTTGAATATTTACAGGCGGGCGATCCGGCGCGTGAGGCGGCCAACAGCACAATCAGCTTTGCACAGCAGCGCCTTGACGATCTACGCGGGCGACATATGCTGTACAAGTCCGATGATGTGACGTTTGAGCCGCCGATCGCGCGTCCTGGTAAGATCATTTGCGTGGGCATGAACTATCGCAAGCACATCGCTGAGATGGGACGCGGTGAGCCGGAGTACCCGGTATTTTTCGCCAAATATGCGAACGTGTTAGTCGGTCACCGCCAACCGATCCGGCTGCCGCGTGTATCGCAAATGGTCGATTACGAAGCAGAACTGGCCTTTGTGATCGGGCGCACCTGCAAAGATGTGGAGAAAGACGACGCGCTCAGCGTGATCGCGGGCTATTTGCCGTTCAATGATATCAGCGTGCGCGATTATCAAAACCGAACCCTTCAATGGTTGCAAGGTAAGACGTTCGACTCCTCGGGTCCGATTGGGCCAGCCTTAGTCACGGCAGACTCAGTCAGCAACCCCCAGGCGTTGGATATCACGCTGCGACTGAACGGGACGGTCATGCAAAGCTCCAACACGACAGATATGTTTTTCGACATTCCGACGATCGTAAACTATCTCACGCAAATCATGACGCTTGAAGCGGGTGACATCGTAGCCACTGGCACCCCGTCAGGGGTCGGCTTTGCGCGCGATCCCAAAGTGTTTTTGCGGCATGGTGATATGGTGCAAATCGAGATCGCGGAATTAGGCGTGCTGGAAAATTCAGTGGTTGCGCCGGATGCGAAAACTGAGATTTAGCGCCTTCCCAAGGAGCGGGAAATGATATTCTGGAAAGTCCCTCTCTTTGGGAGAGGGATTAAGATGAGGGCTTCAAACCCCGCTACTGACGAGCTTCCCACTCACGGAGCACGGTCAGCAGCAAATCGCGCACATCGGGATCGATCACATCGTTGACGCCGTTGTAAAAATGGCCGTCCACTTCGATCCGTACGCCACCATCGATCGACGGGCGAACGTGAATGCTGCGTGTTTGAAATTCCGGCGTATGCGACAGCCGAAACTGCAAAAATTGCTCGACTGCATCGGCAATACCGTCACGGCGCGGTTCGGCGGCGGGCGTCGCGCTTTGCCCCATCGCAGTGCGCGTGACCTGCCTCAGCAACCCTGAACGCTGCTGTTTGAGCGAATCATCCGGCTCGTTTTGCTGCGCCAACATCCCGATGCGCGCTTTGAGGCTGCCCGCTGAGCCGGAGGGTAAGGGGATACCGGCATTATCCACAGCAGGCAGCATATCCGCCGAACGACCGGACGGGCTGTTATTGACCATCGCCCATAGCTCGCGCACGATGCCTGTAAAGCGGCGCAGCAGTTCGGGGTTGGCAATATCGTTGGCAGTGCGGTAACGCTGATCGCCCATTTGAATGATCAGCGAGCCGTCGGTCAGGTCGCGCCAAATGCGCATGACTTCGACTGCATCGCCACTATCGAATCCTTTGCGATTGCTATTAGGTTCGGCGTCGGGCAAAATCGTTTGAGTGGTCATGACGGTTCTCTCCTGGATAGACGGCTGACTAGAGGGCTGAACAGACAACTTTGTAGACGGCAGCACGGACGCAGGAGTCATCATGGCGAGCCAATCCATTGAAGGCGCAATAGACGCGCTTTCGATGGTTTCCGGTTCGATCATCAGCGGTACGCCAGACAGCGCTTCCAGATCAGGTTCGGGCAGATCGCGCAGCCCCGCCGGAATGCTCCACTGCGCCGGGTTCATCGGCTTATCGGGAAGCTGACCGCTCAAAAAAGCGCCGATCGGTTGGCGCTTTGGCTTTGTGTTGAGCGTAACCGCTGCCTGCATGGGCGCTGCGCCACCCGCCGCACGCAAGGCACGGTTACGGCGGCGACGTTCAGCAGCACGCTGAAAAATGATCACCATCACCACTACGTAGATCGCACCGAAAAAGATCGGCGCGAGCAGCAATCCAACAGGTACCTGATTGATAAAATCGCCGACCGAGCTACTATCCACCTTGAATGATCCTTACAACTGCATAATGAACGGTGTCATGATAAGCGCGTTATTTCTGGCAGGTCGGGCAAAAATGCGTACCACGCTGCCCTACCCGGATGGTCACGATGGGCGTGTTGCATGTCGGGCAGCGTTTATCCTTTTCAGAGCGCGGATCATGATAGACGCGCAGGTGATTTTGCGACTCGCCCTTGCTGCCGTCCACTTGCCGATACCATTGGATGCTCGCGCCCTGATAACGGATACCGTCGTTGAGCGCCTCACGAATCGCGCTGTGCAGCCGTTTGATATCGGCTTTGCTGAGGGTATCAGCGCTGCGCAGTGGGTGCAAATGAGCGATGTGCAGTGCTTCGTCCGCGTAGATGTTGCCGATGCCCGCCACAAATGTTTGATCCAGCAGCAAACTTTTCAGGATTGCTTTACGCCCCGCCAACAATCCGCTGAATTGTTTGAGCGTGAATGCGTCTTCAAGCGGCTCTGGCCCCAACTTCGATAGCACCTCGTCCGGCTGCTCGTACAGATATACGCGTCCAAAGCGACGCGCATCGCTGAAGCGCAGTTCGTTACCGTCGCTCAGCGGAAAGGATACCCGCAAATAGCGATCGGCGTCATGTTGAGCGTCAGCAGGCACAATGTACAGCCGTCCGGTCATTTTCAGGTGAATCAGCAGCGTATCATGGTCAAGCGTCGCCACGATATACTTGGCGCGGCGCGTCACACTTTGCACGGTCTGCCCGGCAATGCGCGCAGCTAACAGTGCTGCGTCAATATTGGTCATGCGCCCCGTCGCTTTGGGGAATACGGCACCTTGAATTGTGCGCCCGGTGAGCGGTTCACGTAAGCCGCGCACAACTGTTTCAACTTCTGGTAATTCTGGCATTTTCAGCCTACTCTTGAGTTATGCTTATTTTACCGCACAAGTGGCAGACGCGAACGAACTCTAACAGCTTCTTTACGTTCAGCAGTGGCCTTTCCCAAAACATTGTCAAGCGTGCTACAATAATGCCCGTCTCTGTAATTCCAAGGGTATCGTCATGCTCAAAACATTGCGTTGGATTCTAACTGTGAGCCTGTTTCTGGCATTGGCTGCCTGCGACTTTACCGTCAGCACCGACACCAGTGGCAACAACAATACAGGTAATAATAATGGCGGCCAGCCTCCTATCAATGGGGGTAACAACAATAATGGCGGCAACACCGCAGTTCCGGCTACGCATTTCGGCGTACAATACAAAACGTCAGGGTGCGTATCGTATAACGGCCTGCCGGACAGTGCATGTACGCCCGGTGCGATCTTCGCGGATGTGACCAGCGCGCAAGTATGTGTATCAGGTTACTCCAAATCGGTGCGCAATGTGCCAAGTGCCGAGAAAACACAATCGTATACCGAGTATGGCATTTCTCACCACTCGACAGGCGAATACGAAGTCGATCACCTGATCAGCCTGGAGTTGGGTGGTTCGAATGACATTGCGAACCTGTGGCCGGAACCAGCCGATCCGCGTCCGGGTTTCCATGAAAAGGATCAAGTGGAGAATTATTTGCACACTCAAATGTGCAGCGGCGCTATTTCCATGCAAGAGGCGCAGCGTGAAATTGCTACCAACTGGCTGGCCGTTTATCAACGTATGGGCGGTAAATAGGCGTTTGCCTATGCTGCCTGAGTTGTTCTGAAATTCTGAATGATGCAACAAGGACTGACCCACAATGAGCGATCAACCTGAGATTCCTGTCGAGACATTGGCCGAAACCGATAACTATTCCGCCTGGCGTTCGCAAGAACCGGACGGCGAAGTGAGCTACCATCTTGAGTTTGGCGGCGCGACTATTCACTTTTTCGATGAAGAATGGCAAGAATTCATGGAACTGATCAAGGCGCTGCCGAGCGATAGTTCCGCGCAAAACAAGCCGTCGCCACAAGGTAAGCGGAAGTAGCTGATCAGCCAATGAGTACGCCACTTTCCGCAGCAGCGATCGCGAGTCAATTAACGGCGCTGCCCGGCTGGTCACTAAATCAGCAGGGCGCGCTGAGTCGCACTTTCAAGCAGCCGAACTTTTTGGCGGGGCTGATCTTTGTCACGCAAATCACGTCGCTTGCGGAAGCTGCCGATCATCACCCGGACGTGCTCTTGACCTACCCTGCGGTCACGATTATGCTGATTACCCACGATGCGGGCGGCCTGACCGAAAAGGATTTCGCGCTGGCAAAGCAGATCGACGCGTTGGCCTGATCTTGCTGCATCGCATGTGATTTTCAAAATGTGCGCTTCATGTTCGATGTAGTCGCTCCGTTTTACAGCTGCCTGACTGCCAATAAGTTGTGGCGTGCCAGCATCCGCGAGATGGCGCGCCACTTGCCGCCGAGCGGAGCAGCCTTGCGCTTGCTTGATGTGGGCTGCGGACCGGGCAACAGCACGATCGAGCTGCTGCGCTTGCGTCCTGATCTGCGCATCACCGGACTCGATCGATCCATTGGGATGCTGCATCAGGCGCGGCGCTTTGTTCAATATGAGTCCCAAACTAATCTGCGCATCACGCAAGCGGACGCCGCACATTTACCCTTTGCCGAATCGAGCATGGACGCGATCACGGCGCACAGCGTTTATTATTTGTTGAGTGCTCAGGCTAAGGCGATCTTTTTGCGTGAAGTGCTGCGCGTCTTACGCCCCGGCGGACGCTTGATCCTGCTCGATCCGGCGGACATACCGTATCCGCTGTCAGTGATCTGGCAAGCGCCGCGTTCAGCGCTCAGCGTATTGGCCTGGCACGCTGTCAACCGTATACACAGTCTCAACCATACGCACAGTCGATTTACGCCAGAAGTGATCGCGCGCACGCTGAGCGGGGCTGGCTTTGCACGGGTGCTCGGTGAACGATCCGGCTATGGGGTGCTGAGTCGTGGCGAAAAGCCATATACAACGGCTTCACCGTTGGAACGCACCGCACAAGCCGCCGCCCTTGATCCGATCACCGCTGATGCTGACATGAACCGCTTGATAGCGCTCAACCCGGCGCAAGCGATCGCACACATCACGGCACAGCATCACGGACGAGCCGTGTTCTTATTGATTCAGCAAACGCCGAATAAACCCGCCTGGGCATTGCAACCGAATGAACTGATCACCTGGGGCGCAGCGTCAGCGCTTGATCGCGAGTCGGGGATACCTGTTGTGCTGGCCTTTACGACGCTGCCTAAAGCGGTTGAATTCATGCAGTCCGCCGTCCGCCAAAACGTAATCGTCGGCATTAACAAGGTCGCCAAATTCGATCATGCCACAGCCGCCCGTTGGGATTTTCCGCTGCTGATTAATCCGCCGTTAACTGCGCTGCAAACGTCAGCCCGCTATGCGATCCCCGGCCCGTTGATTGGCGTCGATCCGAACGTGGCGATCACAGGTGAAGAATGATCAGCCTGGATATGTTGATCGCGCTGCAAAGTCCAGCGGGCGTGGCGCTCTTGGCTGAACTTGCTACCGCCGATGTATCGGACGCCAATACGCTGCGCCTGTTAAGTGAACTGCGCAAGCATCACCCGGTGGACATTGCGGCAGCGGCGCTTGAAACAACACGCTTGCGACTCAAAGGGCGCGAGAAGTTCGGCGCGGCGGCTGAGCGCATGTTTTTCACTCGTGAAGCGCTTGAGCAAGCAACTGACAGCCGGGTCAGCCGCGAGCGTTTCGGGTGGCTGTCGCACGATGATCAGGAGCAAATCGTTGATTTGGGCTGCGGGATCGGCGGCGATAGTTGGGTCATGGCACAATTAGCGGGTCACGTGCTCGGCATTGATCGCGATCCGCTGCGGTTGGCGATGGCGCATGTGAATGTGCCCGCCGCACAGTTCATGCAAGCCGATCTTGCCCGTTCGCTGCCATTCAGCGCCGCCTTTTACGATCGCACCATTGCATTCTTCGATCCGGCACGGCGCACGAGCGGACGCAGCGGTGGATCGGGCGGTCAAAGCGATCGACGTGTCTTTTCAGTGAAGGATTATGTGCCGTCGCTGGACGTGGTGCGCGGGTGGCCGTTCCGCAGGATTTTGGTCAAGCTGTCACCAGGGGTTGATCTTGCAGAGCTGGACGCATACGGCGGCGCACTGGATTTCATCTCGCTCAATGGTGATCTCAAAGAGGCGACGCTATCACTCGGCATGGGTGAAACTGGACGGCACGCGATCGTGATCCGCTCAAGTGCTGATTCAACGGTCAGCGTCACGCGCTTTTCGCGCACATTGGTCGCGCCCGATCCGCCGGTGAGCGAGCCGCGCGGCTACCTGTACGAGCCAGATGCAGCCGTGATCCGCGCCGGACTCGTGCAAGATTTGGCGATCAGTCTGGATGCGTCGCTGATCGATCCGACGATCGCTTATCTGACCGCAGATACACAAATCGCGACGCCGTTGGCTCGTTCATGGACGATCGAAGCGTGGCTGCCTTTCAACCTGAAAAAACTGCGTGCCTATTTACGCGAGCGTAATGTGGGACGAGTGACCGTCAAAAAGCGCGGGAGTCCGCTGACGCCTGAAGAATTGATCGCCAAACTGCATTTGCCCAACGACGGAGACGAGCGCGTAATCGTGCTGACGCGGGTGCGGGGCAATCCAGCAATAATCATCTGTCAGCCGCTATAATCCCGCTATAATCATCGACAGCTAAGTAAGTTCCGCTAAGGAGTTTTTCAACTATGACCGATCGTGCTATTTTGGCCTCTTATGCGCATCCTGACGATGAACAGGGCGTCACCGGCGCGCTGCGTACTTATCTGGATCAAGGGGTGCGCGTGGCACTCGTCTGTGCCACCCGTGGCGAAGTTGGTGAGATCGCTGATCCGGCACTGGCAACGCCCGAAACGCTCGGCGCTGTGCGCGAACAAGAGTTACGGCGCGCAACGGCCATTGTCGGCTTCTCGGATGTTTACTTTTTGGATTACCGCGACTCCGGCATGGTCGGCACACCGCCGAACAATGATCCACGCGCGTTCATCAACGCTGATGCACATGAAGCAGTCGGCAAGCTGGTTAAAATAATCCGCACATTCAAGCCGACGCTGCTCTTTACTTTTGATGAAACGGGCGGCTACGGCCACCCCGATCATCTGGCGATCAACAAGTGGACGACTGAAGCGTTCACAGCAGCAGGCGATGCAGCGCAGTACCCGGACATGGGCGCACCATTCGCGCCAAGCCGTTTGTTTTATGCCTCGATCGATCGTAATATGCTGAAAGTAGCGAGCGATTACCTGGCTGAACAGGGCATTCCGGGGCCGTTCGGTGGCATGGATATGTCGAAAATGGGGATGGAACCAGAGCGTATTACTAATCGGCTGGATGTGTCGCGTTACGTAGATATGAAGCTGAAATCGTTGGCTGAGCACAAAACGCAAATGGCGCCCGATAGTCCACTGCGCAACATGCCGGAAGATTTGTGGCGGCAGTGGCGCAGCGTCGAAACTTTCGCGTTGGTTGCGGGCGTGCCGCTGCCTGAAAATGCCGATATGAGCGATTTGTTCGCCGGGTTGCCATCATGATCCGGCTGGCGATCCTGGGCAGCGGTATCTTTGTGCGTGAGGCTCATTTACCCGCGCTAAAAGCGTTGGCAGATACCTACGAAGTGGTGGCGATTTACAGCCGCAACGTGGAAACCGCCGGGACTTTGGCAGCCGGACTGCCGGGCACTGTCCAGACTTATTCGGATTTGGCCGCACTATTGGCGCGGACTGATATTGACGCGGTAGATATTGTTTTGCCGATCTCCGTACAGCCTGCCATTGTTGAGCAAGCGCTCAAAGCTGGTAAGCATGTGATCAGCGAAAAGCCGATCGCGCCAGATGTTGCAGCAGGCCGCCAGTTGATCCAAACCGCGCACGATCTGACCGCGCAATCCGGCAAAGTGTGGATGATTGCTGAAAACTTCCGCTACGAGCCAGCTTTTCAGACGGCGGGCGAAATGATCCGGCACGGTGACATCGGCAAACCGATTCAATTCACCTGGACAACTTCATCGGCAGTCAACCCGCAAAATAAATATTATCACACCGCCTGGCGACGCGACAACAGCTTTCCCGGCGGCTTTTTGCTGGATGGTGGCGTTCACAACATAGCGGCTATTCGTGCCGTGATGGGCGAAATAGCGAGCGTATCAGCCTTTGTCACGCAGGTACGCGCGGATTTGCCACCTGCCGATACCCTCAGCGCGACAATACGCTTTGACAGCGGCGCGTTTGGCATGTGGACCATGACGTTCGCGGCGGACTCACCCTGGGAAAGCCCGATTCAGGTGTTGGGCGAAGCGGGCGCGTTACGTATTGACTCGCGAAAAATCGAGCGGGTAATCAACGGCGAAACGTCAACGCATCCGTTTAAGGTGGACGCCATACAAGCCGAGCTGTCCGATTTTGCACGCGTGATTAGTCAGGGTTCCAAACCTTCCAGTACGCCAGAACAGGCACTGCAAGATGTGGCCGTCATTCACGCGATGTTGGAGTCGGCACACACGGGCTGCGCCGTCACGCCGGAACGTATCGAGGGCGAGTAACAAAACCTGTTATCTTCTGGTGAAGTTCGGGCACACAGCGGTTGATTTATCACGGAATGGACATCGAAATATGGCTGAATTAGACGGACGGATCGCCATTATTACGGGCGGCGGGCGCGGCATTGGCCTGGGCATTGCAGAACGACTGTGCAGCGCCGGCGCAACTGCTGTGATTGCAGAGCTGAATGAGCAGACCGCGCGCGAAGGCGTCGCCACGCTCACCGCTATGGGCGCGACAGCGTGGTTTCAGCCGACAAACGTTACTCAAGAGGACAGCGTACAAAAGCTGGTCGATGCGGTATTGCAAAAGCATGGACGGATCGATATTTTGATCAATAATGCCGGGCTTGCCAAAATCGCACCAACCGAAACGCAGCCCACCGCTGATTGGCAAATTCAAATCGATGTCATGCTGACCGGCGTGTTTTTATGTACACAGCGCGTCGGGCGAGTCATGCTCGATCAGGGGCGCGGCGTGATCTTGAATATCAGCTCGATCGGCGGGTTGGGCGGCTGGCCGATGCGTTCCGCTTACAACGCTGCCAAAGCGGGCGTGATCAGCTTGACAGAGAACATCGGTTGCGAATGGGCACGGCGCGGCGTGCGCGTGGTGAGCATTGCGCCAGGTGTGACGCGTACCGCGATTTTGCAACAAATGGTCGATGAGAAGGTTGCCACCCTGGAAAACTACAATCGGCGTACTCCGATGGGACGCGTAGCCGAAATTGAAGAGATCGCAAAAGCGGCGCAGTTCCTGGTCAGCGATCGGGCGCGTTACATCACAGCGACCACGCTTACCGTCGATGGCGGTTGGACAGCCTGGGACAACTTACCACACATATCACAAGGGCCACAAGGACAACAAGGGGCAAATCGTGCAGCGCTTTAACGATCAAGCGGTTGTGATCACCGGAGGACGTAACGCGCTTTCGACCGAATTAGCGCAAGCACTGCGCACTGAAGGCGCGCGAGTTCATGAAGCTGAAACCGTTACTCCCCAATCAGCAGATCAGCTCGATCACATTGATATATTGATCACCAACAACTTTTTCCCGCTCAACGCTTATCCACCGACGCCCACACAAAACTTGACGCCTGATGTGTGGCGGGAACAACACGCCGCGCTGTTCGATCCGGTTTATGCCGCGCTGCATATTGCCGGACGGCACATGTTGGCGCGCGGGGTGGGCTGCATCGTCAATATTGGGCCGGTGCAAGGTTTATTTGCGCAGTCCGAGCGCGCAGCATATTCGGCGGCGGCGGCAGGCATGTTCATGCTGACCAAAGCGCTGGCGGTCGAGTGGGCAGCGCAGGGCGTACGTGTCAATGCGCTGGCGTGCATCACCGAAACTATGGACAACCCAAACAGCACCGAGCTGAGCACGAGTCCCGATCCAGCGCTGCTCAGCCGTTTACCGATCGGGCGACTGCCGACTAACGCAGAAATTATTGAGGCGGTGCTGTTTCTGGCGAGCGATGAGGCGTCATTTGTCACGGGTGAAGTGCTGCGCGTGGACGGTGGCTGGACAGCATATCATCTGTTTTACCCGTTCGAAAGTGCATTTTAATTGTGTCGATTCTGTAGATTCTGTTCATCAATTTCATGATTCAAACATCAAAAGGAAGCATCATGCCTGTTATTGGCGCAGACCACACCAGTTATACTGTCAAAGATATGAAGCGTTCATTGGCGTTTTACCGTGATTTGCTTGGCTTCGAGCTGATCAATGAACGTCCGCAGGTCACGAACAACTACTTTCGCGCGATCGTCGGCCTCCCCGACTCGGTAGTACACGCCGCCGAACTGCGCATCCCTGGCACATCGCATCGTTTAGAACTATTCGAGTACAAATATCCGGCAGGTACACCGCAAGATCTGACTCCCAACAACCCTGGCAGCAGCCATGTATGTTATCTGGTAGATGATTTGCGTGCGTTATACGCCACAGTTCAGCCACAAGCCGAACGGTATGGTGTGCAGTTCGTCAGTGAGCCGGTCTATCTGGACGAGGGACCTAACCTGGGTGGATGGTCACTGTACATGAAAGACCCCAACGGAATCTTAATCGAGCTGTTCGAGCGCGCGCCGCGCTGAAGCACAGAATACAGCTTAACAACGGCACGCCTGAAGCAGTACATCCCATTTTGATTTGACGTTTTGTACTTTAACAATGCGAACAGGTATTCATGATTTATCATACCGTTCGCATTGCCGCTGCTCCACTTGATAATTCAACATGACCCTCTATAATAATTTATAAAATCGCTTTACAACTCGATTTTTAACCTTTGTCAATATCAGACAGTTTGATTTACGCAAAAATTTGAATGTCTGACGATTAATAAAATTGGCAAATGCTATTCCGGGCACGAGGAATAGCTTAGGGGTGACCATGCTTCATAAAGAGCGGGCGTATTCCCACAATGCCCTGTTTGGAACTATTAAAAGGGAAGCAAAAATGAGTTCGATAAGCCAGCCGAGCACTACGGATCGCTCGCTCATAATTGTTCCTCTCATCATGAAAAAAATCGTTTCGGCTATCTGTTAAGTCGTATGCGCCGACACTGGTTGCTGTACGTGACTCACGCGGCCTGCGTCCGGTTTTGTCCCTTTCGTTTCCCTTTGTTTTCATGTCAGTGAGGATGCATTTTGACTCAACAAGTTTCCGAACGTGGTCTAAAATGGTTTCAGGACGTTCGTTTCGGCATGTTCATTCATTGGGGTTTGTACTCCATCGTGGCAAAACAGGAATGGGTCATGCACGCCGATCGAATACCCGTGTCAGAATATGAAAAGCTGGTCGCGCAGTTCAACCCGACCCGCTTCAATGCTGATGAATGGGTGAGCATTGCCGCTGATGCCGGACAAAAATACATGGTGATCACCTCTCGTCACCATGACGGCTTCAGCATGTACGACACCGCTTTGAGCGATTACAAGGTGACCAAGACTCCGTTTGGTCGTGACCCGCTGCATGAATTGGCTGACGCTTGCGCCAAACGAAACGATGTCAAGTTAGGGTTCTACAATTCACTGTTGGATTGGCACCATCCAGCGTATCGCTTCCGCGCCGAAAGCGGGCTGGCCTGGTCGGATTATGTAGGCTTTCTGCACGGGCAAGTCCGCGAACTCTGCACGAATTTTGGTGAAATTGCCTGCATATGGTTCGACGGCGATTGGCCGAGGCACGCGCTGGACGAGAGCAATGCTTATTTTGCCGCAGGGGGTTCGTTCGAGTACGATAAACTTTACGGTATGATCCACACGCTGCAACCGGATGCGGTCGTGATCAACAATCGGCATGACAAACCGCTGCCCGGTGAGGATATTCAAGGTTTCGAGCAAGATTTGCCGGGGATCAACAGCGCTGGCTTTAATGCGACCACGATTTTCGATTTACCACTTGAAGTCTGCATGACGATCAACGACCATTGGGGTTACAGCGCGGACGATGTCAATGTGAAATCGACGGCACATCTGGTTCATTTGCTGGTACGCAGCGCCAGCGTAGGCGCAAATTATCTGCTCAACGTCGGCCCTACAGCACTGGGCGAAATTCTGCCGGTTCATGCGAAACGGTTGCATGGTGTGGGTGATTGGCTGAAAATCAATGGCGAATCGGTGTATGGCACTCGCGCCGGAAGCATCCCACCAGCATCAACGGTGGTTACCACGCGCAAAGATAATGTCCAATACGTTCACGTTCTCGATTACACGAGTGACTACGTGACGCTGAGTGGAGTGCCCGATACCGTCAAGCAGGCGCATTTGCTGCATAACGGTACGCCGGTCGAGACTGAGCGGCTTGATAACAAACTCGTGCTTCTGGTGACTGAAGAACAACGTGACCCGATCGATACAGTGGTTGTCCTGTCCTGACCGTTTAGAAATTGGGGTGGGGAAAGCTGTTAATTGAAAATTGTCAGTATAATCAATGCGATATAGCACCACCTTTTGCAGGTAGTCCAATAGCAGGAAAACAATAATCGTGACTGACCAGATTCGCTTCAATGATGGGGCTGCCTACGAACGCTACATGGGGAAGTGGAGTCAGCTTGCGGGTGAAACTTTCCTCGATTGGGTTGCTCCAAAGTCGGGTTTGCGATGGCTCGATGTTGGCTGTGGCAGCGGTGCCTTTACCGAAATGCTTGTCGAGCGGTGTGCGCCAGTCGCGGTACAAGGGATAGACCCGTCTGAGGAGCAGCTCGCCTATGCTCGCACACGGCTTGCGTCGCCTATTACACAGTTTCGTCAGGGCGATGCCATGGCCTTACCTTTCCTTGACGACACTTTCGACGCGGCTGTCATGCCGCTGGTGATTTTCTTCGTTCCCGACCCGGCCAAGGGTGTTACCGAAATGGCACGAGTGGTCTGCCCAGGTGGTATCGTCTCAGCCTACGCGTGGGACATGCTTGGCGGTGGTTTTCCTTACGAGGCACTGCAAGTTGAAATGGCTGGATTGGGCATTGCGGTTCCAGCGCCGCCGAGTCCTGGCGCGTCTCGAATAGACACAATGCGGGAGTTGTGGATTGGTGCGGGTTTGGATGCCGTCGAAACACGGCAGATCACGGTACAACGGACATTCGCCGATTTCGACGACTATTGGACGGCTATCCTTGGGGGGCCGCGCGTCGGCTCAAAGCTCACAGCGATGGCGTCCGAGACTCTCACGCTTCTCAAAGCACGGATGCGTGAGCGCTTGCCTGTAGATGCCAGTGGCCGCATCACTTACAGTGCTCAGGCTAACGCAGTAAAGGGTCGCGTACCAAACTGATTTTAAGCAGGCTCTCTGGAGAACTTTTTGTGATTTTGGGAACATGAACGGTAAGCAAGTGCGGGTTCCCGCACTTCGAAATGATCGGGATTAGTGACAAACCCAAACAAGCCGAGTCTACTGCTTACTAGGGATAGAGCTTCTTATGTTCTGTCAGCATGACGATGAATTTCTCGATCCACACTCGGCGCGTCTCCGCTTTTTTCGCCGTCTGGATACGGAAATAAATGGCATAGCGATTGGCTTTGTTAAGGGTCGCGAAAAAGTCCTTGGCTTCCGGGTTTTTATCCAGTTCGGCCTGGAAATCCTCCGGTACGACAGCGCGGCTCGATGAATCATAAGCCATGTCCCAACGACCATCTTGTTTGGCGGCTTCAACCGCTTGCAATCCGCTGGATCGCATTCGCCCTTGCGAAATAAGGTCAGTTACCTTTTGTGTATTGACCTTTGACCATATACTTTTGGGACGGCGCTTAGTGAATTTTTGTAGAAAAAATTTATCATCAAGGGCTTGTTTCTGACCATCTATCCAACCATAGCACAGAGCAATCTCCAAGGCTTCAGCGTAAGATACGGATACCTTGCCCGAATCCTTTTTGGCTATTTGCAGACGCACACCGGGTGAGATTGCATGATATTCTTCAAGCCATGCTTCCCATTCTGCTGGCGACTCACACAGCAGCATTGTCAAGTCGATTGGTATCTTCATATGCCCGATGCCTTCATTCATAAAATTAAATCGTGGTGGATTGTAGCATAGCTCGCCATTTCCGCCGTGACGTCGATTATTTCTGACGAATACCAGCCAATCAATTTATAGGTCTCAGACTGCTGCAACGCAAATAACTTTCGGCAATTTCTCGCAACCATCCTTCTTTACTCGCAGCCCTTAAAACTCGTTGGTTGACTCGTGTGGCGGCGTGTGTTACGCTTTCAACAATGCTCTATGAGCGCTTTGAGGGAATTCAAACATCGTGACTGACGCCGAACTTGCTTTACTTAGCTTATTGACCGACACCCCAAAATCTGATGATATGCTGTTCGCCTTGATTGAAGCGCGCGGTTTGCGGCGCTGGACGGCGATCGGCGTGGCGTCCATGTATTACGTGCTCAACAAGTTGGAACAGCAGGGGCTTGTCCACAGTGTGCGCAGCGCTGACTCAGAGCGCCAATGGACGATCACCAACGCTGGATTCGCCGTACTACAAACGTCGGTGAGCGATTTACTGAGCACGCCGCGCGGTAATCTGCGAAATTTTGAGCTTGGGCTAGCAAATTTACAGGTGCTCAAAACGTCACAGGTACGCGGGGCACTGCTCAATTATCAGCAAGAGCTTGGCGTCCGTATCCGCAAGGCTCAGCGCGAACAGGTCAAAGAGCAGGACGGCAGTGCATCCTTTCAGACCAACGCCCTGTACAGCCACACGATCGCGATGCTTGAAGCCGAGCTGAACTGGCTGGAAACGTTCATCGCGGAATGGGAAGCGCAAGCGGTCGAAACGCCTTCCGAACCGTTCCCGACCCCGAATGTTATTCCGCGCTCACAGCAAGTCGTGCTGCCTCAGGATGAAGACTCAATCCACAAAGGAACGACTATTCAAGCCAATTTTCGCAAGCCAACGCTTCGCCTGCCGCGCCCCGAATGAGCAATTATTAAACAAACATTTGAAAAAACGATTATTGCCGGGTTATGCCTTGTAAATGCTTAATCTGACTTTAACGCGCTATTAACAGTTTTTCTTCACAGAGCGAACTAAGATTAGTGCGTCGCACATTTCTACAATAGAAAGCCTGATTTTGGATCTACCGACGCTGTTTCTGCTCATTATTGGGATCGTTGGTGCTTTTGTGATCGGCGCTGTATTTGTGACCAGCTTGCTCAATAGCCGCCGATCCGCTGCCGGATTAGTAGCGGCAGGTCATGCAGCACGCGTAGACGATGCACTGTTACCGCTCGCCAATCTGATTTTATATCTGGGCGAGCAAACCGATACGCGCAGCTTGTTACGGCGGGCGGCGGAGTGGCTCAATCAGGAAGGCGCGATCCCGCTGGTCGTGATCTATCCATACGACTCGGCGGCTCATGAATTAGCAAGGCCATTGTGCATCGGGCGTGATGCGCCTGAACTGGTCGCACGCTACCGGATGGGCATCGGAATTTTTGGCGAGGTTGCCAGCACGCGCGAACCACGGTTTGTTGATCACATCAGCCAGGAGCCACGTTTTGGGCCGACGGCAACCGGTATTGAGATCGCGTACCTGACGCCGCTTTATTTTGGCGCTACATTAATCGGCGTGTTGTCGGTGCAATCGGATCAGACTGACGCGTTTCCGGCTGAGCAGCGCAAAATTATGGATCGCTTTGCTTCCGTGATCGCCTTGCAAGCGTTGGTCGCACGCCGTTTCACCGATAGTCAGCAGGCGATCGCACGCTTTGGTCGTTTTCAGGAGCTGTCCCTGCGCCTGGTCGAACGTCTCGATACTACAGAACTATTGCAACCGATCGTTGATGCAGCGCGCGAGATGCTGGATACGCAAATGAGCATCTTGCTTGAGGTGCGCGACGACGACGAACGGCTGTATCCGGTCGCGTGGGCAGGCATCAGCCAACAAACCGCGATGATGCTGGAGTCGCGCTTCAAAGAAGATTTGAAGGGACTCGTCGCCTGGGCGCGCAAGCCCGCGCGCACGCCGGATTTGCGCACCGATCAACGCACGGCACGCGCCAGTCAAGCGGTCGTAGCGGGCATGATCTCAGAGTTGGCAGTGCCCGTACTATATGGCGATAAGCTGTACGGCACGCTGGCCGTCGAGACAGATGTGTATCGCAATTTCAGTGATGAAGAAATGAACTTGCTGGCCGCCTTAGCGGCGCAAGCGGGTATTGCCTTGCGTAATGCGCAATTATTCGAGACTGTGCAGCTTACCAATAGTCAATTAGAAAAAGCGTTTAGTGATCTGCAAATATCGCAGGCTGAAATTGCCCGCGCGCATGTTGCCGAAATCAAAGCCTATGAAACCGAGTTAGAGACTGCGCGTGACATTCAAACCAGTTTGCTGCCGCAGGAACAGCCGCCCGTACCGCAGATACAACTTGCAGCCCGCAACATTCCGGCACGGCACGTCAGCGGCGATTTTTACCAGTATATTTTGCTGCCTGATGGCAAGCTTGGCGTGGCGGTTGGCGATGTCAGCGGGAAAGGAATGCCCGCCGCGCTGCTGATGGCCGTGACCACGACGACCCTGCGCGACGAACTGGCGCGGACGCCTTCCTCAGCGGGTGTGCTCAACGAATTGAACGGGCGTCTGCTCGCGCGCATGAAACAAACCAACATGAACAGCGCCATGCTCATGACCATTTTCGATCCGAGCACCAACACTGTCGAAGT
>Ga0209512_1001721_pt1 | contig 25572 bp, 19 predicted proteins | sample frozenSSSSmetaG_FD_184142 | JGI IMG/M metagenome (GOLD analysis project Ga0209512, IMG submission 184142) | Glacier valley bacterial and archeal communities from Borup Fiord, Nunavut, Canada, to study Microbial Dark Matter (Phase II) -... | ecosystem: Environmental > Aquatic > Freshwater > Ice >...
CCTGCATCACATCCCGTGTCATCACATAATAAGGAATCACAAAACGATGAGCATTCACTTGAAATGGGAGGAATGTAAATACATCCCGGTTATATAAATTTGGGTGAGCTGCAGTTCCATCCCCAGCAAATTGATAATGATTGTGGGTGTCAGTAATCGCCATTAACGAGAGCGATCGCGCCGCTGACCTCACGGCACGCGTGTTTTGTAAAGTCTCAACATTCTGGCTCATTTTCGTCACAATTCTGCCCAATGTCGAGAGGGCGGGAGACGTATAAACAGTATCATCCTGTGGATAGGTGACATTAGACTTCTCAATATAAGAGAGAAAATTCTCCTTCACCATGCCTAACCCCCGATCTTTATCCGCCGCGACATACGGATGAAGCTGAGTAGCACCCTTATTCAAAAAGAAACAATAATAACGAGCCGTTGTTTTTGCCTTCACTGCCAAAGCGCGGTTTGGACTAATCTGAGGATTATCTTCAACCGGACTAATATTAACTTCGGTAATCCAAATCGGATTCGGAACAACTGTGTTATTTACAACTCTAGCATTCCGCCCGTGCTTAGTACCGTAAATATCTGTAGTGATCGGAGCCATGTCGCGAATCACCGTTCCCGTCGGCAAAGCTGTGCTATAATACTCCGGAAATAAAGCCGAATATTTGGGCACAAACGCAGATTTATCCTCTTGTCCCAAAGCATTAATCAAAGTCCCTTTATCCTGATCTTGCGGATAATGCGAGCGACTTTTGTAAGGATGCTTACTCATCGCCGTAATCCGCGCCGGACTAGTACTAGACGCCGGCCAAGGGATAGTATTAGCTAAACCATCACTAAATAATACTCCTTGAAATTCTTGAGGATGAGCATTAGCATAAGCTGCCGTTTCCTTCAACAAATTACCCCAAATACTATCTTCGTGATATTTGTAGGGCTTGTGAGCATAGTAGCTGTTGATATAAAGGAAATAAGAACCAAAAGATAATTCATTCCAAATCTCCATATCAAAACCTTTATCCTGACTTTGGGTAGTTCCCAAAACCTCCGCGACAAACTTGGCAGTCGTCCCGACATAATTTTGCCACCCCGCCATAGTTTCCCGATAATCCTGGCTATCAGGCGGAGAAAAAGGACGATATTTCAAAGTAGCGATCGGCACAGAGGTGCCAGCTTTCAGATCTTTAGGGAGTGGCTGAGATAGGGTGACAGTATTGCCGGCTATTTTTATAATCAATGCCTCAGCAGCTCGGTAATCACTTAAATTAGAAAGACCACTGTAGCCAATTTTCAACCCAGTAGTATCGCTTAACTGCACACTCATATCACCCTTGCGGGCATTTGCAACTAAAGTGCGCTCAAAAAACTTTACAGGACCTGGAACTCCGTGATGAGCATTCAGTAAAATCAGCGGACGGATGCCAACTTTTTTCAAAGCCAAAAGTTGAGACTGAAAATTAGACCTACCAGCAAGATTCAATTTCGTTGGGTCGTCAAAATCAAGATTATTCCAGCTAATTTCCACTCGTGCTTTACGAATGCCATGCTTAGCCAGCATCTGGGCGAGTAGTTCGCGATTTGCGGAGTCGCTAGGATTAAAACCCATGCCCACCCCATGCAAAAATGTGGAAGCGGGGACTGTTTCCATGTAAGCACGCCAAGGCTGTAACCAATGGGAAGAAGCACCAAAAGGAATCTTTGTCAAATAAGATGGGTCTGTGTATGGTGTGAATGGCGTGGCGGGAGAAATAGTTCCACTCACAGACAACACCAAGGTCAGGACTGCCAAAATCATTAAATGAATCAGTTTCATAAATTCACTGCCATTAACGATGAAAATTCTATTTTTAGACCAAAGCGGCAAACCGGGCGGTGCAGAACTGTGTTTACTCGATATCGCCAAACCGTATCGCGACACCTGTTTAGTCGGCTTATTTGCCGATGGTGATTTTAAAAATTTACTTCAGCAAGCCCAGATTCCCGTAGAAATTCTCAGCACCCAACCCATACTCGTTCGCAAAGAAAGCAGCTTAATTCAAGGATTAAGTAGCTTAGGACAACTTGCACCACTAGTCAAAAAAGTCATTCACTTTTCTTCAGCCTACGATGTAATTTATGCCAACACCCAAAAAGCCCTAGTTGTTGGCGCTTTAGCAAGCTTTGTCAGTCGCCGCCCCTTGGTCTATCATCTACATGATATTTTATCGGACGAGCACTTTAGCCTCACCAACCGTCGCCTCGCCGTCACCCTAGCCAATCGCTGCGCCGCGACGATCGCTAACTCCCACGCCAGTCAAGCGGCTTTCATCAAAGCTGGCGGACGCCCAGAAATCACCCAAGTAATATACAACGGCTTTGACCCCAAACTATATCAACCGCAATTACCAGTAAGTGAAATTAGACAACAGCTAGAACTAACAGATAAATTTGTCATCGGTCACTTTAGCCGCTTATCACCGTGGAAAGGACAACACATTTTAATCACCGCCCTCGCCCAGTGTCCGGAAGACACCACAGCAATTTTCGTTGGTGACGCCTTATTCGGCGAACAAAATTATGTCAAACAGCTACAGCAACAAGTCAAAGACTTAAAACTTGAGCACCGAGTCAGATTTCTCGGATTCAGATCTGATATCCCGGAATTAATGACCGCCTGTGACATAGTCGCCCACACCTCAATTGCCGCCGAACCCTTTGGCAGAGTCATCGTCGAAGCAATGCTTTGCGGACGACCAGTAATCGCCACAGCCGGTGGTGGAGCCAGCGAAATAGTCCAGCACGGTATAAATGGCTTCCTAGTCACACCAGGAAACCCCCAAGAACTCGCCACCACCATCGCCACCATCCGCCAAGATAGCACCCACACAGCCACCATCGCCCAAAATGCCCGCACCTCAGCCATTGCCCGTTTTGACGTCGCCACCATCAATCAGCAAATTGCCCAATTATTGAAAAGAGCTACCTCGCCCGACTAGCGGAAACAGCACGTTGTAAGCTAGCTAGAGATCTGTTGTAGTTCACAATCGCGCTGATGTGATTACCTTCAGCTTGAGTCTGGGCATCTTGAGCACTAATTACTTCTGTTTGCGTACCTACACCAGCCCGGAATCGCAACTGCGCTAAACGCACAGACTCCCGCGCCTGATTTAAAGCCACTGAAGAGGTATTCACGTTATTTAAGTTAGATTGCAAGTTAGCGTAGTATTGCTCTACATCAAACCGAATCTGGTTGCGCTGTCTGGCAAAAGTAGCTTCCGCGATTGAAATATTTGCCCGTTGTTGATCAGCACCAGCAACAGCCGCGCCGCCATCGTACAAATTCAGAGAAGCTCGCAATCTGACAGAATAACCTTTACTCGCAGGAACTGTGTCACCAAACTGATCAATTAGGTTGTAACTAGCAACAAAATTCAGTTTTGGTCCTAATTGCGAAAGTGCTACCCGGCGTTGCTGCTCCGAAATGTTACGTTGTGCCAGAACCTGTTGTAGTTCCGCTCGGTTTTGAAAAGCCTGGAGAATACTTTCTTCCAGTGTTAAATTCCACAACCCCGCCAACTGCACAGGATCTGCTGCCGATACATTCACTGTTTGCGCCAAACTTATGCGATTTGCCAACTGCCGACGTGCAACTACTTGCTGACTCAGCGCATTTGTTAAGTTTTGTTGAGCATTCGCCAAATTCACCTGAAAACGCAACACGTCGAATCGCGTCCCCACCCCTGCATTTAATTGAGCTATAGCGTCATTCAAACTAGCCAAAGCATTGCCGACAGCCGACTGTTGAATTCGGACGGTTTCATCTGCTTGTTGCAAACTGTAATAATCGTTAGTGACGTTGAGGCGGGTGTCCTCAGACTGGCGTTCCACATCTAACTCATCGGAACGTAGCTGTTCTTCAGCGGTGCGGATGCGGGCAGTCCTTTCACCAGAAGTATAGAGGCTATAACTCAATTCAGCATTACCGCTTAATGATGTCGTCGGATCGGGTTGGGAGATAACTGGAGTGCCCGCTGTCCGCCGGCTGTTGGCGGCATCTGTAGAAGCAGAATCTCTTGTAGCACCAAGATCAGCAGTCAAATTCGCTGTTGGCAATAAGGATGCTTGCGCCTGACGTAATCCGGCGCGACTACGAGCTAAAGTTGAGATTGATATTTGTAAATCGCGATTATTGCGCCGTGCTAGTTCCAAAGCCTGGGTCAAAGTAATCGGTTGTGTGCCTCGAATCCGCACTTCTTCTGTTTTAGTCGGAAACTGGAGAGGATTCGCAACTGGATTCAGGTAATCGGGAACATCTACTCTTGATTTACTTGTGCCATTTTCGGGTGGTGTAGAGCGCGTAGGCGGTACTTTTATAGGCAATGGAGTAGGTTTAGTCGTTGGTTGGGTTTTAGGTGTGTTTGTCCGCGCTATCGGTGAAGTATTGTTGACTGCAGGCACAACAGTAGTATTCACTGTATTGACAATATTATTATTAGCGATATCTTTTTTGGTCACTGGAGTAGCAACGGCTTCTTCCGGTGATGCAATCCCGCTCACGGCGCTGGTTTTAGCTTTGGGATTGGTTAAAGTAAAAACAATCCCTTGCTCTTTCCGCCTGATTTTTTCATACGGCACACCATTTTGACTTTTGACTGTCACCCGAATACTGTTGCCATTTAATTGCCTCACACTCACAGTGGTCATCCCCAAATCAGGTAAGATGGCTTGCCAACTATTTCCAGTGCTATTTTGCAGTTGGGCATTGGCAATATCTGCTACCAAGCTGCCATCACTTTGTGACGTCACAACTTGCGGAGTTGCATTTTTAGGAGTTTCCAGCAGCAACTCAATACTGCTGTTTGTCGTTTTCAGCTTCACTGCACTCACAGGTACAAGACTACCCGCCCAAACAGGCTGAGTTGTCAATACCGCTGCGGTAATGCCCGGTAATAAGCTATGGAATAATTGCTGTCCTTTCACCACGTCCCCTCACACAAAAATCAATGGAAAGAAATTATAAACATTACTTAACTATTCCCAATAGGATAGTTGTTCATATGACCACTAGGGATAACATTACCAGGGTGACAGATGTCTATCTACCCTAGCAATACCGGATCATAAAAACTTAGCATACGTTTTATTTTCTGGTGTAGCCATAGAGCGCTACTCAACTCGTTGCAAGTGGGCGATCCTCGGGTCAATAATCTTTTGACCTAGACTCGAAAATCTAATTGCCAAAGAGATTTTTTGTCCTGATCCAAAGACATGAGTGACTTCACCAATTCCAAATGATTTGTGCAAAACGCGATCGCCTACCTGCCAAGATGCCAAATTGGAGTGGGGACTGCTTTTCGTCGCCGTCGCCGTCGCCGTAACTCTCCGCTTCCCGCTGGGGCTTGTTAACAATTCTGCGGGTATTTCTGCCAAGAACTGCGAAATCATCGCTGGTTCGCGGGAACCATAAAGGCGACGCTCACGGGCATGGGAGACGTACAATCGTTCTTGGGCGCGGGTAATTCCCACATAACACAAGCGGCGTTCCTCCTCCAAAGCCGCCGGATCATCTAGAGACCGATAGCCCGGTAATAAACCTTGTTCGAGTCCGACTAAAAAGACGACCGGAAACTCTAATCCTTTGGAACAGTGTAATGTCAATAGCGAAACTGCTGTTTGTCCTTCTTTTAAGTTGTCCAAATCAGAATTTAAGGCTGCACTCGCTAAAAATGCTCCCAAGGAAGTGTCTTCACTCTCTTCTTCAAATTGCTGCACCGCATTATAAAGTTCTTTGACGTTTTGTAGCCGATCTTCGGCTTCGTCAGTTCCTTGGGCTTGCAAATCTTGGATGTAGCCAGAGTTGGTCAATACTTCCTGGACAATTTCTGACACGGAGGCTGTCTCTACTTGGGCTTGCAATGTGCTAATTAGCGCCGCAAACTTGTTGACCGCCTTTGCTGAACGTCCCGCCAAGGTGTTGACTGAGGTTTCATCCGCCAAGATTTCCCAAACGGTTGTCCCTAATTCACGGGCGGCGTTGACTAAAGCATCAGTAGTCGCTTTGCCAATCCCGCGCCTGGGAGTGTTGATCACTCGTAGTAAACTCACACCATCTGCAGGGTTGGCGATCGCTCTTAAATAAGCCAGGATATCTTTAATTTCTTTGCGATCGTAAAATTTCAGTCCGCCGACAATTGTATAAGGAATTTGCTGGCGAACTAAAGATTCTTCAAAGGGGCGAGATTGGGCGTTGGTCCGATACAGGATCGCAAAACTACCCCAATCGATTTCGGCGTGTTGGTTTTCTAAAGTGCGAATTTGATCAATGACAAACTCAGCTTCGGCAATTTCATTATCTGCTTTGTAACAATAAATCTGCTCCCCTGAATCCCGTGTCGCTTTCAACACTTTGTCAATGCGCTGCGTATTATTCTCAATTAGGTGGTTAGCGGCGGCGAGAATATTTTCACAGGAGCGATAATTTTCCTCTAACTTCACCATCGTCCGTGTGTCTTCATCAGCTAAACCGTCGCCAAAGTCTTGCTGAAATTCCAGTAATATGGTATAATCTGCCATTCTAAAACTGTAAATCGACTGATCGGCATCACCAACCACAAACACCGAGCGATCGCTCCATTGCCAATTCTCCTTGGGTTCGTTACCCGTGACTAACAGCCGAATCAGATTGTACTGAGTGCGATTAGTATCTTGGTATTCATCCACCAAAATGTGACGAAACTTCCGGTGCCAATAATTTAATACCTGCTCGTTTTGCTGAAGCAATTTCACTGGGACTAAAATCAGATCGTCAAAATCAAGAGCGTTATTTTCGGCTAACCGATCTTGATAACAACTGTAAACTTGAGCAATTACCCTTCCGCGATAGTTAGGTTGCTCTAACTCGACATCTTCAGGTGAAAAGCATTTATTTTTGGCATTACTGATGGCATAACGCATCGAACGCGGATCAAACTTCTTCTCATCGAGATTTAGCTGCTTAGTCACAATCTCTTTGACCAAGCTTTGAGCATCAGATTCATCAAAAATGGAAAAACTCCGATTCCAGCGTCGTCCTTTTTCGTCTTGGTATTTTTCAATATCAAACCGCAGCAAACGCGAAAATAAGCTGTGGAATGTACCCACCCACAAATCTTTGATATATTTTTTGTAAACGTGCGATCGCAATCGTATTTGTTCTTCTTCTGACAAATTCTCCCAAGGCTTGCCTTTCTCGGTCACGGATAGCTGATTTGCAAACAACTGTTGAATCCGTTCCTTCATCTCCCGTGCGGCTTTGTTGGTGAAGGTGACAGCCAAAATATTATCCGGCGCGACACGGTGCCGCAGAATCAAATTAGAAATCCGATACGTCAACGCTCTAGTTTTACCGCTTCCCGCACCCGCAACCACTAATAAGGGTCCGCAGAAGTGTTCGACAGCAAGCCGTTGGGAATAGTTGAGATGACTGAGAAAATCAGTGGTTGTTGTCATGGGTCGGCATACTTTCAAAGAGAGACTCGCTTTCTTATCCTACCGAAAGCTGAACTCAATCCTAGAGTTAGGCAACTGATCAATTTATCGGCGTCGTCACCGATGACAGCGCAATAGTTCTGGGTAAGCGGACAATAAAAGTAGAACCAAGTCCTGACGAACTCTTAACCTCAATCTCCCCACCCATCATCTGGCAGAAGTTACGGCTAATCGCCAACCCTAAACCAGTCCCACCATACTTTCTCGTCGTCGAAGCATCACCTTGAGTAAAAGGTTGAAACAAGTGCTGCTGCTGCACAGATGACATGCCAATCCCCGTATCAGCAACCGTAAAAATAATCCGCTCCGCGACACTCTCCCTTAAAGATGGGGTGCTAGGGTTATCTTGTCTCACCGTCAGAGTTACTGTCCCATGAGTAGTAAATTTAGCCGAATTACTGAGGAGATTATATAATACTTGTCGCAGCTTCATTTGGTCAGTGTACATATTGCCGATACTGTCATCACAAATTACTTCTAAAATATTGCCGTTTTTTTCAATCAACGGCTTGCTCATCAACACAATACTTCTGAGCAATGTTTGAATTTCAAAATTTTCTGGGTAGAGAACAGTTTTGCCAGCTTCAATTTTGGATAAATCCAACATGTCATTAATCAGTTCTAGAAGATGCCTACCAGCGCTGTTAATTGATTCCAGGTCATTAATAAAATCATGATCGTCTAACCCAAAGTCGAGCGCATCTTCTTGGAGAAGTTGGCTAAAGCCAATAATGGCATTTAACGGTGTTCGTAATTCGTGGCTCATATTGGCCAGAAATTGGCTTTTAGCTTTGCTGGCGGCTTCTGCGTCTTCTTTAGCTTGTTGTAGTTCTTTGGTACGCTCAGATACTCGTTCGATTAAAGAATTAAGCGATTTGGCTAGTGAGCCAATTTCATCTTTCGTCGTCACCGGAGCGCGTAAATCGAAATTAGACTTTCTGGCTACTTGCTCGGCTACTTGGGTGACAGTCACTACAGGACCGGCGATCGCCCGAGTAGTTCGCAACGCCACAATTCCCGCGATCGCTATTGATAACACCATGCTGAGAAAAATAATTAATTTTTCCAGTTTTTGCACATATTGCATATGGTCTTTTGCTTCGTGCTCTCTATTTTGAGCATTATTCAAAATATCCGATAAATCTCGATTCAGACTGTCTAGCTTCAGCGCCATATCGCCATATACCAGTTTTTGCAGCTGCTCTCGCTCGGAGATAATTGGTATAGATCTTCTTTGCTGCTTACGAATCGCCAACAAAATTGGCTTTTGAAGCTCGGCGTAAGTGTCTAAAGTAACCGTATAATTCTGCAATAAATTTTCAATAGTAGCTTTTTTGGCGGCTAATTGCGACTCGGGTACACGAGGGATAAATCTTTCTAGCTGAATTTGCAAATTTTTCGCTTTCTTCCGGCTATCATCAAACTGGGTAATTTCTGATTCTCGGCGATCTGGATCTTCAATTACGGCAATTAATTTGGCACTATGAAACTCGGCTTCAACTACTTGATTCTTAAAATCACCTAGTAATTGTGTTTGGTCGTGAGTATTAATTAAGCGTTCCAACCCTCTGGTTTGGTAGTAATCAGCAAATACTAACCCTGTCAGTGAGCCAAAAAAGCCAATCCCGATCGCTAAAAAATATCCATAACCAATCTTTTGGTGGATGCGCCACGAACCGGCTTTCAGCCTCCCATGTGAGGGTAACTGTAAAGTAGGTGGCTCGTCGTCATTATTCTCAATAATAACTTTTACTTTTTGCTTGTCTTTGTCAGAGAAGGCACTTTGAGTTTGCATCACTTCAATCCTTGCTCTGGCACGAAAAGTCACAGCTAATCAAGCTAAGCTCAGATAATCTACATAGCCCCAATGGTACATACACGGAATACAAATCTATATATTGAAAATTCTCACCAATAAATCTTAACCTTACCGGATCGAAATCACACCTAGGTCTAGCTAATAAAATCACCTGGAGTGCCGTTTAATATCTAGTTTTTTCTGAATGCGGAAGAGAGGGTGTGGAACAAAGTATTATCCCTGCACCCCACACCCTTTTCGTCAGTCAGCTTTAAGCGGATACTACTGAAAGTATTTGTGCTTTCAGTGCTGCTTTTAACACCTCTGCCTTATCGGTTCGTTCCCAAGGCAAATCTAAATCGGTACGCCCCAAATGACCGTAAGCAGCGACGTCCTGATAAAAACGTCCGCCTCGTTCAGATGGTAACTTTTGTAAATTGAAAGCGTGGATGATTCCAGCTGGACGCAGTTCAAAATGCTCTTTGACTAATTCCAGCAAAACTTCTTCATCTACTGTACCAGTGCCAAAAGTTTCCACGAGAATGCTCACGGGCCTAGCAACGCCAATCGCATAACTCAGTTGCACTTCACACTTGCTAGCAAGACCTGCAGCAACAATATTTTTTGCCACATAGCGACAAGCATAAGCCGCACTACGATCTACTTTAGTAGGATCTTTCCCGGAGAAAGCGCCACCACCATGTCGGGAGTAACCACCGTAGGTATCGACGATAATTTTCCGACCTGTGAGACCGGAATCTCCTTGCGGCCCACCAATCACAAATTTACCAGTCGGGTTAACCAAAAAACGGGTTTGGTCGTCTGGCTGGATATTAATATCGGCAAAAACAGGTTCTACTACCGCTGACCATAAGTCTTTTTTGATTTTGGCTTGCACCGCTTTAGTATCAGTGATATCACCGATACACTCTGTGTGCTGTGTCGAAATCAAAATTGTATCGATACCTACGGGACGACCGTCTTCGTAAGCAATACTGACTTGAGTTTTGCCATCAGGACGCAAGTAAGGCAATTCCCCAGTTTTGCGAACTGCTGCCAATCGGCGAGCAATGCGGTGAGCTAGACTAATTGGTAAAGGCATTAGTTCTGGGGTTTCATCGCAGGCAAACCCGAACATAATACCTTGATCGCCAGCACCAATCGCATCGAAGCTTTCTTCACTATCAAGCGATCGCGTTTCATGGGCGGTGTTGACGCCTTGAGCAATATCCGGTGATTGTTCATCTAAAGCTACTAAAACACTGGCACTATCAGCAGAAAAACCGTTATCAGCATCTGTATAGCCGATTTCCGCAATTTTCTTCCGCGCTAGTTTGACGTAGTTGACGTCCGCTTTGGTCGTAATTTCGCCGGTGATCAGTACCAACCCAGTGTTAACGACAACCTCAGCAGCAACACGACTACTGGGGTCTTGTGCCAACAAGGCGTCTAAAATGGTATCAGAGATCTGATCGCAAATTTTATCCGGGTGTCCTTCAGTTACGGACTCAGAGGTAAACAGATAGCGTCGAGACAAAGACAGGTCCTCCTTGACAGTTAATGCGCTAAACTCGGTGTTCGCCTTAAGTTCAGCTATTTAACAAGCAATCATAACAACATTTTCTCTATTCAGATGTTTGCAGAATACGAACTTCACGCAAACAACTAATTAGTTGTTGATATCTTTATCTAATTTAAGTTAATTTATGCCTTAAAAAAAAGGCGCAATTGTGATGCGCCAGACGAAGCAAAGAGGACAAGAGAGAATCAGGTGTCTCCCTTAATCCCCCACACTTCCTAAACCTGAGCTACGATTTTCGCCTCTTTCGATGTCAAGCGCTCATAAGCTGCACGCATTTTCAGACCTGTCAGCACTTGGAATAGTCCGGTACCATTGTTAGAGCCTGGGTACTCACGATGCTGAAGTAACAAGTGACTCATTTCGCCTTGGTACTTGGTAGAAGTTTTGCTCAAGTGAGTCTCGATGTAAATTACTTCATCTAGATTGTCAAATTGACCATCTACCTCTAGGACAGAGACGTAACGACCATAGTAGACATCTGAACCGTAGTACATTTGCATCCCTGGATAAGAACAGGTCAGCTTCCGACCGCAAGGTGTCCATTGGATCGTCGATCCTTCATCAAACAGGTAAACTGGCTGGAAGCCTTCTTTATTTTCGCGCTGTAGCATGCGTACCCGCAACACTCGGCGCTCTTGGTCGTTCTTAATCAAGTTTGTGGGCAATACTTGAAGCACAACATCCGCAAACTCGCGTTGTGGTTCGATATATGCCTCAAAATCAGGACGACGAGCATTAATCGCCGCGAGTACATCTTCGTAACGATGACCACGTTCAGCCATATCACGTTGGATTTTCCAAGCGACTTTGACTTCATCACTGATGTCAAAATAGACGCTGAAGTCAATCAACGCTCTCACCCGCTCATCGTACAAAGGATGCAGCCCTTCCACCACGACAATATGATTAGGCTCGATTCGTTCTGGTGGATCGATCGCGCCGGTTTCGTGGTTGTAAATTGGCTTTTGAATCACTTGACCGTTTTTGAGCGCGTTCAATTGCTCGTACATCAAGTCAAAATTGTTCGCTCTGGGGTCAAGCGCTGTGATTCCGGTTTCTTTGCGCTGTTTGCGATCAAGGCAATGATAGTCATCTAAGCAGATCACTGTCATAAATTCTTCGCCAAACAGGTCAATCAAGCGGCGCAAGAAGGTAGATTTACCACACCCGGAGTCTCCAGCAACTCCAATTAACACCACGCGATCCGGCTTAATAGTCATAGGTTTCCTCTAAAAACAAAGATGATTGAATCAATAAACTTTTTACAAGGAGCGTTTTTTCGGCTTCTAGGAGTGTTGCCACGCTAGATACGTAAGTGCAACATGCTAGCGCCAAACAGTAACCACGACACCTCATCAGCAATAAAATTTATTGCGAGGGATCAGGCTCTGAAGCTGCTACGGATAAGTATTTAGTCCTAATGCTCATAGCATTTTAACAGAAGGTCATATTCCCTACAAGGCAGAGCCAATGAGATTGGGGTTCAGTATTTATGCTAATGTTTAGTTGCGCGTTTTGGAAAAAAAAATTAAATAGACTTTAAATTGAATCAATATTGACATTCTCCGAAGCGTCTCCTGGGTAGGGTTAAAGACGAACAGGTGAGAAATTTTCCAATCTGCGCCCATTTTTTCCTCTTGTAGTCCAGTCACGGTGCCACTTTCCGCATATTGTGTGTGGAAAGAGTCATTTTTCAGCAACAATCTAAGTAAGGTTCGATCGCGAGGAGAAGCAATGTACAATCCAAATGCCGCTGAGGGTGCTGCCAACACACAGTCTGGTAGCCGTGTTTTTGTTTACGAAGTTCAGGGTCTGCGTCAAAACACTCAAACTGACAAGGCAAGTTACCCAATTCGTAGCAGCGGCAGCGTTTTTATTCAGGTTCCTTACGACCGGATGAATCAGGAAATGCAGCGGATTACGCGCATGGGCGGCAAAATTTTGAGCATCCAGCCATTGAATGGTCATAACCAAACAAATGGTCTTGCTACACCTGGGACTGATACGACTAAAACAGATAACGCTGCCACATCCACTGACCACGAAGAGTCAGCGGTGGCATCGTCAGATGAAAAACAGCCCAAGAAAGAAAAAAAAGGCACTTCCATGACGCAAGCTAAGGCAAAACACGCTGACGTTCCTGTAAACATTTACCGCCCCAGTGCTCCATTTATTGGTAAATGTATTTCTAATGATGAGTTGGTTGGCGAAGGTGGAATCGGCACAGTCCGTCACCTTAAATTTGATATTTCTGCTGGTGATTTGCGATACCTTGAAGGTCAAAGTATTGGGATCATCCCCCCTGGTATAGATAAAAATGGAAAACCGGAAAAACTCCGCCTATATTCCATCGCTTCTACTCGCCACGGCGATGATGTCGATGACAAATCAGTTTCCCTGTGTGTCCGGCAGTTAGAGTATAAGCACCCAGAAACAGGCGAAACAGTTCAAGGTGTTTGCTCAACTTTCCTGTGTCACCTCAAACCAGAGGATGAACTGAAAATCACTGGCCCTGTTGGTAAAGAAATGTTATTGCCAGAAGATACCAATGCCAATGTGATTATGTTGGCAACAGGTACGGGTATTGCTCCTTTCCGGGCTTACCTGTGGCGGATGTTCAAGGATGCGGAAAAAGCCGCTAACCCAGACTACACCTTTGGTGGTTTTGCTTGGTTAGTTTTCGGTATACCCACATCTCCAAATATTCTCTACAAGGAAGAATTAGAGGAAATCCAAGAAAAATACCCGGATCACTTCCGCATGACTTATGCCATCAGTCGTGAACAGAAAAACCCGGAAGGTGGCAGAATGTACATTCAAGACCGAGTAGCTGAGCACGCAGATGAACTGTGGAAAATGATCCAAAAGGACAATACCCACACCTACATTTGCGGTTTGAAAGGCATGGAAGGCGGTATTGATCAAGCCCTCTCGATTGCTGCAGCTAAAGATGGTGTAACTTGGAGCGATTACCAGAAAGAAATCAAGAAAGCTGGTCGCTGGCACGTAGAAACCTACTAAGAAGAAGACAGGAGTCAGGAGTCGGGAATCAGAAGTGTGGATGGAGTCAGAATGCAATTAATTGGGGACTTAAATCCAATTATTCATTTGCCAGTTATACAGAATCTACGCTCATTCTGATTCCTGACTTCTTTGTTATTAAGGTGGGTCAAGAGTGATTTCTTCACTCAGCACGAGAAAAGGAGGTGGCGAGTGAAGCTGGGAATATTAGGGTTGGGTACAGTTGGGACAGGTACAGTACAGCTATTATCAGATTTAGCTGGGCGTCATCCGCTGTTGCAAGAATTAGAAATTTATCGCATCGGAGTGCAGTCGCTTGATCGTCAGCGCGATGTCAAGCTACCAGAGGGTGTGTTAACTACAGATTTAACCGCCATTGTCACTGACCCAGCGGTAGATATTGTTGTAGAGGTAATAGGCGGTTTGGAACCAGCGCGATCGCTCATCCTCCAGGCAATCGCTCATGGTAAACATATTGTGACAGCGAATAAAGCCGCGATCGCTCGCTTTGGCGCAGAAATATTTACAAAAGCGAATGAAGCGGGGGTATATGTCATGTTAGAAGCCGCTGTTGGCGGTGGCATCCCTGTAATTCAACCCCTCAAACAGTCTTTAAGTGTGAATCGGATTCAGACCGTGACTGGGATTGTCAACGGTACAACCAACTACATTCTCTCGCGGATGCAGTCTGAAGGCAGCGACTTCAACGATGTTTTAGCCGATGCTCAAAAATTAGGTTATGCAGAGGCAGATCCGACCGCTGATGTCGATGGCTTGGATGCAGGTGATAAAATTGCCATTTTAGCCTCACTCGCCTTTGGCGGACGTATTAACCGCGATGATGTGTATTGTGAAGGCATTCGTCAGGTAAGTCAGGCAGATATCGCCTATGCCGAAAAATTAGGCTTTACAATTAAATTGCTGGCGATCGCTCAACGCATGCAAGGCAATAGCGCCAAACTTTCTGTTAGGGTTCATCCCACCCTCGTACCGAAAGCACACCCCTTAGCAAGTGTCAACGGTGTTAACAACGCCATTCTCGTAGCCGGGGAGCCGTTAGGACAAGTTATGTTCTTTGGTCCTGGGGCAGGTGCTGGTGCCACAGCTAGCGCCGTTTGTGCAGATATTTTAAACATTGTCGCCTTATTAAAAACCAAATCCCCTCATCCCCTCTTAGCCTGTTCTCACCAACATTATTGTGAAGTTGCCCCAATTGCGGAACTGACTACCCGATTTTATGTTCGATTCTTAACAAAAGATCGTCCAGGAGTGATTGGCAAATTAGGTACATGCTTTGGTAACTATGGAGTTAGCTTAGAGTCGATTGTGCAAACTGGTTTTCAAGGTAAACTAGCGGAAATTGTCGTTGTCACTTACGATGTCACCGAAAGTGATTTTCGCTCCTCTTTGACCGAAATCCGAACATTAGAAGCGATCGACAGTATTCCTAGTCTCCTGCGCGTCCTTTAAATTAAATCCAATCATGGCATTTACCGGGATAACTTAAAAATGTCAAATTCACCTTTCGATCCATCAGATCCTCAAGCATCACGCAGACGAACGCTTGGCTTCGACGAATTTGTAGGTATTTTCGTTGCCTTTAGTGTCATTGGCGGAATTCTGTTTTTCACCCTCGGGAAAAAACAACCAGATCTTGATTTCTCTTCCTCCAACACCTTTGGTGCAAATAATGGCAATCCCAACCCCCAAGTGCTGCCAGAATTCATCCCGCCATTGCTATCGCCAAATAATGGCAATTTGAATAATTCTGAACAACCTCTCACTGACGACCCCTTAGTCCCAGAGAGTCCAGCACCAGTTTTACGTCAGCCTACTGTAGTACCACCAATCATCCCTGTCCTGATTCCCGTACAACCGCTAACTACAACCCCAACAATTACACTCCCAGCCAATCTTGCCTCCAAGCCTTTACCAACAGTCCCGGCTGTGAAATTTGCGGATGTACCCACCGACTATTGGGCGCGTCCTTTTATTGACGCCCTCTCTTCTAGAGGAATTATTAGTGGGAAAGACAACAATTTCCGCCCTAATGACCCTGTAACGCGGGCGGAATTCGCAAGCATTTTGCAAAAAGCTTTTAGTACTGAGCCTGGTGAGAGTAAAAGCTCATTTAAGGATGTCAGGAGCGATTTCTGGGCTAATTCTGCAATTGATGGGGCGGTGAAAACTAAATTCTTAAAGGGCTATCCTGGGGATGTGTTTCAACCAGAAAAGCAAATACCTAGAGTGGAAATGTTAGTTTCCCTAGCTAGTGGTTTTGCCCTCAAACAACCTGTAGATGAGGCGGGAATCCTCAAGATTTACAAGGATACGAATCAGATTCCCAAATGGGCAACTGAGCAGGTAGCGGCGGCAAGCCAAGCTGGTATTGTCGTCAATCATCCGGATATTAAGACCCTGGAACCTACACGTCCTGCTACTCGGGCTGAGGTTGCTGCTATTGTTTATCAAGCTTTAGTGCAATCAGGTAAGGTTCAACCAATTCGCTCAGAATATATCGTGCAACCACGATAAAACATTTATAGAGACGCGGTAAAAAGTGCGTCTCTACAATTTTCTTAAATCAACTAACCCGGTGTTCCAGGTAATTGAGCACCGACGATTTGTGCTTTGATTGATTCGATTTCCGTGCTTAACTCTTGGCGGTTTGAGGCGCGGAGTAAGTAGCGATAAACGAACCAAGCAGAGTAGCTAATGCCGATCAATTCAAAGGTAGGCGCTAGCAGAGGAATATCATTCAGGGCGTCGATGACAGCGAGTACTACCTTCACGGCAATAATAGCTGCAAAAATTAGACCGAGTGAAATCAAAGGCTGCTTGTAGCGATTAAAAAATGTTCCCAGGTAGTCGGGCAATTCCGCTAAGAATTCGGAAGCCATCGCACCGTACTGCTGCCATTGCTCTTGGGGCTGGGAGGAAGGCTGTACCCTGGTCATATTACCAGTGGATTGGTTGTTGACTGGTGGCATCATCGCTTCTTGGGAAGTAGGTTCCATGTAGTCCTGTTGGGCTTCCATAATTTCCAAGGTTTAATTGTATTAAATGGGTAATGGGCTTTCAGGTGTTGAGTTGGCGGTAAAACCAAGGCTCAGCTTTCCTGGTTTGAGCGTAAGCATCAATTATTGCTTACAACACTACTTGAGTCTAAACTCCTATTTCATCAACTAGAAGATAGAGAGTTTCAGAGAATTGTTCAGAGCGTGCTCTTAGTTACAATCTCTTAGACTAAGATAGTTAATTTTACCATACACTACCAAGTGTTCTGTAAGTAAGGCGTTGCCACCCCTTCAATAGCGTCATCAAAACAAGGCAGCATTAGGTAAAAACAATAGCAAAGTCCCATGAGTGGTTAGTAGCACTACCCAGGAGAGACTTTTGCGGTGAAAAATCTTTTGGGGATGTGTTCTGTAACCGATGATTTTTAGATTTTTAGGACTTCGCTAACAACAGCCAGAACGAAACCTAACAAAGTCCTGGTAATTGCTTGTTAATCTCATGCTGATGTGGTCGGTACTCTCGATACGTTTTGAGAACGTGTTGTATCATACAAATAAATTCTAATTTTTGTGAGGTGGCATCGGTATAATTGCGGATTATTTGGTTTTTTTTTTGAAACGCGGAGAGGCGCTGAGGGGGCGCGGAGGGACGCGGAGGGGAGTGGGGAGGGTGATATGAGGGGTGATTTGGTTTGGTTGAGGTTGGGTTATTGTGTTCCTTTTGATTGGGGTTCTTTGATTCGGTTTTTGCGGGCGCATGAGATTTCTGGGGTTGAGTTTATTGATGGTCAGTGTTATCGTCGTTCGGTTTTTGTTGATGGGATGGTGGGGGTGATTGAGGTTCGGTTTGTGGCTGGGGAGGAGTTTTTGTTGTTGGGTGTTCCTTCGGCTTTTGCTGATGTGGTTTCTGTTGTTGAACGGGTAAGGCGAATTTTTGATTTGACTGCTGATTCTCGGGCTTTTGCTAATTATTTGGGTCGGGATTCTTTGTTAGCTTCTGTTGTTCGAGCTTATCCTGGGTTGCGTGTGCCTGGTGCTTGGGATGGTTTTGAAATGGCTGTGCGGATTATTTTGGGTCAACAAGTTAGTTTGGCTGCGGCTAATACTTTGGCTGGTCGGTTGGTACGGGGTTTTGGGGAGGCGATTGCTGTTGAGGGTGAAGATCGATTGCTTTTTTTGTTTCCTACTCCTGAACGGTTAGCAACTGCAGATATCGCTTGTATTGGGGTGACGCCAAAAAGAGCTTTGGCGATTCAAGCATTGGCTAGGGTGGTTTCTAGTGGGGTGTTGGATTTCTCGGCAAATATTGGTTTAGAGCAAATTATTTCGCAATTAATCGCTTTACCTGGGATTGGTAGTTGGACTGCTCATTATATTGCAATGCGGGCTTTTGGTGAAATGGATGCTTTTCCGGCTGGTGATTTGATTTTACGACGGGTGGCGGCTGAACCGGGCAAAATGTTAACTGAGTCTCAGTTGTTGAAGCGTGCGGAAGTTTGGCGACCAATGCGTGCTTATGCGGCTCTTTATTTATGGACTGATTATTTGGCGAGTAAAGATAAATAAATCGCGATGGATGGAAAGGGTGAGCGTATAAAATTCTCATGAATACTTATACGGCCGCTATGGGACAATACCGTAAGGCGCAAGCAATGCCAGATCAATATTTTGGGATAGCTTTCTTCTTAGCCACAATCAAGTTTGTCATAATCTTCTGGTTCGACATCAGGAACTTTATTTAAAATAAGTTTGAATTTTTCCCAACTACCCCGTTGAGCTTTTTCTTCTAAATAATCTTTGGTCATCCAGGCGGAGACTTGTGCAGATAGGGCAACTGCTACAAGTTGTTCTATTGACATATCTTCTTTTGTTGCCAAAGCTTGCATTTGTTTGTACAAAGACTCAGGAATTTGGACACTTAAGTTAGTCATGCGATTTCTCCAATTGATTGTAAGAACTGTTTGGGTGTTATTACTTTGATACCAAATTTACTAGCTGGTTGTAAATCTTTTCGATTATAGGTGATGATATAGTCTGCTTGCGCTTCTAACGCTAAATCTAGCAAGAAATCATCGTCTGGGTCATTTGACAGTGGTCGCCATAAATAAAAAATACTACGTTTATTGGCAATGGCACACAAAGCTTCTATAATATTATCAATATCTTCTAAACTTAAACCTAATTCTGCCTGTTGTCGTTTAAGGATTTCTTCATACTCGAATACTAGGGCGGTAGAAATATTTAATTGCCAACGGCTATCGTTGAGCATTGTTAATAGTTTATAAGATGCGCCACGTTGGGAGCGTAAACCTGCAAGTAGGACATTGGTATCTAAGATGATTTGATATGTTTTCATTGATTTTATACCCTTACTGTTATGGGGTTAACAGTCAGAAGTCATATTTGCTCAGCGTGTTTTAAAGCTAGGGACTTTAATAAAATTATCATCTGCTCTAACTGCTCATAAACATCTAATTCCGCTAATTCCATTGAACTAAGTGCGGCAAAACGATTTTTTTCTAATAATTCTTGCAGGCGCGTTTGCGCTGATGTTGAAACTTTAAAAGCAACTATTTCGGCGGGTGTTGGACGCTTAATTAAAAAATCAAGAACTTCTTGATATGCGGGAATATCACTGGTCTGATTTTTGACTATCGGTTGATTTATTAGTGTCGTTGTATCTGATAATTGCCAAAGCAATTCGGGTAAACGATTTCTCAACGGCTCTAAACGTTGGGCTAGTTCATCGGAAATTTGGATAGTTAATTCTGCCATTGTTATTAACTCCGAAGCACAAAAGGCTTGTTTTATATCTCAAATTATAGCTTTAATACAAAAAAGGTTAAAATTAGAATTTAATTTACATTCAGGAAATAACGAAATTTTGAGCGGTACAAGTAAAACCAAGATTTCCAGACGCAAATTGTTGAAATTTAGCGCTATTGTGCTGGGGACTGGTGGATTGACTTTAGGATTCGGTTCACCACTACTCGCAGGGGAAATTGCTGTCTCCACGCCTAGCAGATTGACTCCTGACCAAGCGCTGAAACAACTGATGGATGGTAACAAACGCTACCTCAGTAAGAAACGTCAAGCACCTCATAGAGCTTTTGAGCGGATTGCGGAAGTCGCTAACAATCAAAAGCCTTTTGCGGCGGTTATTAGTTGTTCGGATTCGCGCGTCATTCCAGAAATGATTTTTGACCAAGGTCTTGGGGATTTATTTGTTTCGCGGGTGGCTGGTAATATCGCCACAGATGAAGCTATTGCTAGTCACGAGTATGGGGCGTTGGAATTAGGTGTTCAAGTGGTGATGGTACTTGGTCATGAAAGATGCGGTGCGGTTAAAGCCGCTTTGGATGGGGGTGAATTTCCTGGTTCTATTAGTACTTTAATTAAAGCAATTCAACCAGCGGTCGATAGTTCTTTGGGAAAAATGGGCGATCGCTGGGAGAATGCTGTCAAAGATAACGTTATGTTACAAGTGAATAGGCTGAAAAACTCAAGTGCGATCGCGCGTTTAATCCAAGAGGGAAAATTAACAGTTGTGGGTGGTTTTTACGATTTAGATCTCGGTCGTGTCACGTTGTTAAGCTAAGTCTTGACCTTCGGATAGGCGATGCGCTTGTGATGAAATTGTTGCCAAACTTGGACGAAGATTTCGGCGATTTGGGACATTTCTTCTCTCTTCAAACCGGAATCTATGAGTTGATTGTCTTGCCAACGGGCGCGGAGAATATTATTTAGCATATTTAAAGCTTGTTCCGGACAGGCGTCTTTAAGCGATCGCAATGCTGCTTCACAAGAATCGGCTAACATGAGAATTCCGGTTTCCCGTGATTGAGGAATTGGTCCATCGTAGCGAAAATCTGCCTCATCCACTATTATGCGTGGATCTTTAGCTGCAATTTCCAGTGCTTGGTGATAGAAATAGGAAATCTGCATACTCCCTTGATGTTCGGGGATAAAAGCTTGAATAGCCGTAGGTAGACGGTGTTTGCGTGCCATTACAAGCCCTTCTGTCACATGCTTTTTAATAATTGCGGCACTTTTCCAAGGGTCTTTAATTTCTGTATCGTGCTTGTTGGGACCTCCCATTTGATTTTCGATAAAAGCGAGAGGATCGTGCATTTTCCCAATATCATGGTATAATGTGCCTGCTCTAACTAACTCAACATTACATCCCAATTGTTTAGCTGCAGCTTCTGCCAGGGTAGAGACAAACAAGGTATGTTGAAAAGTGCCAGGAGTTTCCGTGGCTAATCGTTTTAATAAATGACGGTTAGGGCTGGCAAGTTCTGCTAAGCGGATCGGAGTGACTAAATCAAATAATTGTTCCAGATAAGGACTTAAGCCGAGGGCGACAATACTCCAGGCTAAGCCGGATAAAGCAAATAATCCCGCTTCTTGGAACATATGGTACCACTGCGGACTGTTAAAGGTGCCAAAGAGAAGGGTGAGAATTAAGTAAACTGCGCCTTCTGTTAAGCCGACCACTACGCCTAAAATAGCCAATTCTTCCCGCGATCGCAATCTTCCCGCCATACAACTACCAAGAATACCACCGGCTACCCCAGTTAAAAGCGCAATTCGGCTAATCTTGACGCTAATCGGCAACAATAGCATCAGCAGTGCAATGACTGTCATCCCAATCGTTGAGCCATAAAAGCTACTCAACAATATCCCCACAGCACTCCAGTTGGTGTAAGGCGTACCCATTGTGAGGATTAAGGGTGTACTCAAAGTTAGCAATAATACTAGCAAGCGATCGCGTTGTCGCAGTTGAGAATGCAATTGCCGTTCAACTAAAACTAAAATACCCACAGCCCAAGCGACAGCAAAAGCTAACTCTCCTAAACCCGGCCAATCGATCTCTCGACCATTGAGATGATATTCTTCGAGTACCTGAAATTGCCATTCTGTGATCCGCTGACGCTTGCGGATAATCGGCGAACCTTGAGTAATTTTAACTACATAAGGCTTAACTGTAGCAGCGTCAAGAGACTCTTTAAGTTTTGTTTGTTCTTCATCTTTCTTAAGATTTGGACCTAAAGCACTAAATAACAAATTGCTGGCTGTAGGTTGTGCTTCTTGGGGAAGAAAACGTAAATTGAGATCGACGGCATCTTTTAATATATTCGGTGGTAGTCCCGGAGGAATACCTTGCGCCAGAATCCTCTCAGCACTATCATGGATTCCGGTTTCGACTTTTTGCCAATCTTCCTCTGACAAATCGAGAAAGGTCAAGTCGTAAACGGTTTTTGGGTCAGCGCTTTTGATTTGCAACAGTTTGGCTTTGGCTTTGGCGTATCCAAAACGGGCTTGATTAATCGTGGCGATTAAGGTGGATACATTTTGGGCTGAGTTGGTGGCGCGGTAACTTTGGATGTCAGCGACAGCCTGAGTAAATTCTGTTTTTTGAGTACCTAAAGATGGGGGAGTGGATTTGAGTAGCGCTTGCCATTCGGCTTCAGGACAAGCGTGGAGGTAACGCTGACGCTCAACAGATAATATAAAATTTTCTGTAAAAGGGAATGCCCCTTCTAGATTACGAATTGTGTTACCTGTATCGAGGATTTTTTGTAAGGAAAGCTGGACTTCTTCACTCGCTATCGGATCGATCATTAATACAGGTACAGATTTATGACTAGCGACTTTACGGTTTTCGGCGGTTTTTTTCTTATTTTCAATCTGCTTGGTTGTCGGGGCAATAATTGTCTCTGGCGCAATCATATTGACGCGCAACTGTGGTTGGTTGTATAATCCATATCCCATCACCGCAGTCAAGGAGACGATCGCTAAGAGAAAAATTGCCACCGAACGATTTTGAGAAACCCGCCGGGAAGCTAGTTGACAAAATGGACGACGATTTTTCGGTGCTTTTGGTTGTCCACCTCTGTTGACAACAAGCAACAAATGTAACCGATTCAGCACTGAATACCTGCGTCGCCAGTGATTTAATTGTTGGGTCAGTGACTGAAAAAATGGTAATGTTTTCATCACCCAAGACCACAGGAATAAGTTTGATAGACGAAAAAACCCCGATCGATATCTAGCCAATTTGTCACAATAGCTACCCATATCCCACTAGAGATTTGCTGTTTAACTATATAAAATGATATTAAGTTGATTTTTAGCCCTACACCCGCGCCAAACGCCTTTACAGAAAATTGCCCAATTTATCAGTCGCGCAAACGTATCATCCGAGGGGACGCTAGAGCACTTAACTCTTGAGGTAATTCTACTTTTTCTCCGGATTTTTGATATACTCCTGACCAAACAGCTAATAAAGCATCCGCCAAATAGAAGATTTCCGCCGCGATGGGCTTTTTCCATCCTAATTGATTACCTGTATTTTTAGTTACTTGTTTTATACGGTAATTAACAGGGATACCAGCTGTACTGTTATGTGCCCCTGACAAAGCGCCAGTTAGTGGAGATGTGTGTCTAATTTGTGTCGCCCGTGAAACCGTTAGGTGAAAGTCTTCCCTACTCGTCAAAAAGCAGTAAAAGGCGATGGCGATGCGACCTGGGTTATCATCACCTAACTCGGTGACAACCCTTGCTAATCCTGCGGAGTGGGCGATTAAAGTTTGGACTTGTAAAAGTTTTTGGCTTGTCTGAGTCTCACCGACAAAGCTAATAATTTGCGATAGCAGTTGAGTGGAATCGAGTTTTTCTCTGAGTGCAAGCGCTAAAGCATAGCCAATTGCGAGTATACCATCACGAATCAGAGGTGTATTTCCCACCACATCAGCCAAGTTTCGCTGGAGTTTGATTTCACTTTCATGACTAAAGAGAATAATTGGCAAAGTCGCAAAAATCGCTTTTGTCAAGCTGTCTTCTGTTTGAGGTAAAAGATTCAGACTTAGCCAATCATCTTGATCAAATCTACCCAAGGCGATTAAGCTCTTCGCGCTTCTCTGGGTTAAACTCCAATCAAGATTACTTTCGTCCTCAATAGACATTACAGCCCCTAGTAAGGTGCCGCGAAACCGACTCAAAAGCGAATATCGCATGAATTACCTGGTTAAAGCATTTGCTGATGAGGATTGCTTTAGATGATTTACCAGCGCTTGTAAGCCTAATATGTAACTTTGAGCACCAAAACCACTGATTTGTCCAATGGCAACTGGGGCGATAAAAGAATGGTGGCGGAAATCTTCGCGACGGTAAATATTACTCAGATGCACTTCTACTGTCGGCAAGTTAACACCAGATATGGCATCTCGCAGCGCCACACTAGTATGAGTATAGGCACCCGCATTAATTATAATTCCTTGATATTGTTCAGGAGCGTCATGAATGGCATCAACTAAAACACCTTCATGGTTTGACTGCACAGCATGAACTCGCGCCTGTAGCGCTTGGGCTGCTGCTTCTATTTGCTGATTTATTTCCAGCAAGGTTAGCGAACCGTAAATTCCCGGCTCGCGTTTGCCCAGCAAGTTGAGATTTGGTCCGTGCAGTACTAACACGCTGAAATCTGATGGTTGATTCAGCACATTCACTGATCTTTTTACTCCGTTTATGAGTTATAAATTACAAGTTAATCTGAATAACGTCAGTAGGCGTGCCTACTAGTAACTTTTAACTCTAGATGGCGATCCTAGTGGCGGCGCGATGAACGCTCGTGTACAGGAATGGGAATGAGCTCTGGTTCCGGTTCAGCCGCCGGACCTAACAGGGCATCAATCAACCGCCGGGTTAATTCCTTAACTTTTTCCAGTACCTTATCTATATAGTCCATTTAACCGACTGCTCCTGGATCACTACCTTAAGAAATGCATTGGGCTAGGCAGACACTGTAACGACGAAATAGCAATTATCAGCGGCGATCACCCGGATTGAATCGAGTGGTACCAATTCTGAGAGTGCTTTTTTATTCTACTGTTTATTAGATTATCACATTCAGATATTACTGTTTCATCCTCCTAGGGGAGGTCTAGGTTAAGAGTTATATTTTAACCTAGACTTTGGGGTTTTTTGTGTTTTTGCTACGACTTGTTTTAGTTTTGGCGGTTGATTTGGTGGTATTCGTCTTCGCCTTGGTAGTGCTAGCCTTCTTTTTTCCAGGGGCTTTGCTAGCCAACAATTCCAGGGCGGTAGCTAACGCAATCCCTTCCACAGACTCGCCTTCAGGAAGGCTGACATTAGTTTTACCGTGCTTAATATACGGGCCATATGGGCCATTGTGGATGTTGATTGGTTGCTCGTCATCTGGATGTGTACCCAATTCCCGCAAAGCAGTTTTAGACTTACTATTCGCCGCACTACGTCCTTTTTTTGGCTCCGCCAGTAACTCTAAAGCTCGTTCCAAGGTAATTGTCAACACATCATCACTTGCTTTCAAGGAACGATAATCTTTACCATCTTTACCTTGATCGTGAACGATATAAGGACCAAAGCGTCCTAAACTAGTTTGCACTTTGCCGTTAGTTTCTGGGTGAACACCCAAGGCTCGCGGTAAGGCGAGTAAACCAACCGCTATTTCTAAGGTGATATTTTCCGCCGTCACACCTTTGGGAAAAGACGCAGTTTTTGGTTTCGGATTTTCCTCGGTGGCGTCACCTAACTGGACGTAAGGACCGTAAGTGCCAATTTTCAAGTAAATGGGTTCGCCGGTTTCCGGATGGCGTCCGACT